>Ga0164318_10000961_pt1 | contig 24296 bp, 19 predicted proteins | sample GuaBasSedimGuay9_FD_113734 | JGI IMG/M metagenome (GOLD analysis project Ga0164318, IMG submission 113734) | Subseafloor sediment microbial communities from Guaymas Basin, Gulf of California, Mexico - Guay9, Core 4571-4, 0-3 cm | ecosystem: Environmental > Aquatic > Marine > Hydrothermal vents...
AACGAGCAACGCAGAGCTGGTTCGATAGAACGGCTACCCGAAGGGCCGGGGCGGACGACGACCGTCTGCTGTGTTCCAGCTCCTCACCGATGCGCAGAGGCATCGCTGTCGTCGCTGCGCCTTACATCCGGTCATCGTGCGCACCCGGCGGAACCGGCTTCAGTCCCCGGACTGGACCCAACATCTCGATCCCCAGGTTGGTGCGCTCAACTGAAGTTTTGCTCCCGCCCGGGATCGAAATAAGGAATTGTATACTTTTAACCGGAAAGTTAAGCCCTGGCTGCTTCGCAGGCCGGAAGATGAGAGAGCAAAACGGGGACTGGCAGAGAGTGCGAGTTAAAGTGCGAGTGAGCGAAAGAAGGGGGTCAGGCCATTCCCTGTTTTGTTTCCGCTAATCACAAATTACAAGTTACGAATCACGGCCCACAGAGTGGGCGTTATGCGTGGGCGTGGGCGGCAGAAAAAGAAGTAGGGGTAGGGGTAGGAGTAGGGGTAGGGGTAAGATAAATCAAAGAGTTGGCCATTCACTGTCTTTTGATTTACCCTGATTTTCTCATCTTTCATTTAGCACTCAACACCTATCACTCAACATTCGGCGCAACGCGCCGCGGGAGTAGGGGTAAGAAAAATCAAAGAGTTGGCCATTCGCTATCTTTTGATTTACCCATCACCCATCACTCATCACTCATCGCCCATCACTCCCATCTCATCCATTCTGTCCCGCTTGTCTGGTCAGTTTCCAGAGCCATATGGCAAGCACTGCGGCGAGCATTAACACGATGAGGATGAGGGCAATCCGGGAGAATTCAGGAGTCCAGGGTTTTTCGGCCTGCTGGAAGTCGGTGTTTCTTACCGGTGGCTCCGGCTTTATGGTGGTGGAATTGTGTTGTTCCCAGTTGTCCGGGCGGATGAAGCGGGCTACATCAAAGTGAGGGGCCGGAACTTTGGGATTGCCGTAGCAGAGAACAGCGTCCTTGAGGGGGTTGGTTTCCGGAATAAGGAAGAGGTTGCGTCGAACCCAAGTCAGGCGGAGTGCGGTAATGGCAAGGGGCGCGTTGTCGCCGTTGAAGATAGTCAGTTTGTAATTTCCGGTGTCAGAGGGCTGTGTGGCGAGGGAAACCCGTTGTTGTGTTTTGTTTCCCAATGAGAATTTGTAGAATGTGCCCCTGGCAAGTGAGATGTCGTGGCGGTCCAGTGTGATTCGTTCTCCTTTGAGGGATACGGACCGGTAGAAGACGGGGTTTGTGGTTTCAATGGCTATGCTGGAGATGGGGATGCCACTGGAGAATGACAGTATGGTGTTGCCGGCTGCATCTGTTTTTGTGTCGAAGTTTGTCAATTTTATTGTGTCTGAGGTGTCGGTCTCAGTACTTCTGGCCCGGGTGGACGCGGTTACTGAATTGATCCTGAACGGGGTGGAGGCTTTGCCGGTACTGGAGAATTTCAGGCCTTTGTAATTCAATTGAATGGCCTCGTTTTCAGGAGGTAGTTCGACATCTGCCAATTGGATTCGAAACCACCTGCATTTGATGGGATTAAATGAGACAGATGTTTTGCGCAGGTCTACATTTTGACTGAAATCAAAAATACTCTCATTGAGAAGGGGGGTCCAGTTTTTTCTGTCGTCACTGGTACTGATGGAGATTGATTTTCTGAAATCGCGGTTGGGAGTGGAGAAAAATAGCATTCGAATGGGTTGAGCCGTTGCCGGGACTTCAAGGATCATGGAGCACATTCTTTTGCTTGCGTTAAAGTCAAGAATTTTCAGCCGGTATTGAGCACGGGAAACTGCGGGTTTGTGTTCTCTCAGGATTGTGAAGGGAATGAGTGTTTCATCCGGAGAAAAAACTCGAATGTCCCTTTGGTCAATGGTGGTATGGTTCAACACTTCTCCCGGGAGTATGATTCTGTAAATATTCCCGGGTTTCAACGGCCCTGGAAGGGTTCGGGCATACTGGAAGTTTTTCGGTTTCAGTGGCCCCGTGGCTGCTGCAAGACAGAAAAACAGAAGCAGTGGAAGAATAAATCTACTTCGTCTCATTTTCATTCCCGTTGTTGATGGCTTGGCTTTCCGTGAGTAATTTTCCGCGGAACCGGTGATAGAGCCAGGAGGATCCGATAAGGAGCAGGCCGAGAACCAGGAACGACAGAATACGAAACGGTGTGGTGAAATGGGAAATGTCCATAAAGAAAACCTTAAATAACGTGACGAGGAAGATTCCAATGGCGGTTTTTCTCATTGTACTGTTTGCAAGGCGGAACCCCTGCACCATCAGCAGAGACGCGAAAATTGCCCAGAGTACAGAAATGGAGGCAAAGCGTGCCCCACCTGCATACTGGTGAAAAAACGCAGCGGTCTCAATGGTCAGCGCAAGAAAGAGTGATGCACCGAAAATGCTGGTAAAGACGCTGCCGAGCTTGTTCCAGCTTATTCCGATGGCTGCGCGGAGTTTTCGCCCTCCCCAGAAAAGAGAGCCGAGAAGTGCTGCAAGGGTAAGGAGCCGTTCCAGCAAATCCTGTGTGTATGGAATCTTGAACCAGGACCACGTCCGATTCAGACGGAAGACTACCGGATAGTCATAGAGAAAGAGTTTGCCTGTAACGAGGAGGGTGAGTACGATGCCGGTGATTGTCATCCATTTTCTGTCCAGCTTCAGTCCCAGCCAGAGGAGGAAAGCCGCTTCCAACGCCCAGAAAATGGTGATCCAGTTTGAGGAAAAGAGGATGGGCACTGTGAGAACGAGGAAAAATACGGCGTTGGCGATGAGGTACCAGAATGCCGACCCTTCCACGGATTCGTGTTCCGAGAGCCAGTTGGCCAGTGTAAGGAAAACAATGGCAATGAAAAGAGTGACAATGGAGACGTAAGGGGTGCTGAACTTCTCTGCTACCATGGCGAAGGCAAATCCAAATGCGATGAGGGCATTGGGTGCGGCAAACCATAGACTGCCAACGGACCTGCTTTGTTTATGGTACAGGGTACTGGCCACAGGAAGAAGGGCGTAGATGATGAAAAAGAGCATAAGAAAGGTGATGGATGGCCAGAAGTCGTTGATTTTGTAATAGGGAGCATACCAGCCGGTGTAGAGAAGCCAGGTGAACACGAAGCCGAGGGATTCAAGCAATCGCCAGTTTTTCTTTGTGGCCAGTGCAAGAATTCCCAGGTTGAGAATGGCCATGTAGCTCATGAGGGCAAGCTGCTGGGGGTGATGGGGAGAAAGAAAAAGTGGTGTCAGAAAGCCGCCCAACGTTCCCAATGCGGCCAGCCATTTGGCATCGTACACGACGGCCAGCACACATGAAAAGATTGTAATCAGAATCATCAGGGCGAAGGAAAGCCACATTGGAATAATGTGATAAAGCTGAAATCCGGCAAATGTGGAAAAGTAGAGAACCGCTATACCTCCTCCGGCAAGTGATAACCCGAAACTACGAAGTTCTTTCTTGCGAAACCATTCTCCCATGCCCAGGAATGCCATCCCCCAGAAATAGGAAAGGGCAATTCGCCCGGCTGGGCCGACCCAGCCTTTGGTAAAGGAATATTTAAGGAAATAACCCACAGCGAACACCATGGTGATGATGCCGATGATGAGCAGCCATTTCTGGCCGAAACGGAATTCCCCTTCGCCGATTTCTGCTGCTTGCGGGAGGGCGGTTTCAGGTTCAGCTTGGCCTTTAGAGCTCTTGCGGACATGAAATTCTGTCGGCAGATTGTCCTCAAATTCGGTTATGACTTGTGAATCGGGACTGGTTTTCGGAATCTTCGCTTCTGATATTCCGTATGGTTCGTTTGCGGTTTCATTCAGGGAATCTGTTACCAGTGCTTCAAGGCGGTTGAGATTGCCGGAGAGGGCACCAAGGGATGTGTCAAGGTAGGTTTTCAGGGTGTGAAGATAAGAAAGTTGTTCTTTTACATCAAAATAGAGTGAAATTTTCTCAGATGCTTCTTTGCTGAACACTGCACCGCAATTGGGACATTGGCTGCAACGTTCCGTAAATGTTTCATGGCATCTCGGACACTTCATTTGTACCTCCCTCTTACCGGATTCAAAAATGATAACAGCGTTATCCGGTTGGCTGAAATGATTTCATAAGGCAAGTGTAGCGAAAAAACCGGGGGAATGAAAGGGCGATGAGTGAAAGGTGATGAATTAAGGGTGAAAAAAATGGTGTTCGGGGTTCTGAATTGTATTATCCACCACTTACTGTCATTCGAAAAATTTCTGTTCCTCTTCTTTTATTGGGAGTTTTTCCGATGGCGTTGATGATGATGGTGGTTTCGTTAATTGCGTAAATACCAATATAGCCCGGTTGTTTTGCAATGCGTTTTTGAATGAGTTTCCTGCTTGGGTTATAGGGGTTTTTCAGGTAGCTGAATTTTGGATCACGGGCAAGGATGTTGACCAGGTTTCTTGCCTTAATCCGTTTTCCGAGTTTATCCGGGATACCATCTCCGTTTGTGTCTGCGTAGCGTTCTGACAAATCTGATGAATTAGCTGAATTGAGCCAGAGCTGAAGGGTTTTGGCTATTGAATTGGCATTTTCTTTCAGGAAGCTGAGCTTTGCCCGGCGCTGGGCACCGAGGTAACCGGGAATGGCGATGGCGGCCAGTATTCCAATGATAGCAACCACAATCAATAACTCAATGAGTGTAAACCCGTTTTGCTTGTGGCTGTTGAAGGGTTTTGTGCGATTTATCATGGACTCCTCCATCTATTTTCATTTACAGCATATGTGATGCAAGAAGAATACCGAAAAATCTATGTGTCAGAAATAAAAGAGGGAAGAATCTTTACAGGCCAAAAATAGTGACAAAATTTGTCACTTACTACAAAATTTTGTCACTGAATGGAGGTGGAAAGCACTTGGGCACATCAAATCAGTGTTTCAAAGGTGTTTGTGTGGAGTCAGACGTAGTCAATGCGGGATGCGGCAAGGGTACTGCCGAAAAGGCCCATGGTAATGGAAAGGAGAATGATTCCGGCGAAGTATGAGAGGGGCAGGGAGGTGATTCTGGACAGGAAGGGGAGGTACTGGAAATGGGCAAGGTAGTGGGCACGGATGACAGAGATTAATCCACTGCCGAACAGCGCACCGAGAATGCCGCCAAAGAGGCCCTGCAAGGTGCCCTCAATGGTGAAGGGTGCCCGGATATATTTCATGTCTGCTCCAACGAGCTGCATGATTGCGATGTCGTTCTGGCGGGCAAGGATAGTGATGCGGATAACATTGTAGATGGTGAAAATAGAGGCCAGAATAAGGATTACAGCAATAAGGGCAATGAAGAAAGATACAGCGGATGAAAGGGATTTCAGTTGGGACAGAAAAAAGTGAGGAGAGTAAATGCTCTCTACAATGCTGTAGGGTTTTAATACCTGTTTCACACTGGCAACTGCGGTTGTGTTGATGCGAAGCCGGATGCTGATGGGGAGGGGGTTTTCTTCTATACTGCTTTGAATTTCACCTGCGAGGGGGAACCGTTTTGCAAGTTTCTTCATGCCTTCATCGGGAAGTACCAGTTTGACATTGCTTACGCCTTTCAGAGTTTCCAGGTAGAGGGCGAGGTCTTTTCCTTCTTTGGCACTTGTGTCCGGGGTTAGAAAAATGGAATATACCGGATTATTTTCCATTCCTTTCAGGTAAGTGTCCACGTTAAAAAAGACTGTTGAAAACAAGGTGATGATAGCAATAGACACGGAGATGATGAGAATGGAAAAGATACTGAGCATTCTGGAACGGGTGAAGTTGGCCCAGCCCTCCCGGATGTAAAAACTGAAATCAATAAGTAGTTTCATTTTCTATGCTCCTGCAGGTGGCCGTGGTCGAGGTGGAGTGTACGTTTGCGCATCTGTTTGATCATTTCCCGGTCATGGGTAGCGATGAGAACAGTGGTGCCACGGCTGTTGATTTTTTCAAATAGTGCCATGATTTCCAGGGAGAGGTCAGGATCCAGGTTGCCCGTGGGCTCATCCGCCAGGAGGATGAGGGGTTCGTTTACCAGTGCCCGGGCGATGGCGATGCGCTGCTGTTCCCCGCCGGAGAGCTGGCGTGGATAGTCGTTGTAGCGGTGTTGGAGCCCCACCAGTTTCAGGACGTAGAAGGCCCGGTCCCGCAGGAAAGATGCCGGGTAGCCCAATACTTTCAGGATGAAGACGATGTTCTCAAAGACGGTACGGTTTTCTAAGAGTTTGAAGTCCTGGAAGACGACCCCGATTTTTTTCCTGAAATCCGGGATCTGGCGTTTTCCAAGGGCGATGGTGTTTTGATTGTTTGCCACGACCCTGCCGTAGGAGGGAAGTTCTTCCCGGAAGATGAGTTTCAGAAAGGTGGTTTTTCCGGCGCCGCTTGGGCCGGTGAGGAATACAAATTCCCCTTTACCAATGGAAACGTTGACTTCGTGGAGGGCCCGATTTCCCTTTTCATACACCTTGCTCACATGAAAAAAATGTATCATGGCTTCAAAAAGGAAACAGTCTCCTTTGCGATATCTTCGGCGGTGAGGCCGTAGGCTTTAAGCAAGTCGCCTGCCTTGCCGGAACGTCCGAATTTTTCAATTACACCCATTCTGCGAAGGGGGGCCGGGTGGTTTTCCGACAGGGTTTCCGCCACTGCGGAGCCCAGCCCGCCGATGATGTTGTGCTCTTCCACGGTGAGGGCGTTTCCGGTTTTTGAAACAGACTGAACAATTGTTTCTGTGTCCAGGGGCTTTAATGTTGAAATGTTGATGATTTCAGCGTTAATTCCAACATTTTTCAGTAATTCTGCGGCGTTCAGAGCTTCTGCAACCATGACGCCGCAGGCGAAGATGGAGATGTCCATGCCTTTTCTGAGGATGCGGGCTTTTCCATGTTGAAATTCAACAGATTCGTCAAAGATTACAGGGGTGGCAGAGCGAGGAAGCCGCACGTAAACAGGGCCGATGTAGTCTGCTGCAAAGCGGATGGCGGCTTTTGTTTCAAAGTAGTCTGCCGGGACGATGACGGTGAGGTGTGGCAGCACACGCGTAAGCGCCATGTCTTCCAATGCCTGGTGGGTGGCGCCGTCTTCTCCCACTGTGAGCCCGGCGTGGGTGGCGACGATTTTGACGTTTTTGTTCCCGAGGCAGACGGCCTGGCGAACCATTTCCCATGCCCGGCCGGTGGCGAAGATGGCAAAGGAGCTGGCAAAGGGGATTTTCCCTACAGTGGCAAGGCCGGCGGCGGTTGTAATCATGCTCTGTTCCGCGATTCCCATGTTAAAGAACCGGTCCGGAAATTCTTTGGCAAAGAGGGCGGTTTTTGTGGAACCGGAGAGGTCCGCATCCAGTACAACGATATCCGGATTTTCTTTTCCCAGTTCCAGCAGGGTTTCGCCGTAGGCGACCCGTGAAGCTTTCTTTTCCATATTTTTACTCCGTCAGCAGGGTTTTGATTCGGTTTTCTACAAAGTCCAGGGCGGTGGTGTTGTGAGCGCCTTCGGGGATGATGATGTCGGCCCACCGCTTGGACGGTTCCACAAATTCTTCGTGCATGAGTTTTACCTGATTTAGATACTGGTCAATGACGTTCTGCAGGTCCCGGCCACGCTCGTTGATGTCCCGGAGAATCCGTCTCAGAACCCGAACGTCGGCATCGGTATCCACGTAGAGTTTGATGTCAATGAGTTGCCTCAGCTCCGGTATGACAAATATGAGGATTCCTTCCAAAATGATAACCTTACGGGGCTCAATTTTCAGGAATTGGCCGGGTTTCCGGGTGTGGGCGGTATAGTCGTAAACCGGTTTTTCCACCGGGTTCCCTTTTTTAAGGTCCCGCATGTGCTGAATCAGCATGTCAAAGTCCACCGAGTTGGGGTGGTCAAAGTTGATTTTTCTCCGGTCTTCCAGCGGAAGATGGCCGAGGTCCCGGTAGTAGGAGTCCTGATCCATCAGGACAATCTCATTTCCCGGGAAGCGGCGCATAATTTCTTTTGCAAAGGAGGTTTTGCCGGATCCGGTGCCCCCGGCGATGCCGATGAGAAGGTTTTTCATGGCGCCAGCTCTTCCATGGCGATTTTGTACTCTTCGTCGTTGGGGGGTGAACCGTGGAATTTGTAGTTGTTTTCCATAAAGGAAACGCCCTTTCCTTTAATCGTGTGTGCAATGATGACGGAGGGTTTGTCCGTTACCATGTGGGCGGCTTGAACCGCTTTGTCAATTTCATTGAAATCATGGCCGTTGATCTCCTGGACATGCCAGTGGGATGCTGCGAATTTGTCCGCTACCGGGTTGACGTTCATGACATCTTTTACGTTTCCGTCTATCTGCAGCCCGTTCAGGTCCACGAACACGGTGAGATTTGCCGTCTTGTAATGGCCGGCGGACATGGCGGCCTCCCAGATGAGGCCTTCCTGGCATTCTCCGTCACCGAGAATAGCAAAGACATGTCGTTTGGAAGCGGCGAGGCGCATTCCAAGGGCCATTCCCACCGCCTGGGGGAAGCCCTGGCCGAGAGAGCCTGTGGTGACGTCCACGCCGGGGACAAATTCATTTTCAGGATGGCCCTGGAGGATGGAATCAATCTGGCGAAAGCGCTTCAGCTCAGCTTCCGGGAAGAATCCCTTTTCTTCGAGGCAGGAATAGAGTGCCGGGGTTGCGTGCCCTTTGCTCAGCACCAGGCGGTCTGTGGACAATACATCACGGTTTTGTACCGGATATTCCATTTCATGAAAAAACAGATATGTTAATACGTCAATGATAGACAGAGACCCGCCCGGATGGCCGGATTGAGCCGTATATACCATTTCCACGATTTCTCTTCGAAACTTTTGGGCCAGTGCCTTCAACTGTTTAACTTCTTCCTGATTCAAGCTGTCCTCCCGGTCGAAAATTGATGGCTTGGCCCCGCAGTTCACAAAAGGCAACACATTATTGCGGGGCTGCCCTTTCCTGTGTATCTCCATTGTAAAAGACAAATGTGAACCCTGCAACTTGAAAAGCATTGCAAAGGAATTCTGATGCGTTACAATGAATCTGCAAATTTTTTCGAGGAGAAATGTTATGGGTTTACGGGAAGACGCGTTAGCGTACCACGGGGAAGGCCGAAAGGGTAAACTGGAAGTCACCCCATGCAAACCGTGCGAAACATCGAAAGAGCTGGGTTTGGCATATACACCGGGTGTGGCAGCCCCATGCCTGGAAATTGAGAAAGATCCCAGCCTGGCTTACGAATATACAAACAAGGGAAATCTTGTAGGTGTGGTTTCCAACGGTTCCGCAGTCCTCGGGCTGGGAAATATCGGCGCACTGGCCGGAAAACCGGTAATGGAGGGAAAAGGCGTTCTCTTCAAACGGTTCGCAGATATTGATGTGTATGATATCAACCTGGATACGAAGGACCCGGATGAGATTATCAAAGCGGTGAAGCTGTTGGCTCCTACTTTCGGGGGGATTAACCTGGAAGATATCAAGGCGCCGGAATGTTTCTATGTGGAAGAAGAGCTGAAAAAACAATTGGACATTCCGATTTTTCATGATGACCAGCATGGAACTGCAATTATCTGCACAGCTGCTTTTCTCAACGCGTTGGAGATTACGGGCAAGAAAATTGAGGAAGTGAAATGTGTGTTCACCGGTGCCGGGGCGGCGGGAATCGCTTGTGCCAAACTCTTTGTCCTGATGGGTGTCAAGAAAGAAAACCTTTTCATGACAGACAGCAAGGGAATCATCTACAAGGGCCGTACTGAAGGGATGAACCCCTACAAAGAACAGTTTGCCAGGGATACCGAGCTTCGGACGCTGGCTGAGGCCATCAAGGGCGCAGACGCCTTCCTCGGCGTGTCGGCCAAGGGCATTCTGACCCAGGAAATGGTCAAAACCATGGCGAAAGACCCGATTATTTTTGCCATGGCGAACCCGGATCCGGAAATTACACCGGAGGAAGTGGCAGCAGTCCGTGACGATGCCATCATGGCAACCGGCCGTTCTGATTACCCCAACCAGGTGAACAACGTTCTGGGATTTCCCTTTATTTTCAGGGGGGCACTGGATGTGCGGGCCACTCAAATTAACGAAGAAATGAAGGCGGCGGCGGTCCGCGCGCTGGCAGACCTGGCGAAGGAAGAAGTACCGGATTATGTCACCCGTGCCTATGGCGGTGAAAAATTCAAATTCGGGCGGAATTACATTATTCCGAAACCATTTGATCCCCGCGTGCTGTATTGGGAAGCCCCGGCAATTGCCAAGGCGGCAATGGACAGTGGTGTTGCCCGAAAGCCTATCAAAGACTTTGACGAATACCGCGCAAGATTAGAGATGATGTTGGATAAGTCCAGGGAATTCCTCCAGGTGATTTTTGACAAGGCAAAAGCGAACCCGAAGCGGATTGCCTTCCCGGAGGGAGACAACGAACAGATTCTCTCCGCCTGCCGGGAATTGATTGTGGATGGCGTGTGCAAGCCGATTCTCATCACTAATGACGACGAAGAAGTGAAGGCAAAGCTGGCGCATCACGGGATTTCAGAAAATGAGGTTGAAATCGTCTGTCCCCTGAATGATGACGATTATCCCGACTACGTGTCAGAATATTACAACCTCAGGAAGCGGAAAGGCGTTACGCCGACTGACGCTCAGAAACGGATGCTGGATCCCCACTATTTTGGCTCCATGATGGTCAGAAAGGGCCGCGCGGATGGACTTCTCGGTGGTTTGACACACAACTACCCCACCATCGTCCGGCCGGGCCTGGAAATTATTGATAGAAAAAAAGGCGTCAGTAAGGTCGCCGGGCTTTACATCGTAATTGTCAAGGGCAAACTACTGTTCTTTGCCGATACAACGATGAACATCACGCCCAATGCCGAAGAATTGGCGGACATTGCCATTCAGGTGGCGGATTATGCCAGAAATTTTAACGTGGAACCAAAAGTGGCAATGCTGTCCTTCTCCAACTTCGGCAGTTCCGAGCACCGCTACGCCGAAAAAATGCGGGAAGCTGTCCAGATTTTAAGGGGAAAAGCTCCCCATATTCTTGTGGACGGAGAAATGCAGGCGGATACCGCTGTAGTTCCGGAAATTATGGAAGAACACTATCCCTTCAGTACATTGCAGGGTGGGGCAAATGTTTTGATATTCCCGGATTTGGATGCAGGAAACATTGCATATAAACTTCTGCAGCGCTTAGGTGGAGCAACGGTTGTGGGACCTGTCCTGGTTGGTTTCAAACAGCCGGTGAATATTTTGCAGAAACACGCGGAATTGAAAGAAATTTTGAATATGGCCGCACTGACGGTGGTCGAAGCGCAATAATTTTGTAAAAGAAAGCCGGGGGTGAATTTTGCACTCCCGGTCTTTCTGTTTCATAGGGAGGCTTTTTGGCAGATCCTTTTGGAAATTTGCAGGTTGACTACAAGAAAGGGGAAATGGTTTACAAGGATGGGGACAATGCGTCTGTGATGTTTGTCATATCCAAAGGAACTGTAAAGCTATTCAAGAAAGATTCCACCGACCAGCAGATTGATCTTGGTCTTTACCACAAAGGGGACATTTTCGGGGAACTGGGGGTCATTGAAGGCGGAAAGCGTTACGAAACTGCCGTTGCGGTAGAAGATACCAGAATAGTGGTAATCAACCGTGAAATGTTTATGACCCTGATAAGAAAGAACCCTGAAATTTCAGTCAAAATGATCCGTAAATTCTCCGAACGGCTCAGTGATGCAACACAAAAAATTGATGAATTGGTGAAGCGAACCGGTTTTACGAAATCATCCGATATGTTTGCCATTTTAAAAGTACTTGGAAGCAATCAGGTTTTCCCATTGGCGCTGAAAAGAAATCTTATTGGGAGATATGATCCTACCATTGGCATTTGTCCCGATATTGATATCAGTATGTTTGATCCGCAGAAAACAGTTTCCCGGAAGCATGCGGTGATTATCCATGAAAATAGCGAGAGTTTTATGGAAGAGGAGATGGGCGTGATCAACGGTACTTACCTGAATGGTGAGAAGCTGGAATCCGGACAGCGGTATCCGTTGGCAGACGGAGACCGAATTCACTTTGGCCTGGTGGCCTGTGAGTATTCAGAACGGATTGATGAATAAAGACTTTAAAGTTCCCAAGATTCCCAAAGAGCTGGAGATTCTCCGAGAGGGGGCAAGTGGTTTTCATCCCTGCCGTGTCTTTTTGAGCAGTTTATCACGGCACCATCGTGGCCCAGAGACGGTTACGGAATTTCTCAATGACGGGATGGCCTTTGTCCCCGTGGAGCTGGACGGGAAAATCAGCGTCCTGAATCTATATAACGTCATCGCATTTCGGGACATTTCCAGACAAGTTGAAGGCTTTGGGAAACTGTTTCAATTGACATTGGAAAAAGCACGGCTCTTTGTCGTCCAGTCCGGGGAAAGGTTGCCGGAAAGCCGTGGCCGCACCCAGGATTACCTCAATACGGAAGGTACTTTTCTGGAATTTGTTTTCGAAAACGCACAATTTTATGTAAACAAAAGATATATTATCTCGGCGGTAGATCAATGACAAATATTGAAAAAATGTTGAATGCGGTTCTTCAGCTGAATGGGAAGGCACTGGTGTTGACTGAAGGTGAAATTCCTGTCGCAATCATTGGCGATGGAGAACGCAAACTTACAAAATTTCCCCTTGGGGAGCGTGAAATCGGATTGCTGCTTTCAGAGTGGAAGACAATATCCGCTGGAGGAGACCTTGCCAGGGTCGGTTCGGACTCTTTTCGGATGTCAACTGAAGGCGGGCAGATTATTTTTCAACATGAAATTTCTTCTGAGCCGGTAACACAAGCAGTCAATATTAAGAGACTTCTTGAATTTATTGTGGAAAAGGGGGCATCAGACCTTCACCTTTCATCCGGCTGTAAGCCGATAATCCGGATGGATGGCGATATTGTAACATTGAAAGAATTTTCCCCAGTGACGGAAAACGATCTGATTGAACAGATGAAGGCAATTGTACCGGGAAAGGCGATTGAGCAATTTGAAGAAACAAATGATGTGGATCTGGCCTATTCAATACCGGGACTGGCGCGTTTTAGAACCAACATTTTTAGAGATCACCGCGGTGCGTGTGTGGTATTCCGTGTGATTCCATCGGAAATTCTTACACTTGACCAATTGGGTGTTCCAAAGGAAGTGGTAGCACTAACCAGCCTCAGCAAGGGCCTTATCCTGGTAACCGGACCGACCGGGAGCGGGAAATCCACAACACTGGCATCCCTGGTTGATTACATCAACCAGACTCAGAGCAAGCATATTATCACCATTGAAGACCCATTGGAATTTATCCATGAGAACAAGAAATCCCTTGTGAATCAGCGGGAAATCCATACCCATACCGAATCATTTAAAAAATCCCTGCGGGCAGCGCTGCGGGAAGACCCGGATGTGGTCCTCGTCGGTGAAATGCGGGACCTGGAAACCATCGCCATCGCAGTAGAAATGGCTGTAACCGGGCATCTTGTGCTGGGGACACTGCATACAGCGACGGCAGTAGGAACTGTTGACAGAATTGTGGATCAGTTTCCAGTGGACCAGCAAGCTCAAATCCGCGTAATGTTGTCTGATTCATTAGTTGGGGTTGTCTCTCAGGTTCTATGTAAAAAGAAAGGTGGTGGGCGGGTTGCCGCATATGAAGTGCTGATTGTCACACCGTCTGTGGCGAACCTGATCCGGGAGAGCAAGACATTCCAGATTCCGTCACTGATGCAGACGGGGAAAGGGTTGGGGATGCAACTGATGAATGACGCCCTTGTTGCACTGATTGAAAAGGGGACTGTGTCTGTGGCAGATGCCATTGCCCGGAGTACCGAACCGGACGACTTAAGAAAAACACTGAAAACAAAGCGGCTGGAATAGGGCCATTTTGGGGGGCCTGAACCCACACTACCGCTTTCAGCGGTAGCACGGAACTTTCCCCGACACAGTAGCCGACAACGTCCACGGGGAAGAGGGAAGAAAAACGCCGGATGATGGAAACGAGCTTTTCTTTTTCCACGTCCCTGAGGTAGAATTCTCCACCCACCGCCCGGGAGATGAAGTGGTAATACGCCGTTTCCCCTTTTCCTTTCTTTTTCCCTTTCTTTTTAATAATTGCTTTTTCCCTTGACATTCTATTACGCCTTGCTATTTTTGTACTACAGAACGATTATCGTTCAAAATTGCAAAAGGTGAGATTATGAAACAGGAAAAATTAGAAGCCATACTAACAACGGCCAAGAAGATGTTCGCCAGGTACGGTCTCAGGAAAACAAGTCTTGATGAAATCGCACGGCTGGCAAGGGTGGCAAAGGGTACTATCTATAACTATTTTGGAAGCAAAGATCGTGTTTATATGGAAGTTCTCCGGAGAGAAGCAGATGAGATTATAAAAAACATATCATTGGCTGTGGACAAAGTAGTCTCGCCACAAGAAAAGTTTGTTGCCTTTTTCCGTGCCAAATCCCAATATCTGCGTCAGGCTACAACTATTCTTGACCTGGATGGGGAAGGCGTAGGAACATGTATGCTTTCTGCCGAGAGTATTCGAAATGATTTTTTTGAACAGGAAGTACATCTCATTGACTCGATTTTAAAGGAAGGCATAGAAAAGGGTGTGTTCCGGTTAAATAATGCCTCTTTTGCCGCGAGATCCATTGGTTATGCATTGAGAGGCTTTGAGTGTAACAGGTCGGGTCATGAAAACGAGGAACAAATTGATCACTATCGTACTGGATTGTTGAACCTCATTTTTACCGGACTGCTGGTTGGGAAAAGCTCGGGTCAGAGATGAAGATTTATATCTTAAATTTATTGTTTTCCTTTTTCTTTTTTTCTATTCTCGGATGGATATTGGAGGTGTCTTACCGTTCTTTCCGTGATAAACGATTCATCAATCCAGGCCTGCTAAAGGGACCCTATCTTATTATTTACGGAACAGGCGCCCTGATACTTATGGGAGTAGTTTCTCTGTTTCAGGGCTCTCATGTGCTTACGAGAGTTCTTGTCTATTTTCTGGCTACAACCGGACTCGAACTGATTTCGGGACTTATTGCCCGGTTCTTTTTTCATGCGCATCTTTGGGACTATTCAGATCAGCGTTTTAATTTTAGAGGGCATATCTGTCTAAAATTCTCAATTTACTGGATATTGATAGCATTTGCTTTTGAGTATTTTATCCTCCCCCCATATCAAGGTCTTCTCACTCACCTTTCCCCCTTGGCTAAAGGTGGTTTTTCAACGATAACGTTTTTGATAATGTTTGTGGATTTTTTGGCCGTCTCTATCAATAGTTTTCTTCACATGACCCCGGAAGAAAAAGTATTTTCGGAGGCACAATTCATCAACAGCGCAAGGCCGCTGCTTGAATTACCCGAAATCGAAAGGCTTTCACAGTATAAACATCACAGGGGTAAGACAAGGTTGGATCATGTAAAAGAAGTGGCATATCTCAGTTTTCTCTGGGGAAAACGGTTTTCTCTGGATTGTGATGCGATTATCAGAGGCGCTCTGTTACACGATCTTTTTTATTATGACTGGCTGCGTGAAGGACCCAGATTACATGGTTTCAGGCACCCCGGCATTTCCCTTAAGAATGCGCGCAGAATAACCCCGCTATCTAAAAAGGAAGAAGATATTATTAAAAAACACATGTGGCCGCTCACAATTGTGCCGCCACGTTACATGGAATCGCTTGTTGTTTCACTGGTGGATACATTTTGTTCGGTAAGGGATTATATGAGTATAAAGAGATATGGAAAAACCGAACCGGTTGAAACAACGGATACTGATTCAAAAACGGCGGTCTGGAAGAGGTGAAAATTTGAATAAACTTTATTTTTCTGGAATTGACATCGGTTCGACAACAGCTAAGGTTACTATATGTGATAACAAAGGCAGCATGATTTTTTCCGGTTACCGGCGCCATCAGGCTAAAACCACAGAAACAGTACATGCCATTTTCAAGGAAGCCCTTGAAAAGCTGGGAGACATAGAACTTGATCTGGCAATCACCGGCTCTGCCGGCATGGGCTTGGCGGAGGCCTACGAGTTACCTTTTGTACAGGAAGTAGTGGCATCGGCTCAATTCATAAAAGAGTCTTTTCCGGAAGTCAGAACTTTTATTGAAATCGGAGGTGAAGATTCTAAAATCATATTTTTTGACGATCAGTTCCGTCCTGATATCCGGATGAACGGCAGTTGTGCCGGGGGAACCGGGGCTTTTATCGACCAAATGGCTGTACTTCTTAATGTTGACGTAGAAGAAATAAATGCAATGGCTGAAAAATCAACCCAAATCTATCCCATTGCCTCCAGATGCGGTGTTTTTGCCAAAACTGACATACAGGCATTATTGAGCCAGCATGTACCCAAAGAAGATATTGCGGCCTCAATATTTCGATCAGTTGCCATCCAGGTTATTACGGCCCTGTCCCGTGGAAGGGAAATAAAGAAAAAAATACTTTTCGCAGGAGGGCCCCTGACATTTTATCCTGAGTTGCGCCATGCCTTTGCCAGATTGTTGGAAATCAAGAATCCGGAAAATGACCTGATCCTCCCGGATCATCCGGAGCTATTGCCTGCTATGGGAGCAGCGATGATGCGAAGTGACCGCCCCTACCGGAGCACAATCAGCAACATTTTATCTAAGGCTGAGAATGGGCATAACCACATAGCCAATGGAGGTAGCAACAGGCTCCCCGCCTTATTTTCGGACAAGGCCGAATTTGAAACCTGGCAAAAACGTCATGAACAAAATCGAATTTCCAGAATTGATCTGCGCGAAACAAGAGGTAAGAACCTTTTTCTGGGCATTGATGCCGGTTCAACCACCAGTAAAATTGTTCTGACCGATGAGAAAGGAACGCTGGTTTGTAGTTATTATCATGCTAACGATGGGGATCCAATCCAGGCGGTAAAGAAAGGTTTGTCCACAATTAAAGAACAATTTGATACTGCTGGATTCTGCCCCAATATCGTTCACTCGGCTGCCACCGGTTACGGTGAAAGCCTTATAAGGGCCGCATTTGAATTGGATGATGGCGTAGTTGAAACTATGGCTCATTATCAAGCTGCCCGGCATTTTGAACCGGATGTCTCTTTCATTCTGGACATCGGTGGACAGGACATGAAGGCTATTTTTATTGAGGATCATGCCGTTTCTGAGATTCAGGTCAATGAAGCATGTTCATCAGGATGTGGTTCATTTATTGAGACGTTCGCCAGTTCATTGGGATATAGCGTTGAGAAATTCGCTGAAATCGCCTGCAGTGCCAATTCACCCTTTGATCTGGGGACCCGCTGCACCGTTTTCATGAACTCCAAGGTGAAACAGGCCCTTCGGGAAGGAGCAACTGTCTCCGATATTTCAGCCGGTTTAGCATATTCGGTCATTAAAAATGCCCTGTACAAAGTATTGAGGCTTAAGAATGTCAATGTGCTTGGGGATAAGATTATGGTTCAGGGAGGAACCTTCCGAAATCAGGCCGTCTTGCGGGCCTTGGAGATTCTACTGAACAAAGAAGTCGTGAGACCGGACATTCCCGAATTGATGGGCGCATATGGAGCGGCCCTGACAGCTCTTTCAAATCATCGTGCGTTACATATGGAATCTATCACTTCAAAGCATACGTCATTGCGGGGTGCAACCGGGTCGGCACGGCTGAACAAGGCCAATACTCTATCCCTCGAAACGCTTGATACAGGAAGTTCTTTTTCTAAAAAAGAACTTCATTGTCAGGGATGCGAAAACAAATGCACAGTCTGGAAGCTTACTTTCAAAAATGGAAACCCTTTTTACACAGGAAATCGATGTGAGCGTTATTTCAGCAACAATCAGGATGTGCAACACAAGGGGAACAGTCTGATCAACGACCAATTAAAACTCCTGTTTGAGCGTAATATGGAGCCGGAAGGGGAAACAATTCTCACTTACGGCATTCCCCGTTGTCTGAACATGTATGAAAATTTCCCCTTCTGGTGCGCATTCTTGACAAACTGCGGATTCAAAGTGGTCCTTTCTTCGGCTTCCAATCTCAAGCTTTATGAAAAAGGAGTTTCCACTGTCATGTCGGAGAATATCTGCTTTCCGGCTAAACTTGCCCATGGGCATATTTTCGACCTTGTTGAGAAAAAAGTTGACAGAATATTCTACCCGACAGTGGTGTATGAGCAGGAAGAATATGAAAATGCCTTGAACACCTATAATTGTCCGGTGGTTACCGGATATCCAGACTTACTGAAAAGCACCATCAACCCCGAAAAGAATTTCGGCATTCCCCTGGATAGCCCTACCATCAGTTTTAAGGATTTGAACCTTCTACAGGATCAGCTGTTTCTGTCATTCAAACAATTTGGCGTCAATTATCGAACAGTGTCAGCGGCAATGGAAAAAGGGCAGATAGCACAGGTAAATTACAAGAAGAAACTTCGATTCATGGCAAAGATGCAGATAGACAAAGCAAATGCCGAAGGACGAACAACAGTCGTCCTTGCCGGGCGCCCCTATCATACAGATCCGCTCATCAACCATGGCATTCCCGATTTATTGACAGAACTGGGTGTGGATGTCATGAGTGAAACAGCTATCCCCCAGAATGAGGAAATTGTCTCCCTGAAAGACACGAACGTCCTGACTCAGTGGAGCTATGTAAACAGGTTATATGCAGCAGCCGGGTGGGTGACTAAAACACCTGATGTGGAAATGGTTCAATTGACTTCTTTCGGATGTGGCCCGGATGCGGTATCGACTGATGAAGTTAAAGATATTTTGCGTTACGGTGGCAAAATACATACCTTGATTAAGATGGATGAAATAGCTAACCTGGGTGCCGTCAGAATCAGATTACGTTCCATGCTCAGTGCAATAAGAGAAAATAACGGAAAAATGAGAACAACAGGAAAAAAGAGAAAGAAAACAAGCTCGACACTTTTAAACAATGGGAAAAAGAAAACCCTGATTGCTCCCTTTTTTTCGAAATTCTATTCGCCACTGATTCCTTCTGCCTTCAGGCCACTCGGGTATCAGATTGAAGTTCTTCCACCACAGGACAAGACATCCATTGAATGGGGGCTTAAAACCATCAACAATGACATGTGTTATCCGGCTATACTTGTGGCCGGCGACATTATCAAGGCATTTAAATCAGGCCGCTACAATCCAGAAAACACCTCTGTAATTTTGACCCAGACCGGCGGTCAATGCAGAGCTTCTTCTTATGTGTCACTTGTCAGAAAAGGGCTTGTTGCAGCCGGTCTGGATGAGGTTTCTGTAATTGTCCTGTCCGATGCAGATATCAGTCCCTCATCCGGATTTAATGTAGATCAAAAGCAATTAGTTAAACGACTGGCTTTAGGAATTATCTTTGCCGATCCTCTTGCCAGGATGTACCTGTCCACCACAACCAGAGAAAAAACACCTGGAACAGCAAAACAAATGCATGCCAGGTACCTTTCTAAAATGGAGCAAGGCATCGAGAACGCGGATTACCCTTACCTTCTCAATCTCCTGAAAAAAGCCGTGGCAGACTTTAATCAAATTGAGATTCATGACAAAGTTGTACCTCGAATCGGAATCGTTGGAGAAATTTTTGTTAAATACAATTTCTTTTCCAACGGCAATATCATTGATTGGTTGTCTGATCAAGGGATAGAAGTGGTTCTTCCGCCTATACAGAATTTTTTCGCCCAGCGTTTTATCAATGAAACCGCTGACCAGAAGGCTTTTTTAAAACGATCTTGGGCAGAACGTCTCAAGTACAGGTTGCTTGAAACTTACTCCAATTACCACCTTGATCGCATAGAGGGAGTCATGCAGCAGTTTCGCTTTTACGAAAAGGCTCATAATTTGAGAAAATTGGCAATAATGACCGACGAGGTAGTCAATTTGGCCAACCAGGCCGGTGAAGGATGGCTTCTCACCGCCGAAATGATCGCCATGCTCAATGAGGGAATCGATAACATCGTTTGCCTGCAGCCATTCGGCTGCATTGCAAATCACATTACCGGAAAGGGAATGGAAAAGAAACTCAGAGAGTTGTTCCCTTCCCTGAATTTGCTTTCTCTCGACATGGACGCAGGGGGAAGCGAAGTTAACATGCTGAACAGGCTTCATTTCATGGTAACTTCAGCACGGGAACAGATGACCCGCGAGAAGGAGACTCCGCCTGTATCGAAAACTGTTCGACGTTTTACCATTCCCGATGTATGGCCCCGGGAACTGAACAACTTCAACAACTACACGTCTCTGGAGGTTGAAAAATGGAGGGCGTGGGTATCCGGATTGTCGCTGTGGGAAAAGGTACAGAACATAAAGCGCAGAATCAGATTGTAACTATCAACATTATTGGGTTTGAAGGAGATATTAATTATGTCGAAAAATGAAATGAAAAACCGTATCGTAGAGGCGAAAGGCCAAAGAGATCGGAAAAGTCACCTCCGAAAATCTTTATGAAATCGGCAAAAAATAGTAGCTGATGCCATATCGGAAAGCAAGTTTGGCAGAAGATCCCCGGCCCATTGTGAAGGACTAAAGGCTGCGTAGATGCGAATGTAAGGGAAAATGTCAAAGCCGCCGGAAAAGAGATGCGTGAGATTGAAGAAAGAGCTGTAGCAGAAAAAGTCGAAATGGCCTGATTTGTCAGAAATGCCCTCCCGGGAACAAAGGAGGTGGATGAAACTTTTAATAAAGAAACCCGGAGCCCGGAAAGGAATCGTATCGGCCATGGAATCTGTTGGAGACAAAACCATGAAATTTGTCTATGATGAGAATGCACGGATGAAAGAAGACTTTAAGACAATCGAAGAACTCTTTTTAGAAATTGTCGGCAAAGTGGCAAAACGCTCAGGAGAAACAGCAAAAGAACAATTAACAGAACTGGTTTCACAGTCTGAAAAAACCAGTCATGGGACAAAAAAAGTTGGCGAAAAACTGAATGAAGCAGGAAAAGATTTTGCCCGGACAACTGCAAAATCTGCTGGTAAGGTGACGTGCGTCATGGTCGAAGAAGCAACGTAACTTGGGAAACGATCCATGGATGTTGCGAAGGGGGTCATTACAGGAATGTTGAAGGGAGTGAAGGATGCTGTTCAAAAAGGAAAGGATAATCAATAAATTGCAAGACAACCATCAAAAACCACACAGAAAAATAGGTCTGGCCCTGGGCAGTGGCTCCGCGCGAGGATGGGCTCATATTGGCGTAGTGCAAGCCCTGGCAGAAGCGGATATTCACGTAGATTTCATCGCCGGCACCAGTATCGGCTCGGTTGTGGGAGCCGTCTTTGCTTCAGGCAATATCAATGCGCTGCAAGAGATTGTTCTCCAGTTTGACTGGAAGAAAATTGCTTATTTGTTTGATGTCGTTTTGCCAAAATCCGGGCTCATTGACGGCAGAAAAGTCTCTGCCTTCATTCGCGATTATGTGAAAGGAATAAATATGGAAAAGCTGCCCATACCTTTTTGCACAGTATCAACAGATTTGACCACAGGAGACGAGGTTGTTATCCGTAATGGAGACATCATTGAGGCAATCAGAGCTAGTATCTCCGTTCCCGGAATATTTACGCCGGTAAAGAAAGACGGAAAAATTCTGGTGGATGGTGGATTGGTAAACCCAGTTCCTGTAAGTGTTGTAAGAAAAATGGGCGCAGACTTTGTCATCGCAGTAGACCTGAACCATGATATCGTTGAAGGAAAAGGATTTCGCCAAGGGGCCGGTCATGAATTGAGTACTTCTGACACGGGGGAAAAGGATGTGCAAATCAAAGATAAGGACAATAAAATACTAAAAGCCTTGAAAAAGCGAATTGACTCGGTTGATTTTTCTGCTCTGCCCCAGATAAGAAAGTGGACGAGCAAAGAACCGCTTCCAAACATTTTTGAGGTATTAATGACCTCCATTAATATTATGGAAACACAGATTACGGAAACAAAACTCAAAATCAGCCCACCTGATCTTTTGATTCAGCCGCCTCTGGGCCATCTCAAGTTCCTCGAATTTGATCGAGCCGAAGAAGCAATTATAGCAGGATATGAGGAAACCAAGGCTCAGCTTAATCGCATTTCCGGGTAAGGAGGCTTATTTTAATAATTCCGGGGACACAATGCTAAATAACCCTTGACGGCGGGGTGAGAGAAGCGTAGCCATGGATTCATTCATGGCTAGGATCGCAAGAGTAATTGCACCCGGTGTACCGCACCACATCGTACAGCGGGGAAACCCCAGAAGCGAGGCCCCAAGGACCCGTCGAAACACAAGAAAACAAAGGGGGGAAAGATTGACATTGTGTTCTCGGAATTGTTTATGCTCCCGTTTCAAACATTTTGCATGGGGAACAGTTTGGTGCCAATTTACCCAATCGTGAATTATCCTAAGTTTTGTACATTCATCAACAAGTTGTAAGTGAACCAACCATCACCGGTATGGAAGATCTGGGGTTTGGCAGATGCTGCGTCCCGTTGTATGCCAATGCCATCGTAGAAAGGCTGAAAACTGACAATCTTGTTATACTTGATCCGAAAGCTCTTGTAGTCACCTGCAAAGTAGACGTGCTTGGTGGTCACGGCAAAGAGCCCGGTATCCACATGCCGAGTCTCCTGTTCCTGTATGCGCTCCCCTCGGAAACCACCTGTTCGATAATAGACACCCTTCATAAGCTTAAGGCTGACACCTTGGGTTCCACCTGCGTAACGTGTTCGAGTAACGGATTCGTAATAAGGAACATTCTGGAAAAGCCAGATCAGTTCTTCTGATTTCATGAAATTAAAAGGTAGGGAAAAATCAATTATGAGACGGTCCGGAATTTTCCCTTCCATGAGGTCGCGCAGCACAGCTCCGTGTATGAGCCTGTGAAACCAACCCTTCCGGTCCAATTCATCTTGATTCAGTGAAAGACGGTTCGCCAAGTCTTTGAGCTTATCTTCTTCATCCTGGCTTAGAATGCCATCTTCAAATGCCTGCTCTACTGACCTTTCCCATCCTCTGACATACACCTCGTGGAGCTCCAGCTCCTGGACATATGCAACACTTGCCTGCTCATTGACACGATTCACCACAGTCGAAATATCCGTCGAAAAAAGGTGTTCGGCCATATATTCGGGCAGTGACTGGATTGCAGCATCATGCTTTTTACGACACTCTTTATGTTCTTTCCGCATAATGCCCGCATCTTTACCACACAGTCTACATATTCCCATCTTTGTCTCCTTTCTGCTCTTCTTCCCGCACGGATGTCAGAGCTGATGCGATTAGTCCAGTTGGAATTGCCACAATGCCGATTCCTATCGTCAGGACGACAAAGGTGAATATCTTGCCTCCAGTCGTAATAGGAACTGCATCACCATATCCAACCGTCGTTAAGGTTGAAATAGCCCACCACAGGCTATGAAATACACTGCTGAAAACCTCCGGTTGTACTTCGTCTTCAAAATAATATATTCCAACTGCCGATAAATAAAGAACCATACCTGCTATCACAGAAAATATTATCAGCGCTTCCTGTGCCAACACAAATGCACGTTTCATACGTTGAATTGCCTTGCTATAGCGAGCAAGCTTAAGTACACGAAGTACACGTAGTAATCGAAAAACACGAATAGCCCTGAGATCCATTCCTCTTGCAACGTAGAAGGGTATTATTGCCAGAAGGTCAATCAATCCATAGAAACTGAAAATGAAATGAAGCTTCTGATCTGCCACCAGGATACGCAACGCATACTCAAGTGTAAACACGATGACAACAAACACTTCTGACCACCAGAGGAAGGCTTCTGTATTGGAGGATAATGTTGGAATGGTTTCAATGGAAAAAGTTATCAGCGAGTACAGAATCAAAAGTTGGATAACAATATCAAAACAGCGGCCCAGTCGGGTATCCGTATTCTCAACTATGCCTTTGATTTTAGTAAACAGAGACGTGTTCATATTTTTTGACATTTTCCCAGGCTTTGAAATTATTCTTTAATACTGTACAACTTTATTGTTGTTAATGCAATGCTCTATTATAGATTTCTATTTTCATACAATTATTGAATACATGGAAAGAAATTTTGGGCCGGGACTCACGGCTTTTCCGCTTCTCTCTGACCAAGTAAAACCATCACAAGGTATGCAACTTGTCTGATGACCACAATAGGTCCGGGAGAATACTAAAAAGATAGGCTCTAACGGACAGTGTAGAATGGGTATAGGCTGAAATCGAGAGTGGAAAAGGATAGGTATGAAAATAATGAGTTTTTCCTACAATTCCCTGATTTCTCTTCCATCTGACACTTGGCGGGGCGCACAGTGGCCCGTTCCTGGCATTCAATGGGAGTGGTTGTGTTATTCTTCGATGAAACG
>Ga0164318_10000962_pt1 | contig 24295 bp, 4 predicted proteins | sample GuaBasSedimGuay9_FD_113734 | JGI IMG/M metagenome (GOLD analysis project Ga0164318, IMG submission 113734) | Subseafloor sediment microbial communities from Guaymas Basin, Gulf of California, Mexico - Guay9, Core 4571-4, 0-3 cm | ecosystem: Environmental > Aquatic > Marine > Hydrothermal vents >...
ATGATACGGGAATTAGAACAACAGGAAATTTTTAGAGAGATCGATCCAAAATGGGCAGCAGCATTAGTTGTTGAACTTTCAGAAAAAGCAGCCGGAAAAAAACAGAAAGAGATTGTAATGGATAATTCTGGTGAAAAATATATTACATTATATCATACAGAGAATTTTGGTGAAAAACCGGTTCTAGTACATCAACCGTTTTACCTGGCAATGCAGAATTTATATAATTGGATGAACGAAGAGGAATTTCTTGCGCTTCTTTCTAGAGTTTTTGCGATGCGTTATGGAGAGGAAGAATCGAAGTATAACTTTAAAAAGTTAAAACAATCATCATCGCCCGCCTTTGTTTTTACACTTCTTGAGAAGTCTTCATCGTTTTTCGAAAACCACGCATCTGACGGTTTTATCGGTGTGAATAAAATCATCTTTGAAGAAATTGCAAAAGGTGATGAAAATCGTGATGACATCATAAAAGTTTTACTCGAAGTAGGCTTGAGTCATGAGCTCGCTCATGAATCAGGTATGCATAATGAATTCACCTTAAGCCGTAGTGATGTACATCTAACAGAAAAGTTATGTGATATAAATAAAATTAATTTACATTATCTTATTTCTTCCTTATTACACTTCAGTAATGAATCATTATATCTTAATGAATTGGTTGAAAGAAATATGCCATTAATAGACGATAGGCAGTTAGCGGCATCAAAAGTTTTATTCAATTCACTTGCAACATCCTTTGGTTTGGAGAAAATCCCCACCGTTAGATATAAAACTGCTTATTATATAAGTTCACTATTTTCTAAAGTGTCAAAAGAAAATATTACAGAAGCACTGGAATCGATTAAAACAATACTAGAAAATTTAGTTCCTCCGGCTGAAGATCACAGTGTTTATAGTCTGCTTATGACTGACATATTATCATCATTAGTTAGTATTGTTGAAGAGGAGAAAAAAGCAGGGGCAGTATTAAAGCAGATTGCTAATATAATTTCGGATTATCAAAATAAAACAATTTATCGACAAAAATCGTTAGAGTTTTTAAGCATGCTTGTAAATATTTCAAGAGTTGCCAAGAGTTCAACATCTAATACCTTTGTATATGTAGGCTATATCCTTTCTGTTAGTGAAATAAAAATTGAGGATTTTTCTGATTTGATGAAAAGTTTAACGGCACTATCTAATATAGTAGGAACAGAAGCGGTAGAAAGCGCTTTTAAGTGTGTAAATACGGTTATTAATAAAATTCCGAAAGGTGAAGTAAACAGTGCAAAGGTAAAAACCTTGATTCAAAATTTGACAAAGTCATTTACTACCCTCTGTGAAAATGTAACCAGCTTTAGGCAGTCATTATTTATTTCCTTGGATTTAATACTTTCATTAGAAAAAATTTCAATGGAAAACTACGAAGAGATATTAAATGATTTGTGTAAGATTAGTCATAATACGAGATTAAGGACACATGATGCTTTTTTAATATTGGGAGATATTTTTCAGCGTATTGAGATCTCAAAAGAAAATCTTGATTTGTTCGTAAAAATATCTGAGATTACAAATACGGCAATGTCACATGCTCTAAGATGTATCGGAATAATTATAGGATACTATGGCGATATAATTTCAGATAAAATCCGGGACTTGTTAGTAAGGGAATTTGAAGAAATTATAAAAATTAACAGCTTTAATACGCCAGAGGCACTGCTTTGCTTAGAATGCCTTTTGCAAGGTGAAGAGATTAATAATGCAAATGTTTTTGATCAAATTGATGACTTTGTGAATTTATTAAGTGAGCTCATATTAACTATAAACAATGTTATGCATGATATGCCATTTGCTTTGACCATGTTGGTGAGAAATATTTCATATGAAAAATTGGAGTATTTAGCAAAAAAAATTATCGACGGTAAGTTTATAGACAGAGAAGATGTTAAAATTAGGATTATTGATTTAATTAAAACTTTGAATGAAAAAGGGTATAAAGAAGTTCTAAAAGATCCGCCCGGTTTAGAGAAAATAGGAATCTATTATGCCGGTGATGCTCCACAACGATCAAGTAAAATCGCGAGAAAATGGCTAACAGCATTACCACCCCTTAAAACTTATCCGCCTGCAGATTTTCCTCGTTTATTTGAAAAAGTGAGGGTAGAAAAGATGCAGACTTTAGAGTATGTGTGGAAGAAGGCTGGAATGAAGGGAGATATCTCTTCTTTGGATTTAGAGCATGATATTACAAGTGTTGGTAGAACACTGACAATCAAGGATAGTGAAGGGAATAAGCTGAAAATCAAGTTGCTAAAAGTGGATGAGCCATTAACATTTCTTTACCACGAGGCAGCAGTGTTTAATTGGGGACAAGAACAAGAGAGATATAAAGATGTATCTTATGGTTTCCCAAAACCTATTATGATAGATGGTAACTACTGTTTTAGACTTGATATGGATGAGCTTGACAATAATTTAAGGGGGAAAATATTATCTGCTTTAAAAAACTCTATGAATGAAGCATATAATCGTAAGGGAATTGGCTTTGATATTGATAGGGGTTATTATGCATTTTCCTATGTAGTTCCAAGTGATTCTGATTATGATACATATGTAAACGCAAATACAGAAAGGAAAAATTTTGAGGAATCATTATATAAAGCAGGATTTGATTTAGGTGCTTTCGCGAAACAAGGAATTGTACATACAGCATTAATTGATATGTTTCATGCGCTTGATGAAGAAAGAAGATATTTCTGGACTGCGGAACTAAATGATGCCCTACAACGTCATAGTGCAGGTGCAGGTCGTGTTATGGGCTGGAGGCCAAGCTGTTTATGGCCAAACTTGGGGAAAAATGGTGAAATACGTGATTGCGCAGAACTTATAGATATTCGAGATATACTCAAGTCACCCAAGTATATTTTAAAAGAAGACGGTATGTTTTTAATGGAGCAATTTGTAGACAGGTCGATACAATTCCTTATGCTTGAGTTCTTAGGGGAATATGCAATGGCTATCGCACATTTGTATGCTGACTGGCTCATTACCCATGATATGATGCCACATTGGAAGAATGACAAAGCAGAAGTTCATTCGTTAGGATTATTTATGAAGAAAGTATATTTTTCTATTTTGAGTGGTTATATAGGTAGAGACCAATCAATAATAGAAGAAGAATTATCCAATCTTGTTGATTGGGATCGTATGGCAAAGCAGATAGCACTATTTACAACGGATGAGTATATATCCTTAGTTTATTCAAAAAAAGAAGAACAAATCAAAGAGTTAAATGAATATTTTCCAAAAGATATTTTTGGGGATGATGTTATTGTAAATATATTAGAAAATCTTGGTGCTTTTAATCCTGTAATTGGCTTTGTTGGAAACGAAGATGAACCACAGTTGTTCCAGGAAACTGCAGCTTTAGGTGCAGAGAATAGTGTGTACCCTATACAAGAGATAATACTCGCAAATTATTACTTATTTTCTACTATTGTTGCAGAGAAGACGTTAGAAGATGCAGCCCCACCGCCTGATTTTGTAGAAGAGCCAATAGCAAAATTGCCAATAATAGATGACATTGTAGAAGAACTAAAGTCCGATGATATAAAGTTTGATGATGAAGTATATGATCGTTTGGAAAAATTTTATGATAAATATATTGCTTTAGGTGATAATTTTATTGATATGCCTCATGCTGAGAGGGAACGATATTTTGTAGAGTGTTTTAGTGCAAAGCGTATAGCGGATATGTTTTACTTAAAAGAAAAATATAAGTTTGATATTTTTGACCTTTTAAGTGATAAAAATGAAACATTTTGGATAGGAAAAGAGAAAAAAGAAGGCAAAAGGTATAAAATTACAATTGATAAACGTAATAAGAATAGGGTAGAGATCAGCGAGATATTTCTTGATTCTGATTTTGAAAGAAAAATTGGATTTTCCAACAATGAGGCTTATAGACTGCATGATAGATTACGTAACGGTAAGCGAAATATTGGAAATTTTATTATTAAGATTAATCTTTTTTCATTGTGGGCTTTGCATAATAAAACTCGTCATCAAGTAGAAATTGAACCTGATTATCTTGAAGCACTAAGAAAATATTATCCGTCTATTGGTGCGACAATTATTGAGCCAAAAGATCTAATGGGGACAATAAAAGCTCGTTTTGATTTATTTGGTGGATTAGCAGCTGGCATTATGACAGGATCGGAGGCTGATAGAATATGGGATTCAGAAAACAAAAAAGGTTTTAATCCTTATATTTGTCCTTGGCGTATGTGGAGCCAGCGTGAGTTAGACCGCCTTTTTAAGGGAACAGAGAAAATAAAGACTTCTGTACTGCTTGATGTGCTCGGATTGTTTTCAGAACAACATAAGAGTGACTCTATAGATGAATTAAATGCAATCACGCCTGAGGATGTAATTTCTTTTATAGCAGATGAAGGCGTGTTTATAAGTTATGTGGCAGAGGAAGAGGACGATGACATTGAAAAATTTGTCTCAGACACAGATAAAATTAATGCGGCCAGGCTCGAAGCGTTTATAAGACTTGTCAGTGAACTTTCCGAAGAGGAACGCTTGTTTCTTGTGAATGAACCCACATTTTTGGCAACCATCCTTGGATCAAAACCGGCTTATTGGACTGGTGTTGAAGATTTTGATACAGTTAAAAGTATAACAGAAAAGATGAGTATCAGTGATTTTTTTCTTAATATGATAATCATTCCAGGTCTTGCAGATAATCTATTCATATATGATTTTGATAGGGTTATTTCAATTATTAATGATGCAAAAGATAGTCTTATGAAGCATCCAGGAATTACGGATAACATGAAAAAAAATCTCCATAGGATTGATTTTCATGATAAAGAAGTTTTGGAAGAATTAATAAAGTATGTAACATCTTCGCATTACTTGTCAGAGGAAGAGAATAAGCTGAATAATATTATTGAAGGTATTATACTTGGGATACCATATGAAGATGCTGAGTGGTTTCAGGAAATCGTAGTTAAGCTAGGTGATGGCGTAAAAATTCCGGAAGAGTATTTGATTAAGAGTATTAATTTTAATCAACCTGGTGATGTAAATAAGTTCTATGGAAAGACAGAGAAGTTCGAATCAATAATGGCTCAGTGGGATGAAGCTGTCAATAAGGGGCTTAGTGTATTAGTCCGGGATATGATGGCTTCATCCTCTGAAACGGAAATAACTCAAGAGTCTAGCGGGATTTTGACTATGGATGAGAGAGCTTATGTGGAAATAGCATTTGTTTCCTTAGTCCATGAGATTGGAAATTTTGCTATGGTTATATCAGGGAATTTGGATTTGATACTACTTTATGGCGTTGAAGATGAAGAAAGTAAGGTGACTGTTGATAAATTTAAAGAAAGTATTTACCGGAATTTATCCTTAACACAAGACAAGTTTGTTTCTTCCAAAACATTGCAGGATGAAGATATTGATGAGATAAGAAAGAGTTTAGTTGAAGTTGAAAATTTATTAGAAGAGTTTAAGTTGCTAAAGGAGCAAATATCAAAACAATATCATAAGCAGTATGCTTTGATAATTAGAGTGATGCAGGAATATATTAATTTATATAAAGATAAGATGGACGCCGTTAAAAATGGTATTGAAGATGAATATTTTAATGTACATCAATTTTTAAAAGAAAAGGACAATGTTTCCGTAACAATAGAGCCGGATGCTGGGTTAGATTTATTCGGTTATCGAAAAGGGTTTGGTTTTGTTATTGACAATATTCAGAGGAACTCATTGGAACATGGGGGTCATGAAGATATTAAGATGAAAATACATGTTCGTGAAGAAAAGGAGAGTCTTATTATAGAAATTCAGGATAATGGTAAGGGATTTCAGATAGAAGAATTAAAAAATAATGCAGTTAAACTTGGTTTATGGACAGAAGAAGATGCTCAACGAGTAAATGAAAACGAGATAATAGAACTTATTTTTGATGAACATTTTAGCCGCAGTTACGAAAAGACTGGTACTCATGGTTTAGGCTTGTTCCTGTGCAGGAAGATTATTGAAGATTGTTTTGATGGCAGATTAACAGCATTGAATATAAAAGATCAGGAAGGGGCGGTACAGGGGGCACGGTTTAGAATTGTTATTCCGCAAGCTACTTCCGTATTGACTGAAAGAGAAGTTGGAAAAAAGGAAATTCATTCTGAATTTTATTATGAAGGCACAGATCAATTTTGGAATCAAGCACCGAAGCCAGAAGTAATAAGAATACTTCCATTAGCGATTCAAGGTATATTTAATGAACGTAATTGGAAATTCCGTATGCGCATTATAAAAACTTTTGATGACGTTATAACAAATAAGCATGTAGCTGATAATGTGAAACAGGATTGCATAAATAAGTTAGTAGAAGCAATCTCACGTGAGAATAATAAATATTCAAAGCTTTTAATATGGCATGAGGTGGTTTTAAGATTCGAAGAAAGCAATGAAAGGGCAGAGGCAGAAAAAAACCATAAACTATTAAATGCCTATTTTCTTTTGTTCCAAAAAATAGGAGCGTTAGATATTCCTATTCGCGGTTCGGTTTTAAGACTTATCTCTGAAATTATCTCAGGGATTGATTATGTTTGGATTCCTGGGAGTGTCAAAAATGAACTATATCGTGGAATAATTATGCCAATGGTAGAAATAGTTAAAGCTGATTTTCGTGACGGAAAATCGTATTGCAGTCCTGTAATTAGAACTTTTATCGAAAAAAAGAATGAAGATATATTTTCTTTCCTCGAACCTTTAGCCGCCGGCGCATACGTTAGTAACGAAAATATATTTATAAAAAATAGGGCTCTCATTCTGTTATGTGCGTATAGTCATGATAAAGGAGCAATGATTTTTAAAAAAGCCATGAATAATTATTTCCCTGTACCTAAAGAATTTGAAAAACGTATTAATTATATGCTTGATAATGATATGATTTTAACAAAAGAAGATAAGATGTTATTTCTTAATGAGTTGGGAAGATATGCCCGTGAGGGACGTTCGTTAAGAGTTACAAAATATTTATTAAAGCGGTTTGTCAATAATAGTGATATAGAATCAGAAAGGAAGCTATATCTTTCTCGTTATATAGACTCGGCATCGACATTTAGTTATATAGTATCACTTATTGAGAAAGAACAGCTCCCGCCGTTATTTAGATTGTACATTTATTGTGTTGTTCCTGATTCGGCTAAAAAATATATTGAACAAGGGACATATAAGGTATGTGCAAGAGACGCCTTGAATTTTATACAAAAAAATTATAGAACGACAGAAAATATTATTCAAGACGATTCACCCTGGCGTAATGAAATCATAAAAGTACTTTATCTTGCTACTTGGTTTCAGTATCAAGACTATCTTGTGAAGCAGTGTTTGTTTATCACGCAGAATGAATTTCAAAGAATAGCGGAGCGCATTATGCGCCAATGTTTATTACGAGAAAAGTTCGCGGGAATTGCGAATGCCGGTTTTGTTGTTGGAAGAGAGGAGATGATAGAATTCCGGCCGCGCATAGTTGATTTTATTAGTGTAGTTGCGCATGAATTGGGGCATGCTGTACTGGCAGAGAAGGGTGTTCGTACATTAATTTTAGAGGACGAATCATTCCACGAACTTGTTGGTGACATATTTAGGTATGCGATACTTGAATTAATGGGGTGGGAGAAAGAAGATGTTCGGGCTCTATTTCGTGAAAAATATGACGATGTTTTTTTAAAGAAGATATATAGTGTCTCTCCCGGGCTTGTAAATCAACAGCATACTGCAGCTCGTGCATGGCTTGAGGATTTCTTCCGTAACTTCTATGATTTAATAAATCAGCACAGAAAAATTCCTGCATTCCTTGAGATGATTGGTTTTATTGCTGAATATATACATGCTCCCCATGCACCTCCGACGTATGAATCAGATCATGATTTTAGCAGAAGGTTTCAGACCGTACAACTTGGACTTATGGCATTTGTACTTGCTGGAAGCTGTGGTGTTTCATCATTCAACATTTTACGGTTCCCTGATCTGTTTAATGATTTTAAAGACTATCTTTCATTAGGAATGACTGTAGAAAAAGCTAGAAATGAAAAAACTAGCGTAATACTTTATCCTTGGAAGTTAGTTGAAATGATTGCGGCTGGAAATGCCAGTATTATTGAAAGAATAAAACATAGTTTTCTTGAGGCACAAATGCAGTTACAAATGAAGGTTCCTATGTTAAAGACTGATGTCATACCTATTGCCGCAGAACAGGAGACTGAGACTAAAAAAGAAAAAGAAATAGACACGCAGGTTAGTTCTCTTCGCGAAAATGAATTTCAAATTTCAACCCAGAAACTAATTTCTCAGACAACAATAATGCCTGTGTCGGGTTTTATGGTAAATAATAACAGATATCAATTAGATGCGATAAATAACCCGGCTACAATTGAACGCATACTTAATGAATGGTTTGAAGATAAAAGAAAACAAAGAGTATTTTCAAAAAAACAGTGGTTTGAAGATTGTGGTTTTACTATAGATGAAAATGGAAAGGTGATATATAAAGGGCATACAGGTGGCATGCTCATTACCATATATAATGTAAGTGGCAGTGAAGAATCGCCTGAGTTTACATTGGCAGGCCTTGCATATTGTTCGCAGGAAGAACGGCCTGTTGGCTATGCTAAAAAGATGGAGACTTATGGTATAGACCGTATGGAAGTTGATAAAGATTCCAGAGGTAAGGGTTTGGCCCAGGTTATGATTGCGCATGCAATATGGAGGAGTAAAAATTTAAATATTTCAGATGAATTAAAAGGAGAACTTTTTGTTCATCCATTAGAAGACGATGAATTGAGCATTAAAGAATATTATGAAAATTTAGGTTTTAAGCATTTTACGACATATGAATATGCTATGGCTACTGAGGATGAAAAGGAGAAACATTTATGGATGAGGCTTGATAAGGCTGAAGCTAATAATTTGTTTAGTCAAGTTATGCAAAAAGCGACATTCTTAGGAAAATCATTTCCAAAACCTACAACTCTTCCGGAGACCCTTCGACTCCCTGACGATCGCTCAGGGCGAGATAAGAAAGCAACTCTTCCGGAGACGTATGCTCTAGGTGAGAAGTTAGGACTTACACGTGAAGAAACGGAACGTGAACTTGCTCCTCTTGTTGAAGAGCTGGGTGTGGTTGGTTTTTATATCTATCGTATGCTTAATAAAAGCAAGATAGAGTGGAAAGGGTGGATGCCGCCAAGTGAAGTCTGGAAAATAACACTTAAATCCCGCCTTATCATTGCCCTTGTTGCACCACTTCTTGCAGGTTCACCGATACTATTTATCGGTTTGTTAATTGCGAATTCACTTTATTTTGGTTTTACACATGAAAAGAATAAAATACTTAATGCTTTTGCTGGGTTTATTTTTAATATGCCGTTCTTTGTGTTTCATGGGCCGCAGGGTATTTTAATTTCTCTTTTATTTCATTGGCTTATGAATTATTCAGCCCAAAAGGTTATGAAAATGCCTATATCGTTTTCATATCTTCAAACCCATGGAGCAAGGATTACACGCAAGGATGTCGCAAAAGAAGAACAACTTGATTACCCTTATGAATTTAACATTGGTGATCCTCACCGCATCAAAAATATAAAAACAGGTGAGGAGAAGGAAGTTGATCTTTATGATGTCTTGTGGGGATGGGCGCAAGACGATAAAAGGAAAAGAATTACATTGTATGATAGAGAAACACAAAAGCCGCTTGCTATTCCCTATTGGGGAGACGAAGAGATATATATAAAACTGATTAATAGAGGCGTTCAGATACCATCGCCATTTGCCACATATAATATAAACGATAATAAAAAAATTATTTTTACTGAATATTTACCAGAAGGAATTGACATTGAGAGCATGCCACTCTCAGAACAGATAGAATTCATGAAAATGGTAATGATAACATTGGGAAGTATACATGCGTCAGATATTGTTCATAGTCACCCTCATTTAAATAATATTAGATTTTATTACGATGAAAATACAGGACAGAGAAAAGTTAAACTGTTCGATTATAGATTAGCACAATCGCTCGATTGTAATTGGAATGATGCTTCTCAAATATATTCATCTTTTATAATGGATTATAGGTTCATGAGAAGAATTTGTGATTGGCTTGGTTTTGACCAGGTGATGCGGGTAAAGTTATTTTTGCTGTTGATTAGCAGGTATCCAATTAAAAATGAAAAAGTAAGAGAAGAATTACTAACTAAGATAGCGCGAGAAACCCTTACAATATTCAATGCACAAATACTTGTTGATACTGTTATAAAGGAGAAAGTGGTGTCTGACACCACTTTTGATCCTGGAACACTTCCTGAATCATATGCGCTGGCAAGGAAGTGGGGCATAAGCACTAAGGGAGCTGAGGTTGGAATTGCACCTTGGGCTGAGGAGCTAGGCGTTGTGGGTATATTAAATCGTATCTTTCGAACTGATGTGCAAGTTGGATGGAAAGGATGGCTCCGTGATGCATTAAAATTTGGAATTATAGTTCATTTTTTTGCCGGCTCACCTTTTGGTTTGGGTGTGGTAGTATCTGCAATAATTGTACAAACTATTCTTTTTGTTATTACCCATGAGGATACTGCACAAATTAATTATTCTTTATTAGTAGCTGGTTTTCTATTTAATATTCCTTATATATTAGGTTTCTATTCACCTTTTGATATTTTAGTTATTTTTGTTTCTATAATGATGCACTTTTTGTTTAATTTTTCAATTTTACCTGGTAAAGAAAGAACTACTGAAATAGAAATTACTGATGAATTAAGGCAAGGATTAAAAGAACTTGAGAAGGCAATAGACAGCCGATTAAAGAAATACAAAACTGCAATAGTACTTATTGATGGGGCACCTGGAGTAGGGAAAACTGGAGTTGCCCGATATATTGCCCGCAATGGTATTAATACTATTAAACCTAATGAAATTATGTTTTATTCCAGAGATAGAATAGAGGGCGATCGCGATGAGGCAATTGATTTTATGTTGTCTCAGGCAAAAAAATATGTAGAAATCAGTCTCGAGCCGCCAAAATTAATTCTACTTGATGGGAACGGTATCGTATCACGAAGTGAAGCCATGATAGAAAGAGGTACTTTTAAATCGGAGAGTCTACGTAGTATTTTTCGAGACACTATAAATGTTGAAGTGACGGCAACTAATGAAGATCGTTTGAAAAGATTAATTATGAAAGAACAAGATCGTGTTCGCGCAAAAAGTTTTTTAAGTATACCAAGGCCAAAAAATAGGTTTGATATTACCATTAAAAATCCTATACTCACATATCCCGCTATTGATTTAGAGTTTGGGGAGGAAGAGATTATTAAGGTCGGAAACCAAATTAAAGAAATGTTTCACTTTTATGCACCAGAGGAGGAACATGAAAGAATATATGTTGACGGTGATGAATATAGAACATATGAACGCTTAGGAAAAGATATGCCCGAATATTTCGCCAATAAATTTTTAAGAGTGGGAAATATTATATTCGTTGATTCGGAATATAAATTTGCAATAAAAAATAAGATTCCGTCAGAATACCATGAGCATATTATTTTTATAAATGCGCTAGAGTTTAATTTGTATAATGAGGCAATAATTAATTATGTTTCATCTATTATTGCAAGCATATTGTATTCAAAGGATAAAATAAAAGATAAGACAATTTTGGACATAGGAACGGGAGGGGGTATATTAGGTATTCTTGCACTTAAGTTAGGAGCTAGAAAGATAATTGGGATAGATAAGGATAAGAATGTACTTGAGAGAGTAGTGTATAGTCTTGAAGCTAATAATCTTGATAGGGATAGATTCCTAGCCATAAAACATAATTTAAAAGATAGGAGTTTCAACAGATTCAGAATTTTACATACGTTAAGAAGAGAAATAAGAAATATCGGTGTTGTTTTTGCAAATTTAGGGCCTCATTATGGTGAAACAAATGTCGCAGCTCTTAATTTATTAAGTTATTTACCTTATCTTGACTTATTCTTCGGTGCAGGTTATGAAAATCTATCTGATGAGGAAAAAGACAAATCGCATAATCTCACGTCCCGTTATGACGAGGCCAGGTTGCGGACAATGGGGTTTCATTCTCTTGCAGATGTAACGATAACAATAGATGAAGAGAAAAATTTTATTAAATCTTTTATTTATGGCAAAAAAGTGTTTCATGAAGTAAAAGAACCTTCAGTTTCCGCTCAACCTAAGGTTCTGACTCAAGAATTTAAAACTAGATTTATTGAAACTCAATTGCCTAAAGAAAAAGGACTTGATAGAGAAGTAAAGCCTCACCTAACTGTTAAGCAGGATGAATTTTCGGATGAGGAAAAGATATATATGACTATCGAAATAAATAGAAATATAACGGAAAGTTTTGAAAATTTTATAAATGAGGGCAAGCGGAATAAGTATAAACAATTAATTTTAATAGGAAAAAAGAGTGATTATCAAGGCTTTGAAGATTTATTCGAAGTGGATAAGAGAGATTCGCTTCTTTATCCGTTCCGTCAGTTTATTAAACCGCGAATCGTTGATGATGAAAGTTTTCCAGGAGAACTTTCATCGTTGAACCCTGATGAAAAGGCAAGGACGGTTATTGTTATACCTCACGAACCGGATCCTAAATCAGTAATAGCTGATTTCGAATATTTAATATTTAATCCAAAGTCAACGAAATCTGTTTATGACCCACACTTTGTGGTATTTGTTTCGATTCTTATAAAACTTATACGAATGGTTAATACTGATAATAGGGATATTCTCTTTACTTCCGAAGAGGATTTTATAACACGTATGAAGATAAATGAAAGTTTCCTTCTACATATTAATAATGAAGCTGTGCTTAAGGTTGTGAGGGAGACTATTAAGCAACGTCAAATCAAGATTGCCGCCTAAGGTACTTCTAGATGCGTCTAATATTATAAAATAATTATATTTTACGAGACTTATACCTCATTATAATGGAATAATAAAAATTTTCTTTACTCTAATCTGATTTTGCATTATAGTATTTCTCCCAAGGGTATTTTTTTTACTCCCTATATTAATCAATTGTATAATCAACTGTTTAACCAACCCTTACATTCAATGACGAATGAATAAACAATACGTGTAATCTGGGTTGTTATTAATTTACATAGGTATTTATTTAATCTTGAAAAAGTAAAATTATAATAGTGAGGAGAACTGTATGCCGAGGCGTAAAGATATCAATAAAATATTAATAATAGGATCTGGTCCAATTATTATTGGTCAGGCATGTGAATTTGATTATTCAGGTACACAAGCATGTAAGGCTTTGCGTGAAGAAGGTTATGAGGTAGTGCTTGTCAATTCTAATCCGGCAACCATTATGACTGACCCTGGTATGGCAGATAAGACTTATATTGAACCGCTTACTCCGGAGAGTTTGGAGAAGATTATTGAAAAAGAAAGGCCGGATGGACTGCTTCCTAATTTGGGCGGGCAGACAGGGCTTAATCTTGCCTCCAGCCTGCATAAATTGGGAATTTTAAAAAAATATAATGTTGAGATAATAGGGGTCAAAGCTGATGCAATAGAACGAGGTGAGGATCGTATTGCTTTCAAAGAGACCATGAATAAACTCGGTATTCCTATGCCTAAGTCATCTCCGTCACATTCTGTTGAAGAGGCTGAAAAAATAGCTGAAGAATTAGGGTATCCGGTTGTGTTAAGGCCTGCGTATACATTAGGCGGAACAGGCGGAGGTATGGCATACAATGTTGAAGAATTGAGGACAATTGTTGCCCGCGGCCTGGCTGCAAGTCTTGTTCATCAAGTTCTAGTAGAGGAGTCAGTTTTCGGATGGGAAGAGCTTGAACTTGAGGTTGTGAGGGATGAGAAAAATCAGAAAATAACAGTATGTTTTATTGAGAATATTGATGCAATGGGTGTACATACTGGGGACAGTTTTTGTTCTGCTCCTATGTTAACCGTTCCTGAGGCTCTTCAGAAACGTATGCAGAAACTATGTTATAAAATTGTCGATGCGATTGGTGTTGTTGGAGGAACAAATATTCAGTTTGCTCATAATTTAAAAGATGACCGTCTTGTAGTTATAGAAATTAATCCCCGTACGTCACGTTCTTCTGCCCTTGCTTCAAAAGCAACCGGTTTTCCAATCGCACGGATTTCGACAAAACTTGCCGCCGGTTTAACAATGGATGAGATTCCCTATTGGAAGGAAGGAACACTCGAAAAATATGAACCGAGCGGTGATTATGTTGTAATTAAATTTGCGCGCTGGGCATTTGAAAAGTTTGCCAAGGCGAAAGATATTATCGGTACTCAAATGAAAGCCGTGGGTGAAGTTATGAGTATCGGAAAAACATTTAAAGAGGCTTTTCAAAAGTCAATTCGCTCTCTTGAAATTAAACGCTATGGCCTTGGAGGTGCTAAGAATTTTAAAACACTTTCACTTGATGAATTAAGAAAGAAACTTGCATTTCCCTCAAGTGAAAGGATCTTTTTAATGTATGAAGCACTCAGGAAAGGTATCAGTGTTGAGGAACTTTACCGGATTACATATATAGGACGTTGGTTTATCAAAGAAATGGAAGAGCTGGTTGAGTATGAAGAAGAACTGTTGAAATATACATGGAAGACTTTGACTGATTCACATCTTAGGAAAGCAAAAGAGTGGGGTTTTTCAGATCGTTACTTAGCTGGTCTTTTTAATGTGACGGAAAAAGAGGTGAGACAGAAGAGGATTGCCCTTGGCAAAGGCGGGAGATTTGAAGCGGTTCCTGTAAGCGGTGTTGAAAATGCAGCCTATTATTATTCTACTTATATTGCTGAGGATTCAGTACCGGTTTCATCCAATAAAAAGGTCATGATCCTTGGAGGCGGTCCCAATAGAATCGGGCAGGGAATAGAATTTGATTATACTTGTGTACATGCTGCATTTGCGCTTCGTGATGAAGGGTATGAGTCAATTATGGTTAATTGTAATCCTGAGACAGTATCAACTGATTATGATACTTCCAATAAATTATATTTTGAACCTTTAACGGTTGAAGACGTTTTAACAATTTATGAAAAAGAGAAGCCCAAAGGCGTTATTGTTCAATTCGGCGGTCAGACTCCGCTCAATATTGCACGAGAGTTAAAAGATAACGGTGTAAAAATTTTAGGTACTACACCTGAGAGCATACATCTTGCGGAGGACAGAGAACGTTTTCGTACAAAGATGATTAACCTTGGAATCCCACAGCCGGAAAGCGGGACAGCGCGTTCTTTAGAAGAAGCCATTTTAATTGCAGAAAAAATTGGTTATCCGCTTATGGTAAGACCTTCTTATGTTTTGGGCGGACGTGGTATGGAAATTATATATGATAGAGCTATGCTTGAGACATATGCCCTTGAAGCCATTCAAGTAAGTCCGGAGCACCCAATGCTTATAGACCGGTTTCTTGAACATGCCATTGAAGTAGAAGTTGATGCGTTGGCTGATGGGAGTGAGACTTTTGTTGCAGCAGTTATGGAACATATTGAACTTGCCGGTGTTCATTCCGGTGATTCGGCATGTTCGATTCCGCATAGAACAATTAAAGATGAACATATCAAAACAATCGAGCGTTATACGGAACAGATTGCAAAAGAACTGAATGTAGTTGGCCTTATGAATATTCAATATGCAATTTGTGATGATAAGGTATACATTCTTGAAGCAAATCCTCGGGCATCTCGTACGGTTCCTGTTGTTTCTAAAGTAACTGGGATTCCTATTGCACGTATTGCCACACAAGTAATGCTGGGTAAAAAAATAAAGGATTTTCCAAACGTAAAGAAACAAAAAATACCTTACGTGGGAGTGAAAGAGGCTGTTTTTCCCTTTAATATGTTTCCTGAAATCGATCCGATCTTAGGTCCTGAAATGAGAGCTACCGGAGAGGTAATGGGTATTGCAGACACTTTCGGCCGTGCTTTTTACAAAGCAGAAGCCGCAACCGGCGCTCCTCTTCCTTTGGAAGGGAATATTCTATTAACTGTTGCTGATAGGGATAAACCATCTTTATTGCCAATCGCCCGCCGAATTCAAAAGCTGGGATTTACAATTTATGCAACAGACGGTACAAGCAGATTTCTTTCAGAGAACGGAGTGTCGAATATAAAAATAAAGAAAGTCCATGAAGGACGACCTCATATTGCAGATGCAATTAAAAATAATGAAATTCAACTTATTATAAATACACCGGTTGGCCGTGAGAGTAAACATGACGACAGTTATATCAGAATGATTGCGATTCAAAGGAAAATTCCTTATATAACTTCTCCTGCTGCTGCCGAGGCTAGTATAGAAGGCATTGAAGATATTAAGAAAAAAGGTGTTTTGCCTAAAGCATTACAAGATTATTATATTGATTTGAAAGTAAGTCAGGGAGTAAGTGTTTAATCTTTTTCAAATAGAAAGAGAGGAATAGATGGCAAGGAGCGTGATAAACAAAGTTAAAGCAGGCTTTGACAATGAAAAATATTTAAGTGAGCAAACCGCAGCTATATTAGAGCGTGTTAAAAAATATAATAATAAACTATATCTTGAATTTGGCGGTAAAATTATTTTTGATTACCATGCTTCGCGCGTCTTACCTGGATTCGACCCCAATGTTAAAATGCGGCTTTTACAAAAGCTGAAAGATAAAGCTGATATTATTTTATGTATTTATGCGGGTGACATTGAACGACGAAAAGTTCGTGCTGACTTTGGTATTACTTATGATGTTGATGCACTTAAGCTTATAGATGATTTAGGAGACTGGGGAATTGATGTCACTGCAGTAGTAATTACCCGTTTTAATTCTCAGCCTGCGGCAACTATATTTAAAAACAAATTAGAACGGCGCAACATAAAGGTTTATACCCATCAAATTACAAAAGGATATCCTAACGATGTTGATTTAATCGTAAGCGATGAAGGATACGGAGCAAATGAGTATATAAAAACAAAAAAACCTCTTGTTGTTGTTACAGCTCCGGGCCCTGGCAGCGGCAAATTAGCGACCTGTCTTTCTCAGTTATATCATGATTATAAAAGAGGTTTAAAATCAGGTTATGCTAAATTTGAAACTTTTCCTATTTGGAACATTCCATTAAAACATCCCGTTAATGTGGCGTATGAAGCGGCTACTGCTGATATCAGGGATTTTAATCTGATTGATCCTCATCATTTAGAAGCATACAATGAAAAAGCAATTAATTATAATCGTGATGTAGAAATATTTCCTGTGTTGAAAAGAATGTTGGAAAAAATAACAGGCTCAGAATCCCTGTATAAATCTCCAACAGACATGGGAGTTAACCGCGCTGGTTTTGGTATTGTTGATGATGAAGCTGTAAGAAAAGCGGCAGAGCAGGAAATCATCAGGAGATATTTCCGTTACGGATGTGAATATGCTTTAGGTTTTGTGGATAAAGAAACAGTGAACAGGGTAGAACTTTTAATGGAGCAACTTAATGTGAAACTCCAAGACAGGAGAGTTGTTGAGCCTGCCCGACGTGCAGCTCAGGAATCCGAAGAAAAACGTAAAGGTCATGAAGGTATTTTTTGCGGGGCTGCAATTGAATTAAAAAGCGGTAAGATTGTTACCGGTAAAAATTCTCCTCTTATGCATGCCACGTCAAGTCTTATTTTAAATGCAATTAAACAGTTAGCGGAAATCCCGGATAAAATACATTTATTATCGCCGCAGATAATAAAGTCTATTGGTAATCTTAAGAAAAATATTTCTAATGAGCGTACGGTTAGCTTAGATTTAGAAGAAGCATTGATAGCTTTAAGTATAAGCGCAGCGACAAATCCAACAGCTCAGTTGGCCATAGAGAAATTAAAGGAACTTCAAGGGTGTGAAGTACATATGACTCATATTCCAACCCCTGGAGATGAGGCTGGCCTTAGAAAGTTAGGCGTAAATTTGACAAGCGATCCGCATTTTTCAACAAATAGTTTATTCATCGTATAATATATAATAAAAGAAAGTACTTTACTCTTTTCTCATTTTGTTCTATATTATTATCCCCGAAGGTGTTTCCCCAGTGAAATCCTTGCTTAATCAAATGAATTCATATTATTAAGAAGTAAATCATGTACTATAAGTGTGTATGTGTATTTAAATTTATTAAGCAAGTCATTTTTGCAAAGCAAAAAGTTTTTATGTGGTGAACATACCTCATTTTGTTAATCGATTAATATTAAAGATTAACTTCCGCATTTTAATTTGTTCAAAGGCGAACAACACATCTAAAGTTCAATGGAGAGCTATATAATTTGTATTATTTTTTTTAAGAGAGTTGTATGTAAAGGAGTAGGTGGTAGTTTAAATTTTGTTGTTTGTTGATTGATGTAATTAATTACATGTTAAAAAAGAGATAAATATGAAAGCACTGCTTGTATTAGAAGACGGGACAATTTATAAAGGAAGGTCATTCAGTATTGGGGGAGAAGTAACTGGTGAGGTTGTTTTTAATACAAGTATTACCGGTTATCAGGAAGTTCTTACTGACCCTTCTTATAAAGGTCAAATGGTTGCCATGACTTATCCTCTTATTGGAAATTACGGGATCAATAAAGAAGATTCTGAGTCTGATAATATTTATGTCCAAGCTTTTATTGTAAAAGAATGCAGCCGTATTGTCAGCAACTGGCGTGCAACTATGTCATTGCCTGAGTATTTTAAGAAGAATAATGTGATTGGAATTGAAGGAATTGATACGCGGGCGCTTACAAAAAGAATACGTGAACAAGGTGCTATGAAAGCAATTATTTCAACTGATGATTTAGATGAAAAGCGACTTATTAAAAAAGTCCGTGCGTCTGAGGATATTGTAGGCAAGGATTTAGTAAGGGAAGTAACATGCAAGGAACCTTATGAATGGGCTATGCAGACCAAAGACAAAACGACAGATACATGTAAAGTAGTGGTAATTGATTGCGGGGTCAAATATAACATTTTACGTGAGTTAGTAAACCAGGGATGCGCAGTAACTGTTGTGCCCGCGCATACGAATAGTCATGAAATATTGAAATTAAAGCCTGACGGTATAATGCTTTCGAACGGTCCGGGAGACCCTGCTGCTGTTAAGTATGTTTTTGAAACAGTGAAACAATTATTAGGCAAAGTACCGATATTTGGTATATGTTTGGGACATCAAATGCTTGGTCTTGCTTTGGGCGGGAAGACGTACAAATTAAAATTTGGACACCATGGTGGTAATCAACCGGTTAAAGATATGCGAACGGGTTGTATTCATATTACAGTACAGAACCATGGTTTTTGCGTAGACACCAATATTTTGAATAATGATGATTTTGAAATAACTCATATTAATTTAAATGACAATACTCTTGAAGGAATTGAGCATAAAAAGTATCCGGCTTTCTCTGTTCAGTTTCATCCTGAATCATCACCCGGTCCGCATGACGCAAAATATTTATTTGGGAAATTCAGGGAGATGATTGAGGGTACAAAAGGTTAGCACGTAACACCCCCCCCCCTTACCCCCCTTAATAGGGGGGAAGTACTGGATTCAGACATCCCCCTTAATAAAGGGGGTGCCCGAAGGGCAGGGGATGTTTCGTTTTTAGGAAATTGGTAAAGGAATAATAAGTTATGCCGAAAAGAACAGACATACAAAAAATATTGATTATAGGTTCGGGCCCTATAGTTATTTCACAAGCCTGTGAATTTGACTATTCTGGAACTCAGGCATGTAAGGCACTTCGTGAGGAAGGATATCATGTTATTCTTGTAAATTCTAATCCTGCCACTATCATGACTGATCCGGAAACTGCTCATCGGACATATATTGAACCGATAACAGTTGAGGCATTGGAGAGGATTATCGAAAAAGAACGACCTGATGCACTTTTACCTACCCTTGGTGGTCAAACTGCGCTTAACATCACTGTGAAACTTTATGAAGCCGGTATACTTAAAAAATATAATGTCAAAACCATAGGTGCAAATTACGATGCAATAAAAAAGGCTGAGGACAGAGAAGATTTTAAAAAGGCAATGTTAAATATTGGTCTTGATCTTCCCAAAAGCGGTCTTGCATATTCCATTAAAGAAGCACGACAGATAGCTGAGGAAATAAAGTTTCCCCTTATTATTAGGCCCAGTTTTACACTTGGTGGCACAGGAGGAGGTATAGCTTATAACCAAGAAGATTTTGAAGATATAGCAGCGAGTGGGCTTGAAAGTAGCATGATTAATGAAATTCTCATAGAAGAATCTGTAATTGGCTGGAAAGAGTTTGAGCTTGAAGTCATGCGGGATATAGGAGATAACGTTGTTATTATTTGTTCAATAGAGAATTTTGATCCTATGGGTATTCATACAGGTGATTCTATTACTGTTGCGCCGGCTCAGACGTTGTCTGATAGAGAATATCAAAAGATGCGTGATGCTGCTGTTGCAATTATCAGAGAAATTGGTGTTGATACTGGAGGTTCAAATGTTCAATTTGCCCTCAATCCTGAAAATGGAAGAATGGTAGTAATTGAAATGAACCCTCGGGTTTCAAGAAGTTCGGCACTTGCCAGTAAAGCAACAGGTTTTCCGATTGCTAAAATAGCAGCTAAATTGGCCGTGGGATACACGCTAGATGAGATACAAAATGATATTACAAAAGAAACCCCGGCTTCGTTTGAACCTACGATTGATTATTGTGTAGTAAAAATACCCCGTTTTACTTTTGAAAAATTTCCCGATGCGCAGGATGTTTTGGGAATTTCAATGAAATCTGTGGGTGAAACAATGGCAATCGGCAGGACATTTAAGGAGGCATTGCAAAAGGGGTTACGTGGTCTGGAGATAGGCCATACAGGTTTGGATAATAAGAATAAATTTATGGAAATTACTGATGAAAAGATAAGGAAAAGATTACAGATACCAAATGCTTCACGAATATTTTATATAAAATATGCTTTACAAAAAGGATATACAGTTGAAGAGATTTTTAAACTGACAAAAATAGATCCTTGGTTTATTGATAACATAGCTCAGATAGTTGAGATGGAGCGAGAGATAACTGCCCTCAGAAGTCGGACCTCAGAAGTCAGAAGTCAGAAATCTGATATCCGACTTCTAACATCTGACATCTTGTTAAGAGCAAAGCAATACGGGTTCAGTGACAAGCAGATTGCACAATTAGTAGGTTTGGATGAATTAAAGGTAAGAGAGCACCGTAAAAAGATAGGTGTCGAAGCAACATTTAAACTAGTGGATACTTGTGCTGCTGAGTTTGAGGCATACACCCCGTATTATTATTCCACGTATGAAATTGAAGATGAAACCAGGAAAAATGAAAAGAAAAAAATTATGATTCTTGGGGGAGGTCCGAATCGTATAGGACAGGGGATAGAATTTGATTACTGCTGTTGTCATGCTTCTTTTGCATTAAAAGAAGCTGGATATGAGACTATTATGGTAAATTCCAATCCTGAGACAGTATCAACTGATTATGATACGTCTGATAAATTATATTTTGAACCACTGACGTTTGAGGATGTGATGAATATTATCGATAAGGAAAAACCGGACGGGCTTATAGTTCAATTTGGAGGCCAGACACCCCTGAATCTTGCCCGCCGGTTAAAAGAGGCAGGAGCGCCTATTATCGGAACAAGTGTGGAATCAATAGATCGGGCTGAAAATAGGGATCTGTTTAGTGTGCTTTTAAAAAAGCTTAATTTACGGCAGACTGAAAATGCGTCAGTATATTCGAAAGAAGAAGCATTAAATGTTGCAAAACGTATCGGTTATCCCATACTTGTTCGACCGTCCTATGTGCTTGGGGGTAGAGCTATGCGCATTGTGTATGATGAGGAAAACTTAAGTTCTTTTATACAGGAGGCAGTTGAGGTTTCAGAAGATCAACCTATTCTCATAGATAAATTTTTAGAAGATGCAATAGAAGTTGATGTTGATTGCATCTCTGACGGGACGATGACTGTGATTGGGGGTATTATGGAACATATTGAAGAGGCCGGCATTCATTCAGGCGATAGTGCTTGTGTGCTTCCTCCTTATACATTAAGTGAATCTATGATGAACAAAATACGGAAAGCCACACATGCATTATCTAAAGAATTAAAAGTAAGAGGTCTCATGAATATTCAATATGCAATAAAAAATAATACCCTATATGTATTAGAAGTTAATCCCCGGGCTTCAAGGACAATTCCATATGTCAGTAAGACAACAGGCGTTCCGCTTGCAAAACTTGCATCATTAGTTATGGTCGGTAAAAAATTAGAGGAATTGGGATTTACTGAAGAAAAGAAAATCAATCATATTGCAGTTAAAGAGTCTGTACTTCCTTTTTCAAGATTTGCCGGCGTTGATATTGTTCTCGGCCCGGAAATGAAGTCAACCGGAGAAGTTATGGGAATAGATAAAACTTTTGGTATGGCTTTTGCGAAGTCACAGGCAGGTGCAGGTGTTTCTCTCCCACGTTCGGGAAAAGTTTTTATTAGTGTCAAGGATAATGATAAGAAAAATTTTGTTGATTTAGGGAAAAAGTTAAAGGATTTAGGATATACAATAGTTTCGACGCACGGTACGTGGGAATCATTTAAAAGCAAAAATATTGACGTTGAATTAGTTTGTAAAGTTGGTGAAGGACGTCCTGATATTGCTGATTTAATTAAAAACGGTCAAATTTCACTTATAATAAATACTCCATCAGGAAGAAAACCAAAGTCAGATATGAAGCAGATACGTAACCTTGCTGTAAGTCACGGAATACCTTGTATTACAACGTTTCCCGGTGCACGAGCCGCTGTTAATGGTATTGAAGCTTTGCTAAAAGGTAAATTTGAAGTTAAATCTATTCAGGAATATAATGTAAAGTAAAAAGTAAACCTGCCCGCCGGCAGGCGGGGAGTAGAAAAAAAGAGCATGGTTAACATTAGGTATTAAGTAGTAAATTTTATTTTTTAAATTCATCTTTTTATTTAATAAGCGGAGGATAATATATGTCAAAATATATTTTTGTTACTGGAGGAGTGGTTTCAAGTTTAGGAAAAGGTATAACGTCCGCTTCGATTGGTAAATTGCTTGAATCTCGCGGTCTTAAAGTCACCATAATAAAATGTGATCCTTATATTAATGTTGATCCTGGTACCATGAACCCATATCAGCATGGTGAGGTTTATGTAACTGATGACGGTGCTGAAACCGATTTAGATTTAGGACATTATGAACGATTTACCCGTGTAATTTTATCTCAAGATAATAATATAACTACAGGAGCTGTGTATCACTCAGTTATTACTAAGGAAAGGCGAGGTGATTATTTAGGAGGAACTATTCAGGTAATTCCCCATATTACTGATGAAATAAAAAGTAGAATTACCGCGCTTTCAAAAGGGAGGAAATATGATGTAGTTATTGTTGAAGTTGGCGGCACAGTCGGTGATATCGAAAGTCTTCCTTTTCTTGAAGCTATCAGACAGCTCACCTTGGAGGTAGGATACCTGAATGCTATAAATGTACATGTTACCCTTGTTCCTTATATTAGGTCTGCAGATGAGATAAAAACAAAACCAACCCAGCATAGTGTTGGAAAATTACGGGAGATCGGCATTCAGCCGGAGATTATTATTTGTCGCACTGAAAGGCCCCTTACCAAAGAAGCAAAGAAAAAAATTGCACTTTTTTGTAATGTTCAGGAAACATCTGTTATTCAGGCGATCGATGCACAGACTATTTATGAAGTTCCCATAATGTTTCAGGACGAATGGTTAGATGAGCTTATTGTGAGGAAGTTGAATTTAAAATCGAATCCAAAACCTTTGGATTCTTGGAAAAGAGCAATAGATAAAATAAAAAATCCAAAGCATGAGGTTAGGATTGCGGTAATAGGAAAGTACATTACATTACAAGATGCGTATAAATCAATTTATGAAGCTTTAATTCATGCAGGAATTGAAAATAACACTCGTGTTAATATAGTCAAGGTTGATTCAGAAGAGCTGATTAGTAATAGCCGTTCAAGTATTATTAAAAAAATAGGTGACGTTGACGGTATCTTGGTACCTGGAGGATTTGGTAAACGAGGGATTGAAGGAAAAATTAGGGCGATTCAATATGCGCGAGAGAATAATATTCCTTTCTATGGACTTTGTCTTGGGATGCAAACAGCGGTTATTGAATTTGCACGTAATGTGTGTGGCTTGAAAAATGCACACTCCACCGAGTTTAATAAAAAAACACCGCAT
>Ga0164318_10000963_pt1 | contig 24286 bp, 23 predicted proteins | sample GuaBasSedimGuay9_FD_113734 | JGI IMG/M metagenome (GOLD analysis project Ga0164318, IMG submission 113734) | Subseafloor sediment microbial communities from Guaymas Basin, Gulf of California, Mexico - Guay9, Core 4571-4, 0-3 cm | ecosystem: Environmental > Aquatic > Marine > Hydrothermal vents...
ATTACTAGGGAAGAACAACCATTCCGCACAGTCATTATGCAATGGGCCGGTTCAAATTTGTTTTTGTTGCTTCTTGTTGTGGTGATAATTTATTTTTATTAGAAAAATTGATAACCTTTTATGTGACATTCTAGCAAAAGTCATGTCAGTATGTCAGCAAAACCTTTAAATTATAAACTAACTTTTATTTTTATAAGCCGGGGTCTCCTAGAGGATAATAATCCGGGAAATGGTTAGGGAGCGGGCCTGCTAAGTCCGTGGCCGCACGGCCGCGTGGGTTCGAATCCCACCCCCGGCGCCATCATTTTTTAATTTGTATTTTACATTAAGTTTAAGTTTATATTCGAAATATTTAATTACTCTCCAGTTATTCTTTTTATCGCGGTGGCATGGCCTAGGCGGGGGGCTAGTGGTCCCCTGATGGGGTTATCCCCTGACCGTAAATCCACTCATGACGGGCCGAAAGCCAGTGTGAGGCATCCTAACCCACCATACGGCCTTGTAGGTCTACGATGAGAGCCTGTCCCAGAGGACTGGTGGTGAGCCACACACGCTCGTAAGGGCGTGTTGTTGGCTCTTTACCGGACGAACCTGGTTAGGCCCGGGAGGGAGCAGCCTAAGTCCGGACACTCAGTGCTTCTGGGGTGCAGGCTTGAGATGGATCTACAAGGTGTCGGTGGTGGTACGGATGTCAAGCACTGGGGCCATGCCACCGCACTCTTTTCTAATTGAAATTAATAATAACGTAATTTCATATTATGAATTACTGTTTTTATTTTTCTTCCATTTATTAATTAAAAGCAGAACATCGTTGGTATGCCTTACATTAAAAATAACATGATCTACACCTTTATCATGTATTACTTCAAAATCAGCGTTAGGTGCTACTCTATGCAAGTCATTTATAAAAGATTGAGTTGAATTCGCATCTGGTAATGTAATTTTTTCGGTTATAAAATTCGGTTTTATAATACTAACAATCTGTTCTACAAGCTTGTGTAAATTAGTTTTATATTTTGCAGAAACTGGTATTATTGTTGTATATATCTCCTTTAATTTTTTCAGTCGTTGTTTTAGCTCATTATTTGTTATGAGATCTACCTTATTTAACACAATTATTTTAGGTACATCGTGTGCCTTTATTTCATCAAGAATTTTGAAACATGTATTTACTTTTGTCAAAATATCGTTGATATCTTCAGATGCATCAACAACTACAAGTATAACATCAGAATTTGTTATTTCTTCAAGAGTTGATTTAAATGCGCTAATAAGCATGGGAGGTAAGTTCCTAATGAATCCTACGGTATCTGTTACCAATATTTTCTCTTTTAACGTTAGAGTCAATCGTCTGACAGTCGTAGTGAGTGTAGTGAACATAGCTGGACTTGTGTGGTTTCTTGCCATGGTTAGAGCGTTAAATAAAGTGCTCTTGCCGGCATTAGTATATCCTACAATACTTACGATAGAAAATCCTACTTTCTTACGCCGGCTATAATGAAGCTTACGATGCTTTTCATATTTTTGTAGTTGTCTTCGGATAGATGACGTAATTCGTCTAATATCTCTTACATATGCATCATATGGATATCTGCCAAGTCCATGAAATCCAGGGAGCTCTGTTAGTTTTGCTTTCCGTATTTTTTCTTTTGCTCGTGAGAGCTCATAAGTAAGCCTTGCAAGTTTAATTTGAAGTTTTGCTTCTTGTGTGTTTGCGTGTTTGGCAAAAATATCTAAAATAATTTGGATTCTATCCATCACTGGAACTTGAAAATATTCTTCTAGATTATATGCTTGTCTTGGTTTTAGTTCGTTACCAAATATTACTAAGTCTACTTGATATCTATCAATAAACTCTTTTATTTCCTTGACCTTTCCTTTTCCAATGTTATATTTAGGGTCTTCACTTCGAATTTGTAAAAATACTTTCAATACTTTATAGTTTGTTGCCTCAACTAATGATTTTACTTCTTCAATGTAACTATCGCATCTTTCATCTTGACGAATTATTAAGACGCATCTTTTTCCTTGTGTATACATTTCACATCTTTACCTTCGTTTTTTCTTGAAATCAACAATATCCCCAAAAGTTAATTCTTTAGGTCTGTCTACAACTGTGGGCTCTTCCTCATAGCTTTTTTCAACCAACTTGATACCAAGGTATCTTTCTAACTTTCTAGCCGTGTCTAACGGTGGTTGTATCTTTCCTTGTTCTATTTTTCTTAGCCATGACTCCTTTTCTTTAATCTTTTTTGCAAATTTTTCTAATGTCAATCCAAGCTTTAATCTTGCTTCTTTTATCCGTTCTCCAAAATCAGGTACAATTAAATATTCTTGTTCGTAATCACGAGTTCGTATTTTGTTAGTTCTTGTTTTATGCGCGCGTAAACTTACATTTTTTGATACAAGAGCTTTTGTTGTTTTTGGAGGTGCTTTTTCAACTTTTTCACCATATTTTGCACAGCTACTACAAACCATCAATGTAGCGCCATCAACCTTAATATAATGTGGTCTTCCCTTAATCTCGGTACCACAAATTTCACAAATCAAAACTTATTTCCTCCATATTTCATCTACTACCTATGCAAAGTTTTTTAAAAGCTTTTTGTGCCACATATTCTTATGAAATTTGTAAAACCAACAGAAAATGAACTTTTTGTTTTGAGAAGCATTGCAAACTATCAATTTAGTGAAGATATTGGTAAATATCTATTCACAGACGATATACTTGTCTTTAAATCTCCAAAGACAAAAAGAATACGAACTGTCTCCTTAAATGGACAAATTATTGCTTCACTTAGAGCACATGATAATTTTATTTTGTTAACTCCTGAAGGCGCGTCTCGCATCATCTCTAAACTTAATGGCAAATTTGTTGTTGTTGCAGCTGATGTTGCAATTCCTTTTATAAAGAAAGGACGAAGTTTATTTGCAAAACATGTTTTGAATGCAGATACATCAATTATACCGAAATCAGAAGTTATTGTGGTGTCAAAAGAAAATGAAGTAATTGCAACTGGTACAGCACTACTGTCTGCAGATGAAATGATTATGTTTAAAAAGGGTATTGCCGTAAAAATTAGACATGGAATAAATACTTAGGTGGAAAGTATGGTTAAAAAGATTGGTAAAATAAAACAAAGATCTCTGGCTCGGAAAATGCAACGTATGGGTATATCAATGCAAGAGCTTTCAAACGTTGTGGAAGTGATAATTCGAACAGATAGTGAAGAGATAGTCGTTCGTGATCCTCATGTTGTTTTTATGAAAATTAGTGGACAGGATGTATATCAGGTTACTGGGCAAAGTGAGAAGAGACCAATTAGTTCTATAGAAGAAGGTGAACCAACATTTACGATAAGTGAAGAAGACATACAGTTAGTTGCTGCACAAGCAAATGTATCTTTTGAAGAGGCCAAAAATGCATTAGAGCAGACTAATGGGGATTTGGCTCAAGCTATCTTATTACTAAAGCAAAAACCATAGATTTGTTACATATATTTTTTGTATTAATGCTACGTAATCCTCCTTAGTTAGCTAACCGTGTATTCATTTTAAGTGGTATGAAAAACATTTTTCAGATTTTTTATAGATTATCTAAAATTACATCATTTGGTTTATAAGTGTTTAAATCTCTCTTCTAAAACATTAATTAGGCTTCAAACGAGCTCATAACAACTCATAAAATTTAAATATTGTAGAACGTATTCTATCCCTTGATGGGGTGGTAGTCCAGCTTGGTAGGATACGCGCCTGGGGCGCGCGTATGCTCTTTTAACGGCAGCGTATGGTCCCGGGTTCGAAACCTAAATGGGCGAGATTCCCGGCCACCCCATCACACTATATTTTCACTAATTTTATAAAGTCATCGTACTATATTTATATGTGAGAGGAGATATACGTAGAAGGACGGTCGTCGGGCAGTAGCCTGAGGAAAGTCCCCCCTCCCACTAGGCAGCGGTGTGGCGTAAGCCACTACGGGAGACCGTAGCTCCGGGAGCAGAAATGACACGCTCACCAAAAAGATGAAGATGATGCGGTATGGGCGCAAGCCCAGTGGGCGAGTGGTGACGCTTGCCCGAGCCGTTGATGATTTTGGTGAGTACGTTGAAACAGCCCGTCACCGTGGGAGAAAGCCCAAATAGCCGTTGATGAGTGCCTAGCGAGACGGCGGGTAGGGCGAAAAGTAGAATGCCGTCAGAGGTGCACCGGCGACGGGGCACCTGTAACAAAAGGGGGCTTACTCTCTACATATATCTCCTCTCAATACTCTTTTAGTATAACCTTTCTTAGATTCACGTTTTATGTTTTGAGTAGTTATTGATAATTTCCTTCTCGATTTCTGAGACTTCTCTGTGATTCTTTGCTAGAGTATATCTCTCCAGAAGATCTCTATTTATTTTCAAGAATGTAGGTCCCCACTTGAATTTTGAAAGGATAATCTCTGCTGCATCTTTAAAGTTCATTATGTAAAGAGCAGCTGAAAAAGCCTCTGCTGTGCTAAGCCGAAAAGGCATCCCGTAATTTACTGGATTACTTGCAATCAAAAATGGTAGTTTTCTCTCATTTTTAAAATGCATTCTTCTTATATCTTCTATTTTCTTCCATGAAGCATCAACAGCTGTAATACCATGTCCTAAGGCAATTGTCTTATCATTGGGAGATATTGGTATCCTAGCATATGGTGTTAAAAACAAAGTATTTTTTGGGGGTTTTTTCGAGAAGATAACTAATCCGAATCTTTTTAATTTTCTGGCAGTGCATTTATGTGGGTCATCTTTAAATAAATGGATAACAAACAATTTTACTCTAATATTTGTGGGAAAAAACATATTTTATCCTCAAAATATCTTTGTGATATGAACACTAGTGGTTTTCACTTATGATATGGTGAAACTATGAAAATAAATCTTTTCGTGGGTATTGATGATACAGACAGTGCGTTAAAAGGTGGCTGTACTACTTATATCGCAGCAGTTTTAGTGGAGAAATTGTCAAGATATGCTGTCTTTAATGATTATCCCCATCTGATAAGACTCAACCCGATAACACCTTATAAAACACGAGGAAATGGTGCTATATCTCTAAACTTGTCATTGAATCTCAGTAAGATAGACGTTGTCAGGAATCTGGTAATTGATACAGTTAGAGCTTATGCACATCCAGAGGATCCAAACACGCATCCAGGTATTGTTTTTTGGGAATTTCGCGAGCAACAACTTAGCTTACTGTCTAGTTTTGCAAAGCAATCATTACATGAACTTGTAGATTTGGATACCGCATATAATATTGTGAGGAAAATAAATGCAGAGATATATACAATTAAAAAGGGTCGTGGTATTATTGGTGCTCTTAGCGCAATAGGACTGCCTTTAACATCTGATTATACTTTTGAACTAATCGCCTATAGACCATATAACTCCACAACACCTAGGCTTATTGAATTTAGTAGTGTTTTACTAATGGATACTATTACAAAGCCATACACTTACAACAATCTGGACTATGAAACAAAACGGATCTTGATAACTCCCCATGGACCAGATCCCGTGTATTTTGGAATTCGTGGTGAAACTCCCCAAACTGTCTATACCGCATTTAAGCTTGTCCAACCAATGAAACCTATAGAGCGGTGGGTTATTTTTCGGACAAATCAGGGTACAGATATGCATTTAATTCCCAAAAAAATTAGTGATATAAAACCATACAGCTGTGGTATTTTAACTGGTATTGTAAAGACTTATCCAAAAGTTCTGAGGGGAGGACATGTTATTCTAACTATAGAAGATTCTACTGGCCATTTAGAATGTGCTGTATATTATCCTACTGGAAATCTTAGAAAAATAGCATCTAAATTGGCTCCTGGTGATGAAATCCAAGTATTTGGGTGTGCAAAACCTCTAAAAGAGCGTCTAACATTTAATGTTGAAAAGCTCAGAATTTTAAAATTGGCTCCACGGTACATTCAAAGGAATCCTACGTGCCCAGTTTGCGGGCATAGAATGACCTCTGCAGGAAAAAATAAAGGCTTTAAATGTAAAAAATGTAGTTTTGTAGATCCTCATGCAAAAAAGATATTAATTCCAATAAATGCAGACATTCATCCTGGTTTATATATGCCTCCTCCTCGTTCACAAAAACATTTATCAAAGCCATTGTCTCGTCCTAAGTTAGAGAAAAAAATTTATCTTGATAAAATGTTAAATATCCAGTGGCATTACCCCTAATTCATTGGATTTATAATATATTCCATTTCTAGCATCTGGGCCGGTAGATCAGTGGTAGATCGCCGCGCTCGCACCGCGGAGGCCCCGGGTTCAAATCCCGGCCGGTCCACCATTCCACTTATATATTAGCATTTGTAAGGAGAAAGACTTTCACTTGCTATTTTGAATTTATTGTGCTTATATGATTGTTATTTTTAATTCTTTTTAGAGGCATCACAAAATTGTTGACAAAATTGTATACATATGATACTCATTTGTTATTATCTGTTCAGTTATCAATTTTATAAACTACTAATATTCAAAAGTCAGAAAATAGCACTTAATTAAATTATATTTATAATCAACAAATATAAATGGTGGGCCCGCGGGGCTTCGATCCCCGGACCTCCCGGTCTCTAAATATATACATATATCAGCCGGGCGCTCGAACCAGGCTGAGCTACGGGCCCAAGCCTTTCTACAGAACATTTAGATGCATATTCACATTGGAATCAATATCCTAAGAATAATCAGATATAGACATTTTTAAGTTTTTTGATTATTGTTGATACGCAGCTGTTGCAGGCGCTTTATTATTGTATTACATACGCATTGTGTATTTATGATGGAAATATGCTTACTATATAAAAATAGATGGATGGTATGGTTTTATATTTCCTCTTTTTGTTCTTTTTTTGGTGATAATGGAACCGCATAGATATTATGTATGTATAAGGTGCCCCCATTGCATTTAGAGCATTTATCTAACTTTTTGAAGATAAAATCTCCACGTTTAAATTTTCTCACTTCTTGATACTCACAATTTGTGCATTTAATTATAGAAATAACTTTGAATATTGCATCGGTCGTTGATGATATTGATGGCATTATTGCAGAGGTTATTTTAAAAATCTTATCAAGAAACTTCATGGGTTTCATCCTCCTCAACTATACCAATACCAGTTGTGTTTCCAATCCCTGCTATGAGAATATATTCACCAGGTTTTACACGTTCTTCAATAATACTCTCAAGTAATTCTACAGCTTTAATTGACGCATCTGCAATTTCTTTTCTCATTTGTGTAATGGCTTCATCGATACTTTCTTTTATTACAATGGCATCAAGCGGAATATTATATTCAGTAGCAACTTGTTCTATTTTATATTTTTCAGGGCCTGGATCACCGATTGCCGCGCCTATTCCTTGTACTATTTCTCCTGTTTTTTCTCCTTCAAGTTTTAGTCCCGCATCAACTGTTATAATACGCTTTATTTTATCTCTATATTTATCCACAATTTGTCTAACAGCCTCGCCAGGTTTTCCTACACGACCACCAGGACCACTTGCGCGAACAATTATTACATTTCTGTCTTTAACTTTAAACATAGATGAGTATATACCTCTAGCTGTTGTTTTTATAGGTACGATTTTTTGTGATTTGTGCTTAAATTCAAGTCTTGAAACTACAAGAGGCCCAATACTATCTCCAATGGGAACTCCGTCAGAAAATGCTTTTAATGCTTGATAATATGCTTGTGCAAGTTTCATAATAAGTGGTAGTTGCATTTGGATTTGCGCAATGAAAAATATATTATTAGTTCGTTTGCCTTGAAGATAAAAATGTCTTACAATTCTAAAGATCTCGTGTATTGCCATTGATGCTTGAATAGTATTTTCAATATTTTCTCTCATTTCACTATCTGCTTTTGGAGCTATTTTAGAAACATCGAAAGTCTGCTGCTCTTTAGCAATGTCAAGTAAATGTTCTAATCGCCTTAAAACACCAGCAGGATCGCGATCAACAGGGTCAATAACAAAAAATTCCCTTAATTTATCAATATAGCTTGAAGGGTCAAAATCTGGCTGACCTACCTCTTTTACCAATTTAACAGCTATTTTTTTACCTTTTATATCCATTTCTTTTAGTTGCAATACAGCAGATTTAATCTGGTTAAGCCAGATCCAAAATTGAATTTTTTGTGCGTAGAATGCATATATCATGAAAACAAGTAGGAATAATATCTGGAATATCCAATTTGATTCGCCCATGTCGAATAATTGCATTATTATTTTAACCTCCACTAACGACTAGTATTACCTACCATATATCACCGAAATCTATAAAATTTCTGTATAAAAATATACTGTTTGTGCGAATTTGTTTTAATTTACTTACTTACTTGTGCTACTAATTTCTTATTTTTTAAAGCTTTGATTTCATTCTTAATATCTTCTATTTTTTTTTCTAAGACTTTTATAATGTAGCTATTATCTTCTTGTTGTAAGAGTGCACCACATTTTGGGCAGTGAAAAGAATATTCTATTGATTCCTCAAAAGTGAGCCTTAACGAGCAATTTTTACATATATAAAACATATGACTTTTTTCATAATTTAAACGTTCAGTTAACTTTGCTAGGACTTTTTCTTGTTTTTTTCGTATCAAATCATAGATTTTTTCTGGATTTAATTTCCAGTAAAAAATAAACCAACCAGTCTCCTTGTCTCTCACACGTCTATACGTAGCTAAATTATTTTCATAAAGCTTGTAGAGAACTTTTCTAACAAAATTAACTTTAATATCTAAAATACTTGCTAATTCCTCATCTGTAATTTCATCATGTTTTAGAAGTAAATTAGCAACTTGAAGTCCTAAGTCACCAGCAATGTTGTAAATTATTGAATCAAATAGGTTATCAAACTCTTTTTTTTGATTTTTTTCCTCTTGTTTTAAGAGTTCAGAGTGCTCTTTTGGCATCTTTGAATCAAACTCACTATTTTTTTGTATTTGTAATAGTATGAAAGCGGTTGTATGTGTTGGATAACCTCCTTATAAATCATAGGGTTCCACGATGAAAGACACCGGCTTATTTCAATAGCATAATATATCTTTGTTTTCATTCAATAAATAGTTTTTTAATATAACAAATACACAATAAAAAATTGTTTTAACAATATTTTTACCATCTTAAAATAGCAACAATTCCACCAAAAGCTAAAAGTTCCTGTCCTGATTCTGTCTCACTGCTGAATATCTCCACATCCGTTCTAAACTGTTCTGCAATCTCTGTAATTTCATCAATTAAATCATCAAGAGTTTCTGAAATGATTACTATATCAACGCGCCCCTCTTTCAAGTTTCTAAGTACTTCTTCTTTTCCATATGTCACTAGTGGGTCATCTTTTGCAATTCGTGCTTTGAAATCCTCCCATAATGCCTTTTCTCTAGCAATTTCTGAATCCCTTACAAGCTCAGTAATCTCTTTTACTGCTTGAAAAACACCATCTGGACCCACCATCGGTACAGAAATCGTTTTCGTTAATATCTTCTCTCTCAATCTGTAATCAAGGAGCTCTCGCTCTAAAAATTCTTGTACTCTTATGGAATTACCACCAAATATTAGTACATCAACATTTTCTAGCTGAGGTAAAAATATCTCGTTTACTTCTTTTGCAAGGTGTTTGTAAAAATTGTTAACTTGTTCTTCTCGTAGACGTTCGTATCGCCGTGCGCTTTGTCCTCCTTTCTTTGTTTTCCCTATTACATAATATTCTCCATCTTTTAGTATTTCAACATGTTTTCCACGTATTATTGCAATTGTGTAACGTCCTGCCTCTAAAAGAACCACACCAATAATGTTCTTTGGAAGCGTCATCTCTTTAAGCGGTTCTAAATAAAACTCTTTACCACAAATATATACAAATTGCTTAATGGGGAGTGGTGGATTAATGATCTCTTTTACTTCTTGGAACTGCCCTTCACCAATTTCTTCATAACCAAAAAATAATGCTAAGCCATTTTTTGGTATTTGTTTATATTTTTGCAATTCTCCAATGATTCTTAATAAGTTGTCTTGTACCATTTTTCTATTTGTTTTATCTTTGATATTACTAGCAGTTTCATATTCTTGCCTTAGAAAGTTAATTACATCTGATAATTTCTTGTCTTCGGGCACATATAATGTAGTTAATGATGAGTGTCTTCCTTTAATTTGTGATAGACGCTTTATTAATTGTTGCATTTTACGGCGTTCAAAGTGTGTTAATTTCTTTGTTACTTCTGTCATTCTTTACACAACCCTTCTTAGTCAATCTTATAATTACGTAGTTGTTTTTCGCTAGATAGCAGAAATATATTTTCTAATATTAAAAAATTTTTAATATTGCTAGAGTTTCATAGTATTAAATATTACTTGGTGTTGTGCTATGAGACTAGTTATAAAACTTGGTGGTTCCATTTTTTTTGAAAGCAGCAATAAAATAAATACACATCTTGTAGCTGCCTATGCAGATTTAATGAGAAAGTTTCAAAAATTAGGGCATAAATTAGGTGTAGTTATTGGTGGTGGTAACTTAGCGAAAAATTATATTACCCAAATACGACAATTTGCTTTTCCAGAATCTATTTATGATGAAATTGGAATCGCTTTTACTCGTATTAATGCATATACTTTTTGTATCCTCTTAGGTGATGTTGCCGTTCTCCCAGTACCTACGAACTGGAACGAGATACTGCCTCACCTAGCAAATAATAAAATAATTGTAATAGGCGGTATGCAACCAGGGCAATCAACAAACGCAGTTTCTGCTATATTAGCTGAATTTTTACGCGCCGACTATTTAATTAATTTAACAAATGTTGATGGTGTTTATGATCGCCATCCAAGTTTGCCAGATGCAAAATTGATTACAAAACTTAATTACAAAACATTTAAAAAAATAGTTTCATCACAAGATTCGCATGCAGGGAGGTATCCTCTCTTTGATTTGGTGGCATTATCGATCGCAGAGCGCTCTAAGCTAAAAATAGTATTTCTTAATGGATTAACTCCTGATAACTTACACAAATTTGTTATAAATGGTGAGATTAGTGGATCAATAGTTTCTGAATAACTACCATACGGCGGTGTGTATATATGGTTCAACTTGTTGATATATTTGGTAATACGGCTCAAGCAAAAGTTCTAGAGTTCTTCTTAAAAAATCCTGACCTGGTTATCTACATGTCTCAAATTGCCAAACTACTTGGTATATCACATTCTACTGTAAGTAGAGTAATTCAACCACTCTTGGATATGGGAATCCTTCTGGAAAGCAAATTAGGAACACGTTTTAGAATACTCAGATTAAATAAGAATAATAGATTAACAAAACTTTTATTGTCATTTTATACGCAACTGAATCAAATCAAATAAGTAGGCTAATATTCTTGGCTAATTAAAAGCATAGTGGCTACCTAATAGGAAAAATTTAAATCGCTTTTTAAGTATTGCTAATATTCTAATAAGAGTAAGTTTTTGAAAAATGAAGAAGTGAGGGATTGAATGGCTTTACACAGCAATTCTCAAAAAACACAAAATGTTGATGAAATTGTAGATGCTATAAAGACAAAGTATAAAATTGTGGGTAGAGATAAAGAACTAAAAAAACTGGTTATTGCCCGCATTGCAAAGATGCATGCGTTAATTGAGGGACCAGTTGGTGTAGGAAAAACAACATTAGCCGCGGCTATAGCTGATTATTTTGATCAGAGATTTATTCGTGTTGATGGTGATGAACGGTTTACAGAATCAAAAATGGTTGGTTTTTTTGATCCACCTTTAGTCATATCCAAAGGTTGGTCTTGGGACTCGTTTATTCCCGGTCCATTAACAAAAGCTATGCGTGAGGGTGGTATCCTCTTACTTAATGAGGTAAACCGACTACCAGAGGGAACACAGAATGCATTATTACCAGCACTAGATGAAGGCATAATCGAGATACCAAAATTAGGTGAATTGCAGGCAAAAGACGGTTTTATGGTTATTGCTACGCAGAATCCTGAAGAGTATGTTGGAACAAGTGTTTTAAGTGAAGCATTAAAAGACCGTTTTGTATGGATTCCATTAAGTTATCAATCTGAAGAAGAAGAAATGGAGATAACAAAATTAAGATCTGGTATTTCAGATGAAAATATTGTTAAATTTGCAGTGTCAGTTGTTCGAGCAACAAGAAAACATCCAGACATATCTAGAGGCGCTTCTGTCAGAGGCGCTATTGATATAGCTCGTATGTTTAAAGTTATTAAGAAATTTGATTTGCCAACTGCAATAGATATAACCATTGCTAGTATCGGGCGAAAGATTGAATTAGAAGAAAGTTGCGAGGATAGCGTAGAAACTGTGTTAGAAAACATTGTTCGTGATATTTTTGCCAAAAATTTTTAGTAAAGGAGGCAAAAACCACTTTTGCCGATGATTTTAAGGTGAGACTCTTTGGCCGTGTAAGCGAAAAAGATTTACTAGAAGAGTTTATTAGAAGTGGAAAAAAAATAGATAAGCTGAAATTGAACATTAATGAACTGAAGCAAAGATTAACATTTACTGATGTAAAGAAACTAACAACAACTGCAATTCAAAATGAGAATTTAGGTGCAGTATTGTTTTTAGCAAAAATAAACAAATTGGCTGTTGCTAACGTTTTGTCTACGTATGATTTCGAAGTAACACTTCGCAAATTTAGAAATTCCCCTCAGATACCCGCCCTATATTTTATGATACGTAATGAGTTATCTAAGTCAAAGCGAAATATCTTTAGAAAATTAGTAAGAGCATCTGTTTTAAAAACATCATTAAAGATATCTGGACGTGGTCTTAGAGGTACATCTGTAAAACGAGGTGAATATGAACCTGGTGTTGATGAATTTGATATAGAAGAAACGCTTGAAAATATAATAGGGAAGGACGTCATTGAACGCAGAGATATTGTTATATTTCATAGGACAAAAATGAAAAAGCGGGGGGTTTTGATATTAGATACATCTGGGAGTATGTATGGTCCAAAAATATTAAATGCAGCTCTTGCAGCAGCAGTTTTAGCGTATCATATGCGTGATGATACATACTCAATTATAGTTTTTAATAATGTTGCAACAGTTTTAAAGAAGATAAATGAAAGAGGAAATATAAATAAAATTATCGATTCGATTCTAGATACCGAACCTGTTGGCTATACGCGAATCGATGATGCACTTAACAAAGCGTACCAAGAGCTAAAGAAGTTAAAAGGTCCCAGAAAGTGGGCAATAATAATCACCGATGGATGCTATAACAAAGGGAATGACCCAATACCTCTAGCTGCGAAATTCCCTCAGTTACATGTTATTCAGATACCTGGTGGTCAAAAGTGGTGTACACAAGTTTGCATGGATATGGCAAAACGTGGAAAAGGTCGCTTAGTAAGTGTTTCAAAGTACAATGAAATTCCACGTGCTCTCTTGAAAATCTTAAGAACAATGTGATTTTTTTCATATAGTATAATTAATGATAAATAATTATTAAGTAACTCTAAAAAGTTTTATAAATAAAAATGTTTAAAAGTAAAAATATTGAAAAAAATATAAAACAAATATTTTGGTGATTTTCATGAGGAAAATTGTGGACGAAATTGATATGAAGATACTCCATGAGTTAGCACGCGATTCAAGATGCACATATGAGACTCTCGCTTCAAGAATTGGTATAAGCGTGCCAACCGCTTATAATCGTGTTAGAAAACTAATAAAAAAAGGTGTAATAAAGCGATTCACAATTGACGTTGATTATGCAAAGATAGGGTATCCGATACGCGCACTAGTTGGTGTAATCATAGATCCACGTTTTTCAGCAAATGCCAGGACTGCTTTTAATGAATTAGGAAATGTGTTACGCGTGGTCGAAGTTACTGGGCGTTTTGATTTCATCTTAGATATTATTGCGTCGAGCACTGATGAACTTAAGGACCTATTAACAGACAAAATGAGCAAAATTCGTGGTGTTATAAAGACAGAGACAATGGTTCAGGTGTATAGCTCTGAAATACCGGTGATTTAATATGAGAAAAAGAAAAGTAAAGAAGGATCAAATAACTGGTTTTGCATTCATAAAAATAGAACCAGTATCACGGATAAAACCTGCGTATGAACGGATTAGAATGCAAGACGCTATTGTCGAAATACATGAGATAACAGGTGAATATGATCTGCTATGTAAAATTTCAGCACCAGATACAGAGTCATTTAGAGAAGCCTTAGACTCCATAAGAACTGCTATTGGCGTAAAAAAAGTAGAGATAATGATCAGCTACCACCAAATTAAACCAGAATAACTAGCCAGTTATATTATGGCTTCAATAACCGCTTTAATTTCATCTTTTGTAAGCGTACTTTTACTCCCACCTTGATAGACATTTTCTGTAATTCTGCCTCCACCACCGTGTATGCGCTTAAAGAACTCTTTAATCATTTGTTCACCAGCTGTTTTAGAGATTTTCTTTTGAGAATATCCAATAACAAATCTCATTGTGTTATTAATTTGTGAGTAGACTATTATAATATCTGCTATCTGTCTTTTAGTTGCGTTTGTTACTAGTGATATTAGCTCTTTGATATCGCTAGTCTTTATTTCCTCTAAAATCATAAAGTAATCTTTAATCTTTTCTCTCTTTGTCTCCAAATCGGATACCATATATTCCGCAAGTTTCAGTTTAAGTTTGTCTATTAGCTTCCTTTGGGCTTTCCATTCTTCAAAGAATCTTTCTACAGTTTTTGGGAGCTGATGGGGTTCTACCTTCAAAATAGATGCACTTTCGTGTAGAAGTTTATTCTCTTCTTGTGTAACTCTTATTGCTGATTCTCCTGTGGCGTATTCAATTCTTACAACACCATCTTGAATTCTTTTTGTTCGAATTAATCGTATCAATCCAATTTCACTGGTACTGTCCAAGTGAGTGCCTCCACATGCTTCAACATCCCAATTTTCCACTTCAACAACACGAATAATCTTCCCTGGAACAACACCGCCTTGATATAATCTAAATCCATACTTGTCTTCAGCTATACGTCGAGACATAAATTTCTTAATTACACGTCTATTGTCCAATACAACCTGATTTGCCATTCTTTCTATTGTACGGACATCATCATCTGTTAATGCTTGATAATGCGTTATATCTAACCTTGAAATGTCTGGATGAAGCTGTGATCCCCATTGCCAGACATGATTGCCCAGTAATCTCCGTGCACTTTCGATTATTGCATGAGTTGCAGTATGTTGTCTCATTAATTGAACACGTCTTTTCCAATCTATTTCTCCGTGAACTAAATCTCCGACTTTAAACGATACTCTATCAACAATATGAATTATATACTGCCCTATTTTTTGAGTGTCTACAACTCTGGAATTTCCCAATATACCAATATCGGCGGGTTGCCCACCCCCTTCTGGATAAAAACAAGTCTTATCGAGGACAACATATCTGTCGCCAATGATTTTTAGAACACAAGCATCAAATTCTTTTCTGTACTCATCTTGATAATAAAGTTGCTCAGTGGGTGGGAGACCTTCTAAAAGCCTCAAATCTATCTTAATTTTCTCTTCTTTTTCCTCTTTTTTGATTTTCTCTTTATCTTTTGTTAATTCCGTATAGAAATCTGGAGGAATTTCTATTCTTACGTTATTTTTCTTAGCAATTTCATCAATTATTTCTGGTGTAATACCATGTGTATCGTAGAGCCGAGCCATTTCTTTAGCACTTAACTTTATAACATCTTCTTTTCGTCCTTTTATAAGCTTCATGACAATATTACTTCCTCGTTGAATCGTTTGTTTAAACCTATTTTTCTCTACATCTAATATTTTGACTATATTGTCATATGCTGGTTCTAATTCTGGAAACAGTTTTTTCAAATATTGTATGTGCCAGTAAGCTACATCTGTAAGGTCAAAATTAAATTTGTGTGCATCAATAAAACTCAAAGCTCTCCTCAGAATGACTCTTAAATTATAGCCACCACCTACATTACTTGGGATTGCACCATCTGTGATAGCGAAGACCAATGTTCTCACATGGTCAGCAATTGCATATAGCGCTTGCATAGGTTTTACTGTACTCATTAATTCATTTATCGATACATTCAGCTCTTGTGCAATTCTCTTCCACATTTGATTTATGTCTCTTACTTCATCTACATTTAATAGACCTGCAAGTGTGGCATAACGCGAGTAAAGTTCATAATCTATCTCGATGTTGGCATTCTCTATCATTTTTTTCATAACTGGTCCAAAAACACCATCGTAGGCAGTAGGATCGCCACGTGAGATCCATACAAGTCTATTATGTCCCCACCCCACATCAATCACACGAGTCTCCAGTTCTCTATACCCTCCATCTGGAGTTTCTTCAAATTGCATGAAAACTTGATTAACCACCTCTAAACCACGAATATGGTATTCTATTGATGGCCCAAAGTTTCCCCCACCCATCCACACATCTTCTTTTGCAACGATTTCGTTTTCTGGAATTCCAAGATCCTTTGTTAGAAATTCAAAATTCATTTCTAGGCATTCACTTTTCCAGTAAACTGTTTTCTCTTTTGTATTGAACGCATGTTGCCCACCCATTATAAATGACGTTAAATGCCTACCAGTAATACCTACATTTGGAATATCACTAAATCTAAGGCAAACTTGAGGGACAACTAGGGGGTTTGCTGGCGGGTCAACTTCCCCTCGAACTACATATGGCTGAAAATCGCTTATCGATGCAATTGTAAAATATAAATCGTCACGCCATCTCGCGACTACAGGATATCTCTTTATTTCGGTGTGCCCCTTCCTCTTAAAAAAGTCCGCAAAGACTCTCCACATTTCTATATAATCATATTTCTTTTTTGTTGGTGGATTGCCTATAAATGAGTAACTTTCACAAGGTGGCTCACCACAATATTTCCTATCTGGATCTAATGTCCAGAAGAATCGTCCACACTTTGGACATTGTTTTCTAATAAACCCTTTTTCTTGGAAAAACTTAACTTCATAAATCTCTTTATATTTCTCAGAAAATTTCTTTCTTAATTCATCTTTTGTAATCATATTTTTCATCACCTACGGTGTAACTCTAGTCCTAGTTCTTGGAAATAGTGTGGCTTCACGAATATTATTTAGATTAAGTAATTTCATTGTGAACCGTTCTAGTCCTAATCCAAACCCACCATGTGGTGGAACTCCATATTTAAAGAATTCTGCATAAAATCTAAAGCTTTTGGGATTCAAATTTTTAGCCTTAATTCGCTCAATTAATAAGTCATAGTCATGTATTCTTTGTCCTCCAGTAGTTATTTCTAGTCCTTTGAACTCTAAATCAAAACTTCTTGTGTATCGTGGATCTTCTGGATCAAGCATTGTATAAAAAGGCCTAACACCTTCTGGGTATTGCTTAATGAAATATAACTCGGTGTTGAAACGCTCTTTCATGATTTTTCCTAAAAGTTTTTCACCTTCTGTATCTAAATCGTCTTCATAACTTAACTCTTTTCCCTCATCTCTGAGCATATCTACAACTTGTGTAAATTTTAATCTTTTAAATGGTACTGATGGACTTTTTATCTCAACACCTAATAGCTCAAGTTCATCTTTGTTTTTATTTAGCACACTATCTATTGCAAATTTAACACCTTTCTCAAGAATTCTCATAACATCTTCTTCTGAATTAATCCAAGCAATTTCTGCATCAATACTAATATACTCATTAATGTGTCTTGGTGTATTATGTTCTTCTGCTCTGTATGCTGGTGCAATTTCAAATACTCTGTCATATCCCGCAACTAACATAAGTTGTTTATAAAGTTGTGGACTTTGAGCTAAATATGCATCCCATTCAAAATATTTTACCTTAAATACATTTGCGCCTCCCTCTGTTGCTTCTGCAACAATTTTTGGTGTATGTATCTCAATAAAACTGTTTTCGTGGAAATATTGCCGTATGGCATTTGAAATAGTGCTCTGGATTTTAAAGATGGCGCTTATTCGTGGTTTACGTAAGTCTAAGGGTCTATTATCTAATCGTGTATCTAAATTTGCAGGGACTGCTTCTGTGATATCAATGGGTGGCGCTGATTTTGTTATACTTACAAGCTGTATGTCTTCTGGAATTATTTCAAATTTTTTAGGAGCTTGGGGATTCTTTACTACTTTGCCTTTAACAACTATTGCGCTTTCAATCTTTAGTTGTTCTACTCTGTCAAAAACATCTTTACTAACTTTATTTTTATGAACTGTGATTTGAACAAGGCCCGATCTATCTCTCAAAATAACAAATTTTAATTTACCTAATGATCTTAATTTATGAACCCAGCCATAGAGTATAACTGTTTCATTATCTAATTCTTCTGAAAGTTCATTACAGTAATGCGTTCTTTTATATTTTATTGGTTCACATATTTGCTTTAATGTTTGAATTACTTCATCTTTTTGAGTCATTTCACATTCCTCAAATTTAGAATCTATAGTTATTAGAAAGCTTTAAATTTTCCTTTTATAGTTATTGTTAAGCACATGTAATTAAATTAAGTATTATTTGCTTTAATTTGCTAATTATATTTAATAATACTTCTACTACAAGTGCATAGGTGACGTTTATGGCCGATTTTCAACCTAAATTAAAAGAAAAGAATTGGCGACCTAACTTTGAAGAAGAAATTATCAAAATGTGGCAAGAACAAAAAACATATGCCTTTAATAAAAGAACAACAAAGCCAATATTCTGCATAGATACACCTCCCCCATATTGTAGCGGATCATGGCACATTGGTGGCGCAATTCATTACTCACAAATTGATATGATCGCTCGGGTAAAACGTATGGAGGGTTTTGAAGTTCGTTTTCCCATGGCGACAGATCGTAATGGCCTTCCTATTGAAGTGCAAGTTGAAAAGGCATATAATATCAATATGTTTGATGTTCCTCGTGAAAAATTCCTTAGTCTCTGTAAAGAATTTTTAGATAAATACGAACGAGAGATATTAGACCTAGCTATCAGATTGGGGCTTAGTTGCAATAGTTTTGACGAATCCGAAATAATTCGTACTGACAGTCCTGAATATCGACGAATAACGCAGGCTACTTTTATTGAATTATGGAATAAAGGCCTAATCTATGTAGATACACGCGCTAACAATTGGTGTCCTGGCTGCCATACTACAATTTCAGATGCAGAAGTTGAGTATAGAGAAGAAGAAACTAACTTAGTTTATATTAAATTTAGAGTTAAAGAAACTAACGAAGATTTAATAATTGCTACAACACGGCCAGAGTTACTCTGTGCTTGTCGAGCTGTTATTGTACATCCTGACGATGATAGATATAAACATCTGCACCACAAAACTGCAATAGTTCCGCTTTACAATATCGAAGTAAAAATAATTCCTCACAAAGAGGCAAAAATGGATTTTGGAACAGGTGCAGTGATGATTTGTTCTTATGGAGATTACACAGATGTTCGACTCTTTCGGGATTTAAATTTAGAACCCGTTGTGTCTATAACACCTGAAGGAAAAATGACTGACTGTGCTGGAGAATTTGCTGGCTTACCTGTTAAAGAAGCTCGAGAAAAAATTATACATGTTCTTCAAGAAAATAATTTGCTTTTAAAAATAGAGCGCATTATACACAGACAGCCTATTTGTTGGCGATCTAAAGATCCAATTGAATTTATTGCAATGGATGAATATTACCTAAAACAAGTTGACTTTATTGAAGATTTAAAACGCGTTGCAGACCAAATAACATTTTTCCCAAAGGAATCAAAGCAAATTTTACTTGACTGGCTTAATTCCGTGTCTAAAGATTGGCCTATCAGTAGACGAAGATATTATGGTACAGAGATACCAATATGGTACTGTAAATCTTGTGGTAAACCAGTGGTACCTCCACCAGGTCCTTATTACCAACCTTGGAAGCAAGATCCTCCATTTGATAAATGTCCCCATTGCGGAAGTACCGAGGGGTTCAAAGGAGAGTGGAGAACCTTTGATACTTGGATGGATAGCTCTATATCCTCATTACAAGCTATTTGGTATATGCGTGACGAAGAGATTTTTAAAAAGGCATTTCCCTGCTCGCTAAGGCCACAAGGCAAAGATATTGTTAGAACATGGTTATACTATACACTTCTACGGGTATACCAGTTGTTGAAAAAACCTGCGTTTAAATATGTTTGGATAAGTGGTATGGTTGTGGACGAGAAAGGAGAAGCTATGCACAAGTCGAAAGGTAACATTGTCTGGCCAAAACCACTTATTGAAAAATATGGTAGTGATGCATTAAGGCTATTTGGCGTGCTAGAAGCAAGTCATGGTTCAGATTTGCGGTATAGTGAAGAAAGGCTAAGCGCCGCATACAAGTTCTTAACAAAATTATGGAATATCGCCCGTTTTATATCTATGTTTCCAGTAGTAGATTCAGATTATGTTTTGACAACAAGTGATGAGTGGATTCTCAGCGAATTAAATAAAGTAATTAAAGAGTCCTTAGATGGCTACAAACAACTTAATTTTCATATACCTGGTGTAACAGTTAGAAATTTTGTTTGGAATATTTTTGCATCTCACTATATCGAATTAATAAAGTCACGAGCATACAACCGGGAAAACAAGTTTACTGAGCAAGAGCAAAGAGGCGCGTGGTATACTCTTCATACCGTGTTAAAGAAAGTGTTACTTCTATTGGCACCAATAACCCCGATGATAACTGAAAAGATTTACTTGACATTATATAATCCTAATGAAAGCATACATCATCAGCAATTGCCTAACGTAGATCAGAATATACCAAACCGAAGTAACTTAACTCAAGTATTGCTTACAGTAAACACATTAATCTGGAAAACTAAGAAAGAAAATAATTTATCGTTAAAAGCGTCAATTGCAGAAGCTTGGCTACCAGAGGTTCTTCAGCCAATTGAAAAGGACCTTCAAGCAATGCACAACATCTTAAATATAAGCTTTAGAAAACCCCCTTCTGAGGAATCTCTGATTAAGCAATCGAGTAATAACATAGTAATCTACATCAAGCTAAGGTAGCTTAATCTTTCACCATGTATTTCTATATGCATCTGTTTTATTTTATTCCAAAATTTTCAACTTTAGTTCTTTTTATTTATGATAAACAAAAAATATAAATATATTATATACACCATTACTCTCAGTAGATGTGAGGTCGGGGGCGAGAAAAAACCCCGCAGATCACTCCGGTTTTTGCTAAATCATCTCCCCTCCCCCCTCCAAACAAGTTTGCGGGGTTTCTCACAGTCCCTCGCCCTTACATTTACTACCTTGTGCTTTTAGTTGGTGAATGATGTGCTAGTAGACAATGCTGTGCTTCTTATCATTGCTTACCCTTACATATCAAAAAATATACGCATAATGTCTGAGAAAGATTTTATTTTATCGATAAGTTTTGATGGTCGTATATGCTTTCCTTCTGTTGCAAGGGGTATAATGCTTTATGCAATCAAGCAAGGGTATTTAATCAGGATCTATGATGAATTACTTAAGGTAAATTTTGAAGTTAATGATGTTAGAGTACCTTGGGTATTTCAAACTCGTGATTTAAAGATATTTGATAGCCAAGTTTCTGTGGATATTAAGGTATTATCCAATGAGGATAATGCGGCGATATCTAACTTATCACCTAAAGATGATAATGTGATATTTACGAAAAAGAGGAATCAAAGAAAGAGAAAAAGTAACGAGTATAACAATACGCTACTAAATTATTTTTAGGAAAATTACAAGAACATTAGTAGATGATCGATTATTTTCTTTGCTTGTAAATTAGCTAATGCTAGATAGTGATCTCGTGACAGTTCCCCTTTCGAAAAGCGAGTATGAAGATTTTTTAATATATCGATAGCGTCTGCTAATTTTATGTAACTGAACCTATTCAAATACTTTTTAAAGACTTGTTCAATAAGTGTAGGGTTGGGTATATCAATAAATGCACCATTTACAATACCTATCTCCTTTAAATAATGCTCTATTTTTTGTCTTTGTTGCTCCTGCTCTTTAACTATTTTATAAAATTCTGGTGCATGAGAAACAAAATCTTGATGAGTAATAAGGCAAATCTTACTTCTTTTAGTGAAGGTGTGTGTTTTTTGAAAGTCGTATGCATTCTCTATTAACCATTTAAACAGCTGTTTTAGATTGAAGTTACTTTCTTCACTATTTATGCGCAGGTGACCTATTTGTGTGATTGTACTGTCTATAATTACAGCAAAAAATGGTATTCTAGAGTCTCTAACTTTCTTTAAAAAATCTGATTTAAAAATCTCCGCTTCTTGTGTTTTAAAAACCATTAAATGTCCTACAAAATCATTAAAAAGAAAGTCTTTCTCCTCATCTTCAAATGGTAGCGCATTAAAATTCAAAATTTTTGCTCTGATAGGAACATTTGCCTTAACATCTATATACTGGTATTTTGTTTTATACTTCTCATCTATATCTGACATGCCTAAATAAGAACTTGCAAATGCGCCTACAATATCTGCTGGAAAACCGTAAAGTGCTATTTTTATCTCTTCAGGGTAACTCATTTATCTCCCAACCTAGCTATTTCTGCTTCCACTATATATTAACCTTAAGCTATTTTTATTTTGTCATATTAATCTTAAAAAACAATTATGCAATATTTTAATAGTTAGTAAATGAAAATTTGAAAAACATTTTCGCTTGTAATAAAAAATACATTTACTTCTGGAATATTTACTTGTATAATTTTACTTATTCGTTTAAGTCCTTCTACTTCTTGCAAGTAGCGAGTCATTTCAATAATACTAATTCTATTGTCCAGTGCATATCGTGCTACATTATAAGTTGTTTCCCCAAGTAAAATCACATCAATATCATTCTGTTTTGCAATGTCAATTATTTTCTTCTTGTTTAAATTCCCAACAAAAATTCCTATTCTTTTTACAATCTTTGTGCCTTCTCCGCTGTATTTTATAGCTGGTATATTGAATTGTCTTGTCACATCTCTTACAAGTTCTCTTACTGTTATAATTTTCTCATGCTCACAAACAAGTAGTATAGGTATCTTATTTAGCTTATATTCCATACGTACAAAATCACAGTTTTTAAGCCGTAGTTTTTCTGCGATTGCATCACAAATTCCATTCCTTGCTATGCCAATTGATTCATGCAACTTATATACATAAATTCTTCTGTCTAAAAGCATCTTTAGCCTTCCAAATAGTCTATCATCAATAGTTCCAGTATTATCTAAAAAATCATGTAATGTTATTATAAGATTCGCAGATCGGTTATCTGCCTCTTTAATTACTCTCGCTGTTAGGTCATTCGTTACAGCGATGCCTTTAACAGGTATTTGAGATTGTAATGAAGTTCTTTCTGGACCAACAATGAGACCATATTTCTGAGATGATAAGAAAGGCGATCTGATGGCCGGATACTGTCTCTCAATTCTTTTCATTACATCCTTCAAACTTATCAAAAATATCTCCCCTCAAATTTCGCCTATCGCTCAAGATATTCTTTTAGTTCATTTTCTTCGAGATGCTTTAAACCTTCTTTTGAGTCCACAATCGCTACTTCAATGTCCGTCTCCTTTATCTTGCCATAACCTTCCTTTAACGCACGAAATGTGAGATTTATTGCATCCTCTTTGCTAATGTCTTCTTTGTATTCTCTCTCAAAAATACTATTCATGCTATCTGCAGCTCTACCAAGTGCCCAGGCTTTATAAGCAGTTGAGTAACCACCCGGGACTAATAAAAATAACTCTCCCTTATTGTCTGCAACCCCTCCAAGTAGAAAAGACACCCCAAACGGTCTTATTGATGCGTATAACGTATATATATGCATAATTTTCGCTAGCCTAGTAGCCACATCTACTGGTCGGGGTGCCTCGTCAAACGTTAATTTGTATCCTTGTATATCTGCCCTTACATAGTCTATTAAAATTCGTGCATCACTTGATATACCTGCAAACGCGATAACTAAATTCTCACCTAAGTCATAAACCTTGTGAAATTTCTTTATGTCCATTAATGGATCATGAGTCGCTCGAATGCCTGCTACAACAACGCCACCCTTATATACTACCCCCGTAATTGGTTGGGCCTTTTCCACAACCCGGTGTGCATACTCTAATTGTAATAATCGCCCATTTGGATTAAAAACAGTTAATACTTGGTCATATCCCGCTTCTCTGCTCATCATTATCTTGCACACATCCTTTCTTAATCTAAAATATGCCTATAGCTAAA
>Ga0164318_10000964_pt1 | contig 24266 bp, 27 predicted proteins | sample GuaBasSedimGuay9_FD_113734 | JGI IMG/M metagenome (GOLD analysis project Ga0164318, IMG submission 113734) | Subseafloor sediment microbial communities from Guaymas Basin, Gulf of California, Mexico - Guay9, Core 4571-4, 0-3 cm | ecosystem: Environmental > Aquatic > Marine > Hydrothermal vents...
ATCGCCACCACCCCGGAAGGGATCTTCTTGTACCTGCCTATCGCACTTATCAGGGTTTCTTGAAATAGGTAGGCCATCGTCTCGAATTCCCCACCGCCGTAGAAGAGGGGCTCTTTTGCGGACTCTGGTGCTAATTGGGCTTCGAGGTACTCCCACCCTCTCCTTTTCTCCAAACCCCCCGGGAGCAGAAATACGATGTCTGAATATCTACTCAAGGTACTGTCCCCGTATGATGTTATCCCTGCAACGTTGGCTTTGTCCTTTTTGGCCCTCTTTGCGACGTCAACGACCTCAGCCGTTTCTCCAGAACCGGAAAAGAGTATGACCAAATCCCCCGGTCTGATCCTCTCCTTGACAACATCCCCTATAAACCAGACGTTATAGCCGAAGTGCTTCAGTCTCAGGGCGAGACCTACCGCGGCATTACCCGACCTCCCTTTACCATAGAGATGTATGGCTCTACTTCCCTCTATAAGCTCATATAATCTGTCGAGCACATCCCTCTGTTTCTCGAAGAATGATGGATATTTCTTCAAGTACGTTGAAAGTATACTGGACTGCTCTACAATCTCATCGGAGAACCTTCTCTCGCGGTCTGGTTTCATTTCAAGTAGTAAATTTAGGTTTTTAAAATAATATCATCTATAGCTTTAAATCAAAGAATTTCTTTGCATTCTTGGTCGTGATATCTTCAACAATATCTCTGTCGATATTCTTTATTTTAGCGATCTCATCTCTCGTTAATTTAATGTTTACCGGCTCATTTCTCGTCTTCGGGATGGGGGATAGATATGGTGCATCTGTCTCCAGGACCATGGACTCCAGGGGTAAATTTTCCACCAATTTCTGTTTCCGCTTTGAATAGACAACCGATACCGGGATAGAGATCAAACAACCAAAGGAAACTGCCATCTTCGCCTGCTCCGGGCTTCCGGAAAAAGAGTGAAGAATTACCGGTAAATCCTCTTTCTTCAATCTATCGATTACATCCCCCTCTGCATCCCTCGAGTGGACAACCAGCGGGAGGTCTAATTCCCGTGATAGCTCTATAAATTCATCAAAATTTTCTAATTCTCTTTCCCTGCTACTGGAATCCCTGACCCAATAGTAATCCAGCCCAACCTCGCCTATACCCACGATCTCATTTCTATGCTTACCGATCAATTCCTTCGTTTTATCTATAACTCCCTTCCTAAATTCTCGAGGGCTCAAACCGAGGGTTGCGAATACATTGTCATATTTTTTGGATAGAGAGATCGTTTTTTCAATCCCCTCGGGGCCCATCCCGGAGTTTATCACAAGAATTTTTTCTCTTCTCGCCCTCTCAATTACATCCCATCTGTCGGAATCAAACTGCGGAAGATCCAGATGGGCATGGACATCGATCAGCATCTTAGGGTTAATATATTACTCTGGTTCCCCCTGCGGGGGAGAGCGTAGAAAGATACTTGATTCTTTTCAGCATGTTCGGGTGTGTGCTGAAGAGCTCCATTAGACGATCAGAGGTGCTTATCTTTATCCTCTTACCCCTGAGATTCATCAGCTCCTCTCTATCGACCGTCCCGCTCATATCTTCATCCACTGCCCCCAATTCATTTATTTCTGCCCTCGCCCTGGATGGGTCGTTAAGGAAAAAAGCTTTGTAGCCCTCCATCTGTTTTATTGCATCCCTCGGTGCCCTCGCACTTCCATAGACCAGCTTGTACAGTGCGGATGCCAGATAATGAGGTTGATTACCAAGTGCGACACTGCCCCTGTCCGCGTAATATTCCCTTATTCTTGAGCCATACAGAACCAGAAGATTTGTGATGAAGTACAGAACAAAGGCTACCAATCCGAGCAATGCGGCATTCCCCCTGTTCCTTCTGTTGGAAAACATAAAGCTCCACGCGAGATACCAGCAGATGATTGGAACTACGGATAACATGGTCATCGTTATGACGTCCCTGTTCTTTATATGAGAGAGCTCATGACCTAAAACGGCCTTCAATTCATCCTTATTTAGCAATTTCAGGATCCCCTCGGTAACGCAAACCCTGCCGTCCGAGACAGATCTCCCAAAGGCAAAGGCGTTTGGAATATTTACCTTAGAGATTGCAATCCTTGGCTTTTTTATTCCGGCCTTCATTGCCAGATCAGAAACCATCTGATGTAGCTCTGGCGCTTCCTCCTCAGATACATACCTGATACGCATCGAAAGCTCAATCAATTTTGGACCTATCATATATTGAATGAAGAGCATGACAACTGCCAAGATCGCATAGAGGGTAAAACTTCCAACCCCCATGTAAGCCCCCGCGGCTACGAAAAGGGCATAAACGATCGCAAACATCAATCCAAGTAGGAGATACATCCTCGCTTGTAACCACATAATTATCACCTAGAATATAATAATTTATTGTTAATAGATTAAATATCGCCCTTCTTAACAAGGTTCTTCATGTCCTCGATACGGAAGTAATCCCTAAATTTTGGGGTTACGGTAAGGACCCTCGTCCTTCCGCATTTTTTGCCCTCAACCAGGCCCCGTTCACGTAAAAATCTTATATAACTATAGGCCCTGTTACCCCTTTCTTTAACAACCTCGGACTGTTTTATCGGTTGTTCATAGGCGATCAAAGCCAGGGTTTTGAGAATCGGCGGCGGGATGTCTGTTTCTGGGATTAGATGCATGAGTCTTTCCTCTAAATCCCTCTTTACGCGCATAATATACCCCTCCTCGGTTTTTTGGATAACTATACCAGAATTCCTGTTCTCATACTCCTTAGATAATTCCTCCACATAGCTATGGATAAGTCCGAGATTTCCAGATCTACAGGTCTTAGCCAATTCCCCAACGTTAAGGGGCCTTCCAGATACGAATAAAGCCGCCTCAATTAGTGATTTGATCTCATTCATTACCATTCTCCCCTTTAATTTTTTCTTCTTTACTCCATCTCCCTCTCTTCGATAATCCCTTCGATAATCTGCTCCTCCCTCTCCGGAAATTCTTCCTTCTTTCTCCTCATGAAGTACATAACTACAGCTATAATCATTGCCAGTATCATTACGATTATTAACAAGATTAACAAGATAGAACTGCCCCCCTCCCTCTCCGGTACGGTGGTTGTAGTGGTGGTTGTAGTGGTAGTAATAGCAATTGTTGTGCTTGTGGTTTCTAAAGTTGTCGTGAATACCGTCGTTGTCGTTGGTGCGGTCGTCGTAACCTCAACGGTTTTTGTTACATCAAAGACGTGAAGTTCACCGGAGTAGTGTTCCTGTTCTAACCTCGATTCCTCCCAACCGAGTCCAGCCACAATCTCCCCTCTCCTGTCCTTATCCAGGTCCGCCACACAAATCGATATTTTGTTTACATTTCTGCCAATGCCCCATTCGCCCTTCTTTTTACCCTCCCCATCAATTACCTGGATGAGGTTATCTGTCCCTATTGTGATCTCCTTAACCCCATCATTTTCCAGATCGGATGAGAACATCGTGCGTGCAGAGCCATTTATGTTGATCTTCAATTTCAAGTTCCCCTTCCGATCGAGCAGATATATGTACGGGTTGGAGCCAAATATTATCTCCGGTTCATTATCCTCGTTCAAATCTGAAACACAGATGGAATTTACAACATTATTCGTTGGATAACTCCATATCAGCTCCCCATCGTGACCCAGAACTACGATACCCCTCTTATGGGTAGCGACTAAAATCTCCAATTTGTTGTCATTGTTCAGATCCGATATGAAAATGCTGTTTTTGGATGCTTGATAGATGCCCTCATCTATCGAATAGTTCCATATAATCTCGCCTTTATTATCGAGGACATAGATGGTTGCGGATATAAGATCCTTATTGGTCAGTGCAACAATATCCAGATTTCCGTCATTATCTATGTCTATTGCTTTTACAAAGTAAACGGGATTATCCAGATTAACCCTCCATTTTATATCGTTATGTCCATCCAGGGCGATGACACCCTTTCCTCTATTTCCAAGAATAATTTCCTTTTTGTTATCATTATCTATATCCGCAACATCCATGGATAGAACAAAACCCCCGGCGCTGTCGTCTCCCCATTTAAATACCCCCTCGTTGTCCAGTACAAAGAGATAATCGTTTCTTGAATTAGCCGCAACTATAAGCTCGTTTTTGCCGTCGTTCTCGAGATCGCTTACCCTCATTTCAAGAATCTCTCCCTTACCCGAGCCCTTTTGGATATATTGCCATTCTGGCTCCCACTGTATTTTGCAATTCCCGTAATGGAAATTCATAACGGCTCCATTACTGGTTCCAGCAAATATCTCATTAAGTCCATCGCCATCTAGGTCCCCAGAATACACGGAGGTTATATATGATCCCACCCTGGGGTAAATGCATTTTTGTTCCATATAATCTGCTCTCACCCCACTTATCACGGAGAGCAGAATCAAAAAGGCCAATATAAATCTTTTCATTTGAATCACCCATTCCTAATTGGTTCTTCTTTATAATAGATTATTTTTATTCATAAAATGGATTATTTTTATTGTAATATTATAGAAAAATGAAATACTCTGTTGCTTTGTCTGGATCCTATCATGGAAAGAATATGGAGGATTTATTTAAGAAATTATCTACAGATGGCATTCTACAGATGTCTTTAATTGGTAGAGAAATAACCTTACAGGTCCGGAGCGAGAACCTCGAGGGGGTTAAGGAACGTCTGGGTAGGCTCGGTATAAGCAATATAACGGTTATCGAGTGGAAGAAGGCGGGAATGACATTATCCGATTCCGGATACGGCATAGACGATGATAAGATTTTGAAGGTCTCATTAATTCCATCAGTAAAGGGGGAGGGAATCCGTCAGTTGGCAATTCCATGTGAATTCGAGATCGATAAGGAGATCGTGGATGACATCAGCCTAAAGATCGAGGAGATACTCAGGGATGCCGGTGTGACAGACGCCCTCTATACGGTGTACATAGTAGAAAAGGCAGATAGGGATGCGTATATAACATCCGTTGCGGTGGCAACCCTGAATGCAATATTCGATTCTGGTGGCATCGTTAATATAGACAACTGACATCGCCAGTTCCCTAAGCTTGTTGGGATAAACCCCACATCTGCCCCGTCTCAACACCACATCTGCCTTCTTTACTCCTATATCTTGCCCATAAATCTCCTGAACATTGGATGCATCTCGCTCATCTGCTCTCGCTGGATCTCCTCATATAAGTGATATAAAATTCCGACCGTTAATAAAATTCCAGTACCAGAGCCAATAGCCCCCAGGAGATCGGCTCCCGCAGCCAATAATCCTACCGCCACCGAACTTATTATCGTAATCTGTGGTATGTACCTATTCAAAACCCTCTCTACCACCCTCTGGTCCCTTCTAAAGCCGGGGATCTGCATCCCCCCCTGTTGAATCCTCTCTGCAACCTGCTCCGCTCCCAGTCCCGTGGTTTCTACCCAGAATCTACCAAATAGGACACACAGACCGATAAATACTATCAGATATACTACCAGATGTATCAGGACATTGACGTCCGCCAATTTATAAAGGTTATCTGGACTTAAAATGCCATTCAAATCTCTCAGGGTGATTAATTGTGAAAGTTGAAAGATAAAACTCTGTAAAAGGTTCATCTCCTCCATTGGTTGGGGGTTGTATATGTTAACACCAACGATTCCAGGTAACATCTGAACATTTGCCAGTAATGCTGCAGCCAGTATTACGGGAATATTTGAGACATAGAAGAACTTTAGCGGATATCTGCCCCCGACTCCACGTATGCCTCCATAAGACAGTGGAATTTCAATTCGCATGGATTCGCAGAAAACCACCACCAGGAAGATGATAAGGGTAGCTATTAAAGGGAATAACAGCATAAAGTCAACGGGACCCTGACTTGCTTTTTCTATGAAGTTGGGTATAACACCGAGAGGGGCCCCCGAGAATCTCACCGGGTCTATCCACGGCAAGAAGGTGAGGGAGGCATTTGCTATTACCTTTGAGACACCTCCAGCAATAAATAAACCTATGCCGGAGCCGATACCCCACTTTGAGACGACCTCGTCCATATACATAAGCAGGATGGAGCCCAGAGCTATCTGGAATATTGTGAACAGGACGAAGGGGTTCATAAGCCCCCATGACGCTCCCAGATATTCAGCACCTAGCCTGAAACCGACAACTATCGCGCCAGCTTCAAAAAATGCGATTAATATGGTGAGTATCTTCTGGGCCCCCTGAAATAGGGCCTTACCATCCTCGGTCGTTAGATCTATGTCGATCATCTCCGCCCCCACCAGCAATTGAAGGATAATGGATGCCGTAACTATGGGCCCTATACCGGCGGAGATGATGGTGCCCATCGTGCTCGCAAATATTACCGTAAACTGTTGATAGGCCGGTGGTAGATCCGTGGGTCCAACGTGAACTGGATAGATAACACCCATCACAAAAAAGAGGAATAAAACGCTCGATGTCCAGATTAGTTTTTCCTTAAACGGCACGTGTCTCTTGGGAAGTCTTACCTCGGGCAGATACTTGATGAGTGGACGGATAAATTCCAAATTCATTTTTTATTCGGATACCTCTATCTCACCACCAGCACTTTCTATCTTCTTTAACGCCAATTTTGAGCACGAATTCACAGTTACTACTATCGGATGAGAGATCTCGCCAGAACCGAGGAGTTTATCATAGCCAATATCACCAAGATTTAGGAAATATCTCTTGTTTTTTAACCTAATTTTTCCTTCATCGACGAACCTATCCAAATTTTTCTCGATATCACCAACATTTATTGTCTTTATCTCCCTGACCACCCTTCGGGGCCTCTTGAACCCCTTGGTACCAAAGTATCCTGGCATGTATTTGCTAACATAAGACCATTTATGTTTCTTGCTGCCGGCCATGCCCCTGCCACCACGGCTTCCAGCACCCCTGTGCTTCTGAGCATTGCCATAACCACAACTTCTACTGCCCCTCTTCTTTATTATCTTTCTATCTCTATGAGCCATCTTTAAATCAAACTTTAAATCATCCTCTCCAGGAGCTCATTGATCTTTTCACCCCTATAACCCAGCGCGCCACCGATCGAATAAGGGTGTTTTATACCCCCTCTGCCATACCCCTTTCTGGGTGGCGTTAGTCTGAATATTGGCTTTAAACCGGGGATATCCTTGAGTTCTGCCTTGAATTTTACGAAGTCGTCTACAAATTTCTCAATTGATTTGTATTTCGTATTTTTCTTCAGATGCCCTTCTGTGAAGGGTTTATTCCCATTTAACCTGCCCCTCTCCTCCAGTAATTTTTCAAGGATGTCGGGGTATATCTCACCCCAGGTAACGTAGTCATTTACCTTTTTTATCATACCCATGTACTCTTTTCTATTATCTATAATTATGCAATGATTTACCCTGGTTAGATTTAGAAACTTCAGCGCGTCCCCTATATCTCTTCTAACATGAACCCTGCCACGCACACGCACAATGGCAATTCTCTTTTTATCGGTCATCTTGAACTGCGCCAGAGATTATTCCAAGCCTCTCTATATCTTTTTCACGAATCTTCATCTTATTTGTATTTTCCAGGGCGTTAAGAACGGCAAAAGCGAAATTTATGCTCGTTCTCGTATAACCCTCGGTATGAACCCAGACATCTTTAATTCCGGCAAGTGCCAGTATCTTTCTTGCTATATCGCCACTTACTAGACCCGCCCCCTTTGGTGCCGGGAATAAAACGACCCTAACACTCCCGCACCTGCCAACGACTCTAAAAGGCACCGAGTGAAGCTCCCCGCATCCACACTCCCAGCTTCCACAACCCCTCTTCACCCTCTTTATGTTCAGTTTTGCCTTCTCAATGGCTTTTCTTATCGTTGGTCCGGCCTCCTTACCCTTTGCCTTTCCCACACCAACATATCCATTTCTATTGCCCACTGCGGCAACTATTCTGAAACGCATCCTCCTGCCCGAGTCGGTGGTCCTTTGAACCCTGGCAACGTCAATTATCTCCTCATCTAAATCTGGTAAAAGAGTATCTATTATTTCAACCTCTTTTATTGGGCTGGAGTATCCCATTAATTCATCGATGTTTTTTATCGCACCAGATGCTACCTTCTTTCCCAAGGCCGTTTTGGGCTTCCATCCCGGGGGCCCCCCTTTTATCTCCCCCTCCTCCTCAATATATGGATTCATTTTTTGAACGCTCTTACTATCTTTTTCTTCACTTCCTCAAATTTTTCTGTTATATTTTCATATTTATTGGACATGTGTTTACCAGATATTCTTTTTTCATCTGGGAGTACGTCCTCCCCCACCGGGATCTTTAATCCAGAATCTATCGCCCCCATCAACGCAGCATAACTCCTGGAGCCTTTTACCGATGGAAAGGGTCCCAGATCGAGTATGGCCCTTTTCACACCCCTCTTCTGACCTCGAAATCCGCACAAAAGCCCGGTTAGATATGCAGCCGGTAGATTGCCAGTTGCAAAATCCCAACCGAATTTTTTCAATTCTTTCGAATATGCCGTCGAGACAATTACATCACCATTCTTTTTGTAATCAACGAGTTGAACGAGCATATGCTTGTTGGATGGTCTGACAACTAAACGAGTCGCTCTCGATTTTAGGAGGTTAAGCCTTTTCTTATAATTTGTCTTTCCCTCCCTCCTTCTCCTAAAAGGGACAACATAGTCAGCTCTCTTTGCCATCCTCTCTCTTTCCCACCCTCGCTATATATTCCCTTAAATGCCGTCTCGAATGGAATAGATTACCCTTAGCCTGGCGATAAAATTTTCTATATTCCGAAGTGTCGATCTCTTTGTTTTCCCTCATCTTTTTGAGTTCGTTCCTGATAGCCCTGATCTTCCGCATCCACGCCTCTTTCTTTCCCATTCTAGCACCCCTTGTACCGCTTCTGTGTCCGGGGCCCCTTCTTCTCCCTTTCTTCTTCTGTTCCATCCTCTTATGCAACCTACCCCTGCTTATCCCCTTTTCGGGTTTTGCTGAAATTGCCCCGGTGGATATATGATATTTAATATCCTCCCTGGTTATCGCTTTTGAAACCTCTTCCAGCATCTCGGGATCGATCTTTATCCTGTTAATCCCAACCCCTAAAATATCTGCAGCAAGCCTTTTTTGACCTTTCAAATCCATCAGATCTCACCGTTTGTCGAAATTAGCCGACGACCAAGGCGTGGCATACGCTCCCTTCGGTGTGACGGAAATAAAGCTTCCGACACGTGCCCGAATCTTCGACTCGGCCACATCGCTTAGCCACACTTAAATTTATTTAATTTATCCTTAATTTAATTTATAGTTCACCCTTTCTTGGATTTAGTATCGTTATCTTCAGCTCATTTGCTGACCTTATTATCTCATTCCTCTTCCTTCTTCCAATAGACCTCGCTATTATGGCTGCCTCTTCTTCCGGATTAATGAGCGTTAATTCCTTTACATTATGCACGAGGACGGGATAAAAACCCGATGGGTGAATCTCCCTCACGCTCGCTGGTTTTTTGTAACCTATTTTTGGTAATTTACCCTTCCCCCTCTTCCCCTCCTGCTTTTTGCTGTCTATCCCTCTGGGCCTCCTCCACTTGTCTTTCAGTCTCTTTAACTTTGGCAATTCCTGTCTCATAAATCTTGGCTTCTTTTTTCTGAGCTTTAGGACATCTGAAATGTCTCTCCTTCCATGAAATTTTATCTTTTCTATCCTTTTCTCTTTCTTTACTTCCTTAACCTCCTTCTCTTTCTCTACCTTCCCCTCTTTCTTTACTTCCTTAAGCTCCTTCTCTTTCTCTACCTTCCCCTCTTTCTTTACTTCCTTAACCTCCTTCTCTTTCTCTACCTTCCCCTCTTTCTTTACTTCCTTAACCTCCTTCTCTTTCTCTACCTTCCCCCTCGCTTTCTTCAGAGTAGCCTTCTTCGGCTTAGCTTTCTTTTTCCCTTTCCCCTCAGCTTTCTTCACATCTTTAGCTTTATTTGATTTCTTTACCATCTTTTTCAACTATATAAATTCCATCCTGAAATACCCTTGGATCCAATCCCGTGATACGGGTAGCCTGTTCCAGGTTGGCTGCGGTCTGTGCGACATTTTCCTTGTCAATTCCACTCACCGTAATATCCTGACCCTTTACATCTACAGATACGCTTTCAAGTACCTTTGCTTTTCTCGGGCGTTTCTCGCCCAGGAAATTTTCTATCAGTAAGCTATCACCTTGAACCTTAATGCTCATCGGAAAATGCGAATAGACGATCCTTAGCTTATATGTAATACCACCAGAAACCCCACGGATCATGTTTTGTATATGCCCCCGGTATGTTCCCAACACTGCTTTTTGCCTTCTTTTATCGGAGTCTATGGATAAAAGAATAGAGTTATTTTTTTTGGAGATTTTAACTGGATGGGGTGGAAATTCTCTGCTTAATTCTCCAAGCCTCCCTTTAACGATAACTGCATTTTCCTTAATCTCAACATCAACATTCTCGGGTATTCTAATCTCTAATTCCATACCTGCCATTTTATTAATATACGTAAGCCAGTAGTCTCCCACCAAGCCTCCTCTTCTTGGCATCCGAGTGGCTCATAACCCCCTTGGGGGTACTTACAATCAGCATTCCAAAGTCACGCGCTGGAAGAAAGCGCTGCTCCCATTTTTGAAATTCATCATGCTTTACTGCATATCTGGGCTTAATAACACCGCAGTCATTTATCTGTTTTACCAATTTTATCCTGATGTTGCCTCCTCTACCGACATCCGAGACCTCAAATTCTCCGATATAGCCCCCATTCTGGAATATCCTGAGAATCTCAACTAAAAGCTTAGATTTCGGTCTAACTACGCATTCCGATTTACCAATTCTTTCATAGTTTTTTATAGTTGCTATCGCATCACTTATCAAATCGTGCATCATTTTTATACCACCGAAAAATCAGCTGGAGTAAGGTATTGGAAAGAAAAAATATTAATCAAGGACATCGCTTATCTCTGTGGTTTCTCCTTTCTATGATGTACTAATTCATTCAATGATATATCATTAACCTTAATCACCTTGTATCTCACACCTGGGATATCGCCCATAGACCTTCCCTTTCTCCCACCTATACCCTCAATTGTCACCTCATCGTGTTCATCGATAAAGCTCACGGCCTTGTCACCGGGACAGAAGGCAGTTACTTGGCGACCATTCTTAAGCAATTGAACTCTTACACACTTCCTTATGGCCGAGTTTGGTTGTTTTGCTTCAATACCAACCTTCTCCAATACTATCCCCCTTGCCTGGGGTGCCCCCTCCAATGGATCGTGTTTCTGCTTTAATCTAAGGACCCTCCTCGCGTAATCTGATTTCTTCCATCTGAATTTGTGTCTCTTGTCCTCGAGTTTTTTACCTGCGAATTCTCCTCTTCCCATTTTAGATCCTTATATTATACGGCTTTTATATTTATATTATCGATGTTGTAATGTCTTTTAGACAGCTCTTTTGCTATCTTTATCCTGATGCCCTCTTGACCAATAGCCTTCCTCCTGTCTTTCTTATCTATGTCAACATCTACTATCCTTTCATTATTCAGTTCATAGATCCTAATCTGTCTAATCTTGATGGGTCGGAATAGATTCCTTATAAACTCCTTTACACTGTCTGAAAACTCCATAACAAAGATACTCTTCCCAATAACCTGACGAACCCTCTCAATATTTGAACCATTTTTTCCGATGGCCAGGCCCATATCCCCCTTATTTACTAAAAAGCCCATCGCGTTCTGGACCCGAACACAATCCTTGACCATCGCCCCCGTTAGCGTTTCAAACAGGGTCATGTACTTTATCTCTTCCGCTCCCAATCGAAATTTCCCCATTTTTCAGAATTTTGTGAGTATGTCGCTCTCACCCTCGTCCACTATACCTATTGCAGATACGGGAAAGGGTTTACCGCAGATTGAACCTAACTCGGTACTATCGTCTTTGATGATACTGTATGGAATCTTAGACAACCGTGAGTAGTAGATGATATCTTCCCTTATGCTGTCGGGACAATTACTGCTCAAAATGATTAGCTTCGGATTACCGATCAATAATGTCTTTATTACCCTATTTGATCCAATTACAACCTTCCCCGTTTTCACCACACTGCTTATATCATCCCTCAGGTCCTTCACTTCCTTCATTTTTACCCTTTTCTGCTTTTATAGGCCTGACCGCAAGTTTAACGGTACCAGTACCTATCGGGATTGGCTGCCCAATGATAATATTCTCGGCAACACCCCCAAGGTTGTCCACCTCACCATAGATTGCTGCGTTGAGAATATGTTTTTCAGTTTCCTCAAAGGCAGCTCTTGCCAGAACGGATTCCTTTGCCCCGGAGATACCAGTCCTTCCAACAGCCTGTATTGTGCCCGTTAAGGTCATCTCGTCAGCAACGAGCATAATGTGCCTGATATCCACATCGAGGTTTTGCTCATCCAGAACCCTCTTGGCTTCTGTTATTATGGCATTTCTTGCCGCTTCGATACCCAGGGTCTCGTAAATCTGGAATATATCATTCGTCGTTGTTCTGTATTTGTCAACACCATCCATGCTCAAGACGCCCTTTAGATTCGATCCCTCCGCGTAAAGGACGTATTCATCATTGAGTTCTCTAACAAAAACCCTCCTTATCCCCTTAATACCACTCAATCTCTTCTTCTTCAATTTATTCTTAAGCCTTCTGAGGTCTGATAACGAATCCTCAGCTATTACAAATCTACCATCCTCTCCCTCGCTTCCTGTAAGCCTCTGAAGCATCTTCTTGGCTTTATTATTCTCCGTTTCGATACAGAGCTCCCTCCTTTTCACATCTATCTTGATCTTACATACATCACACAGAAATCTCTCCTGTAGTTTTTTTGCAAGTTTATCTGCATATTCTCTATCTCTTGAATGCTTTTTTTCAAGGAATATGGTCATTATGGGATTCTTTGGTACTCTTTTGGAATCGATGATCTCTATCAATCTTGGCAATCCCAGTGGGACAGAAAGCTCTGCAACACCTGCATAGTGAAACGTTCTTAGAGTCATCTGTGTTCCCGGTTCACCTATGGATTGAGCGGCAATCGTACCAACAGCCTCCCCGGGGGTTACTAATGCCTTTTTATAATTTTCTAAAAACCTCTTCCTCTCCTTTTTATTCAATCTCTCATACCTTTCTCGTAAGACTTCTGTGAGTCCTTCTGCATTCATTTTTATTCAGATTCTTGCTCCAAATAACATTTCTTCATCGGATCAATACCATCCTCGCCGTATTTGAATTGTACTATGGTCCCACTGTCATCCCTTACGGTTCTATCAGGATAGACCTTTAAGTCCTGAAGAGCATTTATCAGTCTCCTCTGCATATACCCGCTTCTTGCCGTTCTTATGGCGGTGTCCACAAGACTTTCCCTCCCCCCCATGGAGTGGAAGAAGTACTCTGTCGGTCTTAAACCGATCTTGAAATTTGTAGCAACAAAGCCATTAGCCTCTGCCGAGACATCACCTTTCATAAAATGTGACAGCGTTCGTGAATTATAACCCCTCTTTATCCTCTTACCCCTAACTGCCTGTTGTCCCACCAAACCCGTCATCTGTGTCAAATTGAGCAAACTTCCTCTTGCGCCAGTTCTCGCCATGATCACCGCAGAATTATCGCCAGCACATTCTTCCGCAATTTTACCACTCATCGTTCTCGCTTTACCCAACTCGGCCATGATGTAATCCTCCAATGACTCTTCCAATGATTTTCCTGGGATTATCCTAAGCTTGCCTTTGTGATACGATTTAATTAGTCTATCTACCTCGGTCTTGGCATCCTCTACTATCTTTTCTATCCTTTTTATGCCTTCTCTCGGGAGATCAGATTCATCGATACCTATGCTGAAACCGTATTTCATGATAGCACGAATTGCTATCCTTGTGGAGTTATCTATAAATTCTCTCGTCACGTCAGAGCCATAACGTATGAATATTTCCTTCAAAAGCGTTCCACCCATCCCTTCACTATCTATAACACCAGAGATCAGCTTTCCATTTTTAATACAAACCTTACCGAGCTTTCCTTCATAGCTTAGTGTTAGGTCTTTCGGCAGTAATTGTTCGAAGATCTCCTTTCCAGTAAATCTCTTTTTTCCTTTGGGAAGCCTTACTATGCCCCTCGTTAGGTCCAGAGCCTCTCCTCTCGTGAAACTGGTTCCATCTTTTGTGAGCATATACATACCGGTCACATGATCGTGACGCCCGCCAATTATTGGTCTACCAAATCTTGGAGAAATTATGCATTCTTGAACCTTCATCAAGACATCTGCTTCAGCTATTGCCTCCTCCGATTGAGGTACGTGGATGTTCATTTCATCTCCGTCAAAATCCGCGTTATAAGGAGCACAAACGGCAGTATTCAATCTTAGGGTATTCTGAGGAAGAACCCTGACATGGTGACACATCATTGAAATTCTGTGCAATGACGGCTGTCTGTTAAAGATGACGATATCACCATCCTGTAAATGTCTCTCCACTATGTCCCCCTCCCTCAGGTTCTCAGCGAGTTCCTCTTTGTTCTCATCCATGATCCTCTTCCTTCCAATGGGTGTTATTACATTGTATGCCCCGGGATGTACCTTAGGACCATTTAAAACGAGCTTTCTCAAATCATCTATGTTCCTATCATTAACCTCCTCCGGAACCGTAAGCTCCATAGCAATTAAACGGGGAATGGCGACTTCATTAATGCTAATATTGGGATCCGGACCAATAACAGTCCTCGCAGAAAAATTAACCCTCTTACCCGAGAGGTTTTTCCTAAATCTTCCCTCTTTACTCTTCAGTCTCTGCGCTATAGTCTTTAAAGGACGTCCAGACCTATGCCTCGCTGGAGGAATCCCAGTAATTCCATTATCAAAGTAGGTAGCTACATGATACTGCAAGAGATCCCATAGGTCCTCTATAATAAGCTGAGGCGCACCGGAATTTATGTTTTCCTCCAATCTTTGATTGATCCTCAGTATATCCACCAACTTGTGGGTTAGATCATCCTCACTTCTATCACTCGATTCCAGAGTTATTGAGGGCCTGGTTGTTATGGGCAAAACGGGTATTGAAGATAGGATCATCCATTCGGGTCTTACGTGCAAACCCAGATACCTAAGATCGTCATCGGTAATCTTCTCGAACCTCTCGCAAATATCGGTAACCAAGAGATTATTTTCACCCTCATAATACGAATAGGGTCTGATAAATTTTATCTTTATCTGCTGCTCACCACAATGAGGACACCTTCCTTCGGTATCTGATACTTTTTGTGCTTCCCCCCATATACTGGATTTGGGAGGCGATAGATGTTCAATATCATATTTTTTCAGCTCGTCGTCTGGAATAAGTAACCTTCCACAAGCTCTACAGGTCGCCTTCAATAAAAGGTAGACCTCCTTTGCATATCCCACATGAATTACGGGCCTTGTAAGGTCAACATGACCAAAATGACCCTGACACTCACCAAGTCTTCCACCACACGTTTTACACCTAATTCCCGGGTCTATGACACCCAATCTGGGGTCCATTAAACCCCCTTCGATAGGATAACCATCCTCATCATAGGTATTCGGCGTATATATCTTTGCAGCCGATAGCTTCTGTATCATCTTTGAGGAAAACAATCCAAATTCTATGCGATCTATCTTCTTCCTTACAATCATTTTATCTCGATATCAGGCCTTATCGCCCAACCTTAGTTTCGGGTATATGCACATCGGAATTAGCCGACCGCAAAACTGCAAAGCAGTTTTGGGTCCCTCGAATCTTTGATTCGAACGGACGACTAATGTGCGGGTTTCTTCGAAACCCACACTTATTTTTATTGAATCTAAGCCTTATCGCCCAACCTTAGTTTCGGGTATATGCACATACCCATTAATTCATTCAATAATAGCTTGAATGCATATGCCATCTCAACTTGGTGGGTCTCTACCTCACCGCAGATCGGGCAGTATGCTTGCCCCCCTTCAAAGTCCTTTACTGCGACCAGGCCACACTTTGCACACACGGGAACAATGACCTTATCGGACTCGTCTAGAAGCCTATCCTTGAGCATCATCGAAGCCCCATGAGCTATTAAGCAATCTCTCTCCATCTCACCGAACCTTAGGCCGCCTTCTCTCGCTCGTCCCTCGGTTGGCTGTCTCGTGAGCATCTGCACGGGGCCGCGACTCCTTGCGTGAATCTTATTAGCTACCATGTGATGCAATTTCTGATAATAGATTACACCGATGAAGATCTCGCTATAAAATTTCTTTCCACCGACACCATCATACATAACCTCCGTTCCAGTATTCTTGAAACCATATTCCTCAAGGGTTTTGCGTAGGTCCTCCTCTTTATCGCTTTCAAAGGCTGTGCCATTGGTAAATCTTCCCGTCAATGATGCCACCTTGCCCCCGATCATCTCCAATATATGCCCCATTGTCATCCTCGATGGGATTGCATGGGGATTTATTATAATGTCGGGGACGATCCCCTCCTTTGTGAATGGCATATCCTCATGAGGAACTATAAGACCAACAACCCCCTTTTGTCCATGTCTGGACGAAAACTTATCACCCAGCTCCGGAATTCTTTGACTTCTGACCTTCACCTTAACCAATTTGTTCTTTTCCAGCGTCTCCGTTAATATAACACAATCCACTGTTCCGGATTCCATATGCCTGACAGTGGTGGAATTCTCCCTTCTCTTCTCCTCCACTATTCCATAGGGACCGATTTCCTCTAAAAATCTGGGTGGGGATGTCTTTCCAACCAGAACATCATCGGTATCGACATCAGTTTCCGGCAAGATTAGACCATCATCCCCAAGTTTTGCATAGGTTTCCTCGGATTGATAGCCTTCTACCTTATCATCTGGCTTTTCAAATCTATCACGCTGTCCAGACGGGTAGTCTCTTTCCTCTGTAGTGTAGGTTCTGTAGAATGTTGATCTGGCCAGACCTCGTTCAACCGAACCCTTATTCAGAATAACAGCATCCTCCATGTTGTAACCTTCATAACTCATTATAGCGGCAATAAAGTTTTGTCCCGCGGGTCTTTTCGCATAATTCAAGCTATCTGTAATGTCCGTCTTTACCAAGGGCGTTTGTGGATAGTGCAATATATTAGCCCTGCTGTCAAACCTCGCATTATAATTAGAGGCATACAAACCCAGGGATTGCTTTGCCATAGAAGCGGCCATGGTTACTCTCGGGGAGGAATTATGCTCGGGGTATGGAGCAAAACTGGCAGAGACACCAAGCATGAGGGCGGGCGAAACCTCCAGATGAGTATGTTCTGGTTTTATTTCGTCAATATCTATTGCAACAAATGCATTTTCCTCTTCCTCTGCATCAATATATTCAACAATTCCAGATTTAATTAGTTCATTCCATGTAATTTTACCTTCCCTTAGATCCTCCACGTGTTTATCTGTCAATTTTGCTCTTCCATTTTCAACAATGATCAAGGGTCTCAGAACTCTGCCCTTATCGGTATAGATCTGAATCTCGTTGTTCTCTTCCCTGTAACTTATGGAGACAGACATGTGTATGTGACCCCCCCTTCTCAATCCTCGTAATCTCTGAACCAGAAGTTCTGGTTTGGAGTGTCTACCGATCAATCTGCGGTTTAGATTTACATAAACGTCTTTTTGCTTGGTATGCCCCTCTGAAACGCCAAATTCACGCAGGTATTTTTCAATTGGCGCCTCATCAGTATCTGTGGATATATAGGCCCCTATTGCCAGATTCTTAACCAGGCCACAGTTCTGTCCCTCCGGCGTTTCGTTTGGGCATATTCTCCCCCATTGTGTTGCATGAACGTCTCTAGCTTCAAAGTGGGGATGACTTCTACTCAAAAGAGAGGAGACCCTTCTTCTGTGAGCGATTGAGCTAATGTAATTGGTTCTATCCAGGACCTGACTTACACCGCTTCTCCCCCCGGTCCAGTTTCCGGTCGCTAGCGCATAACATATACTCTCCGTTAAATTGTTACTCCTAACGGCCGTTCTTATATTAACCTGTCTATGTCTCGCATTTTGTTTTTCCAGCTGGTATTTTATATCCCTCGCAATTTTATTAAAACTGACCCTGAATAATTCCTGCATCAAATCACCAGCCAGCCTTAATCTTTTATTTGAGTAGTGATCCTTGTCGTCCTCCTCTCGCTTACCGAAAGCCAGCTCGAGAGCCTTTCTGGCCATAATTCCCAAATAGATTCCTTTGGCCTTTCTGTCCTTTTCTGTATTGCCTATGTGGGGTAAAAGGAAATTGTTTATTACTTGATTGGCCCTCGTAGCCTGGTACTGTTTGGCGTGTCCAGCGCCGGCTCTCTTACCCAGATACTCAAAGGCCTCTTCCTGGTTCATATTCCTCAATTCCAGATTCACAAGAATCTCAAGCCTCGATTCCTCATCATCAAACAACTCAAGAATCTCTTCATCACTGAGACCAAGAGCCTTCATCAAGATAGTTAAAGAAATCCTCTTCGGAATTCCCGGAAAGGTAGCAAACAGGGTTCCAGTACTCCCCCCTTCCTCCCTCTCTACTGTAACTCTCGATCTGAATCCCTGTCTTACGGAAAAGACCTTGGCGATTATTATATCTTTACCGGCAACATCCTCACGTGTTGTAATGATCTTATTCGGGGCCAGATCCTCGACAATTATCAGGGATCTCTCGGTACCATTTATTATAAAATAACCGCCCAGATCCATTGGGTCCTCATTATGGCTAATTAATTCCCCATCACTCAGGCCATGAAGAAGACAGGCCTTAGACCTCAGCATTATCGGGAGATGACCGATCTCTACCTCAACCGGAACGCCGTTTTCGATAAATTCTAGAATAATTGGAGCAGAATAGGTCAGATTCCTCAGAGAACATTCAAAGGGGTATCTGATCTCTGGACCCTGACCGGACTCATTTACTACGGGCCTATCAACCCTGATCCTTCCCAACTCGAGGGTATAATTCTCGATATCTACCTCTATTTCACCCTTTTCATCAATTACCTCTTGCAGGCCCTTCTCCAACAACCAGTTGAAGGATTCTATCTGGAAATTTATCAGATCCTCTGTTTTTATAAAATCGTTTATTCTAATCAATATATCACCCTTCAATTACAACCCTGTAATAAAAAGCGGTCCCAGCAGATGGGCTTTTCCTCGTTATCTTTATTATATCCCCAACCTTTGCGCCCAATCCCTTCAGTGCGGGATCATCCTTCCTAATCTTTGGCAGTTCACTACGAGTGACGTTATAAAATTCTAATAACCTTTCAGTGTCTTTACCACTCAAAACCTCGTGTTTAGGGACGAGTATATTCTCCAATTTATATATACCCCAAAGAAAGTAGTAACTTAATATATCTCCTTTGTTATTTAAAAATCAAAAATTTCTTTCGTAAAATCCCTTATAAATCTTCCCAATCACATCACTCGTTGTTATTATACCCAATATTTTGCCGTCTTCAACAACTGGGAAGCCGCCTATATTTGTTTCTTTCACCAATTTTGGAATTAATGCCAGGTCCTGGTCTGGATCTACAGTGATTACCTCCCTCTCCATTATCTCCTCCACCCTTGTATTAATAAGTACCTCTTCTGCGTTAATGCCCTTGAATTCCCCATAACCCAGAAATCTCAATACATCAAAGACGGTCACTATCCCCTTTAATTCGTCTTCTAAGATCACGGGAAGCCTTCTCAATCTATTTCTTACCATTATCTTTGAAACATCGGAGATCATCATTCCCGGGCTGGAGGTAATGCATTTTTTCCTCATAGCATCCCTTATGGAAACACCAAATTCATCCGCCAGAGGAAGAATATCCCTCTCCGTAACTATCGCAATGACCTCCTTTACCTCGGGGTCCTCAACGATCGGAATGGCAGATGTCCTTTTCTCCATCATTATACCTACTACGTCATCAATTGATGCCCCCCTGTCCACAAATGGATGGTCCGGGTTCATTATTTTGTCTATTGGACAGTTTATGGCGGATAGAAAATTTCCACCATAATCTTTCAGGATTATGTTATACTTCTCTCCCCCCCCAAGAAAATCGAGTATATCAATTGCGACAGCCATACCCTCCAACCTATTAGTTCCAGCATTGGTTACTGGAATTCTCCTAAAATCATGCTCCTTCATCAATCTCGCAACGTTCTTTATCGAATTTAGGGGATGTGTCGTGATCACATTTTTCTCTGCAACAAGCATCACATTACCCTCTTTATCTACCCTGTGCGTTTTAAACTCCATCGGACCCCTATCCATGGATTTTCCTATATCGGACTTTCCAATTGGCATTTTTTACCCTCCATTAGATCTGATTTATCATGAACAGTAACAATAAAGGAACAACAAAGAAAAAATCTTCCCCATCTTGAGAATTCTATAATTAGCAATCTATTCCCCGTGCACAATTTTACAGATATTCCTGGTTATCGCAACCCTGTCCTCTGCTTGAAATATATTTCTCCCGATAGAAACGCCCATCGCCCCACAATCAATGGCATCCTCTATCATCTTTAAGAGGTCATCTTCACTCTCTATTTTTGGTCCCCCCGCAATTACAACCGGGACGGGACACCCATCGATAACCTCTTTAAAGCTCTTCTTATCTCCCGTATACACCGTTTTAATTATGTCTGCCCCCAACTCGGCACCGAGTCTGGCAACGTGCTTTATATACCTCACATCACTCTCCCTCTCCACCTTTGCGCCCCTCGCGTACATCATAGCCAAAAGGGGCATTCCATACTCGTTGCACTCCTCCGCGACCATTCCCAGGTTGTGTAACATCTCAGATTCATTCCCGGCCCCAACATTAACGTGGACCGAAACGGCATCCGCCCCAAGCCTTATCGCTTCTTTTACTGTGGTCACCTGTACCTTAGCATTTGGATCCGGAGCCAGTATGGTCCCCCCGGAGAGATGGATAATTAAGCCTATGTCCCTCCCATATCCCCGGTGACCAACTCCAACGATACCCTTGTGTATCAAAACGGCATCCGCTCCCCCCTCCGCCACGTCACTGATGGTTTTGACCATATCCTCCAAGCCTGGAATGGGTCCAACCGATACCCCGTGATCCATCGGGACAATTACCGTCTTCTTTGACTTTCTATTGATAATCCTCTCCATGCGAATTTTTTTGCCTATCATCTCGTCAATAAATTGGATTCTATGATTAAAAGTTAACTCATACAAGAACCTTCTGCAATGACATCGTGTCTGTGGATCGATTCCTCTGAGACCGTCCTTGCCCTGATTCTGCAGCCCTTGAATCTTTTTTTTGCGATTCTGAGTATCTCCCGTGTGACGTCTTCGACGAATTTTGGGTTATCGTACATCTCTTTGACGACCCGTTTCTCATCCTCGGTCTTCAGGATGGTGTAGACCCTTGATGGGAAGGCATCCTCCACACAATCAATCATATCCTCGAGATCTATCTTATTATCATAACCCGTTTCTATCTCCAGTATTCCCGTGGCCCTTTGTATATGCGTCCTGCCGTTGCACTTATCCATGGCGTGCGGGCATACCGTGTTCCCCGTAACCTCTACACTAAGAAGCTTGGTGTAGCCTCCGTTATCTGAAGAAAGTTTTACTGCAACGCCGTATGTCTCCATCGTAGTCTTTCCCGTAATTGGCGTCTTCCGGGAAATAACCAGGTCTGTCTTCATCGTGATCTCCGCGTGGTTGAAGGGGTGCCTTCCCTTTAATTTTTCGAGTATAGCTTTTTCGACCTCTTCAAGTGAACCGCGCCGGATCTCCACCTCTTTCTCGATGCACTCCGTGATGGACTCGACGAGACGGCTCATATGGATTCCCTTCTTCTCCCTCTCGAGATCCAGGGTTAGCTCTATCTCTGGCACGAAGTTATACTTTCTGTTTTTCCAGTTTGTCATTACAATGGTCTTAAGCCCCGTTACGCCAACCCTCTCTAAGCTTTCCATGATCTCTGGCTTCTTGTCCTGCACTCTATCTCACCCCGCATCAAACTTTAAAAAAGTTTGATCAAATCTAATCAACTTTCTATTCCTGCACTCTATCTCACCCCGCATCAAACTTTAAAAAAGTTTGATCAAATCTAATCAACTTTCTATTCCTCCACTCTATCTCACCTTCATAACCCTGTGCACTTGAGGAATAATCCTGACATTTTCCTGAATCGAATTCAAAATTTTACCATAATTTAGTTCTCTCATAACGCTCCATTCCGGCTGCAGAATCCAGTTTGGATAATCTTCACGATAAATTTCCCGAAAGAATTCCAGATCCTCATCATTTTGGATTACCACCTTTAATTGGCTCCTCCCTGGATTTTTAATACAATAGTCCATAACCCTTGAATCCCAGCCAACATTTCCGCTGGAGGGCGGTTTTATATCTGCAGAAACTAAGTCGCTCTTTTCAAATATCTTCTCATTAAAGATCGTAGCATTCGTCTCAAGTAAAACCTTGAACTGGTTTTCATGCAGTCTGTCGATTAAGACCTTCAAATTTTCCTCGAGCATTGGCTCTCCCCCCGTGAGAGAAACCCACTTCCACCTTTTGTTCAGTTTCTTTAGGACGTCGTCAGCCTCTATCTCCTCCCCGTTCTCGAATTCGGTGTCACACCAATTGCAGGATAGATTACAGGAACAGAAACGGATGAAGTTCATCGGGGTCCCCACCATTAATCCCTCCCCCTGTATTGAATCAAAGATCTCATTTACCTTGAATTTCATTTTTTTGCTATCTCTTCGGCCATCTATAGAATCCTTTTGGTCCCATCCAATCTCTCCGCAAATCCCCCCATCCTCTGACAATTTTTTTTTGAATTTCGCGGCATCTTCGATGCACCCCATCTGCTCGTGTGACCCGGACCCTCACCACACATAAATATCTGAATCCTCATCTTTCGTACTCCAACGGATCCACATAACCCGCTTCTTTAAAACCATTTAATCTTAGAACGCATGAATCGCACTCACCACAGGCTTTTTCTCTATCGTTGTAACAGCTCCACGTAAGCTCAAATGGAACCTTTAATTCCGTGCCCCTTTTCACTATTTCGGCCTTGCTCATATTAATTAATGGGTATTCTATCCTGATGGGCTTTCCCTCTACCGTCCTTTTTGTTGCTAAATTCGCGAGCTCCTGAAATTTTTTCATATACTCCAATCTACAATCCGGATAACCCGATGAGTCCAGATAATTGGCCCCTATAAAAATACTATCTGCATTCACAACCTCCGAGTAAGAGAGGGCAATCCCCAGGAAGATCGTATTCCTCGCGGGGACATAGGTTATTGGGATCTCCCCCTCCTTGATCTCCTCTATCGTTCTCCCGGTCGGAATTTCCAATTCATCCGTCAATGCGGAGCCACCGATCTGTCCCAGGTCGATCTTGAAGATCTTATGTTCCCTGATTTTGAAATATCTTACCAATTTCTTAGCACTATCTAACTCTCTGATATTTTTCTGCTTATAATTAAATGTCAGAGCATAAACTTCATATCCCCGAGATCTTGCGATCGCCGTTGCAACCGCAGAATCCATTCCACCGGACAATAGACAGACTGCTCTCCTCATTTCTCTATCTCCACCCATTTGTCTCTGCCCTCATAGAGCCTTACGGAGCAGAGGGGTATTTTCTTATTTAATTCATCAAAGATCCACTCGGCCATGTTCTCAGCCGTTGGGTTTTCGAAGATTTCATTCATATTCTGATGATCCAGTTTATCGAGAACTGTCTCTTTGACAATGGTCTTCAGTTCGTTGAAGTCGATGACCATACCGTCTCCCTTCTTTTTGTCCTCTACAACAATCTCCAGTTTATATGTATGACCATGCAATCGTTTGCACTTTCCTTTATACTCCGGAAGAAAGTGTGCGGCATCAAAGTAGAACACCCTTCCTATCCTCATTCTTTCGTCTCCTCCGATCCCATCCTACCGTGCCTTCTGTCGATCTCATCCATCATATCCAGACAGCAAACCCTTTAGAGCGCAAAAATCGAAGATTTTTGGCTACCAAAACTGCTTTGTAGTTTTGAGTAAAAGTGTTTGGAGTTACAGCTTCGCTGTAACTGCCCGACAGCAAAGCTGTCGGTTGCATGTGGCTGAACCAAAGGTTCAGACACGTGTCGGACAAAGTCCGCCACATCCCCAAACCTTAATCCCCCTCCGATCCCATCCTACCGTGCCTTCTGTCGATCTCATCCATCATATCCAGACAGCAAACCCTTTAGAGCGCAAAAATCGAA
>Ga0164318_10000965_pt1 | contig 24266 bp, 26 predicted proteins | sample GuaBasSedimGuay9_FD_113734 | JGI IMG/M metagenome (GOLD analysis project Ga0164318, IMG submission 113734) | Subseafloor sediment microbial communities from Guaymas Basin, Gulf of California, Mexico - Guay9, Core 4571-4, 0-3 cm | ecosystem: Environmental > Aquatic > Marine > Hydrothermal vents...
TAATTAAACCAAGTCAATTACTCAAAAGATTAAAAAAGAAAGGAGTTATTCTCGAAAAAGACAATTTATTTCATGAGACTTTTAGAGTAATTGAAAGTAAAAGAAATTTAACTCATTTAGAGGAGTATAAGAGAGGATTATTTTATATACAAGATAAATCATCCTTACTCACTGGACATGCTATAAATGCCAAAACATGGGACTATGTATGGGATATGTGCTCTGCTCCTGGAGGAAAATCATCTCACTTATATCAAATATTTAAAGGCAAAATAAATATTATAGCAACCGACTGGAAAATACAAAGAATAAAGACTATGAAAAATATATTGGAAAGACTCAGAATTAACAATATTCCGCTAATTGTAACAAATTCAGTTTTCCCTCCTTTCAATCGTAAATTTGATAAAATTATTATAGATCCAGATTGTAGTAGCTTAGGTAGACTGGGTCAAAGCCCAGAAATAAGATTATGGCTAACTAGAGATATGATATTAGATTTTCAAAAACAGCAGAGAAAACTAATTGAAATTTCTACAGATTATTTAAAAAAGAATGGGACCCTTGTCTATTCAACATGTACACTAACGCTAGAAGAAAACGAAGAAAATGTTATCTGGGCACTTAACAACTTTCCCTTTATTTTAGAACCCGTAGATATAGAATTTGGTTTAAAGGGATTAAAGGGATTAAACTATACACGAAGATTATATCCACATATACATTCAACTACTGGATTTTTTATAGCAAAGCTAAGATACCAATAAATAAGTGTATAAGAAAAAAAAATTATGCGAAGATCATTGGAAATTTCAATTACAGCATTAATGGGAGCCTTTGCCACAATATTATCAGTATTGAAAGTTGAAATACCCTTTCCAATACTTATTTATCTTAAGATAGACTTCGCTGAAATACCTGTTTTTTTGACATACTTTTTATGCAATTTCCGTTTTGGAGTTATTGCTAGTTCACTGCATTTTCTAGGACTTTTTTCAAGATCTGGTGACATTTTAGGTCCATCAATGAAAATGATAGCAGAGATTTCGAATTTAACAGGAATGTACGTTGGACTTAAGATAAAATCAAGGAGCATGATAACAAAGATAACATCTGGAATTATTTTAAGAGTATTGTCAATGACATTGATTAACATTATTGTTCTAGAATTTCTCTTCCCATCATACTTATACTTCTCTAAAACACTTCTAGAACAAGCGGGTTTCTATGTACCCACGCTTCAATGTACACTAATCTATACATTAGTATTTGTAGCAATATACAATATTATAAATGCCTCAATCTCAGTATCATTTTCTTACTTAATTTTTAGAACAATTAAGAAAAGACTTACATCTTACTTTGAGAACAATAAATAAAAATTTTCAAGTTTTCTCATATAATATTATACCCGAACTTTCTAAGAAAAGAACATATCTCTTTTCTAGTAGGCAATGCCGTAATTGCTCCAATCCTTGTTATTTTCAAAGAAGCTACAGCATTAGCTACAATAACGGCTTCCTCTAATTTTTTTCCTTCAAGCAGCATGGCTTCAAAACCCGCTGCCCAGGCATCTCCTGCACCCGTCGTATCAACCACTTTTACAGGAAAAGGTTCTCTAATAATCTCGAAACCATCATCTGATCTAACATACGCACCTTTAGGACCTAACTTTATAGCAAGATATTTCGGATTATACATTTTTAAGATTCTTTTAGCTACCTTTACAGGATCAGAACTATTGAAAAGTATTCTTGTTTCATCCAACGACAAGAGTATTATATCTGATATTTTGAAAACTTTATTATAAATTTTAACCATTTCATTATAACTATCCCATATATCTAACCTTATATTTGGATCAAAGGAAACCAATATATCATTTTCCTTAGCAACCCTTAAAGCTTTTAGTATAGCTCCTCTGGACGGGTCATGTGATAATCCTACGCCTGATACATGAATGATTTTAGCATTTGATATATATTTTTCATCGATATCGTTTGGCGATAAAAGAGTATCAGCCGTCTCAACCCAAGGTTTACGATAAAAGAAAAACTTTCTTTCTCCACCTGGTAATCTTATAATAAAAGCTAATGTTGTCCTAGAATTTTTTATAATAACATGACTTATATCTACTTTTTCTTCAGAGAGAGTTTTTATTAGGAAATTCCCAAACTGGTCTCGTCCGACACTACAGATTGCTCCTACTTTATGACCTAGCCTAGATAAGGCTATAGCATAATTAAAGGGAGCACCTCCAAAATTCTTAATAAATTTATTAACCTTTATATAATCTCCTATTTCAGTAGGTATAAAATCTATGAGAATTTCTCCAATAGCTATGGCATCTAACAAAATATCACCGAATAATTAAGCACTCAAGACATAATAAAAATAATCTATGACATAATGAGTTAATTTGATATATAATAAACTTGATATTCAAAAATGTGTAACATATGTCCGAGACTCTAACCCCTAGACAAAGATGGTTAGCTATTTTGAGAAGAGAAAAAGTAGATCGGATTCCCATGGACTACTGGGCTACCAGTGAAGTAACAGAGAAACTTATGAAAGAACTTAAATGTGAAAATGAACTAGAACTTTATGAAAAACTCCATATAGATAAAGTTTTTAGTGTAGCTCCAAAATATATTGGTCCTCCTCTCCCCAAATATACAGATATATACGGATGTAGATATAGACCTATAAAATATCGTGCAGGTATATATGTTGAATGTGTCTATCATCCTTTAGCAAAATTTAATAGCGTAAAAGAAATCGAAGAAAAATATGAGTGGCCAACAGTTGATCTGTATGATTATAGTGTTATACGAGAACAACTCAAAGATAAGTTAGATTATCCAATTTCTGGTGGTGGATCAGAACCCTTCCTAATATATAAACATCTTCGCGGAGAAACCCAAGCCTATATAGACCTTATTAAACATCCTGAAATAGTCAAATATTGTCTAAATAAGTTATATGATTACTGTTATGAAAATACTAGAAAGATATACAAAGAAGCTGGAGACAGAATACTTTTTAGTTATGTTGCCGAGGATCTTGGATCTCAAAATGATCTTTTATATTCACCTCAACAGATTAAGAGATATTTTTTCCCTGGTATGAGAAGAATGATAGAACTAGCACATCAACATAATGTATATGTTTTTCATCATGACGATGGAGCTATTAGAAGAATTCTTCCCGATCTTGTTAACCTAGGTATAGATATACTAAATCCAGTTCAATGGAGATGTAAGGGAATGAATAGGAAAGAGCTCAAAGAAGAATTTGGGGATAAAATAGTATTTCATGGAGCAATGGATAATCAATATACATTACCTTTTGGAACTGTAGAAGAAGTTAAAGAAGAAGTAATATACAATATTAATGTACTAGGTAAAAATGGAGGCTATATACTTGCTCCTTGTCATAATATTCAGCCTATAACACCTATAAAAAATATTTTAGCCATGTATCAAACCGGTTATGAAAAAGGATGGCTTGTTTAACAATTACCTTTTTCAGGTTCTCTTCCTAAAATTATTCCTAAGATAATTACGTTTATAAATGCTAAGAAGCCGGCTATACTACTTGAAAAGGTCATTAGGAAAAAAGCTCCAGAGTAAATATAATTATAGCGTAGAAGTCCTAAGGAGAGTAAAGATATATATGCTAAGGGTATACCTATAGTTAAATATTGTACAATTAAAGTAAATACTTTAGAATATTTATAATTCTTCCATAACACAAATATACAGGTTGCCGACAAAATTGCTATAGAAATCTGTGAACCTATAAGAAAACCTAATAAAAATGGTACATTTGACTGAGAAAATATTTTTGTTGTCACTATAACCGAAGGTATAAACTCAAACATTATTATGAGACCTAATAATAGTATTACTGGAAGAGTCTTCATCCTCTCATCCTTTTTATAACTATTAAAGATACTATTACTGACAATAATATCGGAGTTATAAAAAGAATATAGTGAAAATATTGCCATATACTGAAACCAGTATATGCTTCAATATCCTTCTTAAAATTACTTATATTTCCCCTATACGTTAACGCAGTTAACCATATCTTGCTTGAGCCTTTAAAAAGGTTTATCAATTCATGATCAATATGACTAATTTCTTTTATTTTGATTCTTTTTTCATAATGTATTTCAAATCCTAGAGAATGAATATCTTCAGGCCTTATACGTTCACTGGTTAATAAATATAGTTTAATGTATGTTTCTCCTGTAAACATAGCCGAAATTTTTAGAGGATAATATATACATTTAGAAGAAAACTTGTAAAGAAGAGGATTAACAATATATGGAACCATATATGAATTTTTATCTGTCATATTTAAGATTACCACATCTATAGCAAAAAAATTGTATCCTCTATCCATATAATCCTTGAAAATGCTACTATATTTTAATAGATAACTTTCATTGTTGAAAAATATACCTTTACTGATAAGATAATCTTTAAGCCAAGTGGTTAAACTATAGAAATCATTAACATTTAGAACAGTAATATAATGTGGACCTATCCTCTTCGTATATATAACCTCTATTTTATCTCCTTTTTTGTAAAATAGTGCTGGAGGTCCATAAGTTTGATAACCTAAACCTTCTCTAGATATAATTTTTTCGAGAATATAAAAGCTTTCATATCCTGATCCCTTTATCTCTGGTTTATTTTTTAAGGGAAGTATCTCAATTCCATATAAAACCGAATTATTTAGAGACTTTTTGATGTTAACGGGATATAGTACATTTGATAATATCATTACTTCTTCCTTTCCATTCCATGCTATAATCGCCATCTGCCAATCTTCTCTTACCGGAATCGGTGGAATAGATATAAATCCTTTATCAGCAAAAACATTAAAAGAATAATATAATAGCATAAATAAAACTATTACAAATATCGAAAATATCTTATTCACTTTATAGATACTCATCATTATATTATGTAATTCAAAATTTATAAAGGTTAAGTATAATAGTTTAGGTTTACTCATCGATTAATGGGGATTTTTTGAAAAGTATCAAACAGATTACTATCTCTAATACTGAAAATGTATATGAGTGCTTTCCTGATATAACTTTAACAAAAAATAACAGATTAATTGTTGTTTATAGAGAAAGCGATTCACATTCAGCTAAAGATTTTTCACATATCGTGTATAGATATAGTGATGATTTTGGAAAAACTTGGAGTGATCGTAAGCTTCTTATCGAAAGTTATAGAGAGAAAGATATTTTACAAAAATGGAACTGTCCAAGGATAGTCACAATGGAAGACGGAAAAATATCTATTTTATGTGATAGTTATCCTGTACCTCCAGGAGAACAAAACCATAGAAATAGTAGAATCTATTTTTGGTGGAGTAAAGATAATGGTGATACGTGGAAAGGGCCATATAAATCTAAAATTTATGGAATAGTTCCAGATAAAATATTTGTAACCATGAAGGGAACGTGGCTCATAGGGACACATTTTAGAAATGAAAATACTGGAAAACTTGTACAGGTAGTTTGGAGATCTAAAGATAGAGGAAAATCCTGGGTTGGTCCAATAACAGTTTGTGACGATAAACGCTATAATTGTTGTGAAGGAAGCATAATCCAATTACCTAATGGAAAATTAGTATGTTATATGCGTGAAAATTCAAGAATGGGATGGCCTAGTCTCAAGAGCTTTAGTAGCGATGATGGATTAACATGGGATGGTCCCTATCAAACATTAATCCAGGGATGTCATAGACCTGTAGCAGGATTCTTATCATCAGGAAAAATATTAATAACCTTTAGAAATTATTTAGGAGGAAAGTCACCTAATAAAAATTTCTTTGCGTATATTGAGGATATAAAATCAGCAGAAGAAAAGGAGCCGATAAACCAATCCGGAATTATTCTACAATTAGATCATGATAGAAGCGTTCATCCAGATACTGGTTATTCTGGCTGGGTAGAATTACCTGGTGGAAAAATATTTTGCGTTAACTATATAGTTGACGACTCAGAATATGCACAGATTAGAGGTTATTGGTTTAAAGAAAATGATTTTTGATCAACCATTACCATTTTACTTCCTGATAAACCATTTTTAATACATCTCCATCTTTTAAAGGCCATTTATCTACAGCTACAGGTCCAGGAACCCATTTTTTATCCTTTTTATTGTAGTAATACCACATCCAGAATCTGCCAGATGAGCTGCCTGTAACCCTATTTGTTACTCCATTTATCGAGTTAATGAATACCCCGTATTTTCCTGAAGTATAGTTGACTTGTGCAACAGATAATAATAAAGAAAAAAAAGTAGAGTTTCTGCTTGTTATCGTATTATTAAACCATCTTTTTGTTCCATTGCCATAATCTATTAATAAATTTACTGAAACTGTCTTAGAACTTATAGAAGATAATATACTTCTGCAATATATATTCTTTGTATATTGATCGGCTAAAAGAGATGTAGCTAAGATAGCCCATACCAGAAGTATTATCATTAATAATTTCTCTTTCTTCCCCGACATGTTTATTATAATATACATCTTAAATTTTAGCTTTTTGTTTAAACACTTTTTTATACCTCGAAGAATCTTAATTATGCTGATGTATAATGGTAGCAAGCTTTAGGCTTCCTTCAAGAATATTAATAGGAGAAAAAGCCATTGATGAAGCTCCAAATGTTTTAAAGGAGTATGAATGTAAAAGAACAATAATAGTTACTGATAATAATGTTTATAATATCGCAGGTAAATATCTTGAAGAATTATTACTTGATTATAAAGTAGATACAGATATACACATAATACAGGATTCTACTATTGAAGAAGTAAATAAGGTTAGAAAAATTATATCAAGGTACAGTAAATGTACCGTGATAGGATTAGGTGGAGGCAAATCTATAGATGTTGCCAAATATTCTTCTTTCTTAGAGAAAAATAATTTTATAAGCATACCCACATCTATCTCACATGACGGAATAGCTAGTCCAATTGTTGCATTGAAAGACAAAGAACTAAAACCATTATCTATATTTACTCAACCTCCAGAAATTGTAATTGCTGATCTTTCTATAATTTTAAAGGCTCCTATGAAACTTTTAAGAAGTGGATACGCAGATATAATAGGCAAGATAACAAGTGTAAGGGATGCTTACTTAGCAATAAAGATGAAAAACGAAAATATTAACGAGTACAGCTTATTCTTAGCAAAAACAAGTTACAAAATAGCTATAAAGTACTCTTATGAAATTAGCAGTAAAAGTTTGCCTGGAATAAAAGCATTAACAGAAGCAGCTATAACTAGTGGTATGGCTATGTCGGTTGCAGGAAGCTCTAGGCCGTGTAGTGGAAGTGAACACCTCTTCAGTCATGCTCTAGATAAATTATTTCCAGAAAAAAAGAGCCTTCATGGTGAACAAATAGGGATTGGAACAATCATCATGGCTTATTTTCAGGGAATTAACTGGAAACAAATAAAAAATCTCTTAAAAGTTGTCGGTGCTCCAACTACAGCTAAGGAATTAGGTATTCCCGATGAAATAGTAGTTAAGGCTATCAGTATAGCACATACGCTAAGAAAAAGATATACAATACTCGGTGAAAGTGGTATTGAGGAAAAAGCTGCTGAAAAAGCAGCAAGAATAGTAGGCGTGATAGAATAAAAAGATAAAAGATTACTACAAAATAAAATATATATTAAGTGTGATTTATGAGTAATGTATATACATGTAAAAAGTGTAATGCTCCTCTAGACATTACTCCTGAAAGTATTGTAGCAATATGCAATTACTGCGGTTATCCAAACATAATTTCTGGAATTATATCTCCCGAAGATGTGTATATAGTACCTTCACAAAGTAGAGCTAAAATAATTAACGAATTTAACAGACTTATAAGAGAAGATTTTGATCTAAAAAAGATAGCACCATATATACAAATTTATGGTATACATGCTTTCTATGCTCCTGTCTGGACAGGTAGAGTTCCAGTTAGAGGACAAATCTCATATTATAAAATAATTAGAGAAAAAAAGAAAACAAGAAGAAAATACTATGTAGAAAATATTAATCTTATAGAAAATGTTTCCCTTCCGGCACGTAGACAACCAATGAAATTTGGCATTAATGAAGCAATCGAACACTTTAAAATAACAAATCCAAAAATTATGAGACTTATGGACCTTGATAGATTCGCATGGGATAACATAAAATTAGAAATACTTAATACAGAATTTGATAGATCTGAAGCTTACAGACGTATAAAAGAGGAAGCATTAGATATTATTCGTGCAAAATATAGATCAAAAAGTGATGGTATAGATGCCTTTATATGTCAAAGTTATGAACCACTAGATTTGAAACTTATCCTTTTACCTGTCTGGTGGATATATTACAAGTATAAGAATTCTATATACTATATTGTGTTTTCTGGATGGGATCTAAAACCAATAATTAGAACAGAGCCGCTAACAACACTTCGAAGAGCTGTATATCTAATTGGTTCAATTGTGTTACTTATAGCTACTCCACTTTCTATACTTTTAATTTCCTCCATGGAAGAAGTCTCTTTAAGTACATTGGTAATACCTTTGTTACTGCTAGCTGGATCATATTATATGACTAACTTATCTTTAAGAAGTATAAGAGTTGAGAGATGAGAATATGAAAGTAAAATGTCCGGTATGCTATGCAGAATTTAATGTTCCTGATACAGTCACTACTGTTACATGCCCATACTGCGGTGCAACTTTTATTATTAAAAGAGATAAAGTTATGGCATATAAAGAGGGACATTTCTATTTTCCTCTAGATAAAAGAGATCCATTCGATCTTTTAATGCGTTTTATTGAAAGACAATATGGTGCTCCTGCCGACATAAGATCATTTTCATCGCAGATTAAGAGAGATCTTTACTTTATACCCGTACATTTCTTTTATATATATGGGAAAGCCAAAGTCTATGGAGACTCAAAAAAATTCGGAAATATAGTAGTTAATGTTGAGGAACTTGACTATATTGGCATACCAGCTGTGAACACTCCTGAAGCAAGATTATTAAATGGTTATCCATTCCCTATCAGGGGAAAAAGATTCTTTGAAGAAAACATAAAGAAAAAAGGTATATACTATGATCCTAAGATAGATAAAAAAACTGCAGAAGAAATTGCGCAGAAAACTCTCTATGAAATTCTAAATAACGAAGCGAAACAAAGTATCGATCATATGAGAAATATTTTATACGAAAATATAATAGTTGATTATAGAGGCTTGGTTCACTATCCTCTTTGGAGAATCATCTACAGATATAAAGGAAAAGAATATGTTGGTTATGTGGATGGAGCCACAGGAATAATAATACAAACAGAACACCCATTAACGACCAAGGGCAGAATCGAACAATTCGGCATAGCTTTGCTTTTGATAGGCATCGGTTTAGCGTTAGGTGTCTTACTTTACACTATGAAACATGAATTAGCATCATTTGCAAGCTTTATTTCTGGATTTGTATCAGCTTTTCCAGCACTAACTCGTAGCGTTTCATTAAAAGTCCAGGCTTCTGAATTACAAGAAATGGATGAGAAGAAAAAAGTTTTGTTCAATAAATTAGTGGATATATTTATATAAAAGTTATCCAAGATTAAGGAGAAATATATGGACTATCTTCCAATAATAACAGAAATAATATTCATAACATCCTCAGGTGTATTTTCACCAGGACCTTTAACTTTCTCTATTGTATCAAAAGGTTCCTCTATTGGATGGAAAGCTGGTTTTTTAGCCTCGGTAGGCCATCTAATAATAGAGTTACCTTTGATCTTTATTTTGGCCTTAGGAATAGGAGAATCAATTAACACATTTAGAAAATATATTGCATTTATCGGAGGGATATTTCTCATCTATTTCTCAATAATGCAGATAAAAGATTCATTAAAGGTAGTTAAGGGAGAAATCTCACATATGTCAAATAATGATAAATCAAATGTTTTGTATAATAATCCTATTTTAATTGGAGCAATGTTATCAGCTTTTAATCCATTTTTCTTATTGTGGTGGGCAACAGCCGGATTAAAAATTATAATGGATGTACTAAGTTATATACCTAATGTTATCCTTGCTGTTCCATTTTTGTATATATTCCATGTTTGGATGGATTTCCTTTGGCTTTCACTCATTGCATATTTATCAGGAAAAGGTAAAACTATTTTTGGAAAATATCTAGGGTATATACTAATATTCTTTAGCATACTTATGCTATATTATGCTTTTGTATTCATATCAGAAAGTATATTGTAGACGTTGTATTATTTTTAATATATGGATCCATTTTTTAAGATAATTGGTCATAGAGGAGCTCCAAAGTATTGCCATGAAAACACGTTGTCATGCTTTGAGCAAGCCTATAAATGCAAAGCTACCGCAATAGAATTCGACTTAAGACAAACAAAAGATAAAGAAATCATTGTGATACATGATCCATCGATTGATAGAGTAACTACCGGAAGTGGCGAAGTTAGAAACATGTCATTAAAAGAAATAAGAAAGTATAATATTGATGGTGAGAGAATTCCTACCTTAAGAGAAGTTTTTGAAAAATTCTCTCATAAAATGGCTTTTGATATAGAAATAAAGGTTGAGAATATTGAGAAAAAAGTAATCGAAATTATTGAAGAATATAATTGCAAGGAAAAAGTTTTGATTACATCATTTTTACCTTCTGTTCTGAGAAAGATTAGAGAAATAGATTGTGATATTAAAATAGGTGTATTAATTGGGTCACCGGATAATAATATCTGGAAACTTGCTAAAAAGATAAAAGCCTATGCTATTGTTCCAAACTATAAAAATATTTCAGAAGAACTTATAGCTAAGGCACATAGATTAGAACTAAAAATATTTCCATGGACTGTAAATGATAAAGAGATAATGATTAAGCTTTTAAGAAGCGGAGTAGATGGGATAATAACCGATGACCCATGTTTATTAGCAAGTATAGTTAATAAAAGTGAAAAAATATGACAATTATAATAACAGGAGGATTAGGATTTATAGGAAGTAATCTAGTTAAAAGATTAGTTAATGAAAAAAATATTGTTATTTTAGATAATTTTTCTACTGGCCGATTAGAAAACTTACACCCATATGAAAACAAAAGGAATATAAAAGTTAGAAAAGTTGACTTAAGAAAAATGAAAGAATTAGAAGATAATATTAAAGAAGATATAGACACTATTTTTCATTTCGCTGCGAATCCGGAGGTAAGAGTTGGTAATCCTCAGGAACATCTAGAACATAATATTGTCGCAACATATAATGTTTTGGAAGTAATGAGAAAAAAAGATATTAAGAAAATAGTTTTTGCATCATCATCAACAGTGTATGGAGAAGCAACAAAACTTCCAACTCCAGAAGACTATGGTCCACTTAAACCTATATCGGTATATGGAGCATCTAAGCTTGCATGTGAAGCTTTAATATCTTCATATACTCATACTTATGATTTAACAGGCATAGCTTTAAGATATGCAAATGTTGTTGGGCCAAATCCAACAAGAGGAGTAGTTCTTGACTTTTATAGAAAACTAAAGAAAAATAGTTCTGAATTAGAAGTTTTAGGCGACGGTAAACAAACAAAATCATATATATGGATTACAGACGCTATAGAGGGAACATTAACTGCTTGGAGAAACATGCACAGTGGATTTGAACCCTTTAATGTAGGAAGTATAGATGCTATCCCTGTTAGTAGAATAGCTGAAATAGTAATAAAAGAAATGAAACTTGATAATGTAAAAATAATGTATACTGGTGGCGTAAAAGGAGGTAGAGGATGGATAGGTGATGTGAAAAATATGTATTTGGACATCAAAAAACTTATCGCTCTAGGTTGGAATCCAAAATATACTAGTGAGGAAGCTATAAGATTAGAAATAAGATCACTAATGAATCAATAATATACTATCTTAAAAGAATTATACTCTCCTTTATATTTTTCCCATATCACCTCTACTTTTTCCACACGAGACCAAGGAGAACCTTTATGAGCCCAATCTATCACCTTTTTCACAGAATCAATATCACCTTCTAAAACTGCTTCCACTCTACCATCAGGTAAATTTTTAACCCAGCCTTTTACACCAAACTTTTCAGCAACATGTTTCATAGATCCCCGAAAAAACACACCTTGAACTATTCCCGACACATATATATGGGCTCTAACCATCTTCATGAAAACACCATAAATTTATTTTAATAAAACATAAATAAATACTGATGATGAATCCTGGCCTTAAACGACGAAAGATGAATTCACGAGGTTCATCTGACTAAATGTCTAAAACCTTAGCATTTTGTATCATTACTACATCTCTAATATTTACTTTTAGAAGCGTTTTCGTATCCCCTCCACCAGCGATTACATATTCATTATTCATTAATTCTTTATCTACTATCGTCAAAATCTTATTCTTATGAAAAAAAGGAGGAATCCCTCCGGCTGGATATCCCGTTATATGTAAAACTTCTTCTTTTGTCGCCAATCTAAGCTTCTTCTTTCCCAAAACTCTAGCAAGTCGCTTTTGAGGAATCCTTTTATATCCAGGCAATATTACAAGCACAGGTTCTTTATTTTCACTCATTAAAAGAACACTTTTAGCTATCGATGTCAACGGAACTTTAAGGAGTTTCGACGCTTGAGTAGAAGTCACAGTCTCTTTATCAAACCTATAAAATTCAAAAAATATTCGTTTAGACTCTAAACATTTCCTTAAATACTCTACATCAAACATAAGACATACAATGATAAATAAAATAATATTAATTTTTGTCTGCTTCACCTTCTTTAGAAAGCTTTTCAACTAACTCCCTAGCATAGTCATATCTTATTTTGTTATCACGAACCATTATTTCAGCCACTTTTTCAATAAGACTTCCTGTGGCTCCAGCCATAACAGCTATATTTCTTGCATGAAGCCTCATATGACCTTTCTGAATTCCCTCCGTTGCTAATGCTCTTAAAGCAGCAAAATTCTGAGCTAAACCCACAGCACCCATAACCTCAGATAGTTCAGAGGCTGTTTTTACTCCAAGAATCTTTAAGGCTATTTTAGCCAATGGATGAACCTTTGTTGCACCACCAACTAGACCTACAGCCATGGGCATTTCAAGACTTCCTACAAGGTTACCATCCTTATCTTTCTCCCATATAGATAATGGTAAGTATCTTCCAGTTCTAGCTGCATATGCATGAGCACCAGCTTCAAGAGCTCGATGATCTTGAGCAGTAGCTAGAGCAACTGCTATAACACCATTCATTATTCCTTTATTATGTGTTGCTGCCCTGTAAGGATCTCCTGCAGCAAAAGCCCAGGCAGTAACTATACCATCTACTACTTCTTCACCACCAATATCCTCTTTATATACTTTAACCCAGGCCCTAACAAGTCTTTTTTCAGCTAAATTCGTAATAATCCTTAAATAAACCCTTCCACCCGTTATTCTCTCAATCAAAGGTGCAACCTTTTCACTCATTGTATTAACAGCATTAGCTCCCATTGCGTCACGAACATCTACAATTAAATGAGTAATAACCATCTGTCCTTTAGGAGTATCAATAACTCTTACCTCTATATCTTTGGCTCCTCCTCCCAATTTCACTAAAATGGGATCTTGTTCATTAGCTAATTGAAGTATCTCATCTTTATGTTCTAATATAAGCATTCTGGTATACCAAGGATCTTTAACATCTACAAGCTGAATTTGCCCTATCATAACAGGACCAGTAGTTGTAGCTTTTATTCCTCCATCTCTCCTCATAACCTTAGCAGCATTACTTGCGGCAGCTACAACACTTGTTTCTTCAATAACCATTGGGACGATATAGTCTCTATTATTTATCAGAAAGTTTACAGCAACAGCGAATGGATATGCCATTGTACCTATTACGTTCTCAATCATTAGATCTGCCGTCTTAAAATCTAGATTACCCTCCTTTTGTAGTAATTTTATTTCATTCTCATTTAATTCAGCATATTCAGCGATTTTCTTTAATCTTTCCTCTATTGAAAGATTATAAAATCCTGGTATTCTTGATGTTTTACTCATGCTAAACACCTTTTCATTTAATATAGTTAATATAATCTTTTATCTATGCTTTATGGTTGTAAGAAGCTATATATCCTTAAAGATATTATATCAAATCTCACTTTATTATATAGAGGATGATATTTATGAAGAAAATTGGAAGATTCCAAGTAATGGCATTACTCCAAGCAGCAAGATATTATCATTTAACCAAAGATAAAGAAAAAGCTTTTTCATGGGGATTGAATAGAGCTATCTTCTATGCATGGGCTAAAAAATACGGAAAATATGCAGTATATAAGCCAAGACAAATATCTAAAGTACAACATGCTACCGATAGGATAAAAAAAGGAGAAAAGGTATTGGTTTATGTTGGTAACGAAGGTGTTTATGTAGGTCCTGATGGGTGGTTTATGATTGGTAACAAAGAACAGAAGCCTGAGGATTTTATCAGAGAAATATCTAGAAGGATTGAAAAAGTTATGTCTTTTGAAGAAGCTTGGAAACAAGCTTTAGAATATGTTGGAAAATTTGATAGAAAAATATTGTTAGATCAGGAAAAGTTTTATAAATTGGTTTATAAGCCTGTAAGAGATAGCTTCCCGAAAATGCCATCAGATAAGGATACTAAACAAACAAAACTTTTTGACTAAGAAAAAGATCAAAAAATAATATAATAATATTTGGTAAATTAAATTCTATATGAGTAGATTAGAGTATAGGAAATTAATTAGCTATAATGCAGCTGGCTCAGAACTTCGAAATAAGAAAAAAATTCTTATATATGGTACATGTGTAAGAGATGAACATTCTGAGATTTATGCTAAATTCGAAAAAAACAGAATTCCTTTAGCTATATGTTTAGAAGAAGAACATTTTAATATGATCGCACTTAAGCTAGCATCAATTGTAGCGAGAATAGATCTTGAAGAAATTATAATATTAACTGTTGATGGTTCACCTCATTGTGTCCAACTACATCATGTAGCTGAAGAAGTCGCAAAAATTGTAGGTAAACAAGTTAATTTTAAACATTTTGTTATAGAAAACAAAAAAGTCATCGAAATAGATTCGAAAACCATTAAAACAGCTAGGTATTTAAGTAAAATTAAAAGAATGATAGAAAAAAGTGATAATAGTACTAAGAAAAATATATAAATATGATAAAAGAAAAAACTGAAGAAAAACTATGAAGATTAGCTTCATGAATCAAAATATACAGAAACTAGATCAAAAACCCGAAATGATAATCTCCTATAAAAGTCCATTTAAGTACGCTATAGTGCCAAAATATGTAGTCAGAAGAATAGAGGAAGAGATTAATAGTTTATTGATTACTATGGGAGAAAAATACTTTAAAAACCATAAAAATACAAAGGAAATAGTCTCATTATTAGTAAGAAACATATATGAAGATGAAAGAATAGGAGTTTTATACAATATGAATATAAAAAGCTTCAAGAAATTAGTATACATTAAGCTTAGCCAGTTTAGCTTATAATTTTTTATTTTAATGCTTCTATTATAGTTTTTGCGAGAACTACTTCTTTTTCTTCAATCTGATGTCTTTCTAATACTTCTCCTGTGACTAAGCTATCGATGATCAAGAGAACAGCTGCACTTCTAAAACCCTTATAATTAGAAAGAGTAAAAAGCGTGGCACATTCCATTTCGACTGCTTTAATACCATAAGACCTCCATTTTTTGGAGTATTTTTTCTCAGCATGAAAAGAATCGCTTGACACAACTATACCTTTCTGTATGTTTAATCCTTTATTTAGAAAAGCTTCTTCTAGTATGTTAACCAACTTAAAGTCTGGAATGGCTGGAAAACATAAATCATCAAAATACATCCCAATAGTACCACCTTTTTCATAAGCAGCTGCCACAGGAATAAAAACTGACCCTACTTCAATCCCGTCAACCAAACTACCAGCTGTTCCTAATCTTATAATAGTTTTTGCACCAAGCATATAAAGTTCCTCAAAAACTATTGCCGCTGAAGGAGCTCCAATACCATGTGTGCTAATCGTAATTTTCATGTTATTATAAAAACCTGTGTATGTTAGAAAACATCTATTTTTGTTAACTAATCTAACATCATCAAGAATTTGTGAAATCCTTTCTGCTCTTAGTGGATCTCCAACTACGATTACTTTTTCAGCTATTTCATGGGGCTCTGCCAATATATGGAAGGGTTTATCAGAAATAGAATGTTTTATGTCCATATTTTTCAAATAAGCCATATATCAAATATTTTTTTCCCCTTTTTTTCTTCTTTCAAACTCTTTTTCAATCAAATATCCATATACACCAAATGCTAATATACCCATTCCAATCAAAGATAAAACTGCACTGGATATAGAAAATATAGCCAAAGTAGTAATGTCGATTATAGAATATCTTATCACAAATATTCCTGAAATTTTAGTATTATTTAAACAATGTAATAATACTTTTAATGAGTATGGAGAACGATAAAAGAGTACACTACCTTTCTCTCTAATATAGGTTTCACTTGATGTAAAATTTTTAGAATATAGAATATATCCATCATTATCATAAAATTCTAATACGATACTAAATTTCTTTATACCTTTTAGATCTATATCATAGTATAAACGTTCTCCAATATCTCTCGGAAAAATAAAATTTAGTACTTCTAATTTACCTTTCTTAATTGAAACATTAATCTTTTTCTTTAACTCATAGTGTGGAGATGAATAATACATTGTATGCAATGATAATAAAAAAGCAATAACAAAAAGTAAAACACCGATTACAATTAATTTTTTAGGATTTTTAAAAAAACTTTTAAGCATATAGCCAGCATTTTACGAAGTGTTTAGGACTAACTTCAATCTCTGGCGGTTCTTCTTTACATTTATCCATCGCGAAAGGACAACGAGGAGCAAAACGACAACCAGGAGGAGGATTAATCAAACTAGGTGGTTCGCCCGGAGGTACATCACGGAATTTTTTACGATTTTCAGGATCAGGATCAGGAATTGCGGATAACAAAGCCTTTGTGTATGGATGTAATGGATTCCTTAATATTTCTTTTGTTAGGCCTCTTTCAACAATATGTCCAGCATACATTATAAAGATCCATTCAGAGAAGTATCTGGTAGTTGCCAAATCATGAGTAATATATATGAAACTTATCTTTAATCTATCCTGCAACTCTCTTAACAAAGTTAATATCTCAATCCTAACAGATGCATCCAACATTGAAACTGGTTCATCAGCTATAACTAAACTTGGTCTTAATACAAGAGCCCTAGCAATAGCTACACGTTGCATCTGTCCACCGCTAAGCATATGAGGATATTTACTAGCAAAATCTTCTACTGGTGTCAATCTCACTTCTTCTAATGCTTTATATACCCTTTCTCTTCTTTCTTCCTTATCACCCATTTTATGAATAATTAAAGGTTCCTCAATTATCTTCGATATAGTAAAATGAGCAGGAAGAGCACCGAAAGGATCTTGTTGAATAAGTGATGCTTCCCTCCTATACCAGAAAAGTTTATCATTAGGAAGATGAGTAATGTCTTTTCCTTTAAATATTATTTTTCCATCTGTCGGTTCTCTCAATCTAAGAATTGTCTTACCCAATGTAGTTTTTCCACTGCCTGATTCTCCAACTAAAGATATAGCTTCACCTTTATTCAGATCAAAAGTGACTCCGTCAACAGCCTTAAGGTACATAACTTCTCCAAATAATCCCTTCCTCATCTCGAACCATTTCCTTAGTTTAACAACCTTTAACAATACATTATCTTCTGACAATTATATCACCTCTTTTCTTCAAACAACCAACATTTTACAAAATGACCTTCATCAAGATTATATACAGGCGGTTCTTCTTTACATTTATCCATCGCGAAAGGACAACGAGGAGCAAAACGACAACCAGGAGGAGGATTAATCAAACTAGGCGGAGCACCGGGAATAAATTCGAGCTTTTTATCTGTACGTAATGTTGGAACACTAGCCATAAGTTTTCTTGAATATGGATGATTAGGCTCTCCATAGAAAACTTCTGCGCTTGCAAGCTCAACTATTTCTCCAGCATACATTACAGCAACTTTATCAGCAAGCTCACTACTTAACGCAATATCATGAGTAATGAAAATATATGTAAAGTTAAATTCCTTCTTTAGTCGTTTTAAGAGATTCATAATATTTGCTTGAGTTATCACATCTAAAGCTGACGTAGGCTCGTCAAGAATTAATATTTCGGGTCTAGTAACAAGTGCCATAGCAATAACAACACGTTGCTTCATACCTCCACTAAGCTCAAAAGGATACCTGTCAATAAAAGCCTCATGGATACCAACTAGTTTTAAAGCCTCTCTAGCTCTTTTTATAGCCTCTTCCTTTTTTAGTCCTTCATGTATCATTAAAGGCTCAGCTATCTGAAAACCAACTTTCAGAACGGGATTCAATGAATTCTGGGCGCCTTGAAAAACCATAGAAATCTTTCTCCATCTAACTTCTCTTCTAAATCTATTATCATCGTATTTCATTATATCTTTACCATCAAAAAAGACTTCTCCACTATATGTATGTACATTTCTAGGTAGAAGTCTAATAATAGCCTTTGCCATAGAACTTTTACCACATCCAGATTCTCCTACAATAGCCAAAGTTTCTCCACGTTTTAAAGTGAAGGAGACATTGTCTACAGCTTTGACAATGCCCTTTCTAGTCTCATAATAAAGTTTAAGATTTTTTACTTCTAATATATTATCTGACATCTTTCTGCACCTAAACTTCTCTAAGTTTTGGATTTACTATCTTATCTAATGCAAATCCTAAGAATGAGAAGGCAAATGCAGTCAAAATTAACATGAATGCAGGTTCCAACACCCAATAATAGTAGCCTTTATACAATGCTCCATTGTTATATGCATCATTTATAACCTTACCCCATGTCGGCAAATAAGGATCTCCAAGTCCAAGGAATGATAATCCAGCTTCTAGAAATACATAGCTTGGTACTGCACCTATTAATCCAGGTATAACTGGCGGTAGAATCTTTGGAATAATATATAAAAATATTATTCTTAAGTTGCTCGCACCATAAACCTTAGCAGCTTCAATGTAGGGATATTCTCGGATCTGCATAACGAGTGCTCTTGTACTTTTAATACCCCCACCAAAAATACTTAGTACAATGATAACAGCCAAAAGTATCCATATATCTAATTTATAAAATGTTGCTATCATAATTAAGAAAGGTAGAAACGGTATAATCATATAAATTTCAGTCAATCTCTGTATTAGAGAATCAACCCAACCACCATAGTAGCCACTAATTGTTGCAATAGATAAATGCAAAATTGTTATCATTAAAGAAGCAGTTAGTCCAAAAGACATTGCAACAGGTGTACCCCATAATAATGCAATACCCAGATCTCTTCTCATATGGTCAGTACCAGCCCAACCCCAGACCTTACCATATATCACAACCTTAGCATCAACATCCGATTCTTTACCAAACAAAGTCCCCTCGATAACTATTTTATACACGCCTTTTAGAACTTTCAAAGTCCCTACATTTGCCAAAGATTCATCTTCAACAGCAAAAAGAGCCATTTCAATAGGTAGTTCTTCTTCAAGCTGTTTTCCAACTACACTTGATGCATGTATCAAAAGGTTTTGTGAAACAATCGGGTTAATAGAAAGATAAAGAATATCATCAGGCTTTCTTAATATATAGTTAGTCAAGTCTACTTTTATTCCTCCTGGCTTAATAATGTATATTTTTAATATAGGTGCATTTTTAGTATACTTCGCATCGAAAAATATGTTTACCTCACTTGGAAAATCGTCATAATCATAAGTAAAAGTAAACTCCATATACACCTTTTTAAAATCGGTGCCAGGAATTTCCGTTAAAGCTTTCGTGATACCTATCGTCCCCGCCTTTTTAGAATCAAGAACTATATTCTCCGGCAAGTTCTTTCCAACTATATATTTAACCCAAACTGGCTGAGCATTTTTTGGATTCTCTAACCAAATACCTTCTTCTCCCCTCCATAAATTGATAGCAGTATTATAAGGTATGGTTATAATAGTTACAATCGATAAAACAACTAGAAATATAAGTAAGAGAATTCCGAACAGTCCTGATTTATATGATAAAACTTCTCTCAATATTCCTTTTAAACTATATTCCATACCTGCACTACTCATTTATTTCACCTCCCATACATAACCTTAATACGGGGATCTATAATTCCATAAATCATATCCAGTATCCACACAGTAGCCGCCAACAAATATGCATATATCACAGTGACTCCAACTAAAACAGGTGTATCAAATGCATTTATAGCTTGGTATGTCACCTTTCCAAGTCCAGGCCAGTTAAAAACAGTTTCCGTTATAATCGCTCCTCCCCAGGAACCAATAAGACCAAGTGCGAAACCAGTAATTATCGGAGGCAGAGAAGGCCTAAGAATGTATCTAATTTCCAGCTGTCTCGGAGGTACACCTTTAGCTCTCGCTGCTTCAACATAATCCTCTGTTGAAAAAATAAGAAAGAATGTCCTATTACTATAGCAACCTAAGAAAAATCCAGAGATAACCCACGAAGCTAATGGTAGTATCATATGCTTCAAAACACTTAAAGTATATAACGTCGGGTCTTTTGGTGGCGGAACATCAACAAGGCCACCATATGGAAGTATATGTAGCCACGAGGCAAATATTAATATAAGGAAAATACCATAGAACCATCCTGGAACAACTGATGTTGGAGCCAATGCTATAAAAAGCTTATCGAGTTTTCCACCATAATGTCTAGATAAATATAATCCAATAAATATATGCGTTAAGAAGTTTATTATCATCGCGGTTGTGAATAACATTACTGTTTGTGGCAACCTTTCTAAGATTATCAGTCTTACAGACCGAGACCCTGTATCGCTAGTAAGATATAATGCTCTTCCTAAATCTAGAGTTATAGCGTCTTTCATATACACCAAGCTTCTTATATAGAATGGCTTATCTAATCCTCTCCTTTTAATCTCAAGCTTATATGTTTCTTTTATTAATTTATCTAGTTCATTTGCGGGCAGGTCCTTATACTCAGGATCTCTCTTAAATTGATATGTTATATCGAATAACAACTGACTTTTTATGAAATTATCAATCATACCACCCATATTTGCTACAACAATAGTAATGTAGATTGAAAGTAGTACAACAAGATATAATGTTATTCCTCTTTTTACTGCAAACTTCACAAATCCTTTAATCGCCATTTTAGCATATCCCCTTCGCAATATTTTTGATATTGAATTATAATTTTAGGATTAATATAAATATTCTCCTTACTTGATAGAATAAAATTTAGTTAAAATTGTAGAATTATTCAAAAAAATTTAAAAAAAGAAAAATGTTTAAGATTCAGTTTTCTTCTTCCCTGCAAATATAGCATATACCGCTACTAGTAATGCAACCAAAGATAATCCTAAAGCTCCGTAAAGGGTACTCTGTAAACCAGCCAATGAGCCCTCAAGTGAAGACAGTTTACTCTGAGTCTGTGCAAGTGTCGTCTCGAGTGTCGATATCTTTGCGTTAATCTGAGATTGAGTTTCGGAAACTAAAGCCTGGAAGTAGCTAATCTGTGGAATTACTGTAAATGGAGTCTCCTTTGTGGATGGCATTGCAGCATCTTTACTTAAAGCTATGGTCATTATCTTATATGTTCCTGGAGATAGCTTAGCTGTCTGTGTTGAATTCAATTTAACAACCCAAGTACCTGTTTCGCCTGGAGTAGCATCACCTGAAAGAAGCACATTGCCTGCAGAGTCTAGTAAGAGGTATTTAACGAATTCTATCCTATCATTTGGATATGGTTTACCTTTGAATGATAACTTTACATTAAATGTAGCATCCAAACCAGGTACTACGTTCTCAGGAACCTCAACCAGTGATTCAGGTATAGGTGGTTCGGACAGCCATGCCCATCTATCTGCTTTAAATGTATAGTCTCTGAAAGCTTTAACAACAACTTGATGAGCTTGGAAGTTAACTGTATCTAGATAGAATGGTCCTGTTCCAACCCAGAAATGTCCATGTGCCTGATACCAATTCTTCAAGTTTTGGTATCTAGCTTTAGCTTCCTCTATTGTTATGTATTTGTTTGCCCATTCTTTGAATGGTATATATCCATTAGCGAGACACTCATCAAGTGCTTTCTCAAGTATCTTGAGACTTGGACCACCTATATAATTCATCCATTCTGCCTTTATCTTATCAGCCTTATCAGCTGAGAATGCTACACCCATTCCATGCTCTTCAGCATATATACCTACTGCAGTCACGTGCCATGGAATGTTAGGCCATCCAGTAGCCCATACTGCCATAAATTCTGCTTCTTGATTAGTATAATTTGTATAGTATTCTACGACAAGTGGATGTTCACTGATTATTCTGAGTCCTCTAAAGTTTTGACGCCAGTTTCTATATCCAGGTAAAGCGCTTTCATCATACAACGGGCTGTCAGGGTTAACTCTTTCTTGTCCAAAAGGCCATAAGGCAAACCAGTCTGCTAATGTCATTACAGATCCATCATGGTATTTAACTTTACCAAGTATGTCACCGTAATTAACTACTATCTTTGCTTTAGCATATGTTCCAGGGGGAGCGGTTTCAAGCTTCTTCGTAGTGTAGTTCCAAGCATACCATGCATCAGTTGGTACTTCTATTTTATCAGCAAACTCTAATTTTAGCCAATCACTTGAAGCTCTTGTATAAACACCCTTCTCTACAACCATTGATACACTTTCAAAACGGTTTGGCATAGGAAGACCTGTATATGGGTTAGATATTGCATCAGGATCGTTAATCGTTTGTTGAATTACTGCATCATAAACCCAATTACTACCGGCTACGGGATTCCATGGATCTACTAATACTTCTCTATTTGCTGCTTTTATAGTTCCTCCTACTTTTCCTGCAAATCTGATAGTTCTAGCCCATATTGGGTTGTTAAATCCGGATGAAAGATCTACTGCAACTTCTATTTCTTTTCTTGAAACGAATGGTGATATTTGATCAACTAGCCATACTCGTACAGAGTCTTTGAGCTCATAAGCTACACCCTTTCTCATAAGGTCCATTCTTTCCTCCCATGTCTTCCATTCACCGTTCCAAAGTTTTAATGCTATTTCGTAGAAGACTGGATCTGGCTTGTATGCTTGCCAGAGGGGTACCGGGAATCCTAAATTTGTATAGAAGAAACCATAATCTCCACTATCGTCTCTGCTTATTACAGTGGAAATCCATCCTCCAGTATAAACATTCCATTGTCCTTCAGCTGGATTTCCGAATAACCATATAGGACTAGCTTCTCTGCTTGACTTATACATTCTCTCAACAGTAAAGCCGAGCTTCTCAAGCTGTCCAGCTACATAATCACCTATTTGCTTTCTCTGATCTTCGATTCTTATTAGGAACCTTATTACGACTGGTTTATCATTATAATACCATTTACCTTCTTTAAGCGTTGCTCCCATTTTACTCATTTCTTCATAGATGATTTCTTTTCCTTTTTCAAAATTGTAACTATATTTGGCCTCAAGTAGCTTTATGACATCTGCCAGCCTACCATATTCTGGAAAAGCTGATATGAATGAAACCCATTTAGGCTTAGCTAAACCTTTGAATATTTCGTCTACTATATAGTTTCTATCTATTATGTAATTCATAGCTTCTCTAATTCTTGGGTTTGAGAACGGGTTAAGTTCACCGTTCTTAAATGTAGGTCCTACTGGGTTAAAGGTTAATTCATTGAAAAGACCAAAAGCATACTTATATTTAAGGTTAGGAGAAGCCTTAACTTTCTGGAAAAGATCTGGATCTGAGACATCTATTAAATATAGATGCATATCACCCTTTTCTAACATGTCTACAACTTTAGCTGGTTCTTGCTCCGCGAAAAATACTATTTCGTCAACCCATGGTCCTTTCGGAGCTTCTTCCTCAGCAGCAACATTATAAGATACAAAAGGTAACACTGTTGCAACTACAAATAGCATTATCAATAAAACAGCTATTTTTCTTGTTTTCATGTTGATCATTAAAAAATGTTATATCTTGAATATTTATGTATTTTCCTAATATTACCTAAAGATATTATCATGA
>Ga0164318_10000967_pt1 | contig 24233 bp, 23 predicted proteins | sample GuaBasSedimGuay9_FD_113734 | JGI IMG/M metagenome (GOLD analysis project Ga0164318, IMG submission 113734) | Subseafloor sediment microbial communities from Guaymas Basin, Gulf of California, Mexico - Guay9, Core 4571-4, 0-3 cm | ecosystem: Environmental > Aquatic > Marine > Hydrothermal vents...
GCAGCGCAGCCCAGCATTGTCAGATATTGACTGTGCACTCAGGCTGGGAGACTGATGCACCCGAATGGGCTGAGAATCCCCCTGGCGCCAGTTACACCCATCCAATGCCCTGGGCGACCGACCGCTCTGTCCCGGCAGACCCGACGGAGTTTGCCCGGGTGCGAGATGAGGTCCATCGCTTAGGAATGAAGTTCATCCCCTACCTTAGCCCCTACTATTCCAACGCCCCCGATATATTTGCCGAGATGGAACGGATCCTGAAGGAATATGAAGCGGATGGACTCTACTTCGACGGCTGGTGCGGCCAGCGGGACGACTTCCGGCCGGGCTATCACCTGATGCGCCGGGCCAGAGCCATTTTAGGCCACCGGATACTGTACCTGCATTCTAGCACTGAACCATTCGGCACCTGTCGTGTTTATCTGCCTTTTGTCTACGCTTATGCCGACTTTGTGCTCAGCGGCGAGGCAGGACGCTTTGGATTAGAATTAGAAGAATTTCTGCGTTACACCGTCAGCCAGTATCAGGTCAGCAATACTGTGGGGATGTGGTGTCACTACGGCTCGTGGAGCGATGAACCGGGATATCATCATATTGTGCCCAAAACTGAACATATAGAGATGGCGCTGAGGAATCATGTGCGGTTTTGGCGTCAGGGGCGAATCTGGTCTAAATTCCCTGACGAGTTGGCCCGGTTCGACAGGGAGTATTATCGGGAAGTGGCCCGACTTCGGTCAGAGGCTATCAGAAGATGAAGCGTTAATACAGAGGAGCTATCCAGTTTGCTAAGCGTATGATCTACTGGTCGTGTCAACATAACTTATATGTGGTACTACAACTTCCAGAGAAGCCATCAAGGCTATGAGCTTAAGAGGAACGGATAGATCACTCCAAGCCAGGCGTTCTTCGGCGGCAGAACCCATCTTGCCTTGCCCCCGGTACCATGATGTATCAAGTGGGACATCCTGAGGAGAACCGTGTCGACCATAGTGTAAACGCGTTGGTGAGATAGGGCATATGAAGATCATCCGTGCTCACGGCTCCCCTATTCTATCACACCCAGCTACTGTCGGACCTCACCGTGGCGACGCTCCTGCCTGCCTCATCCCTCACTTCCACCATGTACCACTCCGTCGGACTTCTATAGATGACTCCCACCTTTAGGCCTCTCTTAAGTTCCGCCTTGACCACCTCTAAGGCCTTCTCGTTGGTTATTTCAGGCCTTACTGGTCTTTTCGGAGGTTCTTCGGTCTGTCTGAAGTCCGGAACCTTTCTACTTTTGAGCACCTCGCCCGTTTCAGGGTCCACCATGATGGTCAATATCAACCTCGTACCCCGGCACGCCAACGGCACCACATAGGTATCCTCGAAGTAACCAGGATACACTGTAGGTATATTAAGCCCAGAGAGTTTTTCCTTCACCACCTCGGCCACTTTTGGTGCTGTGACCGACTCGAGTTGTCTTCTGGGCTACGGCATCCCCTGCTGTGCTCCTCTCCCCCCTGGGCATAGGATGGGCCTAGCAGGAGCAACATATCCACGAACACCCTGGAAACGTCACCTTCTTCATGGCTCCTGCCTTGAAGGTTCGGGCAGGGCTTCCGCCCTGCCCTACGCCCATCACTTGAACTGGCTCTTCACCTGACCCCACGTAGCGGGTTCGACCGCGCTCGGGGCGGTAGGTTTAGCCGAAGTTTCCGCAGGCCTTACGCCCCACTCTTGGAGCTTAGCCCGAACGGCCGATCGAATCTCCTTGGGACTGGCTCCGGCCTCCTTCATCTCCTTCACCATCTCCCTGATCTCGGCCCTCTGCTCCTCCGTCAGCCTGGGCCGGGGTGGAGGCTTTATGCCCCAGTCGTCCAGCATCTGCCGGACGACCTCACGCACCTCCTCCCTGGAGGCACCCCGGGTCTTCAGCTCCTCGACCTTCTGCCTTATGGCCACCCTCTGGTCGTCCGTAAGCCTGGAGAAGATGATGCCCGGCAGAAGACGCTTCCTCGGGGGCTTCACTCCCCACTCCCGAAGCTTTTCGGCTACGGCTTCGCGTATCTCGGCAGGGCTGCCTCCGGTCTGCTTCATCTCATTCACCATCTCCCTGATCTCGGCCCTCTGCTCCTCGTTCAGCCTGGGCCGGGGTGGACGCTTTATGCCCCAGTGCTCCAGCATCTGCCGGACGGCTCGACGTATCTCCCGGCTTGAGGCGCCCTGGGCCTTCAGCTCTTCGACCTTATGCCTTATCGACTCCCTCTGGTCACCCATGAGCCGAGGCCCTGGTCTCCTCGTTGCAGGCTGAGCGTGTCCAAAGTCCCAGATTGCCAAGAGGCTGACTAGGCCCAGTGCGAGGATGACGAACCTCTTCATGGTCTCACCTCCTTTCGGCTTCAAGTTTGGGTCTCTCCTGTCTATGTATCAGTGGTAAATATGCTCTATGGTAAACAATCGCCTTCGCAACGCCCCCTTTTACCATACCTTCCCGTTGAATTTGTGCCACTTTGTACAGGTTTCATACAGATGGCCCAACACCCCACGAGTATCTTTTACTCGTACCTCAGCGCCTCCACCGGGTCGAGCTTTGCAGCCTTTCTGGCAGGGTACATACCGAAGAACACGCCTACCACAACCGCGAAGGCGAAGGCGAGCACGATGGATTCGGGTGTGACGACGGAGTGCCCACCTTCGAACAGCCTCCTCGGCCCGAAAGTTCCAGCCCCAACTATCATGTTCCCCAAGGTATTAGCGAAGAAGAGCCCCAAAAGGATTCCTAAAAAGCCTCCTGCCGCAGCCAATACCGAGGACTCTATGAGAAACTGAAGCGAGATGTCCTTCCTCTTGGCCCCGAGCGCCTTCCTTATCCCTATTTCCCTCGTGCGCTCCGTCACCGTGACCAGCATTATGTTCATGATACCTATGCCACCGACCAGAAGGGAGATGGCGGCTATACCGGCGAGCATAAGCTTGAAAGTGCCTGCAGTCTTCTCCACCGTCTGCCTGAACTCCTCTTGGCTCCTTATCTGGAAGTCCTCTACCTGATTGTGACGCTCGAGCAGTAAGGCCTTAACCCGCTTTTCTGCCTCGTCCACAAGCTTCCCGCTCTTAGCCTGTACGAGGATGCCTCCCACATTTTCGTTCCCTGTTATCCTCTTCTGCATGGTTATTACGGGCACAAGCACCTGGTCATCGAAGTTCATCCATCCAAATGCCCCCTTCTCCTGCATGACCCCGATGACCGTGAACCTCTTTCCTCTTATCTTTATCTCCTTGCCTATGGGATCCTCATCCCCGAAGAGCTCCTCCTTTACAGTTCTGCCTATCACACAGACCTTCGCCCAGGATTCGGTCTCCTCCCTTCCGAAGAACCTCCCTTGCTCCACGTGGTAGTTCCTTATCTGCTGATAGGAAGGCGTGGTTCCTATGATCCGGGTGTCCCACTCCTCGTCCAAGTACCTGACTGAGACCGAAGTCCTGAGCTCCGGGGCAGCTCTGGCCACGGCAGGACATTCCTCCTCTATGGCCAGCACATCCTCGTATGTAAGCCCCTCCGATCTTCCCCTCCACTCCAATGCCTGCCCCTTACTCCTGGGAGGTCTGTAGAAGACTATGAGTACGTTCGAGCCGAGCTTCTCTATCTGCGATGTGATATGGTACCTCGCCCCCTCCCCTACCCCCAGCATACCTATGACCGCCGCCACTCCTATGACAATGCCCAGCACTGTAAGAAAGGACCTCATCTTGTTGGCCAAAAGTCCCCTGTATCCTGAAGACAACCCAGATACTAAACTTGCGAGCAGCCTGCCCCTCCTCTGATGTTCCCCGGAGACACCGCCTGCCTGAAGGCGAGAACTCCTGGTTCTGACTTCTTCCTTTTCCACCATTCCATCCCTTACATACACGATGCGGTCGGCGTATCCGGCGACCTCGGGGTCGTGGGTCACCAGGATTATGGTCTTCCCCTGCCCGTTCAGCTCCCGGAAGGTCTCCATAACCTCCCTGCTCGACCTCATATCGAGGTTTCCAGTGGGCTCGTCGGCTAAGATTATGGCCGGGTCGTTTACCAGGGCCCTTGCTATGGCCACCCTCTGCTGTTCCCCTCCAGATAGTTCGGTCGGGTAGTGGCGGGCCCTGTGCTCCAGGCCCACAACCCTAAGGGCCTCCAAGGCCCTCCTTCTTCGCTCCCTCTTCCTGACGCCCGCGTACAGAAGTGGAATCTCCACGTTCTCTAAGGCAGTAGCTTTTGCCAGGAGGTTGAATGTCTGAAAAACGAAGCCTATCTTTTCATTGCGGACATCGGAGAGTTGGTCGTCGTTCAGGTCCCCGACCAACCTCGCCTCTAAGGAGTATTCGCCCGAGGTGGGCTTGGACAGGCAGCCCAATATGTCCATAAAGGTGGTCTTCCCCGAGCCCGAGGGCCCCATGATGGCCACGAACTCCCCCCTCTCCACATTTATGGAGGCTCCTCTCAAGGCGTGGACCTCGACCTTGCCCATCCTGTAGACCTTCGTTATGTCCCTTGCGTCTATTATCGCTTCCATCAGGGCCTCCTGGGAGGTCTGGGTCGGGGCCGGAATTCAGGCGGCCTCATGGATCTAAGCTTCTTGAGCATCTCCTCCTCAACTCCCTCCTCGAACACGACTACCTCATCGCCTTCCCTGAGCCCGGATTTTATCTCTACCTTAACCTCGTCCTCAAGTCCTGTCACAACTGGCCTCGGAACGGGCCTCCCGTCGACGAGAACCAGGACCCCAGTCCTACCCCTCCTCCTGCGCACCGCCTCCTTCGGGACGCAGACCACGTCCCTCGCCTCGCCCACTATTATGTCCAGGTCAGCGGTCATTCCTGGACGTATCCTCCCGTCCAGGTCGGTTATCTCCACCTCGACGGGATACACGACCACGTTTCCCTCGAGCACCCCGGCCGGGGCTATCTTCTTCACCCTTCCGTGGTAAACCTTCCCCCTTATGGCGTCGAACCCTATCCTTACTTCCTGACCTACCTCCACCTTAGCCACATCCACCTCGTTTATGTCCACCTTGACGACCATCTTGGTCAGGTCAGCTATAGTCATAAGTATACTGCCACCACCCATATAAGCTCTCGTGCCTGAGGTTATCATCTCCCCCTCCTCCACCTTGAGCGAGGTCACAACCCCGGAGATCGGGGCCTTTATCACTACGGTCTCCAGGGATGTGTCCTCGAGGGACCTCTCAGGGACCGAACCCATCCCTCCGAGCACAAGCCATAACTGCCTTTTAGTTAAGTCATATTGGATCTTAGCCTTCCTGTAAGCCTCCTCTGCATCCTCGACCGTCTTCTGGGCTACGAATCCCTTTTCGTAAAGTGCCCTCTGCCGTTCGAGGTCCCTCTCGGTTCTGTCCAGGTCTATCTTCGCCCTTTCGAGCGAGGCCCTCGCCTGGGCAACCTGCTGTGCCTGGGATGATTCCTGCTGTATAAGGGCCAACGATTCGCCCGCTGCGACCGTATCTGCTTCGTCCACGAAGAGCTTCTTCACCTCGCCGGCCATCTCGGACTTGACATCCACGCTCGTCACGGGCTCCACCCTTCCGCTCTCCGTGACCTTGATGACTATGTCCCCCCTCTCTACGGAGATCGTCCTAAAGGGCGGATTTTGGGGCTTTTTCTCCCTGGAGAGTGACCAGTAAGCCGCCCCACCACCCAAGGCTACCAGGATTACCAATATAGTCGATATCTTTTTCATCCTACCTCCCTAAATATGGAGTTCCCCCTATGGATTTATCTAAAACAGCCTTGGCGTACAGATAGTCGTAGACAGCTCTCGTGTGGTTCATCTTGCCGTCGGAAAGGGCAACCTGAGCGTCTATGACCTCGGTTATGGGAGCTACTCCTACCTCGTACCTTCCGAGGGCCGCCTCGTAGCTTTCTCTTGCGCTTTCGACCTGCTTCTCCGAGAGCTTCACCCTCTCAGAGGCGGTCTTCAAGTTAAGATAGGCGGTCCTCACCTCCAGCCTTATCGCCCTCTCCATGTTCAGGTAGTCCAACTCCGACTCCTTGAGGGAAACCTCGGCCTCACGGACGGCCCGCCTCCTCACTCCTCCGTCGAATATGGGGAAGCGGAGCCCTATCCCGAAGACCCAATCCGTGTTCCTCCTCCAGCTTCTGTCCACGGGACTTCCGAGGAGCCTGTCTGCGTATATGTTATAGGAGCCGGAGAGTGAGATGGCGGGCCACGTCTCGAGCTTAGCGAGTTTGAGGTTGTACCTCTGGACCTCCAGGCCGGCCCTGGCCTGGGCGATCTCGGCGCGGTTCCTCAACGCCTCCCTCAGGCACTCTTCGAAGGAGGAAAGCTCTTCCTCGACGAACCGGACCGGCTTTATCCGAATGGGTGCTTCAAGTTCCATCCCCATAGCATCCTTCAACCTCGCATACGCAATTTTCAGCTCGCCTTCGGCCTGGAGGGAATCGAGCGTTGCGGCGGCAACCTCCCCCTCCGCTTTGAGGACGTCCGACCTCGGGGCTATCCCCTGATGGAACTTAGCTTCCGCAAGCTCCAGATGTTTCCTCTTCTGAATGAGGGCCTCCTTTGTGACCTCCAGAAGCTCCAGACTCTTAAGTACTTCGTAGTACTTCCTTACCACATCGAGCACAAGGGCAGCTTTAGCTGTGGCGTAACCCGCCTCGGCAGACTTCAACAATTGCCTTGCCTGGGATATCCTAAGCAGGGACTTCGCTCCGTCGTAAGGTGTGGCCGAGGCCGAGATAGAAAGGTCGTAGTTTCTCTCGTCCCACCTGAGAGTGCTCTGGAGGTTGTTCAGTCGGTACCCTCCCGAGAGGTCCACCTTAGGTAGCAGAGCCGCCTTAGCATCCTTGAGCGATATTCTCGCCTTTATCACCCTCCCCTCGGCAACGGCCACATCCGGGGAATTCCCTAGGGCTATCTCTACACACTCCCTGAGATCCATCTAATCCGGCCGTTCTGCAAGGATGTAGGTCGGTATGAGAAAAACTATTAAGGTCGCCAATGCCCGAATAACAGAATTTCCACTCATCGCTGTGTACCTTTCTGTACCTAAGGGTGCATCATACCGTATGCTGTTTACTCTAAGGTTACCGGTACCAACCTCGTTGCCCTCGGAAGTATCCTAGTAGCTATATAGCTCTGCAGGAAACCCACTTGAGCCTGCGGGACTTTAGAGCTTCCTCAGCTCTTTTCTGGCGTTCGAATTCACTTTCGAAGATGGCATGGCATCCGGGAGACCGGAATTCGAAACGAGCTTAACTGATCTCTGAGCATCTCATCAGTGCACTCAATGGACTTCCTGACTTTCTGGGAAGGCGGGGATATGTCTTGGGCACATAAACAGCACCCAGCGAGCCTGTCGGTGTCCTTACTGTCTTGCTCGGAACTCACCTGCCTGGTCTGCCATTCGGCCTCCCTCTGGAGGGCTCTCGCCTCTTCTAGCCAGGCGAGAGGAGAATCTCCCACCAGCACCTGTTAACCAAAAGTCCAAGCCCGTCAAGATCAATGTCTCATTGAAAGACGGGCACGCCGCCTTCTGAGCAGCCTTAGGGCGGCTCTTCTTGTTTGCATATCCCTGGAAATCTTGTAGCGTGCCAAAGATCATCTGACTAAGAAGATCTTTTTCATCCCGGCATGGGAACTGACCGTGAGGCGATAGAGGTAAGTACCGCTGGTTACCTCACAGCACCTGTTGTCTGTGCCGTCCTATTCTGTATTCCTAGCCCGCCCGGGGATTCTGTACCGGGATACGGAGGTGGTGGCCAAGCAGACTGTAGATCTTCAAGGAGACATCCAAGTGTGCACGTAGAGAGTGGGAGATCTCTGAAGTGCAGTTGAACGAATTGAGTCGGTTCTTGATCCACAGTAAATATGCTGCCTGACAAGCCCCTGGCTTTCTGGGGCTGTCCCTGGATGCCATCCTCCTGAAACTTCTGGGGTATGCCAGCACGAATTGACTCAGCTGGCCTCCGGCCTGTGTCAAAGTGGCCCCTATCATAGCCACAACCCATGCCAATATTAGCACCAGGATAAATCCCTCTCCCGTCTTTGAGCAACTCGTTTCTCTCCTAGGTTAGTAGCAGCGGAAAATGGTGTTGTGGCTTGTCTTTCAAGCCATTGTATGGAGCAAACTCGCTCTATGAAAAACTACTGCGCACGCCTCAACAGACATTACCAGCCCATTGGGGTCTTTAGCTTTGTTCGGTCTGCTCTGCAGAAAGGGCCTTCCTATCTTAGAATCCAATTTCGGAAAGACATCCACCTCGCAACAAGAGTTCTAATAATTGGACACCAAAGAAGGCAAAAGGTTTAACGCCCATTTTGATTGGCGAGCATTCTGCTTGCATTTCTCTGTTAAATTTTTAAATTATTAAAGTACAATGTATCTGTCAAGTAGTTCCAACAACCACGTGGGGCATAGATTTTACAGGCTTCCAGCGGAGAGAGCAATGAAAACCAGAATTCTCATCAGGACGGCAGCTTTATGGTTAGCATTTATTCTCTTAAACTTCCTGTCCTGCGCCTCCTCTCCTTGCCCTCAAATAGAGGTGCACTTCAGCCCCAACGGAGGGGTACAGCAGGCGGTGGCAAAAAGGATAGATGAAGCACAAGAGAGTATAGATGTGGCGATGTACGCTTTTACCAACCGGGAACTTGCCTGGGCGTTGGTCAAGGCTCAGCAGAAGGGGATAGACGTGAGAGTTTTGTTGGATGGCAAATTCAGCTCTTCCTGCAAATATTGCAAGAAACGTTTTCTCTGCCGACGCAATGTCGAGGTGAGACTTTATCGAAGTCCCCTGAAAGGTGAAGGAGCCGGGGGGATAATGCACCATAAATTTGCCATTGTTGACCACCGTATTCTCATACTTGGCTCTTACAATTGGACTGCCTCAGCGGAGAGGAGAAATTGCGAGAATTTACTGATCATCACCCAATTTCCTGAACTTATCGAAACATTCCAAAAGGAGTTTGACAGACTCTGGCAAAAGGGGCAAGTAGCAGAGCACGAGCTTGTTCCGGAAGCAGTGATCACCGCTACTGATTTGAGAGATTTAAGAAAATATGTCGGCAGGTTTGTCGCGGTTGAAGGTGAGGTTAAAAAGGTGGGATATTCTGAGCGAAGCAACACCTACTTCTTAAGATTTGATGTCGTCCGCCCTTGCTTTACTGCGGTTATTTTCAGTTCGGCGGTAAAGAGATTTCAAGCAGAGGGGAAGGAACCTCGCGGATATGAGGCCAAGAGGGTAAGAATCTCCGGGAGACTGATTGAGCATCCTAAGTATGGATTGGAAATTATCCTGGAGGATCCGACACAGGTAGAAGAAATAACCGATGGAGCAGGTGGCCCGGCTAGACCAGAACCGGAGAAATGAGGGAGTCGAAGATACTTTTTCATATTTTCCTTGACAAAATAGCGAGTTGTCCCTATATTTTAAACTCGCTATTTGGGTTCAGTACTCAAACACTGGAAACGGTTGAAAGGAGCCAAGGTACATGGACACTTATGTAGTCAAACAGGAGGATATCCAGAGGAAGTGGTATCTTGTTGATGCCCAGGGACAGGTGCTGGGCAGACTGGCCACCAAGGTCGCTCAGATTTTGCGGGGCAAGCACAAGGTTTTGTATTCTCCACACCTGGATGTGGGCGATCATGTAATAGTAATTAATGCCGACAAGATTCGGGTAACGGGGAAGAAGTACGCTCAGAAACGGTATTATTATCACACTGGATATCCAGGAGGGTTGCGTTCGGTCTCTTTTTCCAAGCTATTATCCGAAAAGCCTGTCAGGGTGTTAGAAAAGACAGTTAAGGGAATGCTGCCCCACAATAAATTGGGCAAAAAGATGTTTAGAAAGTTGCGCGTCTATGCTGGACCTGAACATTCGCATCAGGCGCAACAGCCCGAACTATTAGAACTGTAAAAACAGGAGGGAGAGTAGTGGAAGAAGGCGTTTGGGTAGCAACTGGCGGTCGAAAAAGTTCCACCGCTTTTGTCAGGCTGAAACCTGGCTCAGGGAAGATCATTGTCAACCGACGAGCTGCTGGTGAGTACTTTGGTCGCCAGACTTTGTTGATGCTTATTGAACAACCTTTTCGACTGACTCAGACCCTGGGGGAATTTGATGTAGTCGCCACTGTTAAAGGCGGCGGTCTGTCAGGACAGGCGGGGGCAATTCGCTTAGCCGTTGCCCGCGCCCTGCTTGCCTGGAACCAATCATTGCGAAATGTTCTGAAGTCAGCAGGATTTTTAACCAGAGACCCGAGGGAGAAAGAAAGGAAGAAATATGGACTGGCAGGGGCCAGAAAAAGATATCAATTCTCAAAGAGATAACAAAGCGATAGTTACAATGAGGGAACTTTTGGAGGCGGGAGTGCACTTTGGTCACCAGGCCAAAAGGTGGAACCCCAAGATGAAGAAATTTATCTTCACCGAAAGGAACGGCATCTACATTATCGACTTACAACGGACAATTAAAGGGTTGTCAAAGGCATATGATGCTGTACAGCAAACGGTAGCCAATGGCGAATCAATACTGTTCGTAGCCACGAAGAGACAGATAAGCGATGTAGTGAGAGAAGAGGCAATGAGATGTGAGATGTTCTATGTCACTGAGCGGTGGTTGGGGGGAATGCTTACCAATTTTGAGACCATCAGGCGTAGCGTGAGACGACTGCAAGCACTGGAGAAAGCCGCTCAGGATGGTACCTACGAAAAACTGCCCAAAAAGGAAGTCCTCCAGTTGGAACGGCAGAAGGAAAAGCTTGTGAGGATGTTAGGTGGTATTCGGGAGATGACCAGCTTGCCTGCGATGCTCTATGTGGTAGACACGAAAAAAGAGAGTATTGCTGTCTCTGAGGCTAACCGGTTGGGGATTCCGGTAGTGGCAATTCTGGACACCAACTGTGACCCTACTGTAGTGGATTACCCTATCCCTGGTAATGACGATGCTACCCGGTCGGTCAGATTGATCACTCGACTGATTGCGGACGCTGTCCTGGAGGGTAAGAAACGGGCAGCAGAAAAGACTGAGGCACCGCAGGAAGAGAGAGAACAATCGAAAGTGGCGAGCATAGCCGTTAGTCAGCAAAGTTGATAAAGCGAAGGAAATGAAAGGACTGAGCATATGACAGTTACCGCTGAAATGGTAAGAAAACTTCGGGAAAAAACGGGTGCTGGAATAATGGATTGTAAAAGGGCACTCAATAGCTCTGGAGGAGACTTTGATAAAGCGATTAGCCTGCTTAGAGAGCGAGGAATCTCGGTAGCCGCAAAGCGAATGGGGCGAGCAACCAAGGAGGGAATAATAACCTCCTACATCCACCCCGGCAGTAAATTGGGGGTACTAGTGGAGGTGAACTGTGAAACCGACTTTGTCGCTCGTACTGAGGAGTTTCAGAATTTCGCCAAAAATATAGCAATGCAAATAGCAGCGGCCAACCCCATGGTGATCAACAAAGAAGACCTTCCGGCTGAAACAACAGAAAAAGAGAAGCAGATTTATAGAAAACAAGCAGAAGGAAAACCAGAAACAGCCGTTCAGAGAATTGTAGACGGGAAATTGGAGAAGTTTTTCCAAGAGGTATGCCTCTTAGAGCAACCTTTCATAAAGGATCCCAACATTTCTGTCAGGGACCTTCTCACCCAGACTATTGCCAAGTTAGGCGAGAATATCTCTATCAAGCGTTTTGTTCGCTACAGATTAGGGGAAGAATAATCTGGCGGGACGGTTGTTATGGAGCAACCTAAGTACAAAAGGATCTTACTAAAAGTCAGCGGCGAAGTGTTAGCTGGTCAATTAAGCTACGGCACTGATTCAGAGGTGGTTCGGAAGGTGGCCGAGCAGATCTGCCAGGTGCAGAAGATGGGGGTTCAGATAGGCGTGGTGATTGGAGCGGGTAACATCTTCAGGGGACTTCAGGCCAGCACTAGGGGAATGGATAGGGTTTCTGCAGACTACATAGGCATGTTGGCAACAGTGATCAACTCTCTGATCCTTCAGGAGACCTTGGAAAAATTGGGCGCTCATACAAGGGTACAAACAGCCATTGCGATGGGGAAGATAGCCGAGCCATTTATTAGAAGAGATGCGGTGCGCTATTTGGAGGAGGGCCAAGTGGTAATCTTCGCCGGTGGCACCGGAAATCCCTATTTTACCACCGATACGGCTGCTTGCCTGCGGGCCATGGAAATAGGAGCAAAGGTTATCCTAAAAGGCACTAAGGTGGATGGTGTCTATGATGCTGATCCAGAGAAGAACCCTTCGGCTCGAAGATTTGACCGTATTGGGTACATCGATGCCTTGAACAGGGGACTGAAGGTGATGGATGCCACTGCCATATCACTCTGTATGGTCAATAAATTACCGATTATAGTCTTCAATATGACTAAACGAGAAAACCTAAAAAGGATAATAATAGGAGAACAGATCGGAACCCTGGTGGAGGAAAGCCATGAATGACCAGATCGTCGCGACGGCGAGAGAGAAGATGAAGAAAGCTGTGGAATCGCTGCGCCAGCAAATGGCCTCAGTCCGGACGGGAAAAGCAAATGTCTCTTTGTTGGACAAGATCAGAGTCGATTACTACGGCAGCCTTCTGCCTTTGAATCAGGTAGCCAGCATAGGTGTGCCAGAGGTAAACCTGATCACCATTCAGCCCTGGGACCGAGAGATGTTGCCCAAGATTGAAAAGAGCATTATGGCCTCAGACTTGGGACTTACCCCCTCTAACGATGGTTCTGTTATCCGACTGCAAATTCCCTCTTTGACACAGGAGCGACGAAGAGAGCTCGTTCGGGTAGTAAAACGATTGGCTGAAGACAGCCGAGTTGCTGTTCGGAATATCAGACGAGAAGCAAATGAGACATTGAAGAAAGAGGAGAAAAGAGGAGAACTGTCTGAGGATGATAGCCATAGGCTTATGGAAAAAGTGCAGGATTTGACCGACCAATCCATCAAAGAGATAGACGAGCTTCTAAAAAATAAGGAAGAGGAGATTATGACGGTGTGACATTGCACCTGGAACCCTAACATCGAGGGATTCCCGGTAGACAACAGGTTCATTTCCTCCGTGAGAACAAAACCAAGACAGTGTGTCTGGAGAGAAGTGAACCTGTTTTTTCGTTGTTGAACGATCTCCGCCTTGAGCTCAGGGATTCCTCAGAGACAGTCTCTTCTGGTCTGATCTTTCTGTCTTCAGATTCTTTCGAAAAAAACGGGGTTTTGCAAACCATCTGACGGCAATCTACAGACTTTGGCTCAGACCTTAAAAACGTAAACCGGCCTTGATGTGGAGACTACCAGGCGGGTCCTTTCTACCATATATCGCCTCAGCCATTCAACAACCCCTTTTTCGACAGAATCTTCTTAGTCTCTAAATACTTCTGAGATGACGGTGTTGGTTATTTTCCCGTTGTGCAAGCACAGCCCTTTTCTTAAGGCTGGATTCTCCTCTTGTGCTTTTATGCCTTTGTCAGCCAGGGATAAAAGATAGGGGAAAGTTGCATAGCAGAGTGCATAAGTCGATGTTCTAGCTACTGCTGAGGGAATATTGGCCACGCAGTAATGCACGATTCCCGACTTTAGATATACCGGGTCTTTATGGGTAGTCGGTCTGCTTGTTTGAAAACAACCCCCTTGGTCTATTGAGACATCAACCAAAACCGTGCCGCTCTCTATTATTCTAAGGTCTTCTTCTGTGAGCACAGTAGGGGCCTTAGTCCCGGGAATAAGAGCCGCTCCGATAATCAGGTCGGCCTCTTTTATGACCTTTGTCAGGTTCTCCGAGTCACAATACAGGAGTTTTGCATTTGAGGGCAAAATATTCCTGAGATAGCGGAGTCTATCAAGGTTGATATCCAGAACATATACTTCAGCTCCCATACCGGAGGATATGATAGCGCTATTCAGACCCACGGTTCCTCCACCGATAATAACCACCCTGGCTGGGGATACTCCGGTTGCTCCACTTAGCAGGACCCCTTTCCCTCCATATTCTTTTTCTAGATATTTCGCCCCTTCTTGGGGAGCGAGTCTCCCTGCGATTTCACTCATTGGCACAAGTAATGGTAAAATCCCCTCTTCCTCTACCATTTCATAGGCAACAGCAGTGATTCTTCTCTTCAGGAGAGTCTCGGTCATTGATCGACTGGAGGCAAAGTGAAAATAGGCAAAGAGAATCTGCCCCTCCTGTAAAAGGTCATATTCAGAAGGTTGAGGTTCCTTAACCTTAACCACCAAATCTGCTCTCTCGAATATCTCCTTGGATGAAGAGACGATGTCCGCTCCCCTGTTTGCATACTCCTCATCTTCGATACCCGCTGCCTCCCCCGCACCTTTCTCTACCAGAACAGAATGTCCTCTTCCCCGTAGGATAGAGACTGCATCTGGCAAAAGACCCACCCTATACTCTTCTTCTTTAATCTCTCTGGGGACCCCCACAATCATCTTCTCATCTCCTTCACTACTTCAATAACACTATCTGCCATATATTCAAGCTGTTGTTGAGTCAATGGATAGAGCGGCAGATGGGTAAATCTATGCAGGAAAACCTCTTCAGCCTTGGGACAACTCTTCCGAATGGCCTCCGTATCGTATCCAAGTTGTTTCATATAAGAGAAACGATACAGGGGTGCAAAATGAGCGACCTGAGTTACGCCTTTCTCAGTCAGCTTCTTCTTGAAATCCTGAATGTCTCCCTTCAACTTGTCAGGATCAAGTTGAAAGAGATACAGATGATACGTGCTCTTTATGTCATCAGTATCCAGGGGACATGGGAGAATCCCTTCTATCCCTTCGAACCGTTTATTCAGATATTCGGCATTTCTCCTGCGTATAGCAATGATGTCCCTCAGCCTTCTTATTTGACTAAGCAGAGCCACCGCCTGAATCTCGGTAGCGGAATGGTTCCCGGCCGCAGTGTAATAGCCGCCTTTTCCTTTTAATGCCACCACATCGTAAAGCCATTTGTCGATGGGATGGGCAATGTCAAAACCAACAAAACGTGCTTTGGGAAAATCCTCACCGCACGGCTCGTTGGTAACCACGATTCCTCCCTCGCCCAGTGCATTCACATTCTTCACTTCATGAAAACTATAAGACCCAAAATGTCCTATGGTTCCGCTCATTTTACCCTTGTAGCTTCCTCCAAAGGCGTGGGCAGCATCTTCAACGACCGAGATGTCATTCTCTTCGGCCAGTTTCATGATTGCGTCCATATCAGGAGGGTATCCGCCGATATAGACAGGCATAATCACCTTTGTCTTGCTGGTTATCTTTCTGGCAACGTCCTCTGGGTCAATATTGAGCGTTCGAGGATCAATATCGGCCAACACCACCTTTGCTCCCATTTCCAGAGCGGGTGAAATCGTAGAGCAAAAGGTGATAGCAGGAGCAATCACTTCGTCCCCGGGCTTCAAGCCGGAGAACTTAAGTCCAATCTCAAAGCCAGCCGTTGCGTTGGTAACGAAGCAGGCATATTTGACACCCAGGAGCTCCTTCACCTCTTCTTCCAATTCCTTGACCTTGTTTCCCAGAGTCAGCTTCGTGGCATACGCGCCTTTCTCACGCAGCTTTTCAATTTCCTCCTTCACCCTGACAAACTGCGCGTCATAAGATGCAGGGTCGTCCCCGACAGGGATCAAAAATTTGACGATCTCAGCGATATCATCTGTATTTATGCTTTCGCCAATTGCTGCCCAGGGAACCCTGGCGTCTCCGGTTGCATACCGGAAATCCGATTTGGCTTTCTTTCTCTTTTCCATAATTTTTCTCCTTTCGTTTTCCTAAACGATGTTCACAAGGGTCCATTCGCCTTCTATCTTGTTATAATCTCCTGGGGGCACTTCTTCTTCGCCCTTTTGAAAGGGATAGCGAGAGTATAGTTTTTCTATGAGGGTTTGAAACTCAGAATCGGAGCGCCAGGGGTTCTTGGTCGCCTCGGCGAAGAGCGCATCTTTCACTGCGTTCCAGCCCCTAGGAATCCAGGCCCTTCCTGCTATCTCCCTCAAGCCGAGGGACCCCAGTTTCCTGCAGCTCTCGACGATCTGGGTTAAGGCCTGCTGACCGGGCTCCCGCAGCAGGTGCAATCTGAGCATCGCCCCTGTGTTCTTCCTGATATTCACCAATTCCTTCATCATACCGACATCTGGAAAATTTTCCCAATCTCCCCATAGAATGGTGCATCGTCGGTCTATTTCTTTAGCGAGGGTTTCAGGGTCTGCCACCTGGCCGTAGATGGCATCCATAGAAAACTGGAGGCCTTTACCCTTGCTTTCCAGGAAATCTATGGCAGCATTGATCTGTTCTATGTCCCACAGGATCGGCTTGTTCTCGTGTTCTGTCTCGCCCCGACTCTGAAACCGCTTCTCACAGCGAGGACAGTGACAGGTGACATAGTCCACCGCACCGGATTCAAAATTGAAACCATCTACTCCGGTCTCCTCCACTAAGATATTTAGAAGTTCCTGCACCATCTGCTGGGACGTTTCGTTTGATGGACAGAAGACCTTTCCTACACTATCTTTCCCCTTTGGGGTATTGGCCAATTCTGGGGGAATTTTTGCCTGCAGTTCCGGATGCTCTTTCAAGATGAAGGCACCCACATCGTAGCCGTTAAGTGGAAAGCCACATATAAATTGTACACCCTGATCGTGGGCATACTGGACTATTTCTTTCCCGAAAGGCCCGAACATCCCCCTTCGAGGCGGCCATTTCCAGTCTTCGGCTCTTCCCTCCATGTAGGAGAAAGGAAACCAGATGATGACCGAATCGATCTGCCACTGAGCGGCAAAGTCAATGAACTCTCGCCAGGCCCCGTAGGATGGGAAACTAGCCACAGGGCAGGCCCCGCCCAGGTTCTGAAACCAGATCCAGAAACTTCGTCTGAGGTTCATTTACTCTTCCTTGGGTTGATCGTTTGTTCCCAATCTGTCTACCTCGCTTCAAATTTTTCCTCCTCGGTATAGCCAATGCTTTTCCACACCTTGCGGGCATAAGCCAGGCCCTTCTTGGTGGGCTTGATATCACCCAGGATGCTCGGCCAGGGTTGACCGGGACGGCGTTTGGCAGGGTCCGGGGACCAGTCGTCCTCAGCGTATTTCTCTCGCTCCGACTCCCGCCGAAGGTCCGGTACCTCCAGTGTTTTCGAGTCCTGCAGCGCTGAGCGGTAGGCCAGAATACCCACGATGGACATAGACACGCCCCGATAGACATCCAGATACGGCTGCTGGTTTTTGCGGATGGCTTCGGCGAAGCGAAGGTTCAGAAAGAAGTTAGCCCCGCCATGCCCAGTCTTGGTGGCCTCGGCATGATGCTCGGGGAAATCGGGAAGATAAATCTGTTCCACCGGTTCAGTTCGTTTTTCATGATATTGTTCCCGTCGAAGGCGAACCATATTCTTGTCACCATGCCGCAGGTTCTCCATTTGCCCCCGGCTGCCGTGGATACGCACCCAGAGACCCTCCCCACGGAGGCCGACTTGCAAGAGCTTGACCACCGCACCGTTGTTCATTCGCAAGACAATCATAGAAGCCGCATCGTTCCGCCGGACGGTGCGCATCCACACCGGGTCGTCCTTGGCGTGGGGCATAACGAACCCGTTGACCTTGACCGGCCAAGTATCTGTGATGAACATGATCGGCGCCAGCGAATGTGTGCAGTAGTAGGTGGCTGGTATCCAGTTCCTCCAGTGGTTTATCCCGGGTGAAATACTGTTCAAGAAGTCTGCATCTGCGGGGTGAAGATATTCCCCCTCGCCGTACATAAATTGGCCGATCCTGCCCGACTGATAAATTCGCCGCATCTCCTGGTTGTACACCATATAAGGGCAATTTTCAGCGAACATATATATCTTACCGCTCTTTTCGACCTCTCGAATCAGAGCCACTCCTTCTGCCAACGTAAAGCAAGCCGAGGTCTCCGACATCACGTGCTTGCCCGCCCGTAAAGCCTTAATGGCAAACGGCGCGTGTTGATGAAAATAGTTGGCCAGGATCACCGCGTCCATATCATGTTCCAGAAATTTGTCATAGTCAGCATAGGTAGCAACTTTCAGTTCCTTGCTGGCTTGCTGTAGCCGCTCCTTCCAGGTATCGCATAGAGCCACCAGCTTCATTCCTACCTGGGGTCCTGTTCCGCCGGCGAATGTCTGACCCCGACGAACTCCTACAACTCCGACGCGAATTGGTTTTTTACTACCTGTCTTTTGGAGCATAATCTCCTCTTCTCCAGTTCTTTTACAGAACAACCTCAATCTTCCCGGAAAAGGGAGAAAGAGTATGAAGTTGTCTCCTGATTTCACCCTTCTGTTCCTCAAAAACGGAGAGTTTCAGAGGAACAGAACTTCCACCGCTCAGACCACAACGAATCTCACCGCCGGCTATTCTGACTTCCTCTAATTTTGACCGGGTGTGGTTGTAAAGATACTCCGCGATCTCATCGTAGGAAGCGAAGATTTTCTCGCGGTCCGAAAGCAACACATCCATCCTTCTCAATGTCTCCTCAAATTCGTTTACCGATAGAGTGGCAATGCGCTGCTCGTGGGTCATCAAACAGCCAAAGAAACCACTGTTCAAACCCAACTTTATTATTCCGGCTCCCTTTTCTGCTGCCCCTTCGACATTATTAAATTCTGACTCATCCCAGAATGTGGTGTTTCCCCATAAAAAATCGTTAGGTGCAATACTTCCTGTCAGCTTATAGCTGCCTATGGGGTGGGCGACTACATCGAAAATTTCCGGGTGATTCAGCATAGCATCATAATGAAATCCATGGTTACCATACGGTTTGGGATCCCATCGGGGATGTTTACCTTCGGCGGCTCCGTCCCAGTTATAGCCAAAAGGAACACCGGGCTGCATGCTGAATTTTACTCCCCGCGCCTTCAGGAATGGCACCGCATTCGTTCCGATTTCACAGAAATGAGCATTGACCGTCTTTGCCTGTCTGATCCCCCACCGCTGAAATTTTTCATCCACTCTGGCAAAATTCTCCCTCAATTCCTCTTCGGAAAACTCCTTCCCATCATGCAACATATAAATCGGATGTTCATTGATATTCTTGGGATCACTGAAGGCGTGGGGAGAAAATTCTGCCAATCCTTTGTCGTATTTTGCCTTGATGATGTTTCCATCTTCTTCAGTAATGTCATCAATAAAAAGCCCGACATTTGGAATATAGCCAAATTTATTGAGTATATCCAGATAGGCAAATTTCCTGTTGGCAGAATCCCTTTTCTTGCCAAAGATATTGGCGCTGCCACTGGCATCATCTATTCTGCAGGTGATAAAAGGGGGAATCGTTTTGGTCACAAAGGGTTTTTTTGCGGCCCAGATGATTGCCCGAAAAAGAACATCGTCCAATCCGGCACAATGCCCAAAATAGTCCGGGAGCCATAATTTGGGAGAAATAAGAAACTGTACCAACTTCGGAGAAGAGGAATAAAGCAATAAAGGCCAGCCGTCCTCGGACAATAGAAGGGACTCTCCTTTGGTTTTCGCTCTGAGAAAGTCCACAGGTTGAAGCAAGGTTTTTTCTGTCCCTGGTGGCTGTAGCTGATTTATATAATGGATTTGTCCAATTGTGATCATCGTAGAGGCGACCGGCCGGTCGTTCCTACCCAATGCCTCAATTCTCTCTATTTGCAGAGGCTCAGCCAATTCTTTCCAATCGTCAAAATGATGATCCAGGTTGACCAATCCCGTTCCTTCGTTAACTGCCCGAAAAAGCGAGGCCTTCATTTTCGCGGATAGCCGGTGACCGATTTTCGCCTGGGCGATTAAGATTCCTCCGGTGTCGAAATCTGCTCCGTTTCCGTGCGCCAAATCGAATGTTCGATAAGGTATGCCAAAATGTTCGAGAAAGGGAAAGATTGCCTCCTGCGGGACGCTGTAATTTTCCCTATCCGAACTGTCTGTTAATACCAATAGATCATTCATCTTTTCCTCAGTTTCAATCGCTTAGTTGTGTTGATTATCTATAATCTGTTTGAATACTGATTTGATTCGCTGTTTCACTTCATCGGGAATCTCTACTGGCCTGTGCTCATGTAGGATAGCGATTGCCATTTCACGTGCTCGTTGATACGCATCTTTAGCGCCGTTCTTTTCCCATATTTCCCGTCGGGAACGGTCGCTTAAGGTGGGAAAGAAAAACTCGTTCCGCATGTGCTGAACGGTATGTTCTTCTGCCAGGAAGTTTCCCGCCGGCCCTACTCGTTCAATCACATCTAACGCCAGGGTCTCTTCATTCACTTCGATTCCTTTTAACGCTCGTTTTACCATTCCTAAAATTTCATTGTCAATAACATATTGCTCGTAGCTGACAGTCATGGCAAATTCCAACAAGCCGGCAGCATCGTGGATGCAGTTAGCGCCTGCCAGGGCAACCATGATAGCGGTCATAGCCTTCTCATATCCGGCTTGTACATCGGGAAATTTCGAGTCTGACATCCCGGCAGTGGCATACATAGGTATTCCATAGTACTGAGCCAACTGGGCAGCGCCTGCGTTCAAGAGTCCCATTTCAACTGCTCCCGTAAGATAGGCCATTGTTCGCATATCCACAATCGAGCCCACGGATCCGTAGAGCACAGGTGTCCTCGGCCGGATAAGCTGGGTCAGGATCAACCCGCTCAAGGTCTCGACATTGAGGAGAGTTAAGTTGCCCGCCAGGGTAACGGAAGCAGTGGCACCGCACAAGGGTTCGGTAGGACAGACCAGAGGAATACCCTGAGAGGCAACTTCCATTAAAAGCTCTGTGTAAGTCTCGTCCATTTTAAGCGGACTCATCACACAGGTGATCATCGATATAATGGGGCGCTTCCGCAAGGCATCCGGGCCACCAGCGATTTCTTCGGCCACTGCAATAACATCCCGCACTCCCTGGATAGTGTACACGCCGCCCATTACATGCTTGGTAGTGTTGGACAGCCCGGCATAAAATCGATTAAGGTCCACTGCTTCAGTGGGAAGCTCATGGGGATACACCGGGAGCACAAAAAAATCGATGTGCTCTAAGGCATCTACCAATCGAGCAGTTCGTCGGACATCCTCAAGTGTGGAAGGCCTCTTTTGGCCTGTTTCCAGATCCAGTACGTTCAAAGCAGTCCCGCCTGTGCCCAGATAGACTCGTTTGTCCTCCAGAATCAGATCATTCCTTTCTTCCCGGCCGCAGAGCCTGACGCTGGAGGGAGCCACGTCGATGGCATCTTCCACCATACTTCTGGGCACCTTAACCCGCTGGGTCTCGAAGTCCACCCGGGCCCCTTTCGCCTTAAAAATTTCCAATGCCCGTTGGCTATGAACCTCAACACCGACTTTCTCAAAAATATGCATCGATCCATTGTGAATGGCTTCGATGGCATCTTGGGTCAATGGACGATATTGCCCCCCAGCAAACATACTCATAGTTAGCTCCTGATATTTTGAATAACATTGCTTCTCGTTCACAGGCACCTGCTTGGCAACGCACCTATCGAGAAGCTCCAGCTTCTCCTAACAGGTGTGGATTGCTTTAGCAGAACGAGATTCAATTCCCTATGAACAAAACGGTACTCTCCTTTATCGCATCCTCATGCTCGAGATTCTGAAGAGATAATGGGGCGGCGCATAGGAATACCATCAAAATAGGCTAAGGTTTTTTCTTTCTCGCCACCTCGATTAGTCTCCAGACAGCCCTTTGTGCCATAGAGGGAATAGTAATGAAATGCCGGACGAACGCCAGGCCTTCTTCCAGAGAATTGACCGGAGGCGCTTCACTGACCACATGCTTGCCACTATGCAAAGCCGCAATCGATTGTTCAGCGTGCACCGGCAAGGGTGTGGACACAACCACTGTGTCAATATCGGACCTCAGAAATTCCTCGTATTGAGTACATTGGTTTTTCTACAAGAACATCTTTTCCAGAGTCCAGTGTTGCCAAGGAGATCGGAGCATGGTTTTTATCGTCAGTTCTGACAACTATTAAATCAAGCTCTTTGAGTTTCAACATTTTCTCGTAATCCTGGAACCAATAGGGAATATTTTTTTCTTGAGCCACCTGTTTAGCCCAATCCTCCACAACATCACAGACAGCGATGACCTGTGCTCTTCCAGTTTCCCGGAAAATATCTATAAGCCCTTCCCCACCTCTTCGGCCAGGAACCCCCATTCCCACTATTCCAACTTTCGTTTTCTTCACATCCGTCCTCCAGATTGAAAGAATTCATCTAAGATGAGGGTAGCTGCTCCTAATGGCCCTCCTTTTTCACCTAAAGGGGAGACGGCAAATTTCAACGAGCCCGTGGCAAATCGTAGTGCTTGCCTCTTAATAACTTGCTTAATCTCTTCCAAAAAGAAATCACCACCTATGCCCATTCTCTGATCGAAAATCACCATCTCGGGATTGAAAAGATTGACCGCGTTAGCAATACCTAAGCCCAAATAATGAGCCGCCTTGCTGAGAATGTTAAGACACAACTTGTCTCCGTGCTTAGCCGCCTGAAAGATCTCAACAGCGGTGATTTGTTCATCTTCTGAATTCTTAATCAGACTTTCGCTTCCAGCTTTAATACTTTCCTTAATTTTCTTTACTATCGCTGGCACAGCAGTTATTGCCTCCAAACAGCCATAACTCCCACAAGCACAGATGGTTCCATTATCACTTACGTGGGTATGTCCCAATTCTCCAGCCATCTCATTATGGCCGCGCAACAGCCTTCCCTCACTGATAATCCCACAGGCAATACCTGGTCCAAATTCGATAAAGAGGAGATCGTTGATACCTTTTCCAGCACCCAGCCGAAATTCGGCCATAACCTTAGCTTTTGGTGCGCCAATAAGTTTAACTGGAATTTTTAGCCTTTCATTCAATATTCTTCCCAAAGGAACATTTTCCCAGTTAGGAATAAGGGAAGAGAAAAGAGAAATTCCTTTCTCACTATCAACTACTCCTGGATCAGCAATTCCCAATCCTAAGAGTTTCTCACGAGGAATCCCCTCACAAAGAGAGGAAGCCGCAGAGGCAATCCTTTCCGTGATCGATTCTTCTCTTTTATCTTCACCAATTTCAGTCTTGCCTATTTTCTTGATTTGGCTATTGAGGTTGATCAAGAGGACAATGATTTTCTCAGCATCGAATTCCAGACCTAAGGCAAAGTATCTTTCTCCGTTAATTCTTAATAGGGATTGTTTCCGACCACGCAAAGATTCCTCTCTTCCCTGTTCAATGATAAGACCGTCTTGCTTAAGTCTCTTAACTACATCAGTGATTGTAGCTAAGCGAATGCCGGTCAAGCCCTTAAGTTTCGTCCGGGAGATGGGCTGATTCTCTCTTATAGTACTAAGAACAAGACTCTCTTTTTCTTCGGTTTTTTTACGAATTGTTTTCAGCATATTCTTAATTTAACCAATTCTGGCCCCCGTGTCAAGTTATATTTTACATTTTTGTAAGAATATCGTATCTTGGGCTATGTGGTCATTCCCCGGATGAGTCGATCACACCTAGATTCAAATCACATACTGCTCTCCTAATAGGAACTATTTTTTGCTTGACACCACTTTCGCCTTCTTTTATACTTTGTTGACGGAGCGCAGCAGTCTGATTGAGTCTACATATTCTTCTGTTCTGTTGGTGTATAACCAAATTAAGAAGGAGGACGTTAGGAAAGTTCAGGGATGAACAAGAAGACGGAGAAAGGCTATGGGTAAGCTTGCTGTTAATGGAGGAGAGAAGTTAAGAACCAGGGCTTTTCCGAGCTGGCCGATGCACGACCAGAGGGAAAAAGAGGCCTTAAACGAGGTCCTGGAGAGCGGGAAATGGTGGTATGGGGAGAAGGTGAAGCAGTTTGAAGAAGCATTCGCTGCCTACCAAGACGCGAAGTATGGAATTACAACCACTAATGGAACAGCGGCTCTGGAGATAGCTCTGATTGCTGCCGGAGTAGGGGCGGGAGACGAGGTGATTGTGCCGCCTTACACATTTGTCGCCACCGCCACTGCTGTTCTGAAAGCGAATGCTATCCCCGTTTTTGTTGATATTCAACCGGATACTTTTAACATCGATCCCCAGCGGATAAAAGAGGCCATTACTGAGAAGACCAAGGCAATTGTGCCGGTTCACTTTGCGGGACTGCCGGCAGATATGGACGAAATCACTGGCATTGCCCGTCAACACAATCTGGCTGTTATCGAAGATGCCGCCCACGCTTGGGGCAGCAGGTGGAGGGACAGGGGTGTAGGGGCTATTGGAGAATTGGGCGGA
>Ga0164318_10000968_pt1 | contig 24229 bp, 11 predicted proteins | sample GuaBasSedimGuay9_FD_113734 | JGI IMG/M metagenome (GOLD analysis project Ga0164318, IMG submission 113734) | Subseafloor sediment microbial communities from Guaymas Basin, Gulf of California, Mexico - Guay9, Core 4571-4, 0-3 cm | ecosystem: Environmental > Aquatic > Marine > Hydrothermal vents...
CAAAAAATAACCCTGTTTTGATAGGTGAAGCAGGAGTTGGTAAAACAGCAATTGTTGAAGGGCTTGCAAGAAGAATTGTTTCTGGAGATGTTCCTGAAAATCTGAAGAATAAAAGATTACTTGCCCTTGACCTTGGAGCACTTGTTGCCGGGACAAAATACAGAGGAGAATTTGAAGATAGATTGAAAAGTCTCCTTAAAGAAATAGAGAAAAGAGAAGGAGAAATTGTCCTTTTCATTGATGAATTACATACTCTCGTGGGGGCTGGCGCTGCCGAAGGAGCGATGGATGCTTCTAATATGCTAAAACCGGCCTTGGCACGAGGAGAATTAAGATGTATTGGTGCTACCACTGTAAAGGAATATCGTAAGTATATTGAAAAGGATACTGCTTTAACTCGACGATTTCAACCAGTTTTCGTAAGCGAACCCTCTGTCGAGCAAACCATTACAATCTTACGTGGGTTAAAGGAGAAATATGAAGTTCATCACGGAATTCACATTAAAGATGAAGCACTTATTGCCGCTGCCACTTTGTCTCACCGGTACATTACAGATCGCTTCTTACCCGATAAGGCTATTGACTTAATCGATGAAGCAGCTTCTCGTCTTCGAATTGAATTGGATTCCATGCCGTTAGAGATGGATAATATTCATCGACAGATCATCCAATTAGAGATTGAAAAAGAAGCATTAAAAAAGGAAACTGATGAAGCAGGCCAAAAACAAAGACAAGCTTGTGAAGATAAAATTAAAGAACTTAAACAACACTATGAGATGCTGAAGAAGCAATGGGAAGAAGAGAAAAAAATTATAGATGCGATTTCTACTATCAATAAACGGATAGAAGAATCTAAGATAGAAGAAGAACGAGCCACTCGGGAAGGTGATTTAGAAAAAGCTGCCAAATTTCGATATGGTGTCCGGTTAGAACTGCAAAAAGAAAAGGAAAGGTTAACTCAAAAATTAAATGAACTCTCCAAAGAAAAGCGCATGCTCCGTCAAGAAGTTACTGCAGAGGACATTGCTCAGATAATCTCCCAGTGGACAAATATTCCCATATCTCGATTATTGGAAGGTGAAAGAACCAAACTGCTTCAAATGGAAGATCGCCTAAGAAAAAGGGTTGTGGGACAAGATAACGCAATTTCAGCTTTAGCAAGCGCCATTCGACGAGCTCGCTCTGGAATTCAAGATCCCAATCGTCCAATTGGTTCATTCATCTTTTTAGGACCAACCGGTGTGGGAAAAACAGAAACCGCGAAGGCTTTAGCAGAGTTTCTGTTCGATAGCGAAGATGCATTAATTCGGATCGATATGTCAGAATACATGGAGAAACACAGTGTGTCGCGCTTAATTGGGGCACCTCCAGGTTATGTAGGATATGATGAAGGTGGGCAGCTTACTGAGGCAGTACGTAGACGACCATATTCCGTAATTCTATTCGATGAAATCGAGAAGGCTCATTTAGAAGTCTTCAATGTTTTGCTCCAAGTTTTGGATGATGGAAGGTTAACCGATGGAAAAGGCCGAACAGTGGACTTCAAGAATACGGTATTAATCATGACTAGCAATATCGGTAGCACTTTAATTGCCGAAAAGAGCAAATCTGGAACAAAGTTAACTCAAGAAGAGATTCATGATTTGTTAAAGCAGTATTTCAGACCAGAATTTCTCAACCGAGTAGACGATATAGTTACATTTAATTCCTTGACACCAGAGCATATAAAGGTGATTGTTGAAATTCAAATAAGCGAATTGAATAAAATATTGAGCAACCGTTCTATCACAGTCAAATTGACTCCGAAAGCTGAAGAGAAACTTGCAGAGATTGGATTTGATCCTGAATATGGAGCAAGACCATTAAAACGTACCATTCAACGATATATTCAAGATCCTTTGGCTGTGGCTATTTTAGAAGGACGGGTGCAAGAAGGACAAGAAATTTTGGTTGAAGTTGACAAGCACGGCGAATTTCAAATAGCCAGTTAAAAAATTGAAAGTTTACAGAACAAATCCTTCTTCTCTTCTTTCTGGGAAAGCACTTTTTTTCTCATTTTTTTAATTTGTTATCAGAATGGTTGTTGAACTCCCATCATCTTTTGAACCTGATAACTTTCCTTATTTTCATAGTGATTCTTGCAGCTTTTAGCCAAATCGATCAAATTTTGCAAGTTCCAACAATGACGCCGGCTGAATATCTAGCATTTCATCCTTGGTTAGCCATCAAGGTGGATGAATTAGAATCTATTCGCCTAATTGGGATCTTGAGATAGGATCTCTCGTGATAGGGGTAAAAATTCTTGTTTTCGTGCATTGTGATCTTTAATGTGCCCTAGAATAATTTCTACGGCTTCTTTTTTGCACTTACCACAAAGCATCCCACCTCGGCATCGTTGATATCTATCTTGGAGCTTTGCATCATCTTTTTGGAAATGTATCTCCAATAATTTATACACCATACACTTTTCGGGAATACCACCCAGTTTTTCTTGCTCTTCCTTATTTTTACGACCTCCCGTGTAAGCACCCATAATTTTCTTTCGAATTGATTTAGGGTCATCTCCTAAATTAAAATAACTATTTGGGCGGGATTTACTCATTTTTTTATTTATATCGTCCAATCCAGGAAGTAATTTATGATAAGTGGCTGAGGGTTTGAAAAAAGGTCTTTTCTCTTCTTTTCTCGTTTCAGGATTGATTTCTAAACGACTAAAATACTTGGTTAAATCTCGGACTAACCGTAAATGGGGATCTTGATCAATACCCACTGGAACTACAGTAGGTTGAATGGCATCACGCAATTGAGGCATGAAAATATCCCCCACCTGCACTAACGCGGCCATGTAAAGTGCAAAATCTCGTTCTCCATAAATTGCGCGCATCATATTATTAGTCACGTATCGACCTGCCCTAAACGGCATTTCCTTAACTCGAGGTTCTCGAGATTGAAGCCAAATATATGCCCGCTTTGGATCTAATCCCAATGTAAGAACGTCTGCTAAATTATCCACTGCGTATTCAAAGCTTTTCTTATACGGCATACCATTATCTACGAAAGATTCAATATCTGCAATAGCATAATAAACAAATCCCCCCATTTTCTGAAATTCTACAATTTCTGAAGCGGTGGTTAAGGTCCCCAAATGAAAATGGCCACTTGGTTTTATTCCACTCATGACACCCCAAGGTTTCTGATGTTGTATTGCTTGAACAATTTGATTAAAATCTCTATGACCGTAAATGATTTTTCTTCTTAGAAAACGGTTTTTTTCAAACATTGAATAAGGTATTTCAAGATCTTGAATTAACTGAATTCCAAATTCTTCGGTTAATCGAACGTAATCTTCCTCAGATAACAAACCTTGTCCCCACGGATCTACTTGTGGAACTTCTTCACTGGGATTTTTACTCATCAAGAAAAGCAACTTGTTATTCCATTTGAGCTTTTTGAATAATCCACCTACTCGCACTGCTAGCAACAAATAAAAGTACATGAATTATTTTACGCATGAATACGTAGTAAGAAAATAAACATGCAAATCTGCAAAGAATATTCGTTCAATACCGATACTTTGAACTGCTGTTCAATTGCTGTATGACAAAAATTTTATAATATCACGAATTTTGCTTCGTAATTTATCAAAGAAGATCTTCAATTGTTGAAGATACATCGTTTAAGGTTAATCATCATGGCTGGACGTTTTCTCAAACTCTTCTCACCTTTCATTCGTATAACACCTGAAATTAAACAGCCCGATAGGGAAATTTCATTCAAGGATAAATTGATTTACACCTTCATTGTGCTGCTCATCTATACCATTATGTCAAATGTTCCAATATTTGGCGTGCTAGAAAGTGTAAGCGCTGATTATTACTATTGGCTACGAGTTATTTTAGCCAGTAACCGTGGAACTCTCACCGAACTAGGTATTGGTCCAATAGTAACTGCTGGATTGATTTTACAATTATTACAAGGTAGTAAATTAATTGAAGTGAATATGTCAAATCCTGAAGATCGAGCGCTCTTTACAGGAGCACAAAAAGTGATTACGGTGGTCCTTACCATCTTACAGATTATTGCCTACATTTTCGGAGATGCATTCGGGGATTCTTCAGAGCTTGGCGCTGCTAACATTATTTTGATCTTTCTACAATTGCTCTTTGCAGGAATTTTAATCATGATGATGGATGAAGTCTTGCAAAAAGGTTATGGATTAGGCTCTGGGGTTTCTTTATTCATTGCCAGCGGTGTGGCGGGTCAAATTTTCTGGAATTCGTTTAGCTTTTTCAGTGATCGTTCACAAGATGGATTACCGACTGGAATTATTATTGCCTTCTTTTCAGTTTTATTTAAATCAAATACTGACGTGCAATTAAAAGATCTTTGGATTCGTACCCAAGGCGATCCGGGATTGCTGGGATTGATCACCACGTTGATCATTTTCTTCGTGGTAATTTATGTTGAAACAATGAGAGTTGAGATCCCGCTGACATATGCGGGATATAAGGGTTATCGTGGCAAGTATCCCATGAAATTGCTTTATGTATCAAATATCCCTGTAATTCTGGCCCAAGCACTCTATGCAAACTTGCTGTTCTTTGGACAGCTACTTTGGAAGTGGAGTGATCGGACTGGAAAACTTTCTTGGTGGGTCAATTGGTTCGGAGTATTTGAACAGCCGGAAGGGGCACAGTATTATCAACCTGTAAAAGGATTGCTTAAGTATATCACAGCCCCTCAAGGATTGGGGCAATTAATTAATGCTTTCCAAGAAGGAAACGGAGGAAGTATGATCCTTCAATCCCTCATTTACATGGTCATATTCATCACCATATGTATTGTTTTCGGCCAGATTTGGGTAGAAGTGTCGGGATTAGCCCCTCGGGATATTGCTGGGCAGATTTTAGGTTCACGTATGCAAGTTCCAGGATTCCGTCGAAATGAAAAAGTTATTGAGAAAATTTTGAAGCGATACATTGGACCGCTCACAATATTATGTGGATTTATAGTAGGTATGCTTAGTTTTCTTGCAGATTTTCTAGGAGCATTAAGTTCTGGAACGGGGCTACTTCTTACCGTTGGTATCATTCAAAATTACGCTGAGACTATTTCACAAGAAGCTGCTAAAGAACAATTCCCTGGAATGGGAGCTCTCTTAGGTTAAATACTCTTCTTTAATTTCATTCTCTTTTTTAATACTATTATTATCATTCGCTTATTATAGTAAAATTTTTTTGAAAAATTTTTTTACACGGCAAATCTTGATAAAATTAATGTTGTTTTATCTATTCGCATGGGCAGACTTTATTAAACTGGTTTCTCGTCCACCTCATTCATTATGGTTTATTTTTCTCATATGTTTACTAGTTTCTTTTATATCCACTTTCCTAAATAAAAAACTGGTTGACCACGATAAGGCGCGCCGTATTCAAGAAGTGGTGTCCGAACATAATGCCAAAAAAAAGGAACTTCTTGAACTATCAAAAACAAATCCTAAGCGATATGCCAAGGAATACGGAAAATGGCAAAGGAGGGATGCTAGCGTTCAAAAAATGCAACAATCTATGCAAATGCAACGGTTAAAGCCAACTTGTGTCACACTTATCCCATTCATGCTATTTTTCTTTGTAATTCGCAATATTTATACTCCAGATTGGTCTTCTATCCAACTTCCCGTAGCAAGACCACCAATTAACCCAATGGATGATTTTCCTGCTTTTATAGTAACTATGATGAGATCACAGCTTTTTTCTGCGGTGGGAAATCTTTCTGTAGAAGCGGGTTTTTTGGGTTATACGGGTTATTATATGTTATGTTCATTTACTATGAGCACGGTATTACAGAAATTATTTGGTGTGTCCCAATCAACCCAAAGTCAAGCAGGATCTATGTTTGATACTTCTTCTCAGATAGATTTGCCAAAACCGAGTGATCTTTTGTAGGAATTCCCTATTTTTCTTTTCATCTTCTTTCTTATTATGAACATACAATTTATCAGACGACGGCATTGCACTCTAAAACAATAATATATAGCACTAACGAGTTAGTGATATTGTTTTTATATGCTTATATTGTATTCGGGGGCATCTCATTAATCGAATCAAAGGTATGTATGTGGAGTTGCGATTTTAGATGTTTCTATTTGTTGGGAAAAAAATTATAAATGGTTTCTTGTGTTAGTTATGTGCAATGAATACTGAAGATGAAGGATCAGAAAAAAAAAAAGTTGAACTTTCAAACGAAGAACCTAGTAAAGAATTGCGTGAAGAATCAGATGATGAATCAGACGAAAAATCCGATGAAGAAAAGGTGCAGGTAATCGACGTTAGCAATTTCTTCAATTATCAGAAAGCCCTGAATTCATTAATGGATTATCTGAATGTGTCAATAGATGAAACAATTTCTGGATTTACTCGTTCAGATCAACTGTTATTTTCCCATGCGAATAAAAAATTGATCCTAAATGCGATTTTGGAATCTGGTTTTTATGATTTCTGCAAAATGCGGTTAGCTGAAGTTGCTCAAAGCAATGTTATTGAAGATCAAGAAAGTTTTATGGCAGTGATGAGTCAAATTCAAGGGGAAATTGATCTTCTCGCTTATTTGTTGGTGAATACCCGGTTGGCACACCGAACTTTGAATTTTGATCTTTTTCTCAGTCTATTAAAAGGTGGATTATTCGTTGATATTTTAGAAACACATGAACAAATAGTTAAGGATATGCGCAAGCACGCTCAAGATTTGAATCCGCAGAATATTAAGGAGAATGTGAAAGTTTCAGATAATTCGTTTTACATTTAACCTTTTTTATTCTTTCAAGTGTTTCACCATTTTATAGGCTTTTTGCGAAACAGCCACATATAGTTCTCTAAATACTTGATAAAATTGGTCAGGTTTCTCCAGATTCGGTGCCAAATTCAAAGTTTCTAATATATTAATTTCTGAAGTGGGTTTAGTAAATCGAAAACCTATTTGATAAGGAGCTTTGGGTTGAATAAAGGATGAAGGATCGATTTCTTGCGCGGGGAGAATTGGAACTTCGAAATTTTTTTCTGCAATATTGACCATTTTGCGGATTTTTTTTACCGATATTGAAATTGGTTCATTGGCACAACTTCGAGCATGTTTAATGGTGCAAAGTAATTCTTCTCTGGCTTTTCCTCTCAGTTTTAATAAAAGAAATGGGTCGAAATCAAATACCCGCGCCACATACAATACCGTTGCTGCAATATGTTTGCAAGGAATTTCCTTATCTGGGCAAGAACAAGATGCATTGAGTTTAGTAGTAGGATTGGGAAACAAATCATATCCCAATTCTTCAAAAATTCTTTCGAAATCTTCAGGAATTGAATTTTCTAATAACTTAATGGTATAATATGCTTTTTCAGCGATTTTCATTGAAATCTGATTCCATACATCATCGGGAATCGTATCAAATAAAACTTTAACGCGGTATGGAGTAGGGGCTGTTCCTTGTACGGTGGCAAAGATCATACCAGGTGAAATTGTAATATTTGATAAACGCTCTTCCTGTGCGTATCTAATTCCCCGCTGCATTCGAAAAGGCCGTCCATATCCAAGCATTCTATCCACCCAAAGGTGTCCCCATCGAGTTTTAGCAAATCCATGCAGTTCTTTTTTGATATCTTGAACTACTTTACGAACATTGCTCCCTCGAGAATTGGTGGTTCTTTTATTATATTCCTTACGTGTTATTTCTTTTTTATTCGATTTTTTCATTAGAAAAACCCCTGAGATTTCGAAAAGCTGAATAATTCCTTTAATTCTTCGTTGGAAAGTGAAGTAATCCAAGTTTCTCCCTTTACAGATAATATCCGTTCTGCAAGATCCTGTTTTTCTTCCAACATTTGATCGATTTTCTCTTCAATTGTTCCCGTTGTGATAAATTTATACACGTTAACTGTATGCTTTTGACCAATGCGATAGGCTCGATCGGTGGCTTGAGCTTCGACGGAAGGATTCCACCAACGATCGAAATGAAAAACAGTCGAGGCTTGCGTGAGATTTAATCCTGTACCGCCAGCTCTTAGGGATAAAATTAAGATGGGAATACTGTCCAGCGCAGTGGATTGAAAACTATCTACCAATTTTTGCCGTTGCCGTTCTGGAATTCCACCATGGAACCAGCCAATTGGGATGTGATACTTCATCTCGAGAAAATCTTTAAGCATGTCTCCCATTTGCTTGAATTGAGTAAAAATAAGGAGTTTATCTCCTTCTTCCAAGATTTCATCTATCATTTCGGAAATTCTTTCTATTTTTGGAGAAGCATGGAGAAATTCTGGGTAAGGAATTTGAATATTCTCTCCATTCAAGGTGCTGGTAAAGGAAGATTTTGCGTTTTTTGGCAATATCTGTATCTTTTTCCCTGGATTATACAGAAATTGAGCGGGATGGTTACAAATCTGTTTAGTGAAAGTAAGTAATCTTAAAATTAAACCTTTCCGCTGGATACTGCTTTCTTCAAGGTTTTCCAGCTCTTGCATGGTGTTTTTCACCACTTGAGAATATAATTGGGCTTGTTGAGGGCTTAATTCCAAATAAATTTTTATTTCATTCTTTTCCGGTAAATCTTGGATTATCGATTTATCGGTTTTCAAGCGCCGAAGAATAAATGGTGCAATAAATTGTTGGAGTTTTGCGGCTTTTTGTTCGTCATGATAACGTTCGATAAATAGAACAAATTTTTGTTGAAATACTCGTCTTTGACCCAACAATCCTGGATTGAGAAAATTAAAAAGCGTCCATAATTCTAACAAACGATTTTCTATCGGTGTGCCGCTAAGTGCAATTCTGAATTGAGATTTTAATTTAAATACAGCTTTGGTTTTTAGAGCTTGGTAATTTTTGATGTTTTGTGATTCGTCTAATACAATTCCAGCAAAAGTTATTGTTTCTAAGAGAGAAATGTCGTTTCGAACTGTTCCATAGGTTGTGAGAATAATCAGGTGATTTTGATTGAATTTCTTTACAGCATCTAGATCTTTTATCCGATCTTGCCCATGATGGGTATATACTTCGAATTCTGGGGCAAATCTTTGTATTTCCCGGCGCCAGTTAAACAATACAGATGTTGGACAAATAACTAAGATGGAACCTGGTGCATGGGGGAAATCCTCTTTTCTTCGCTGCAAAAAACTAATTACTTCTACTGTTTTTCCCAATCCCATATCATCTGCGAGGCAAACTCCAAAATTTAAATTGGTCATGTGATACAACCATGTTAGGGCTCTTAATTGGTATTGACGCAGTGTGCCTTGAAAATTAGAAGGTGCTGAGATTGAAGGGAATTCATGGATAGTTTGTAAGGTATCAATTATTGATTGGAAATTTCCTTCCACCACTACTTCATAAGGCTGTGAATTTTCAGATAATTGAACATCTCCAATCATACCTAATTTGATGGCTTCACTTGCGGGAATTTCGCCCTTTATTTTTGATTGCTTTTCAAAAATTGGGCGTAAATTTTCCATATCTTCAGGATCGACCAATATCCAATGATCTCTCCAAAATATTAAGGGTTCACGTTTATTGGCTAACTTCAAGAATTCTTGCTCGGTAAGAGGTTGACCTTCAATGGTACCCTCCCAATGAAACTCTAACATAGAATTCATATCAAACAGAGCTTGTGGTGCGCCCTTTGCTTGTATTGAACCACCACCTTGTCTTGAACTGGTGGCATCTTCTTGAATTTTAGAATTTTCTGTTTTTTTTTCTCGAATTACCAATCTTGCACTTAGGCGTTGTTGCCCTTTAGCTGCAAATTCATCAGGTAAGATTACATTAAAACCTGCTTGAATAAGAAGGTACATGGAATATCTCATAAAATCCATTACTTCTTCCGCCTTTAATTTAACCTGCGATGGACTTTTTCCAAAAAGAGCCCGTTTAATGGGTGGAAACAATTTTGATGAAGTACCTAAAGCTCGAAGCACTTCTTCTTGCAATCCGCTTTCATCTTCGCAAACATTGGCAAATTCCGCATTATGGGTCAGAATTCCTGCCCAAAGTTCATTTAAAGGAATGAAATAATCTGGATCATGCAAAGGTTGAAGGTAAAAGCCCAGTGTCCAATCGGATTTCTCTGTTTTTGGGTATTCTAACCGGAATGTAAAGGATAAACCATAAGCAAAGGAAAAACCTTGAATGTTTTGGACCCAATTACGGAGAATTCCTGGAATAGGTGTATCACAAAAGCGAGTAATTTTGAATTCTCGGTGTTTAGTGATACATGAATATAAAAATCTTAAATCCCAAGAGGTTGTCGGCTCATCCAAACAAGCATTCTCCAAATCCTCGGGGGAATACTGATATAAGGAAGAAAATCGCTCGAAAAATTTATCTGTAAGTGATTCTCTGATGAGTAAATCGCCTATTGTATCCATGTAATTTACGAATAGATAGGAAGGGTGCCATAATCCTGAAGTTTGGTAATAATGAAACGATTTATGGGGAGGAATGAAATCAATTGGGATATTATAAGCACTCCAAGCACTAGTTCGTAGCACTCGATTAAATCGCTGATAATCAAGCTGGCTTTTTAAAATCATCTTCCAATGCCCTTCAAATATATTTGGTTTGAATTCAATTAAATTCGGGACAAAATTACCTCTGGTGAGTAGCTCCATGGTAAGTTTAGTTAGATAGGTCCATGTTTTTATTGATTCTGAATATTGAGGGATTCTTTTTGTACGATCTTTGGTTTCAATAATTTGGAGTTCAAAAAGTAGTTTGATTGCAGGCGGTAACGGAATGATTTTGCCATAGATCAAGTGTAATCTATAATTTTTAACTGGAGATGCGTCTTTTTGGAAGGTTTGTGAAAAATCATGAGGCATCGCTAAGAATATTTCGCATTCTAACAATTTCTTGACTGGAATTTGGGGAAAATACCACGACATTTCCTGATCTAAATTTTTACGCTTTTTTTGAAGTTGTTTTTGGCTAAAATCAGAATTATAATGATCTAGAGTTGCATCTTTTTCTGAATCAAATGAAATAGTTGATGTTTCAGTCAATTGAGTGGTGTCCCACATGATAAAAAAACTTGAATCTGAAGGAGGTTCAGTTTTTTTTGAAATCAAACGAAAATGCGAATGTGGTTCGTTCCAATATTTCGAAGGTAAATATGTTAATTGCAAATTCATAATGCGAACGCGCCCAATAATTACTCATACGGAGATCTCATGATAATCTCCCTATAGTAACTAATAATTACTCATATTGGATCTGCCTTAAAAATTGTGATTTAAATTTTGAGGATTGTTGAAAAATATGATGAAAAATTTCTCATTTTATAATTGAGTAAATTTTCATTTCGAAGACCTTTAAGATTTTTTATTTTTCTTCTCATTTTTACTTCATTTTCCAGCCAAGATACAAACTCAATTAATGTCGGTACTTTGAAAGTGTCTGATATCCATTTTCCATAGCTGCACGAGGTGCAACATTAGGCCAAAAAATTTGCTTGGAAGCCTCGAAAGCGGTTGGTTTCATTACAAGATCAGGTCGTCCGCATTTATACGCAGTCAAAGCCTTTAACAACTGTAAAGAATAAATAAGCGAACGATTTTTTATCGCTGAGGACATCCCTCGCGTATTTAATCGTTTTCCATTGTAATATGTGTTATTACTCGAATTTCCTTGTTCAATCATCGGACGAAACTTATAAATCTTAAGAAAATATTCATCAGACCATGAATTTGGGATATAATCAGTATTGAAATAATAACCCTTTGTTAATTCCTTAACTGGTTGATTTTTAATATTTTTCCGAGCTCTAATAATAGGCATCACCCCTCGATAGTGCAAATGTCTTAGAATTGACTCAGAATAAGGTCCTGAATCTGCAATTATAAGACTCCATTGATGATGATTAATTCTAAAAAAATCTTCAATTGATTCTTTAAACGCTTGGTTATCGCTTCGATTACCTGGAAACATTTTGAAATATATCGGAAACCACCGATCTTTACAATATGCATACAATATTCCAGGATCATAACCTACTCCCTTCTTGATTCCATTATGCCGACAATAACCAGCATCAGGATCTCCATATGTGTCTAATCCATCCTTTTTATTATTATTGCTATTTGCACGGATGAATTGGCCATCCCAAAGTAAGATTCGAGGTATAATTAATCCATAATCAATACATTCTTCTACTAAATCTTGAAAAAATTGAAATACATCAGATTCAGGTAATTTCTTAATCACATAACTCATATCTGCAGCATTAGGAACACTGTGTGAGTGTACGGGAAGGTTGAAAATAGACAATTGCGGAGCAAACCGAAACAATTTCTCAATGCCCCGATAATCTTTAAATCCCATATTAATTCGTAACATTTCATAAATTATAATATCTCTGACAAATAATCCTTTAATAGAAACACCTTCTGATTCTAATCGTTCTTGTACCTCATCAAAAAACGATAAATCGTTCAATTCAAAGAGATTTTCAAAGGAACCTTGAAAGTGGGGAAGGTAATGAAACATATCCCATTCGAGTTTAGTGATATGATTTTTCGCAAAATCTTGATAGCACGTTGTTTTTATAGAAGGAAACCGATAGAGATATTTTCCATTCAAATCGGGTATCCATTCTATAAAATCGGTCATCTTTTTTTGCGATTTAGGAATAATTGATGCAGATCTTGCCTTTTCATAATTGCGAACATAAATCCAAGAAAACCGTTTCCGCGCAACTCTATAGTCTTTAGGTTTCGACATATTATAAATTTCAACATGAATTAATCCAATATAATCTGTTATCTGCGTTTGAAGGATAGGAGGCCGGTTTTTGTAGTAGATCTTAATCAAAGTTAACTACGAATAATATTACTCTTAAATAATAATATAGAGTCCACAGTATTAAAGATTTTTATTCAATTTACGATTTCATCAACAAAACAAGTACAATCCTATATAATAATTCGAAATTGAAAGGCAATCTTCATGAAATTCGGCTAAAAACAGATTATCCTAAAGGAGATGGAGAAGTGCTGGAAAATGAATTTGGACAAGAAAAATGTAGAAATTGCTATCTAAGATTGAAATCAAAGCCAATTTTTCACAAAAGAAAGAAAAAATTTACAAATTTTCAAGATAAAATTTACTCAATTAATTGTAAAGATCCTCAAAACTTAAATATAAAAGTTTTAAATCTGATTATGCTTTTAACACTCAAAATTTACCCACCAAAATAATAATGTCGTGGGTAAATAGAGTTTTCTTTTACATTCAAAACAACGAATATATAATAATATATATTTTATTTAAGTTGTTTTAAAGGGAGGAAAAATAATGAATTTTAAAGTAAAACGCTCTATTCCAATATTAATAAGTGTTTTTCTCTTATTATTGGCTCTTAAAGCTTCTCCGATTCCTGCAGTGAAAGCTACAGGACCCGAAGATATGTATGAAGAGAATGACACTTTTGCTACCGCAGCAAACATCACATGGGGATTTTATCAGTTAACTCTATTTGATGAGGATTATTTCCGAATCAACGTAAGTGCCGGCGATATTATTCATATTCAGCTGCAATCGAATATTAGTGTGGAAAATGTAGAACTTGAAGTGTATAATTCTTCTTATGGATTTATTAAGGGAACTTATACTTATAATGAATTTGAAGAACTATTTATTTCAGTTCCAGAGAAAGATTTCTACGTAATTAGAGTCTATAGCGCAGATGGATACTATTTTTCTGATTATAATATCACCGTTAACAAATATCTACCAGGACAAATCGATGATAAATTCGATAACGGAGTAGGAAACGATATCATTGATAATGCCAGCCCCATTTGGCCGAACTTTTATTCTGACTTAATTCTTAATGATAGTGACTACTACACTGTCCATGTGATGCCCAATGAAGATTTAGATGTGTATATTTACTTTAATCCTGCTCTCTCTTGGATCGATTTCGATATTTACAACCAAACAGGTTTCCAAATTGGTAGTGGGGTTCATGAAGAAATGAATTATGTGCATATTTATCTGACAGCTACTGGAGAAGAACAAAATCTCACAATCCATGTATGGGAAGCCCCGTTTTCTGGATATTCTTATGACATGGATATTTGGGTTTATGGAACTGGACCATCGGGTGATTGGGCGGAACCAAATGACTATATTGAAGAAGCATATATCTTAAGTGGTCCCGGTTTTTATGGAGGTTTGTACGGAAATGTGGATGATGTTGTTGATTACTTCGGAATAATGCTCCATCCTGGAGATTTCTTAGAAGTCGATTTATTTTATGATGAAAGTATCGGAGATTTGAATTTTATTGTTTTCAACTCTACATATGATTACTTATTTAACACATTTAACGGTACTGTATATAAAGGTGAAGTTCCAACAGGTGCACATTTGTATTTCAATTATACAGAAACCTTTAGCAGTTATCTATATTGGGCAATTAATAATACTTGGATAGGAATTGATTATTCAATGCAAGTTTCTATTAGCAATAAATTTGATGATTGGGCTGAAGCAAACGATTATCAAGGAGAAGCTTGTTGGTTAGATTGGGGCTATTACGGCACATTCTACCAATTTGATGATGATTGGTTCCAAATTTCAAATGTGTCAAACGGCCTGTCTGTGCATGTATATCTCACTTTTAATAAATATTCGACAGATCTTGGTATCGAGTTGCTGGATGAATCCGGAAACCCTCACGGATATTATATCGTTGATCATGACGATGGAAAAGAACTGATTTGGGATGTGGTCGGTTATTATTCCACCGAATATATTCGAATTACGGGTCCAAACAATGGAGATTGGTATTATTTGGATATATGGTGGAGCGAAAGCGGCTCTATAGACGACGATTGGGCAGAAGAAAATGATAATTCAGGAGAAACTTTCCTTTTAGGTTATGGAGAATATGACTACTTGATCTTAGCGGATGAGGACTGGTTTTCCTTTGAAGTTTATAATGGAACCACTATAGAAATCGAAGCATACTTCAACCACACTGAAAATGATCTTGATTTCACCGTTTACGATATTATGAATGGAGAAGTTGGTGGTTCATATGGAACAGCAAATAACGAATCTATTGAGCTTTATTGTTATGAAACGGGTCAATGGAGAATCCGAATTTATAGTGCAAACGGATATAACGTAAATCCTGGGAAATACAATTTAACAATAAATATTGGCGATGATGGATGGGAAGAGAATGACTATCTAGGCGAAGCTCCAGAATTATACCCGAATTATTACCCCAATTTAGTAATGAATGACGACGCTGATTGGTATAAAATTTGGGTAGGAGAATACGATAATCTATCATTATACCTTTATTATGAACCATATGCAAATCTAACAATGGATTTATACAATCAGAACGGATATTGGATTCAAAGTAGCTACGATTTATATGATGGCGCCCAGAAACTTGATTTTTATAACGTAGACTATTCACAATATTATTTCATAGCGATTATTGGTGATTTTAGTATCTACGATTTGGATATTTGGATAAATCAGGAGTCAATAGACGATTGGGCAGAAGAAAACGATTATCAAGGAGAAGCAAAACATTTAGACTGGGGCTATCACGGCACATTCTACCAATTTGATGATGATTGGTTCAAATTTCCAGGCGTTTCGGATGGTCAAACAGTACATGTACGCTTATTTTACGATACATACAACGATAGTTTATCCGCATCTTTAGTCGATCAATATGGTAATTCACTTTCATACGATGTATATTATCAATCTGATGGAAGAGAATTAATTTGGAATGTATACGGTTCTTATCCTGAATTTTATCTTCATGTATGGGGAGGAAATTGGGGTCAGTATTACGATATAGACCTATCTTCTGGAGATGATTGGGCTGAAGAAAACGATTATCAAGGAGAAGCAAAACATTTAGACTGGGGCTATCACGGCACATTCTACCAATTTGATGAAGATTGGTTCCAAATTTCGGCTGTGTCAAGCGGCCAGTCTGTGCATGTATATCTCAAATTTGTTACGTATTCGACAGATCTTGGTATCGAGTTGTTGGATGAATATGGAAATCCTCACGGATATTATATCGTTGATCATGACGATGGAAAAGAACTGATTTGGGATGTGGATGGTTATTATTCCACCGAATATATTCGAATTACAGGACCAAACAATGGAGATTTGTATGATTTGGAAGTATGGTGGAGCGATAGTGGCTCAACAAACGATGATTGGATGGAAGATAACGATGAAGCACAATATGCTTCATGGTTGGATGCTCCAGGTGAATGGAATGATTTACGGCAAGGAGATGATGACTATTATCGATTCCATGCGCCAGCTGGGACAATTCACATTGAAGTGGATTGTCGCCAAAATATTCTTCTTAACATGAAATTACTTAATGCTGAAACTTTGGGTCTTATAAGAGTGGATCGATCTACTGATGACGGTTTCCTTGTCATTGATTTTAATTATGATTCAGATAGAGATTATATTATTAAAATAACAGGAGATAATTCCCTTAACTGGTATAATCTAAGAATTTCATTTGAATCTAGTAATCCTTCAGGAAGTGATGATGGTGATGGCTCAGGAAATGGTACTTCGCCTAATGATAATCCATTCAGTGATATGGATTTAAGCAGCATTCCAGGATATTCTCTACCTATTTGGATTGGATTTACATTCTTAGCGGTAGCAGTCGTTTACATGCGAATTAACCGCAGAAAAAGGAAATAATTTGGATCTTATTTATTGCTTTCTTGCTTTTTTTTTTGTTTTATTTTATTGTTTTACACGTAAAACAGCATTTTGCTAAATCGTGAACGTGATAGCATCCTATAAACCTTTAGGTGCTTGGTTGCCAAAGCAACTGTTAACCTTTAGGTGCTTGGTAGTATTGCAAATCATTCATTACTACTACAAATTAACGAAAAAGTTTTTTAGGGTGTTTTATTGTTTCTTTCACATTTTCTTTTGATTTTTTCTTCCTTAATTCGTTTTCTTCAAATTTCTTCTGTTCTAATTCATTTTTCTTCAATATTTTTTTTCCGTGAAGGTTTTTCTTCTTTTCATCTTGTAGATATCGACAAATTCGTTTGTTTTCACGTATAATCTGCAATTTCTCTCTTTGTTGGTTATATTGGAGTAAATAGGTTTCGAGAATTTTCTTGTTAACAGGCGGCTCTAAAACGGGTTTTTCGTGCAAAAATTGCTGGTTTTCATATTTGCGATATACTCGATCTTGCCACTCTTCGTTTTTGCGATAATATTTCCGAATAATTTCTTTTAAAAATGCTTTGTCTTCAAAGGACAAGCTATATTCCGTTGTATCATCCAATTTTTCAGCAGCTTTTTCCAAATGAGGGTAAATTAAGGCCAAAAATGCATGGATATGGGTAATAAATCCTTGAGATTCGAAATCTTGCAGTTGTTTGGTTAAGTATTTCAAATGCTTATCAATACAGGCTTTTTCAACTGCGAACGGTAACGGTTGGTTAATTTTCTCCATTATTTCAGGTGGAGTATTCTTACGAAATTCTTCAATTTCTTTCTGCATTTCGATTCTCTCTTCGGGATGGCGCCAATAATAGATATTTGAGATTATTCGGGTGGTGATTGAATTTTGATCCAAAGTTTCAACTTTTTTTGTAGTAAGATGAGAGATATTCTGAATTTTTTCCTGAAAAATTTTTCCTTTTTGACCAATTTTTTGAATGATTGAACGATTCGATTGATTTCCAGATGTATCAGAATTGAGATGGCCAGATTGGTTTAATTGACCAGAATAGAAAGATTCTTTCAACTCTTGCTGTTGAATTTGATAATCATCATAAATGGTACATAAATTTTGATAAAACAGAAGGATATAGTCGACTGGTATCATTTTTTCCACCCGAAATTTCTCTGGATTACCATGATCATATTTTCGCTTATAAGCTTCGATAAGACGTTCCAAATGGCGATCTTGGCTTCTAACTTCATTTAAAAATTGGAGAAATTCTCCAAAATGAGTATGATCTTGTCCAATTTTTTCACATAAATCTCGAAAAGCATTTCCCAACCGAATAATATTTAACCATTGGGGAGAATCATCAATTGCTCTAATATCTTCCTCAATCTGATTGGAAAAAGTGCGAAATGATTGAATTAATTCACGTTCCAATTTGCGACTGAGTTTATTAAGTTTAATCTGGAGAACTCTTTCATGAACTATGCGGGGATCCAAAATTTTAGTTCTTACCATACATACATCTTCAATTTCTGGTGGTATTTATGCTTCATGCACATTATCGAATCGAAAATCCAGCTATGAATTTTTCCAAATAAATATAAATTACTTTTGCTATTTCTCTATTTGATCGCAGTGAATCGAAAAGTATTCCTTATTGTGTGGATGATTTTATGCTTCACAGCTGGAATGTTTTCGATTTACTTTATTCCCAATTTCACTTCAGAATCTTCATTAGGCTCAATAAATTCTCCCTCGAATTCATTTGATCAATATAATATGAAATCAGAATTCCTAGATGAACTTCCTCAAGAAAATCATATCGTCTATGCAAATTATAGTGATAATTCTCAATTATCTTCCTACATTCAAAGAAATTCTGCTGGAAAATCTTCAGATCCCTTGACTGGAGAAAATAATCAAACATTCAATTCTTCCTATTCAGGAACAACAGATCCTCTAAATTATACCTCCACAACTGCTGGACAGGGAAATTATTCTCGATTTGTTTCTCTTTCATCTACATTTCAGAATAGTTCTCAAGTATACTTACCGCTTCCATCAGAAACTAGAGTCACTAGTCTTAATCTTTCTATTGATGAAATTTGGAAATCTACCAACCATTTTCAACCAATAAATGATTCTATCGAAGGCACTCCCTTCTATTGGATAACCTATACAAATAATTCTCTCAATACCACCAATCCTGGCGATAACGAGTATCTGAATTGGATTAATTTCACCATAGCCTCATTTGGGATCAATAAAATTTTCCAAGTCCAAATATATATTGACAACAATCTCCAGTTCAGCGTTTCTGACATTATGGATTACGAAAATTATAGTTACGCGCACAATTTTTCAGCAGCACAATCAGGAATGCATTTTGCGAACCTTACCCTAATTTATTCCAATCTTTCGGTTTACCAAACCATTCAATTTCCGATTTATCATACTTCAAATACCTATTCAACTTCTTCTATAAACCAAATAGGAGAAATAACAAATCCTTATGTGCAAATTTACAAAGAGGCATCTTCATCTTTTGTAAGTGCAAATTTTACACTCTCAACTCCTGCATATTTTCAAGAATTAAGGATATTTGGGTCCTATTCGGCTTTATTTGGAGAATTTCAACTGACTCTCTATCCTAGTAATGGCACCGGGCCAAATATGAGTGATCCAATCACGAGTATTCAGCGAGTAAATCAAGCTGATCTAATATCTTCTTGGAAAGTCTTTGATTTCAGTCAATTTTCGGTGTTCTTACCTTCTGGCGAATATTACTTTGTACTAAATGCAAGCGGACTAACTTTTGGATACCCTACTAATTATTTTAATCTTTATACGACTATTTCTCCCGCTGACGGAAGCCAAAACCCTCTTCTCTCCCAAGACGGTCTGCACTGGTCTGTATCATCCAAAAATTTCTTATATTCAATGGAATTCTTGGAATATTCTGCTTTAGATCCTACCAATCTTCAATTAAACGCAACCATATATCAAGATTCAGGAGCCCCTACGGAAAGAACGTTTTTAGGCGTTCCTTTACATATAAATTTTAATTCAACCATTGGCGATGATTTGGGATGGCCAGTTGTTTTAGGACAGTTTCCCATCCTTTTTCAAGCAAATTCATCTTGCCTATTTAATTTTTCCATAGATCTTATCGTTAGTAATCAGTTAATTGGTAATTCTACCTCATTTACCATCCCCTATTTAAGTTCTGAAGTTCAATGGTATGGAATACTACCTGAAGGAGAGATTCCAGCTAATACATCCATAATTAAATTCAAAACTGAAACTTTCCGGTATCTAATTTCGTTTCCGAATCATTGGCGAAACATATCTCTTACGTTTAATGGTTCCCTTTCTTTTCATTCACTTCCAAATAATTACTCTGTAATATCGCCCTATTCTTTACTGTCTGCGGAATTTTCGGCAATTTCAGACAATTCACCAGTAGTTTTTGATATTTCTCCTTCGCTACCGTTTTACGGCGGATTAGATGAGATTGTTCCTGAAATAAATACCCATAATACAACTATGCTTGTTTCATTATCTTTTTGGCAAACAAATGGTAACGGAAGCCCGATTAATTCAACATATTTTCCCAGTAAAGCCCAATATCTCGATTATAATCATACTATGTATTCTGAAACCATCAATGGTACACTACCTCAACTTATTTTTCCCACATTTATACTTCCAGAGCACATTTCAGGAGATTTTCTCACTGCGAGAATATGGTGGCATAATGATTCTTGGGCGGGTTCGGTTATAGCTCACTATCCTTTGAAAAATCAAGCGTTTCTTCATCAATCTCACCACTCTATCGATCTTACCCTCAATTCATCAAATCCCCCACGAACATTCCGAATTAGATATGAAGATAAATCATCAAATCCGATTTCTTCAGCAAATGTGTCCGTTTCATGGCCTGCAGAGAATTATTCTATTGAATATTACGAAGAGTGGTACTATATTTCTCTTTTTGCTTTCTCTTTAAATTTTCAAGCGGGAACTAATAGAAATGTATCCATTACTTTTTCTCATTATCGTTATCAAACTCAAACTTGTATGGTGCAGGTATTTTTCCTTCTTGACACGTCATTTTCCTACATGATTAGCAATACAACTATATTCTTCAACCAAAGTTTAACTGTTCAAGGCAAATGGTATTTTGCAAATGGCGAGCCCTTAGTTAAACAATTTCAAATCCAAAATTATAATATTTCCGCTTATATTGATAAAATTTTAATTGATTCTTCTTGGTGGTTTTTTAATTCTAGTGAATTTAATAATGATAATTATAATTTTATTTTACGATTTTACACCGATCCATTCAGTTCATTTAATTTCATTGGAGAGCATACTATTACTCTTTCTTTATACTGTCAAAATAATACTGCAAAATGCGAACCCCAAATTCAAGAAATCACCATAAATGTTAAAGCACCTCCCACATATCTTGAGTTTATCGATTCTTCCACCTATTCTATTCATTATCCTATTTTACAGCCCCCAATACTTTATGAATTTGAAGGATATGACCATCCGTTAAAAATAACTCTTCAATATCATTATCTAGCTACCTATTTAGCCACTTCTAACACATTTTTACCATTTCGATATGGATCTATTTGGGGATATATTTTTGATTCGACCAATAATCTTATTATTTCTAATATCACTCGATTTTCTTTAATATCTTCAGCCACAGGTAAATATTATGCCAATTTCGCAATGGATCAACTACAACCAGCAATGGAATATCAAATTTTCATTTTTGCAAATACAACCAATTTATCTCCTACTCAATTAGATCCAATTTCATTAGAAGTAATTCCTCGATGGAATGTTGAGTTCAATTATCACGATATCGTTAGTGTTGTAGAAGAAAGTAATTTTGAATTTACAGGGAGAGTTTTTTTTAACAACGGTTCTGATCAATGGCTAGCCTCTAATTTTAATCTTTTAGCAGAAATTACCTTTATTGGCGCTGATTCAAATGAAACGATACAATTATCATTAAAAACCGATTCTAATGGCATGTATTTTATTAAAAATATTAAAGTTCCATCTAAAAATCAATTCAATTACATTCTTCTCAAAATTTCAGCCCCTGAATCTAGAACAAGTGTAAGTAATTCTTTCAGTATACAATTTGAAATAACCCGGAATTCATTTCAAAAGATTTTTCTTCCTTTAATTATCATTGTTGGAATTGCTTTAATCGGAATTCCTGTGTTAATTCTTATTGGAAGAAGAATTTCATATCGTTTTTTCCGATATACTCCGATTTATGCAACTATGCAAAATATCCCACTATTGAAAACAACTTTAAAATTAGAAGATTCAACTTCATCTTCATCGGAGCCGCAATTACTGTCTAAGTTAAACACACTTCGCATTCCTTTAAATTCTGAGAAAAATTGGGAAGAAATCACGGTTTCTCCAAATATTGTGAACGAACCACTTGAAGGATTATCCATGTTACAGTTCCTATCCCGCACTCTTAAAGATTTTCAAGATATATTCTTACGTGGGCGAAAATCACTTGATAAAATTGAGTTTTTTGCCCGTAAAGATGAAATTTTCCGTCGTGCTTTGTTATATGAAAGGCATGGAGATTATTATTCTGCGTTAATTCTTTATGCAATTGTATATGAAATGGGTAGGAATTTTCACAACACCGAAGAAAACGCACTTCTCGAGAACATCATGGAGCGCGCTCAATTAAAGTTAACACCTAAAGAGCTTGAACATTTTAGGCGTCGCTACCGCTGGATAAATACTTTTTTTCGACGTCGACCTCCTTTTCAAAAATAACTGAAAACTTTTAATCAAAACCGAAATTAATTAAATCCATTAATACGGGAACAATTCTCCCAACACCCATGTTTAGGAGTTGATTCTTATCTTTCCCGTTTATTACAATTGTATGATATCACTCAGGTAATTATTATGGTTAAAATTCTTCGTAAAACTACATCTATTTGCCCAGAATGCATGGAACCCATCCCAGCTGAAATTTATATTGATTCTGAAACTAATTGGGTTCTTATGCGTAAAACTTGCCCTAAACACGGTGAATTTAAAGACAAAATCTCTATTGATCCCGAATATTACCAATGGAAAAATCAAGAAGCAATCAATCTCGATTCTCCATTTTCTACCACGCCGGAAAATATTCTCAAAATTCCCACACAACATGGTTGCCCATACGATTGCGGTCTCTGCGATAAACATCTTTCTGCGGCAAATTTAATGATAATAGACATAACTAACCGCTGCAACCTTAACTGTCCAATCTGCTTTGCTAATTCTAACGCTGCGGGGCATATTGTAGAGTATTCTTATGAAGAAGTAGTCCAAATAATGGAACATTTTATTAAACAACGTCCTTATCATGCAGTTATTGCCCAGTTTTCTGGTGGAGAACCAACATTGCATCCTCGAATTTTAGATATATTGAAGAAAGCTAAAGAGTTAGGATTCCCCCATACTATGTTAAATACCAATGGTATTCGAATGGCACGTAGTAAGGATTTCTGCCGACAATTAAAAGAGGTGGGATTAGGTGCTATTTATCTGTCTTGGGATGCTTCTAGTGAAAGCTCACATGGTATCTACGAGAAAATTCGGGGAAAAGATTTAACTAATATTAAACAGCAAGTTATTGATAACTGTCGTGAAGTAGGCTTGGATGGGATTTTCCTGGTTTCTACAATTGCTAAAGGTGTAAATGATCACGAAATCGGCCCTATCTTGGAATATGCCAAGAAAAATAATGATATAATTGGTGGACTGGTGTTTCAACCCGTTTCTCTTTGCGGACGAATTACTTTAGAAGATTTAATGAATATGCGCTATACTGCCAGCGATCTAATTCAAGAAATCAAAACAGTAACCAACCAAAAAATCACAAAATTTTATCCATTAACTACTTCTAGTAAACTTACGCAATTATTAGTTTGGTTCTCAGACTTACCTGGTTGGTCTATCTCGGCTCATGATGATTGTGGTTGGGCTACTTTCATGCCCATTCAAAAGGGTGAATGGGTTGCCATGGAAGATTTGATTAATGTCGAGGGTTTTATCAGCTGGGCAAATCAATGTTGGGATATGGTGTTAAAACGGGAAGTACCGAAACCTTCTAAATGGCTCCTAAGTTTGAAATCATTTGCTTATACTTTAGGAATTGAACGTGCATTCGATGTGTTGGTTAACTTTTCCGATGAAATGACTGATATTGCCTATCGAAATTTCATGAAACTGTATTGGGGTATCGGATCCTTAAAATACTTGAAAAATTTCAATATTTCACAAATTTTGAACGACCCAATGTATCGATTTATTTTGAATTTCTTAAATGATATCCGAATTGAGAAATCAAAACAGATGCTACAGCACGGTTTATTATTCGTGGGTTGCATGCATTTTCAAGATGCTTACGATTTAGATGTAGAGCGTGTTCGA
>Ga0164318_10000970_pt1 | contig 24224 bp, 15 predicted proteins | sample GuaBasSedimGuay9_FD_113734 | JGI IMG/M metagenome (GOLD analysis project Ga0164318, IMG submission 113734) | Subseafloor sediment microbial communities from Guaymas Basin, Gulf of California, Mexico - Guay9, Core 4571-4, 0-3 cm | ecosystem: Environmental > Aquatic > Marine > Hydrothermal vents...
ACAAAGACTGGATATTACTCCGATTACAACATCAACCTGGTTGTGGGCTCCTACCTATCGCAGATCTTCGGCACGTTCTACATCTACGTCGCACCCTTCCTGGGCCTCTTTGGTGCAGTGGTTGGCGGTTCTGAGACCGGTTCCAACGTTCTCTTCTATAAGATACAGAAGACCGCCGCGGAGGACATCGGTTATGGAAAGGAGAGTGAGTTCATGACCATCTACGCCGCCCACGCCAATGCAGGGGGCATTGCCTCCGCAATAACGCCCTCTAAGGTGAACAACGCCACGGCCACCATAGGGGCGGGGAGGGAGATAGAAAGCGCCGTGATGAGAAAGAACATAGTTCTCGTCCTTCTCCTAACCACCCTCACCGGTATTATGACCGCACTGTTCCTGCACCTCTCCATTTAGTCAATCCTCTTCAGCCCCTCCGGGTACCTCTTTGAGGCGAGAGAGGAGTATATCCCCTTGAACTTGCTCCATGTCTCCTTGTAGGCTTCGTTCACCTTTCCAATGGGTTTGGCAGGTATCCCAGCTACTATGGTTTCATCCTCGATCACATCCCTGTTCTTCACCACCGCTCCCTCGGCCACTACCGCCCACCTCCCCACCTTCGCATAGTCAGAGACCACCGCGCCCATCCCCACAACCACATCCTCCCCAATCTCGCAGTTGTGAATCACGCAGCCGTGCCCCAAGGTGGCCCTGTCACCTATCTTCGTCATCTCTCCCGGGCGGGCGTGGATGACTACATTGTCCTCAACGCTCACACCATCCCCCAGGATTATTGTGCCGTAATCTCCCCTCAGGACCGCCCCGGGGGCAATGAAGCACTTCCTTCCTATTCTCACATCCCCTATGACCGTTGCCAGCTCGTGAACGAAGGAGCCCTCTCCAATCTGCGGTACCCTTCCCTCAAAGGTATATATAGCCATGAAATCACCCCACTATCTGAAGCCACATTTCTATCCCTCTAAGAATCATCTCGACTGAGATGGCGGTTATAAGAAGCCCCATTACCCTATGGATAGCAAGGACCCCCGTCCTCCCTAGCCTTTCAAGCAACTTCTCGCTGTAGAGGAGAGTGAAATACGTGATAGACATCACAATTACAATGGAGAGGAGGATCCAGCCACGCCAGTAGAAGCTATCCTGGGAGTAGAATCCTATAACAACGGTGGTTATGGCCCCCGGGCCTGCTACAAGGGGGGTGGCCAGAGGGGTTATGGCTACGTCTTCCTTCTCCAGAAGCTCCCGCGCTTCTTCCTCCGTGTATTTCGTTCTGGGGAGTCTGCCGTGGAGCTTGTCGAAGCCTATTTTGAAAAGGAGAAGCCCCCCCGCTATCCTGAAGGATGCATAGGTGATGCCAAACATGGTGAATATGTAGTAGCCGAAGAGGGCGAAGACTATTAGAATCCCTGTGGCTACAAGGACAGTCCTCCTGGCTAGAACAGTCTTGAGCTTCTCTGGCAGGCCCATGGCGTAGGAGGCGTATATGGGGATGACCCCTATCGGGTTCACAATTGCAAATAAGCCTGTGATGAAGGTCACCATCTCTTCAGCGGGTACACCCATCTCCTCACCTATTCTATAAGCCCCCGGTTTATCTCCATGACCGAGATCCTCCCCGGGGAGAGAACGGATTTGAGGTGCTCAAGGGCCTTGAAGGGGTTCACATCGTCGCCGCAGGTGAAGATGTCCACCGCGGCGTATCTGTACTCGGGCCAGGTGTGTATTGATAGGTGCGACTCCGCTATTATGACCATTGCAGAGACCCCCTGCGGGTCGAATTTGTGGGAAGCGTGTGCTAGTATGGTGGCTCCGGCCCTCCTAGCGGCCTCCAGCAGGGTCTCCTCAAGCTCCGTTGTGTTCAGGTCCCCCTTGACGTCAAACATCTCCGCGATTATGTGTGTTCCAAGTCTCTTCATGTGGAATTCCCCCTTTTGTTTTTTCAAATCAGGGGTAAGCTCCATTGCCGTCCCTCAACGCCAAGGTGGGGGAACCCCACCGCAATCCCTGATTCGCTGCGTTTCGGAGGGTATTAGGCTACATTATTTAAGTTTTTTATACCTACCTCATGTTGTTGAGGACTCCTCGTCGCTGTAGAAGTCCTCAGTGTAGACCTCCTCAAAGCCCCTGGAGGTGTCAAGAAGCTCAAATCTTATGAGGTAGGAGTGGTACCAGGGTCTTTTAGGGAGGGTTCTTACAGGAGTGAGGCTGAAGGCTCGGGTCTCCTCGAAGTAGCCCCAGTGGGTGTACTCGGTGAAGTTCCTCACCACGTCTGTTATAACCACGGAGAAGTCGTCAAGCAGCATCCTCTCAAAGGCCTGCCATTTGGGAAGGGACGCCTCTCTTCTGGTCAGACCCACGTATCCACTTGCCCCCTCCCCCTTCAGCGCACTTATACCTCTTCCGACGAAGACCTTTAGAGCATCTAAGGTCTCAGAGGGCTCTGTGGAGAAGATATCAAAGCTCCTCTTCAGATCCTCAGGGAGTGGTTCTCTGATGTCCAAGGTGACTGTCTCTATGGGGAGAGACTCCCTTTCCGCCACCCCTTCGATGAATGCCGTCAGCTCTGGGTCTATCTCGACCACAGTGATCCTCTCCGGTTTCCCCGTAAGGCCCAGGGCGATGGAGGTTAGGTCGTCGTCTCCGATTATGAGTATACGGGAGCCCTTCAGGGAGTCCCTCATCTCAATAAAGGCCACCCTGGCCCACACCGATTCAGCGTTCATACTGGCCTGGTCGTAGTCCCTTTTCACCCCAGGTCTGTCTCTTGCTATCTTTACAAATCTGTCAACAAGGCCCACGTAAGCTCTGGGGAGCACCCCTCTCCCCCCACATCTAGGGCAGAGGTTATCGGGGATGGCGTCAAGCTCGCCTGAGATGTCCACCTTCCATTTTATAACGTCGTCCTCAACAGCCACCAGCCCCTGACTTCCAAGGAAGTCTATCGCCTTTGCAACCTCTGGGACGGTCTCCTCCGAGAGGGCCACAACCTCCCAGAAGTCCCCAGTGTTCTTAAGCGCCCTCAGTATTCTCCTCATGGCCCCCCTCCTTCCCCCTTCCTCTGCCCACCTGTCCAGAACATCGTTCATCCGCATGGGCCCAAATAGAGGGTTATGGGAAATTAACTTTGTGCTGGGGCTCAGCCCCTCTCCCCTATCTTCCCGAGCTTCTTCAGCATCATCTTTGCTGTGTACTCGCTGTGGTGCTCCTTCATCCCCTAACAACCCCCTTCAGAAGGAGAGATGGGCCACCGGTGCGTGGTACCTCATGCACTCCTCCCCACCACCTATGACCTCCAATGAGGCTGGAGTTCTCTTCAAGCCCCTCTGGGGAACTTCCTCCCACTTTTCCATGTAGGACAGAACACATTCATCGCCCCCCCGGCAGGGGGAAGGGCCTTCTCCTTCTTCTTCCTCTTCCCAAAAAGATTCATGGGCGAGTTCTCCAGAGATTATAGAAGCATAGCGAAGGCGGTGGGGCCGTGGTGGGAGGAAAAAGATATTTAACCAACGCACTTTTCCCACTTGATGACCGTTGATCTGAAGTCGGGCTCCCTCTACGCCCTCCTGAAGAGGAGGGGCTTCATCTATCCCTCCTTTGACATCTATGGTGGAGTGTCTGGGTTCTACGATTACGGCCCTCGGGGGGCTGCACTCCTCCGCAGGCTCCAAGAAGAGTGGAGGAAGTTCTTCGTGGTCCAGGAGGGCTTCTACGAGGTGGAGACCGCTGAGATAACTCCCGAGGAGGTCTTCCGTGCCTCCGGGCACCTTGATAGGTTCAACGACTACCTTACCCGCTGCACCTCCTGCGGGGCCTCCTATAGAGCGGACAACCTGATAGAGGAGCTCACAGGGAAGGAGGTTAGGGTGGAGCCGGCGGCATTAAACAGCGAGCTTAAGAAGATCAGATGTCCCAGGTGCGGGGGCGAGCTCGCAGATGTGGAGGAGTTCAATCTGATGTTCTCCACTGCGGTGGGGCCGGGAGGAGGAAAGAAGTCCTACTTGAGGCCCGAGACCGCTCAGGGGATCTTCGTCAACTTCCCCCACCTGCTGAGGGAGGCCCGGGGAAAGCTCCCCTTCGGGGTAGCCCAGATCGGAAGGGGCTTCAGAAACGAGATCTCGCCCCGGCAGGGTCTCATCCGCATGAGGGAGTTTCACATGGCTGAGGGCGAGTTCTTCTTCAATCCTTCCGCAGGGAGATATCCGCCATTTAATGGGGTGCAGGGGGAGGTCTTAAGGCTCCTCCCTGCCGGAGGGGAGGAGGCGGTTTTGAGGACTGGGGAGGCGGTGGAGAGGGGAATCATCCGTTCCGAGTATCTTGCATACTTCATGGTGATATCTAAGAGGTTCCTTGAGCACATTGGACTGGATGGAGGGAGAATAAGGTTCCGCCAGCATAGAAAGGACGAGATGGCCCACTATGCAAGGGACTGCTGGGACGGTGAGGTTCTGACCTCCCTAGGGTGGATAGAGGTGGTAGGGATTGCCGACCGCTCCGCCTATGACCTCTCCCGCCACCAGGATGCCTCGGGGGCCAAGATGGAGGTGCTCATCCCTTACGATGAGCCGAGAAGGGTCAGGGTCAGGAGGCTCAGGCCCAGGATGGATGTGCTGGGCCCCCTATTCAGGGGGAAAGCTAAGGCGGTCTCGCAGGCCATGGAAGCCCTTGAGGTCCCTGAGGACTTCTCCGGGGGAGATGTGATTCTTGAGGTGAGCGGTGAGAGGCTGAAGGTACCGGAGGAGGCCTACGAGATTCAGGAGGTGGAGGAGGTTGTGACGGGGGAGAGAATAATCCCCAACGTCATAGAACCCTCTTTCGGGCTGGACAGGATCTTCGCTGCACTTCTGGAGCACTCAGTAGATGTCAAGGAGAAGGAGGGGGAGGAGTACAGGGTTATGCACCTCCCCCCCTGGGTGGCCCCCCTTCCAGTGGCGGTCTTTCCCCTTCTCACCCGGGGCGGGATGGTGGATATAGCACTTCAGATAGCTAGGGAGCTTAGGGAAGGGGGGATTGAGGTCTTCTACGACGAGGCCGGGTCCATAGGCAGGAGGTACGCCAGAGCCGATGAGATCGGTATTCCTCTAGCGGTCACGGTGGACCACAGGACGGCGGAGGATGGCACAGTGACTTTGAGGGAGAGGGACTCTACCTCTCAGGTAAGGCTGCCTATGAAAGAGCTTGAGGGGGTTGTGGGGGATTACACCCGGGGCTGCATCGACTGGAAAGATATCAAAAAGAGGTACCCCCCGCAGGGAGAGTAGCTCCGGATATCATCCCGTTCTCCCCCCAAAACCAAACGAGGGCTCTATCCTCCATCTCACTTCACCGGGGAGGGATCAAAGCAGAGTAGGTCAGGCGGAAATTATATAGTCCCCCTCAAGGATACCCTACGGGAGGTGTTTACAGTGAAGACATCTGAAGGTCTATTTGAGATGGCTGCTGAGATAGAGAGGAGGGGGGTAGTCTACTACGAGAGGTTGGCGGAGAAGGTGGAGGACCCCCGGGGTTCGTCTCTCTTCAAATATCTGGCGGAGCAGGAGAGGGAGCACGAGAGGCTCTTTATGGAGGGAAGGAATAAGTTTGGGGGGGTGGAGTTCACCGAGCCGCTGCCGGTGATCAGGGCTGATGACATATTCGTAGCCGACATTCTGGACAACACCGACGAGGTGGGTGCCACTGAGTATGCCATAGAGGTGGAGAGAAGGACTGCAGACCTCTACCGCACCGCCGCTGAAGCGGCCACTGACAGCAGCCTCAAGGAGTTCCTCACCAATCTAGCTAGAATAGAGGAGGGACACGAGAAGCTCCTGAAGGACAACCTAGAGTCCCTAAAGTCAGAAGGGGCATGGCAGGGATACGTTCCCCTGCTTGAGGGCTGATCCCCAGCTATGGAACTACTCCTGGAGGACCTCATATCCAGTGAGGCTTAGGAAGGAGCGGATACTTTTGGGCCGCGAGGTACGTCTGGGTGAGATGAAGCTCTTCTGGTGCCCATCCTGCAACCTGCCGGTGGTGGCTCAGAGGATATGCCCCCGCTGTGGCGAGGACACCCGCGTGGTTAGACTGACCCCTCCCGGGGACGCAAGGCCCGCCTTTGAGGGTGACATCCGCCTCATAAGAGAGGTTGTAGAAAGGAACTTTGGGGAGAGGGCGGCCGAGGCCTTTGTCAGGGATGGGGAGGTGGTCTTTATAAACAGGGCCCCCTCGGTGGATCTCCACCATGAGGTCATTGCAGGGGGGGAGGTGTTGGGGGCGGTAATCTACGACCTCAAAGAGGGTGATTTTCGCCTCACATTGAGGGAGGGGGGTTCCGCTAGGATCGTTGATGTGGCTGAGAGGGGAGTTATCACTGTGGATGGGGGTGCAGCCCAGGCAATTCTCGAGAGGGGCGCATCGCTGCTCCGCCCGGGGGCCCTTGAGGTAAGGGGGGGAGTGAAGAAAGGACAGGAGGTGCTCCTCCTTGACCCATCCGGCCGCCTCTTTGCCGGCGGCCGGGCCACTGCAGACCTTCCCCGGGGGGAGGTATCCCCGGGGAAGGGAATGGTGGTTAAGGTGCGCTGGAAGAGCCCCACCTCCCCCATCCCCCCGCCCCCGGCCCTGATGAGCATTCAGGATGTGGTTGAGGCTAATAGGGAGTATCTGAAGTACCTGGAGCAGAAGGGTGTGGAGTTTGTAAGGGAGGTCAGAAAGAAATTCCCTCGCCTTCCTGTTGTTGTCTCCTACTCGGGGGGGAAGGATTCCCTCGCGACCCTGCTTGTAGTGCTCGAGGCGGGCTTGAAGCCCCCCATACTCTTCGTGAACACCGGACTTGAGTTCCCCGAAACCCTACAGAACGTGAGGGATGTGGCCCGCCGCTACGAGCTAGATGTGCTGGAGGCCACCCCCACGGCGGACTTCTACTCCGAGATAGAGCGTTTCGGGCCCCCGGGAAGGGACTACAGGTTCTGCTGCAAGAGCCTGAAGCTTGGCCCCGTGGTGAAGCTCATCGGTGAGCGCTTCCCCCAGGGTGTTCTCTCTTTCATAGGCCAGAGGAGATACGAGTCTTTCGGAAGGATGGAGAAGGGGGAGGTGTGGAGGAATCCGTGGGTCCCGGGCCAGATAGGGGCCTCCCCCATACAGGATTGGACGGCCCTTGAAGTCTTCCTCTACATCTTAATGAAGGGAGCACCTCTCAACCCCCTTTACAGGAGGGGCCTGGACAGGATTGGCTGCTGGCTCTGTCCGGCCACGGACATGGGGGACCTTGAGGTCATAGGCGGGGAGCACCCCCACTGGGAGAGGTGGAGTGAGTTCCTCGCAAGGTGGGCAGAGAGGGAGTCCCTCCCGAAAGAGGCCCTCCGCTGGGGCACCTGGCGCTATAGGCGTCCCCCGGGGTGGCTCAGGGAGATGGCAAGGAGGGAGGGCATCAGCCTCCCGGAGGACCTGAGGAGGGGGTGGATGGGAATGCTTGAGATGGAAGAGGGGCGGGATAGAATCGTCCTCAAAGGCGTAAAGGATAAGGGAAGACTTCTCAATATTCTCTACGCTGTAGGGGAGGTGAAGGAGGGAGTTGTCAGGACCCCCGAAGGGGAGGTTCTCGTTGAGGTGAGCGGTCAGGAAGTGGTGTTGAAGGGCAGCGCAGTGGGGGACCTGGTGGGTTTTCTCAAGAGCGTTGCCATACGCTCCCAGGAGTGCGTTCACTGCGGTATCTGTCCTGGGAGGTGTCCCACAGGTGCCCTCACCCTCGGTCCTTCCGGAATAGAGATAGATGAGAAGACCTGCGTCAGCTGTCGTCACTGTCTTTTGGGCCCCTGTCCGGCCGAGGCCTACCGCCCTTCCCGGGGCTTCTCATTTTGAGCTTAAGCTTCTTGGGGGTCTTCGGGGGGATCATGTCGATCCTGCTTATCCCTTTCAGGTCTCTGTCCACCCTCCCGGTCACGGCGTCCACGGCGAACCTCCTCAGCCCCTTGGGAGTGTCTACGTCCACCAGGTAGTAGGGGTAGTATATCCTCCTCCGCTCGCCCATCCTCAGCCTGTCCTCAAGGAAGGCTAGCGTTCTGAAGGTTTTCTTCTCGTCTGCTCGCGGCTTCAATATGTGCTCTTCCACCACCTCCTCTGTTGCTGAGGGCAGGTCCGCCAGAGGCCTTCTCAAGCTCTTGGGGAGATAGAAGGGTTTCATCGGGGAGTAGACACTCTCGCCGCTCTCGGAGTCGTATTCCTCCTTTATAAGGCCCCTCCCCTGAAGGGACTTCAGCAGCTCAATAACCCTCTCCTTGGGGAGCTTGAAGTTTTCAAGGATATCCTTCAATGAAGCGGGGTGGTGGGTGGTCAGATGGAACATAAGCTTCGCTTCAAGGGGGGGGAGGGTGACCAGCTCGGGGAACCCTTCGCTCCTTGTAAGGCGCCTCCCCCAGCCCATTATGAGCTCCCCCGAGTGGAGGTCAACGTAGATGTAGAACCTCCTGGGCCTTTTGATAAGGCCCCCCGGGGCGGAGGTCTCTACCGTGAGTATGGGGAGGTAGAAGGGGAATATGTCTGCCACGTCGCTCCTCCTTCTGGTTATAATATTTAGCTCCTTCAAGGCCGCTTCGGCCGCCCATTCGGGCTCTATCCGGGGCGGCACCACTGGGAGAATGATTTCTTTCCGGGGGGGAGCCTCCTCCTTTCCTCCCCTCTCCTCCTCTTCTAATCCACCCTTTATGGGCTTCAGCTCCTTTAGCTCCCCCGCCTCCTCTGTGGACCTCTCTAGGGGCTTCTTCTCCCCATGCACTCTTCCCTCCCTCACCATCGGCTTTTTCACCCTTCTGCTCTCCCCCTCGGCTCCCCTCTTCTTCACACCCTTATCCGAAAGAGGGCTTTTTTTCTTTCTTTTTTCCTTCCCCCCCTCCCTCCTGGAAACCCCTCTTCCCACCCTCTTATTCTTTCCCTCCACCGAGCCCTCTTTCCCTCTCTTAATCTCTCTCTCCTCGCTCTCCACCGGTCCGACCTTATCTCCCGCCGCCTTCTTCTCCTTCAGAAGCTCAACGTCTTTCTCCAAGGCTTTTAAGTATCCGCTGGCTACCTTCTCCTCCCTGGCCTCTCCCCTCACCTCCTCTATGCTCTTTTTAAGTGCGTCCACCCCTTCCTCCAGCCCCTCCAGCTCCCCTCTTGCCAGCTTTGAGAGGAGCTCCTGATAGCTTCTCTCTATCCGTTCAAGCCTCTCTCTCAGGACTCTATTCTCTATTCTTATCCTGCTTTCCTCCTCCCCCATCAGCTCCCTCTCCTTCCTCTCCCACCTTCCCTCAACACTTCTGTAGAGGAGGGTCTCGTCAAAGGCCCTCTCTATGTATTCCAAGTGCTCCTTCGGAAGAAGCTCGTAGTCCAGAATTATAATGAGTTTGGAAGAGCCCTTCAACGACCTCCAACGGAGCTCCTTGAAGAGCGTGAGGACCTCCTCCGGCAACATCTCCTTCAGAACATCCTCCACCCCACCTATGATAATAGCCCCACCTCCCCGGTCCTCGGCCATCTGCTGGAGGGTCTCCACCGTGGCCTTCAGCGGTCTGCTCCCAAGCTCCCGCAGAGTGAACCCCCCCGTCATGCTTTTCGACGCATACATTCCCTCCCCCGAAAGAACGAAGCCGCCCAGGGTGGAGAACTCCGAGAGTATTTGCCTCAGGGCGGTCTCGGTCTCGTCCGTCTCTATAAGGAGTGAGGGCGGCGCCCTCTCAAGCACCTTTAAGGGAGACCTCTCCTCCCTCCTCTTTCTTATTGTTCCCCCGGGCATTGCAGTCTCGCCGGCATGTCTGCTTAGCCTTGGTCTCACCATCATAAGAAAGGCCCTCCCTCCGCCCATCTGGTCTCCCACCACCACCTCCCCAGGTTTAAGGCCCCTTAAGAAGGAGGGTGTGGAGAACTCCTTCGGCATATGTGTGGGCATTCTCTTGAGAAGTGCTGAAATGTCATCCTTCATGGCCAGTGTATGGGCCACCACCAGGTCCACCTGGGAGAGGACATCGTCGTCCGTGGCAGAGGGCCTCTGGGTGGCAAGGACCAGCCCGCACCCTGGCTTCCTCCCTAGTTTCGCGTACTCCACTAGGGGTTCGGTGGCTGCGGTCCTCCTCCCCCGGGGGAGGATAAGGTGCGCCTCATCGATAAGGAGCCAGGTCACCGGGATGGCCCCCCTCCCCCCTAAGCGGCTCACAAGGATCTTCCTTGCCAGAATTCCCGTTATGAGGGCCCGCTTTGAATCCCCTAGGGAGGGGGAGGAGAGGTCAAGGACCGTTATAGCATTGGGTCTTGCTATGGTACTTAGAGGGGTCCCATCCGGGGAGAAAAAGCCCCAGGACTGGGCGGCCTTCAGGCGCGATATAATGCTTCGGCGGGTATGCTGGGAGTAGCCTTTTTCCGGTGAGAGGATATCCACATCCTCCTCTGCGCATCGTATCATGTCCTCTATGGTGTACCTCTCCTTTCCCTCAACCCGCTCGTAGCCCTCCCCTCTAGCCGCCCTATAGCCGCCTTTCACCTTCTTTATGATGTCGGAGATGAGGTTGCCCTGCTGGGAGAAGGGGTCTATGTCAAATATGGCCATCCAATCCTCCGCCTTGAGGTCCGAGACTGATATGGTGAGGGGGTTCCCTGGGGGGGGCTCCCCCGGCACGGGAGGGGACATAACTAAAGTGTTCTTAAATCCCCTGTGTCTCAGCCCCATTTCCTTCAGCTTCTCCTGAGCACCATACCCCTTCTCTTTAAGCGACCAGAAAATTCCTATCGGGTCCACTATGACGGTTGCTATCTCCAGTGAGTTTCTGCAGAGCTCTTCAGCGAAGACACCTAAGGTGTAGCTCTTTCCCGAGCCCCTCTTACCGCATATAAATACCACGTGGGGGTACTCTGCACCCAGGTAGACTGGCATGCCCTTTTCAATACCGTCGCCGGACTCTAAGATCTCTCCTAGAAGAAGGAGGCCCCTTGATCGCAGTCGCTTCATGTCCGAGGTGCGTCTTCCTATCACAACAGCAGCAAGCTCTCTGTCGTAGAGAAGGTCAAGCAGCTCGGTGGTGGGGTGGCGTCTCCGGCCGTTTACATCTCTGCCATTATCCTCCGACTTCAATTGATTCAACTCCACGGTGATATAAAAATGGCGGCTATATTTTTAACTTCTGTTCCGAGCGGGTGTGAAAAACACTGTTCTCCCTGCGAAATCCCGGGTTTGGACAAAAAACTATTAATACAAAAATGCAGTTTTTAAAGCCTGGTTTAGCATGAAACTGCACTCTTAAAGGGGTGAACCAGATGCCAAGAAAGAGAAAGATAAAGGTTGAGTGGGAAGACACCAAAGCGGAAAAAAAGGGCAGGAGGGCGAAGAAGGCCGTTTTTGAACCGGAGGAGCCAGAGGCGGTGATGGAGCCCGAGATGGAAGAGGTTGTGGAGACCGTAGAGGAGCCCCTGGAGGAGATGGTGGAGGAGGCTCCGGTGAAGGAGAAGGCGGAGAAGGGAGCCAGAGAGAGGGCAAGGATGCCCACGCCCAAGGGCTGGGATGAGATAGAGAAGGAGAAGGAAGAGCTTCTGAAGCTCTACGACGAGGTGGAGTCCTTAAGAAGGGAGCTCATTCGCAAGGAGGAGGAGATACTCAAGAAGGCGGAGGAGCACTTCAGGGAGCACCTTCTGAAGCTGGAGAAGGAAAAAGAGGACGTTGATTATGAGCGTAAGAGGCTTGAGAGGGAGGCGGAGGACATCAAGATGAGGAGGGAGGACCTCCTCAAGGAGATAAAGGAGCTGGAGGAGGAGAGGAAACGCTTCCTGAAGCTCAGGGATGAGATAGAGAAGGAGAAGCTCAGTTTTGAGAGGCTCAAAGAGGAGCTAGAGGCGGAGAGAAAAGAGCTTGAGAAGAAGAAATCGGTCCTCGACGGGAGGGAGGCCACACTCTTTGAGGAGAAGGACCGCCTGAGGAAAGAGAAGGAGGCCTTTGAGAAGGAGAGGGAGGAGGTGGAGGCCTTAAAGGCTGAGCTGGAGAGGGAGAGGGGGGAGCTGGAGCGCCGCAGGGAGATGCTGGAGAGGGAGCGGGAGGATTTGAGGAAGAAAGAGGAGGAGTTTCAGAAGCAGCTTGAGGAGTTTGAGGAGAACTACAGGGAGTATCGCAGGGGTATGATGGAAGTGGAGAAGAAGATGGAGGAGGCTCAGGCACTTCTCGATGATGTTGAGAGAAGGGAGAGCGCACTGGAGGAGGAGAGGAGAAGGCTTGAGGAGGAGAGGCGGGCTCTGAGGGAGGAGAGGGCAGCACTTGAGAAGGAGAGAGGGGAGATTGAGGCGGAGAAGAAGGATATGGAGGCGGAAAAAGCGCTTCTTGAGAGGGAGGACAGGCGCATTGCGAGGCTCAAGGATTCACTGATGGCTGAGAGGGATGAGCTGAAGAAGATGAAGGAAGAGCTTGAGGCCAAGGAGAAGGAGCTGAGCGAGCTGGAATGGAAGATCGAGGATGAGAAGAGGGCCTTAAAGAGGGAGAAGGAGCAGCTGGAGGCGGAGAAGAAGAAGATGATCCCGCTTGAGGAGCATGAGAGGAAGGTCTCAGAACTTCAGCAGGAAATAGAGGACCTGGAGTACGAGCTTAGGAGGGCGAGAGAGAGGATAGAGGAGCTCAAAGGCAGGGCACCTCCTAAGGAGGAGGAACCACGCAGGTTTGAGAAGAGAAGGATCAAGGTTCCCTCTGTCAAGGTGGAGGTTGAGGAAGAGGAGGAAGAAGAAGAGGAGGTCACTTTCAGACCGAAGAGGAAAGTGGCTGTGGAAGAGGAAGAGAAGGAAGAGGTCAAGGAGGAGAAGAAATACAAGCCGAAGCTTGTTAAGTGCCCCAAGTGCAGTGCTAAGATAAAGGTGACATCTCCGGAGAGACCACTTACAGTTGTATGTCCGTCCTGCGGCTACAAGGGAATACTCCGTAAGTAAGTAGCTCACCTAGCACTTCAGGGTGAAGCTAGAGATAACGTTCATGTAGTCTTCGCTTATCTGAAGGACTTTCATGACGCTTCCGTCCTTCTCACCTATGGAGTAGGTAAGACTCACCTCTATCCGATAGCTCTGGAACTGATCTCCCACAAAGTAACCCTGGGCTTCATCCACATCCCCCGGGGCTAGGTCCCAAAATGAGATGTTAAGTCTGAGAACCTCCTCACCGCCCTCTCCCACAACGGAGAGGTATCCTTCAACATATCCGGCCTTGCGGTTACCGGTGTTTTTCACCATTAGGTTGACGTCTATTATCCCGCCCACCCCGCCGCCCCCTATTGCCTCGTGGTAGAGGAGATAGACCTGAAGGCTCCTACGGGGGTAGAGGATGTATGCGGAGGTGGCGAGGATTACGGCCACAAGGACCACAGAGATGAGAAGTCCCCTCTTCAGCTTACCACCCCCGATACGGCCTCCTGCCACATCATTACAATAGGTGCAGGGATGATAGTAGCGCTCCTGTAGCCCTCCAGGTTGATTTCGAGCGGGCCGCTCTGCAGGGAGAGGGTGCGGGTGAAACCGCTGGATGACACTCTATATACGTAGAAGCTTCCTCTGGGGGACATGTCTTTTCCGCGCACCTTCAGGGAGAAGTCCAAAACGGCCTTCACGTTCCTCACTTCAAGCTTTTTTAGATATATGACAGGCAACCCTCCGGGGAGCATGCTGGAGTCCAGTGCCAGGCTCTTCACGTCCCTAGCGGAGAAGATTAGGGAGTTTATGGTGAAGCCTTCGATGTATGGGATGTTTTCCATCTCAAGAGTGAAGTATTCGATTCCTTCACTCTTTAGAACGTACATTGAGCCGTGGTAGTAGGTCTCGGTATCCCCGGCATTCTCAACAAAAAGCTGATATCTTCCCCTCTGGCCCAGCCCCTTCCCATCGTAGTTTATGTAGAGGTCTATATCCCTCCCGCTTGTTGCGAGAGAAAACGTGGGGAACCCTTGGAGGGTGAGGGTGTGTCTTAAGCTTACTAGTGGGTTGCTCACTATGCGGGCACTAAAGCTCAACGGGAGATCATGGAAAATGCCGTAGATCTGAGACCATCTCCCCTTCAAAGATTTGGAGAGCTTTATGTAGAGGAACTCGAGGTATTGGGAGGAGGAGTAGTTCACATCGATGTCCCTCTCCATCCTCCCCCGGAAGCTGAAATCAGCCGGCAGAGCGGGCATATAAATCTCCCTCAACGAGGGCTCCTCCCCCAGCTTCCTTAGCCTTGCCAGGACCTCTCCCAGGTCCACAGGCTCCCCCTCCAGGGTGGAGACGTGTGCCTCCATATGGGCCACGATCCGGCCACCGATGCTCATGTTGGTGGTTATCTCCGCCTTCACGTCCATGTTTATACCGGATTTTATGTCGTTCATGTAGATCGTTATATCTCTATCTTGGAAACCTAAGGTCCTTACAAGAAGCCATGGCATGGCTGGTGAGTATCCCTCGAAGTCCAGGTCGAACACAAGGGTCTCCTCCTCAAAGGAGAAGCTTAAAGAGCCCTCCGAGGGGAGGCCCATGAGGAATATTTTCATGTCGAGGGAGGACTCCCTGCCCTTGCCGCTCTGGTATATCCAGAGGCCATGTGTCCAGCTGGCAGGTTTGAAAGGAGCGCTTCCCAGCCTCTGTACGTGGAGGACAAGGTCCGTGGACTGGTCGCTACCCACCCTCCAGCTGAGGGACATGTTTTGGCCGATGGCCCCGAGCCTCTCCACCATCGAGTCAAGGGCGTTGTACGTCAGGTTGAGAAGGCTGTCAGCGATGCCTGTTAAGGAGAGGAGGCCTTCGGCTATTCCGGTGAAGTCACCTCCGTATAGAGAGGGGAGCGGGATTTCAACCCCTGTGAGATTGGAGGGAAGCGTCATGTTAAGATACTCGGGTAAAGGTCGGAAGGCGCCCCTTAAAGAGAGGGAGTTTATGGCTTCCTCGAGCTCTATCAGGAGGTCCCCGGCCCCTTCGCTTCGGATCTCTATAATAGGAGCAGTGCCGCGGACAAACCTGAAAAAAGACACCCTCTGGAGCTTTATCGATATCTCGCCGGAGATTCCCCTTTGATGGATGCTTAGGAAGTTAGAGATGGGGTAGAAACGGGGGATGAAAGTGGCGGAGTTCGTCATGTAGGCCTGGAAGTTCTCTACATGTGTGCCGAAAGAGACCCAAAAGGTATCTTTCAGATTTATAATCTCAGCCTCCCCCATAAGCCCCTCTATTATCATTTCAATTGAGACCTCCTCGCTTCTGCCAAGAAGGTGGACCTCCTCCACCCTCTCGGAGAGTCCCAAAAAGAGCCTCTCTCCTTCCGGGTCCTGAAGAATGGTCATCTCTCCGGGGGCGCTATCTACCATGAGCAATGTCTCCCCCCCCGGGATGATTCCAGCGAGATCGACCTTCTGTCTTTTGAGAAGTGTGAGAGCGACCTTGAAGCCGGAGGAGAAGTTCAGCTCCCCCTTTTGGACATTCTTCAGCCGGATCGAAAGGGTGGGGTAGGCATCCTCATTAGCTTGGTAGATGGATAGATAGCTGGATGAGGATGTGGTTAGGTATTTCAGCTCTCCGGAGGCGTAGAAGATCTCCCCCAGCCCCCCTTCACACTCTGCCTCAAGCCACCCCTTCTCCTCAGGAAGAGTGGCTACGGATCTGGGCAGGGACCTTAGAACCCTGCCGATCCTGCCGAATCTCTCCGATATCTTTCCCATGACCCCCTCCAACATACCTCCCACAATCCCCAGGGAGGCGTTGACCGGGAAGGTAGCATTGTAGGAGTAGAACTCTCCTCCTGTTGTGCTGAGGTGCAATGTGAGGGGTAACTCCTTGATCAGCATGGTCGTGACGGATAGCTCTCCCGTAGGTGAGAGAATCTCCTCGTGGAAGGCTAGCCTCCCTACGGTATGAGAGCCGTGGTAGGTAAGCTCGGTCACGTTCTTCCCGCCTGTGCTGTGACGGTCCACCTTGATATGCAGAGAAGGTGGTAGGTCGGTGACCTTCGCTACCGCATATAGGCTGGCGGAATCTTCTTCTCTATATGCTAGGTCAAGTCTTGTGGGAAACTCTCCTGACCCCTCCTCACCTGCTCTCCACACCAGTTCATTTATCGGAGATGTTAGGGAGGGGAAGTCCAGAGAGAGGTTTCCCGAGGGCGGAACGGAGGAGTATCCGAGGGATGGTGTGAGGGTTCCAGTTAAATGGGAGTAGCCTACGATCCGAAGGTCTTCCACCTTCAGGAGGGCGATGTGAGGCGAGAATGATGATAAGCCATCCTGGCTCCAGTACGATATGCTGTAGGGCCCAACAACGTCTATGAAGGAGAACTGGGCACTGCTGAGATTACTTAAAGAGAAGCCAGAGAAGCTACCCCTTTCAAACCTGGCCACAACCCTCTCGGCCCTCACGCTCATGATGAGTCTGGAGGGGGGATGGTCTGCCCCAGCACCCAGGCACCACAGATAGTTCTTTCCAGAATAGGATATGGCCTTCACCACATAGACCTCAAGGGGTGAGGGGTTCGGAGTTCCTAGCGCCTCCACCTCAAGGGTGATGGTAAATCCTTCGAAAGAAAGGGATGGGGGGGTGGGGGGTAGTATTGTAGGGGGGTTTATTTCAACACTGGCCTGAGTGACGCCCAAACGAACCCTGATATCTCTCCCGGCAGAGTCCCCCGTGGAGGAGTCATTGTCGGTGTCTATGTATACCCAGCGGGATAGGTCCGAATCTGTGAAGACAAGCCTTGGGATAAGGGAGCCAAGCTTCCAGTTCACATACCCCTCCTGATAGGTCATCACCCCAAAGTTCAGGCTCCCCTCACTCAAGGGTTGGGGCAGGACCCAGTCAAGAAGTGTTGTGTAATTTGCCCGGGGGTTCTTCTTGACCTCCTCAATGATCAGCGGCTCTTTAAGCTTTGGAAGGGAGAGCTCCTGGTCGGCCACTTCATAATTGTTCATAAAGTTCGAGGGGATATTGTGCGGGGTGTATATGTTGAGGGGCAACGCATGGGCGGAGTAGTTCACAATCTGAGGGGGGTCAACACTCTGCTGGATCTCTCCCTCCAACGAGGAGAGGCGTGAGAAGATATTGTAATCGGCGGGAGGCGGCAAGCTACCTGCATCCTCAAGCTCTCCCCCTCCCCCCCTGCCTCCCATTACCACAATGAGGAACTGTGTGAGGAGAATAAGAGCCATAAGAGCGGCCCGAAACCTTCTCTCCTCTCTGTCGCGCCTACTCGGGATCATCTTTCATCACACATCTTTATCCTTCCTTGCCTTCACCACAGCTTCCCACTCGAGTTACCTGATGGTGTGTTATACCAGATGATATGTTATATATCCCACATTATTTAATAAATTGATGGGTGTGGAACTCTTCCTACACCCATTCTTAGGCCACATTGCCCTCTATTTGCTATCTGTCCGCACCTACAACATCAAAAGACTTTAAAAAGCCCACATTATTCATCCACCATGGAAGTCACGGCCTCCGCTCCCGCGAAGGTGATTCTGTTCGGCGAGCATGCAGTAGTCTACGGCCAGCCAGCCCTTTCCACTGCCATCTCTCTGCGATTTAAGCTCCGGGCTAGGGAGTGGACAAAGACCACTATTGACGGGGAGAGTCCCAGAAAGAAGAGGTTCAAATACTTCACCAAGGCACTTGAGCTTTTTCCGCCGCCAGCACCTATTAAGCTGGAGACGTCCTCTGAGATTCCCCCGGCATCCGGGCTGGGCTCTTCGGCGGCCCTTGCGGTCTCTGCGGTCTCAGCACTCATGACTTTGAGGGGAGAGACACCATCCGAGGAGAGGGTGGCTAAGGAGGCATTTGAGGTAGAGTGGGGGGTGCAGGGCAGGGCTTCACCTACCGATACGACCACATCCACCCACGGCAGTGGGATATTGGTGTCGGACGGGGAGGAGGAGAATCTTCTTTGGAGGATTGCCAAAGGGGGGAAAAGCTGGTACCTCCATCATGTAGATATGCCGGAGCTGGTCCTTGTGGTGGGATTTACCGGCAGGGGCTCATCTACAAAATTGATGGTGGAGAAGGTAGCTAGATACGTTGAAAGGGACCGCTTCGCTAGGGAGGTAATAGAGGATATCGGCTCAATTGTGCGTGAGGCGCTCGTGGCGCTGAAGAGGGGAGACCTTGTGACTGTAGGAGAACTCATGGAGCGGAACCATAAGTTCCTTGCGATACTAGGTGTCAACACAAGAGAGCTCCAAAGGCTCAAGGAGGCCGCCGCCAAGGAGGCCCTAGGTGCTAAGATCACAGGAGCGGGCGGCGGTGGAAGCATCATAGCCCTTGTTGAGGATGAGGAGAAGGGCAAAAGAGTTGCCACCAGGATCGAACAATTTGGGGGGAGGCCCTACATTGTCAGGGTAGAGAGCAGAGGTTTTGAGGTGGGGGTCAAAAGGGGTGAGGAGGAGAAGGTCAGCACAGGTGAAACGTTTAGTGAAAATATCAAAGAGGACAAATAGTTTTTATAAGGTATAACTGATAATCCTTCAAGCCTAATTTGGACCCAAGGGGGCCTGAGATAAGATGAGATACGGCGACAAGGAGGGTCTAGGAGTAATCTACAACGGGGACGGATCCCTCATCCTCGGGGAGGAGGAGAAGATTCTCGCCCGGGAGAAGGGGATTATCCCGACGCTGAAAACCTCTTGGAGGGTTTACGGCGGAGAGACCTTGATATCCACCATAAAGGGAGACATCTACCTCACCACAGACAGGCTGGTCTTCATCGGGGAGAGGGAGGATGTCTACCTAATCGGCAGTGAAGGAGCAAGAGCAGCTCAGGAGCCTGGGGGATTGGGTCTTAGGAGCCTCGCCACCTCAGGTATAAGGGACTTCTTCGAGATACCCAACCTGGAGATCATGGGTGTGGAACGCAAGAGCGGTGTTATACTCTCAGGAGAGCTAATCTATATCTATCTACTCTCCCAAGGGAAGCAGTATCACCTGCAAATGACTTTAAGGAGCAGCTCCCCCCTTCTCAAAAGGCTTCTCAATAAAGAGGTGCCCTCGCTGGACGACCTGGTGAAGAACCTCAAGAAGTACTTCCAAATAACGGACTGGATGTACACAGAGAGCGAGAAAGCCGCCTGGCGTGACATAATTGAGCGGAAGAGGGCAGAGGCTGATAAGATTGGTGTGGAGCAGGGGATCATCCCCGGGAGGGAGGTTGAAGTGGACTCCAGGCCCGTCAGGCCCACCAGGGAAGAGGCAAAGAAGATAGATGGACTGACCGTGGAGTACTTCCGTAAACTTCTGGAAAAGGGCCTCATCACTCCCAAGATATACGAGAAGCTTACCGGAGAGAAGGCCCCAGAGATTAAAAAGGAGGAGATACCGGAGGCTGAAGAGGCCCCGAGCCCACCTCCTACTGAAAGACAGCCCCCCGGAATACGGGAGGTGGAAACCGGTGTGGCGGAGATGGGGGTGACTCCCATAAAGGAGGCGGTTGAGGTCCCACCTCAGGCCCCCTTCAGAGAGGCTTTTGAAAAGCCGCTCCCACCCCCTTCCCCCCCTGAAGAGGAGAAGATGGCGGTACCTATGCTGGAGACATCAGTGGAGGGTCCCACCGCAGTGGCACCCGCCCTGGAGGGGAGGGGGGAGGGAGCAGGGGAAGGAGCCCGGAGGGAGGAGGGAATTCCAGAGGAGGCACCAACGCCGCCGCCCAGGGAGGAACTCGAGAAAATGCTTCTTGAGACCCTTCAGCTAGCGGCGGAGGGCAAAGCGGAACTTCCGCTACCCCCTCCACCCCCGGAGATTGAAAGCCCGCTGCCGAAAGCGGAAGAGGCAGATGCCACAAAAGCTCCGCATACGATTCCTCTGCAGGCTCCGGCGCCACTATCTGAACAGCCTTCGGTGGGAGAGGGAGAGGCCCTCACCGTTGAGAAGGCCCCTCAAGTGGCGGGTCCCCCAAAGGTGCCGGGCAAGAAGGTCAAAGCAAAGAAAATAATCCTTAAAGTGAAGAAACCTCGTAAAGAGTGATTCAAGGGGCCGGTCGTCAGGCCCCAGGAGGCGAGAAATGTATCGCATGGAGATGGAGAAAATGGAGGAGACGCCCAGTGCCGGGAGAAGAATTGCAGCCCTTCTTATAGATATGATAATAGTTTATGTAGTCTATCTTCTCATACTTCTATCCGCCGGCAGGGAACCACAGCTGTACAAGTTTCAGCTTGCATTCCCCTACCCACTTGCCTATGGACTTCTCCTGTTCCTCTATTCCTTCATCTTTGATATCCTCATGAATGCAACCCCGGGGAAGATAATCCTCTCAATGAGACTCTCCCCCCCCGACAGAGGTTGGATGGTGTGGCTCTTCACAAGGGAGCTCTTCAAGGCCAACCTCTATATTTTTCTTCTGGACACTATCTTCGGCGTCCTCCTGAGCGGAGGAAAGTCCCTCAGAATGACCGACTACATATTTAACGGGGGGGTGGTGGAACATACCCCCAGTCCAGAGCCCATGCCTCAGTTGCCGCCCAGACCCCTCTACAGGCCTCCGTCCCCACCACCCGAAAGGCCTCCTCAGGAGGCCCCAGTCCAGCAGGCCACCTATGAGGGAAGGTGCCCCCGCTGTGGTATGCCCTATGCTTTGACGGCGGATGGCAGAGAGATATCGGGCCTCTGGAACGGTATGTGCATCTGGTGCGGCTATCCAGTGTTAAGACATCTCGGGGTGTAAGAACTGAGAGATGTTCGCTGGGTTGAGGAGATACTGAACAACAGAGTGAGCGGGGCTACGGCCCTCATAGCGAAGGCCCTGCAGGGGCTTCTCAAAACCTTCCGGGAGAGCGGGAAGGAAGAGGCCTCTGCTGCGCTCAGGCGACTTCTTGAGGCCCACTCCGGAATCCCCTCCTGGTGGGTGGTTCTGAAGGAGGCAGAGGGGTGCCTGAAGGGGTGTGAGCCCGGAAGCGGGCTTGAGAGTCTCAGAAAAAACATTGAGAAATCAACCAGACGGGCGGCCGAGAAGGCTGCTGAGGGCATTGAAGGGTTGAGGAGCATGGTAACCTTATCCTCCTCTTCCGTGGTAGAGGAGGCCCTCAAGATCGCCTCCCCTCCTGAGATTTACGTGATGGAATCGAGGCCCCTCGGCGAAGGCGCGGGAATGGCGGGGAGGCTTATGAAGGCAGGGATTAACGTGAGAGTGGTGGTTGACTCGGCCCCCGGGGAGCTGATCAGAGAGGGTGTGATCGAAGCTGCGTTGGTCGGTGCGGATGCTCTCTTTGAGGACTACCTGGTCAACAAGGTGGGCACCCTTCCCCTGGCGGTCCTCTGCAGTCATTTTGAGAGGCCCTTTTTTGTCGTGGCCCAGTGGTTCAAGAATATAAAGATGAAATATGAAGAGTTCTACGGCCCAGGAAAATTCCCTGAGCCCCCTGGCGGGTTTAAAGACCCCCGGGAGATTAATGTGACTCTTCCTTCACTGAACTTCTACTTTGATCTCACCCCCCGGGCATTGATAAACACAATTTACAAAGGATAAGCACCTTTGAAACAACAATATGAACCCCCGGGAGATTGATGAAGGCCGAGAGAGTGATAAAAAAAGAATGTCTAAAAGTAAAAAATAGAACTCTTCAATGCAACATTATTTGCGGATTAATCAAGAAGTTGTTTAAATTGGAGTTGTCTGGACATGGGAGGGAAAACTTTATTAACAGAATGTCCTATTTAGGAGATGGTAATTCCCACGCTACGTTTTATAAAAAACGAGTAAACAAATGGGGGCATTGCGTTATGAAAGCGAAAAAAGTCGTTTTATGGATTGTAGGTTTATTAGTACTCCAGATGCTTCTCTTCACGAGAGGCACTGGAACTGTGGAAGCGAAAGAGGCTACAGAGGAAGAAACTCTCTACCTGGCGATGCAGGAGGACATGCCGAACTTTAACTACTTTGACCTAGCATCAAACACAGTGTGGAAGGACTACGTTCTGAGATTCTGCTTTGACAGCATCTCAGGGCTGGACCCTGCAGGAAACGTCTATCCTGCGCTGGCTGAGAGCTGGGACTTCGACGAGGACAACCTGAAGGTAACAGTGCATCTTCGGGAGGGCGTGAAGTTCCACGACGGTGTGGAGATGACCGCTGACGACGTTGTGTTCACTTACAAAGTGCTGAGAGACGGCACAACGCTCTCCTCCTCCATTATCGACGCCTTCGATGCTGACGGCGATGGCATGGTCTCCCAGGATGAAATCGACGGCACTGTTGATGCGGATGGAGACGGAGTCTACGAGGGCGTGAAGAAGATAGACAACTACACCGTGGAGATGACAATGGCCAAACCCTACGGACAGTTCTTCCTCACCACACTGGGAATAACAATAATCCCGAAGCACATCTGGGAGAACCACCTTTCAGAAGACGGAACTGTGGACACCCTCTGGGGGAGCAATGAAGCGGCAGCAATAGGCACCGGCCCCTTCTACTACGCCGGAGGGAAAGCAAACGTCTACAGAGAGCTTAAGATCTTCGAAGACTACTGGGGCAAGGATTTCACCACCCCTGCCGGATACAAATTATATCCGACTGAGGTGAAAAGGATATACTACAAGCTGTACTCCAACTTAGACACAGCCATCCTGGCCCTTAAAACGGGACAGGTGGACCACATCCCATGGGCGGTGACCCCAGGTTATGTCCCTGACCTCATCAGCAACCCCAACACTGACCTCATATCAATAGCTGACAATGGCTACTTCTATCTGGCATTCAACCAGAAGAAGGAGCCAATGAACATGTTGGCTTTCAGAAAAGCTGTCAGCCACTGCATCGATAAGGAGACTATTATCCAGCGGTACATGGGTGGTTACGGTCAGGCTGGGGACAGCGTAGAGCCGCCCTTCTGGACAGACTGGTACAACAGCAGCGTGGAACACTATCCTTTCAACCTTGACACTGCAAGACAGGTACTCCAGGAAGCGGGCTTCAGCTGGGACACAACTGGCAATCTTCTGATGCCCGATGGAAAACATGTGCCTTCCCTTGTCATACTCACCCCGCCCGCAGACTATGACCCGATAAGGATAAAAGCGGGTGAGATGATCGCCAATAACCTGAGGAAGATCGGTATAGACGCCACAGCCAAGCCTCTCGACTTCGATGTGCTTGTAGCTAAAATGAATTCTTTTGATTACGACATGTTGATCATCGGCTGGTCACTCTCTTCGGACCCGATAGGAAACGTTTTTGACATCCTGGGTCCGAAGGCGAGCCAGAACTACTTTGCCTTCTGGTCGGAGAACAATGACAATCCGTGGTATAACAAAATTGGTGGAGTCTCCACAAAGGCAGATGCGGAGACGCAGGCCTACGCAGATAAAGTCCAGTGGCTAGGAGAGCAGGCGAAGACGACCTTTGACAGGGAGAAGCAGATTTATTATACCAAGTGGGCGCAGGGTGTATTATCCAAGGCTATACCGGTAAATGTGCTTTACTATCGCGTAAACAACTATGCGGTCTCCAAGACGTGGAACGGATGGGTACCCTTCCTAGGAGAGCTCATATCCGGATACTCAATAGCTGCATTAACAAGAACCCAGGCCCAACCTCCTGTGGGGGAGGCGATAACAGCGCTTTTCAATGTGCCCGATAAGCTTCAGTACGGGGTGGAGACCACCGCAACAGCACTGGTCTTTGACAAGGATGGAAAGGCCGTTGAAGGGGCTACAGTAACCCTCTCAGGCGACGGTTTTGATATCCCCAACGCGACCGTTACCACGGGAAGCGATGGAATGGCAACCATCGCTCTGACCCCCGTGCAGGTGGGATACCTCACCCTGCAAGTGACGGCCACAAGTGGTGCCAATTCCTTCACCACTCAAAAGACAGTAAGCGTTGTCAAAGCAAAACCTGACGTGCTGTTTATGACGGCATCCCCCGAGAAGGTCTTCCTCCTCCCCGGGGAGACGAGCATCATAACATTGAAGGTGGTTGATCAGGAAGGCGCTCCTGTGGAGGGGGCACAGATAGAACTTGATCTGGGCCTTATGGGTTACGGAGAGGTGGATCATTCAACGGTGACCACAGGAGCGGACGGAACGGCCACGATGGTGTACACGGCTCCCTCGGAGCTGCCCCTCAACAAGCACGCGGAGGTAAGGCTTTCGCTCTCCGTGAGTAAAGAGGGATATGCAAGTGACATGACCAGTACCGTAACCCAGTACCTTGTAATAAAGAACACCGAACCCAGTCAGTGGCAGTACATAGCTATAGAGGACGTCACATCCTTTGCGTGCAACGAGACCAACAGAAGCAGCAC
>Ga0164318_10000971_pt1 | contig 24222 bp, 27 predicted proteins | sample GuaBasSedimGuay9_FD_113734 | JGI IMG/M metagenome (GOLD analysis project Ga0164318, IMG submission 113734) | Subseafloor sediment microbial communities from Guaymas Basin, Gulf of California, Mexico - Guay9, Core 4571-4, 0-3 cm | ecosystem: Environmental > Aquatic > Marine > Hydrothermal vents...
AATGAAGATACAGAATTAGATTTGATTGGGTACTTAATTCTTAAGCGCTGTGTTAAACGGCGCAATGAGGATATGGCTAATGACCAGAAATTTTAGTAACTGGCTAGACGGGTATTTAAAGTATACTTACGATACAGAATCTGCGCCCATTTTTCATAAGTGGGTAGGGTTAAGTGCTGTAGCTAGTGTACTTGCTCGGAAAGTTTGGTTAGAGATAGGGAGGTTAAAGATATATCCTAACATGTACGTAGTCCTTACTGCCGAGCCGGGAGTAGCTAGAAAAACGCAAGCTATTAACTATATGACTCCACTTTTGCAAGAGATCCAGGGGGTAAAACTCAGTGCTGATGCAATAACGAAGGAAGCACTGACTATGGATATAGCTGCGGCGATGGACAGTGCAATGATGCCTGATGGTAGTATAATTGAGCATTGTTCACTGAGTATTATATCTAAAGAGTTTGAAAGCTTTTTAGGGCAAAAGAAAGAAAACACTAAGATGCTTGTATTCCTGACAGATATATTTGACGCCCCAAGTAAGTGGGAGTACAAGACGAAGGGTAGTGGTGAGGATAACGCAGTAGCTGCGTATGTTAATCTGTTGGCCGCCACTACACCTGGGAGTATTGCTAGTAGCTTACCTGTGCAAGCTATTGGTGGGGGCTTAACCTCTAGAGTTATGTTTGTCTGGGCAAATGGGAGGCAAAAGAAAGTAACAGCTCCAGAGAAGCCGCCTAAAGAACTTGAGCAAGCAGTGCTTCAAGACCTAATTGCTATCTCTAGGATTGTAGGGCCATTTACTTTAAGCGATGAATGTTTTGTAGCTTGGGATAAATGGTACCAGAATTATGATGAGGAAAATGCTGGAAGACTTGCCCAGGATAAAGCATTTCGAGGATGGTATTCAAGAAAACCTTTGTACATACAAAAGCTGGCAATCATTAATACAGCTATGTTGGGAGGCAGTAGAATAGTTGAGTGGCCAGCATTTGCCCAAGCATTAGAGGATGTGGAAGAAGTAGAGAGTAACATGGGGAATACCTTTAATGCTGTAGGTAGAAGTGAATTATCCCCAGATGTTAATACGGTTTTAGTAGAGATTAAAACTCGTAAATCTGTTAGTGAGGCTGTATTACTGCAGATTATGTGGAGGGATGTTGATGCTAAGAAGTTTGACAATGTTATAGAGACAGCGATTAGAACTGGCAAAGTGCGCAGGGACTTCGTTGGGCCTGATGGCCAAAGGGGAGTGTGGTATTACTGGATAGGAGATAAAGGGAATAATGACTAATGTTGAACTGCAAAATGCTATTGTAGTAACTGATAAAATGATAAGAGATGCCCCTAGAGGATCTGTAAGGTATGCTCCTCTGGAAGCTCATTTTATTTTACTGATTCAAGAACAAACAAAAAGAATAAACTCTAAAGACAGATAGAAAGGAAGCAACTATGAAAATAATTTGTGAAGATAATTATAACAGAGAGCATATTAGTGATGTATTAATCGCTGAAAATGTAAACGAGTTTTACGGTAAAATTATTGTAAAATTTTTACTGTCTAAGTATACTTCACGCACTACATCGGAGTATTTTAAGTTGGTTGAAGATGACCACCAACTCTACGTCTTTACACCATAACAGTAAATAAGGGGCCCATAATCTGGGCCCCTTTTTATTGGAGTGCTTGTCTAATAATTGAACGGGCACTCTTTACTTTCCATGGTAAGCATCATATGCCGGAACACTTAAGAAGTATCGTAACAATCTTAAATTATCATCCCCGTAGATCTCTGGGCTATGCCCTTCCATGATGTTCATACTTCTTATAACAGAGATAGGAACTACGGCGCCGCCAGTACCCAACCAATTCTGGTACATCTGAGTCATCAAGAAACTGTCATCATTCTCTTTTCTGTAGTGCCATGTTGTCATGGCTGCCTGAATGATTGGGTTCAGTCCGAGAGTGGCCCTGTAATCCCGTTGGTCAAGGAAGGGAAGGTGGAAGAAGTGATGTTCTAAAGCACTGTTAACTCCTACCGCAGCCCCATAAGTTGCCGCACCTGCTGCAGCTATTTCCTTAAAGCTATTATACATTACTGGAGTACCGAAGAAATCAGTCTCTGTAACTAAGCCATTAACAAACATGTTAGCACTGTATTGACTCTCTGCATCTTTGATGTATGTGCCTACGTTACGAAGGTCCTTCAGTACTTGTTTGCCGTTATTGCCTGAGATATCAAGTTTAACTCCCTTAGCTATCTCAATGATTGAGCGTTTGGCCCTTATCCCAGCTACTACCCGCCGTTGGGCTATCTTATACGGAGTAGCCTGGAACATTGCCAATGCTCTCATCATTGGGCTTTTCAGGAAAGGTACGTTAAATTCCCTGGATACAAAGTTGTTTGTCAGTATCTGATGGTGTATGCCGTAGAGGGCTTGCTCAGCTGTCATACCCCTCTTATTAGCCATGCGTACAGATGCTTCAATGGAAAGGGATCTGTCAAATAACTCAGCCGTATTAAGAAAAAAAGAGCCGAAATCCTGTACTCCATTAGCTGCCTTCTGTAAACGCTTAAACGTCTCATGGGGTATTTCCATAGTGGAATCAACTACCATCTGCCTTGTTACGTTAGTACCTATCAGTGACCGACCCATTTTAACAAGTGCTTTATGCGCTTCTTCTTCCATGAACCCCATCTTAATTAGTTTATCAGCAAGATGTTTGTCCTCAGCTACCATGTGCATTGTCATCTTACCTGCACCTATGATTGAAGGTGCTATGTGGGCCACTGGCATCTGAGCTATTGTACCTACTGCTTTCGTAAGATGCTTAAGACCTGCACCAGTACTAAGAAAAAGGCGCTTATACACTTCATAGTTTGAGTAAATACCAGCGGCTTTATTAGCAGCTGTCCACTCTACAGGATTACTCCCCATGAACAAACTATCAAAAGCCGTTGACAGCCCTGAGTGAGTCTGCACCATCTTACTGTTCATAACATCTTTCCAACCTTCGACATTCCAAAACTGGTGATTGGATAGGCGTTTCTCTGCGTCTCCGACATACCAGTTTATTGTATCTACAAAGTCTGGAACAGCTGGCCTACTAACAGGTGATGTCCTACTGTAGAATCTATTAAAGGCCTGGGCATCGTACCTACCCGAGTCAATATTTCGCATCATCTTCTCAATCATAGGATTAGGTCGATGAGGGAAATAACCTTCTTTAATTACTGGGAGGCCTAACTTCTCCATGCGACTCTTGTACGAGTTAAGGAATTCCCTCGTATGCCCTACTAATATCTTATCGTCCTCAGTAAGTAACTGCTTAAGCCAAGGATATTTCTTAAAATCTGCATGGCTGTCAAGGGCCAGTGAGACTCGGAGGGACTGGCTATTCGGCGCCAGTTCTTTAGCGAGTGCATCGTACTTAACTCGGTACTCCTTAGCTCCAGCTTCAGCTTCTTTCTGAAACCCCTTAGCTTCTGTGATTTTAGATTTCCATGTCGCTATGTCAGCTACCATAGCATCATCTGCATCAACTCCCAGCTTAGCTACCCGCTCTTCCATCTTGGTAAGTTCTTTACTAAGGTGGCCTACCTCAGCCCTATGAAAATTGTGCTTCATTTCTTCAGCTGCTAGCTTGTCTAGCTTACTGAAAGATTTAGAGAGGAGGGTGTATTCAGATGTGTGGCCTACTCTGTCTGTTATGTTCTTAAATATCTGCTTACCAGTTCGAATGTTACTAAGCTCTGCCATATAATAACTGAGTTTCTGCACCGCAGGACTCATCATTTTCTTGTATTTGGAGCCCATTGTCAGCTCTATAAGCTCGTGGGGAGACATAACTTTATGCAGTACTTCAAGGCCTTTACCAGTAGAACGCTTCGTCATACTTCGCATATTAGCTACAAAGGTCTCAGACGCGGATGCTACTTTGGTACCATCTTCAGCTAAATGGCCGAGGGTAGAAACTCCTTTCTGGATATACTTTTCAGCAAATGCAACTTCTCCTTTAGGTAATACAGCTGCTGTGATACCAGATTCAATGAGATGTTTCTCTAGTGCTTTGATAGCAAGACTTCCCATCTTACCTACGGTACCAAGAACACTAGCATTAGCTTCTTCAGTATCTCCCATAAATAACAGTGCGGCGCCTGCAGGAACTCCCCATTTACCTAAAGCTTTAAACACTGGTTTAAGCGTTGAACTTTTTTCAGGGGCTACAAGACCTTTATCTGCTATGTACCTAGTGACTTTATTTTCTAAGTCTACTGCTGTATCAGCTGCCATATCCTGGAAGCGTATGTCGCCGCCAGCAGTATGAGCTATTTCATTAAGTTTTCCTATGTTAATAGACTTAAGGGCTTTAGTAGCTTTCTCTGGTCGCCGTAGTATTTGGCTAAGCTTTTTAGGTTGAAAAGCTACTTTACTTATTTTCTGATCTCGCAGTGCATTAAGGGAGCCCTGGATGGGCCCTTGTGGGTCAGTGATAGCACGCCCCTGCAGCACGTCACTCTCTAGCTGGAGGTAGGCTTTAGCACCTTTGTTAGCTTGCTGTCTAAGTTCTCCTACCTTTCTGGAGCCCGTAGTTTTAATTACTTTACCTTCGGCCACTTTACTTATGGCATTGTATGCTGAATCCTGGGTGGGGCCAGCTAATCCTTCTGCACCAAGCTCTGATATACTTTTACTTACGTTCTCAGCTCGTGCTAAATCTGAACCTAGGACAGTCCGTTCAGCCGCCGCTACTGCATCTACTCCACCAACAGCACTGGCCTCAAAATCCTCTATGAATGCATTAGTCAGTGAGCGTTCAAGATCAACTTGTTTCCCTGTGAATTTGCCAGTGAGTTTAGCCGCATCATGGCGCAAGACTACAACTCCATGCGGGGTTATCTTAAGTGGCCCTTCTGCTGGCGTCGCAGTTAAATCTAACCACAGTCCATTTTTAGCAGCATCAGCACCTTTCAATATTTCAGAGATATTTACTTTATGCATAGACTTAGCTACTTGCCAAGCCTTAGCCATTTTATATACTTTACCAGCTCCTTTAAATGTCCCAACTTCTCCTAAGGAATAAGCTGCTAACTCTAATCCAGCATTCTGCCACTTATCTGCAGTACTATCCGAACTTTCATTAGCTCGATAAGTCTCAGATCTTTTAAGAAGCTTAGTTGCAGCATGCCCAGGTATTGCACCTGCAGCACCTAAACCGAATGCACTGGCCAAAGCCGGAAGTCCAATGAGCGAGGAACCACCTGAGAACGGAGCTGCTGCTAATAAGGTAGCTCCAACCGCGGCCGCTGCTCCCATGCCAAGTATCTCACCTGGAGAAGCAAGCCAAGAATTCTTGTCGTCGTCAGCTGACTCTCGCCGTTGAAGTTCCTGATGCCAATTATCGTAGCCCATGGGTTTCTTCAGTGAAGACATATTCCAACTGTTATCTTCACGGTAATACCTATTGGTACTGTCTGCCATAGATTTACCCTCGGCATCCCTCCCAGCGTACATAGTACTTCCCAGTCTATTGAGAATATCATATGCTCGCATCCCTTTAGTCTCAGGGGATTCTAAAGCAGCTCTAAAAGTACTAGATAGATTCTGTGCAAAACCTGACATTGGGTGGTCAGTAGGAATATTTGCATCTACAGCTGCAGAACGCCGAGCAAATTTATTATACTTAGGAGCCCGATCACTGGGACTAAGCGTTTGCACATAGTCTGCTGCCATTATGTCAAGCTTACGCGGTTGGGCAAGAAGATTAATTTTCTTTTCTTCGCTTTTAGCATACGCAACTCTCTCGGCCTTGTCAGCACTAGCACGAGCTGCTCTTCTGCTTTCTAGTATATTCATAATATCCTCTTAATTAAATTCTGAATCAGCATACCCTAACGCGTCACTTAAACTTCTTTTTCTCTTTCTGGTATTGGAACCAAAGCTCTCTAACCCTTGTATATAATTATCATTCAAGTCAAACTTGTCAAATTCTGAAGGGTTAAGAATGTCTACTGGCTCAGGAATATACTGTTGCCCTGGTATCACAGGTGAATTCATTAAGTTAGTTGAAGGGCCAACGATTTCACCAGAAGGAGAAGATTGTTCTCTTTTATACTCTTTCTCCATTCTACCGAGTTCTAATTCACTAGCAGTAGCTTCGGCCTCACCTTCTCTAGCTTTAGCATTATGTTCATTAGCTAAACTAGTATAATACCCTTGAGTAGATTTAATTTCATCTCGTTTAACATTTCCTCTCATAGTTTGTACAGTAGCAGCTCCTTTATTTGCTAGGGTCTGCTGGTACTCGGAGGATTTATTCTTAAGCCTGGTGCGAACAGTAGCTGCTTTATCTGCCGCAGTCTGTGTAGCCATGTTCCCCTGGTTACGTAATGTGCCTCGGAGGGTTTCCCTGCTGTCTAACCTGTCAGCTTTTTGCTCGAATGTCCCCTTCATAGTTTTTTCATATGCTCGTCTTTCTTTTTTCATCTTAGCTGACCTTTCGTAACTGTTGTACCATTTGTCTGAACCTGGATAAGCAATTCCCATTGTGTACTCCTTACCGTAAAGTTACTCCAAGTATGCGCCAATCATCGTCAGATATACCTGGATTTATATACTTTATTATATACTCTTTAAGTGCATCTTTTATATCAGCTGTTCTATCTTGCCGCCTATACAGCATGTACATTCCAACTTCTTTATAGTCAGCTGTCCACCCATCTATCTCATTTTTATCAACATGCTTGTAAAAATGGAGTATACTTCCTTCTGTGCTGTTAGCAGTGCCTCTTGAATCTACACAGTAAAATCTTACTTCAGCTTCGAATTGAGTTACGTAATCAAGATAATCACCTGTAGGAGGTATGATTAAATCAGTTCCTATAGCTATCCCATTATTAATACTACCGTCTATTACAGTCAACCACATTATAAAAGGATTTATATCTTTGTGCTGTAATGTAGCTTTAGGGTTTATATGCAGTGTATCAGTATCTCCAGGGGTGTAAGGATATTTATAACAGTAAAGGTCTCCAGCGTCAGTGTATGCTTTTTCTTGGAAATCATACCACCAGAAATAATTACCACTTTCAGAAGTTGCTGACTGAGAGTAATTATTGTAATTATCCGTGAGGTAAGGAATAGCCGCTGACCAATCTGAAAAATAATACCACGGCAGTTCTATCTTGTCATAGTCATGTGGAGTATATTCATGCAAAGATTCTCCTGACGGGCCTCTTCCACTTTGCCCATTACTGTGAGTTACTGTAACAGCATTATCTCCGAGAAGCAAATACCTTGGATAATACTTAACACTAAGTTGAAAACCATCCATTCTTGGTGTTATATAACTGTACTCGTCTAATTCACTAAGTGTCCATACTTGGCCTTGCCCTGTAGCAGGGTCTTGCTCATAGTGGTCTATTTTTGTTTTTAACTTATCAAAATCATGTGGCCAGTTATTCTCATTGCACTCTTTATACCCATGAGGAACTATTGATCTTTTAGCATATTCAATATTTTGAATACACTTATCTTTACTTCCTACAGTGTGTACCCCAGTAGGAGACCACACGGCCATCCGTATACTGTCAGCTTCTTTTGGAAGATCATGTTCTGTATCACTGTGTGTAAATAATACAGAAGTGTCAGTTAATGTAACAAAGTTAAACTCAGTTACAACAGCTGTAAAAGCAAACCATTCTAATTTCCCATCCCCAGTTATGTATGGCCACATTCTGTAGTGATTAAAAGCTATTACTGTATCCGTTACATACCTAATGCAACGAGGCCACCACCCTCCATTATAAGCAATTCCAGCACCACCTATTACTGCAGGAGCTGACATAACATTACTTTTTACTATAGTAAATATTATTTCTCCAGCTGCATTTATTTTTAACTTTCTTTTAGTTAAGTATATAGTATCTGAACTGCTACCTTCTTCTTGTATTTGCCAAGTATATAAAAAAGTTAAGTAAAAAGATTCTCCTTCTACTTTTTCTTTTCTTACAAAATATTCTGTGCAGTGGTCAAGTTCTTCTATGTACGTAAATTTCTGCCTTACTATTATAGTTCCTAATCGCATTAGCATAAAAGATAAAGTAATTATCGTAGTAGCTGGAGGCATTCCAGGTTCTACAGCAATCCTTTCATCGATAACAAGTAATCGACTTTCCATTACATCGGTAAGATAAGTAAATGGGTATAAAGCATTTCCTGACAACTCATCTGATTGGTATACCGTTATATCTTTATTAGAGACATAAGGATTTCCCAGCGCTTTAATAGTTCCACCATTAAAAGTTAACCAAAAATTATGGTAAGTTCCTGCATCTTTATCCTCTACAATAACGATAAAAGTGTCTGCTCCTTCATCGTAGTCTATTTCTTTTTTAGTTACTGGAATAGGAAATTCAGTATAAATAACCGCAGTATGTTTCCCATGAATAGAAGTAGCTACTACCATAGCACTGTTACGTGGGTCACCAACCAACTGTTCTTGGCGCCCTATAGTCAAGTTATTATGAGCCATTCTACTACGCAAAAGAGCTAATACCCTGTGAGCATCCCCAATAAAGCGTTGACCTTTGAACTTATTACCTACTATTTCAACTGTTGTAACATCAATCATTAGAGTCCTCGTCCAATTATTGTACGGGCACTGTTAGCCTTCATACCAGATATGGCGATTAGTAGTAGCAGTACCAGGTTCATCCTTTTTAGTTCTATCGTAGTTATAACCAACCTTATAACCTCCATCATAACCGATAGCAGCTGATGCGTTAACACTAGTAAGTGCACTAGCCATCGCTTGAGCTGTAACCTGTAGTTCTGTTTCTAAAAGTCTAAATTTTAACTCATAATCTTGCATAGAAGTTTTTATATTCATGTCAGCTCGTTTTAACTCAATTTCAGCATCCTTGAATACACTGTTAACTTCGGCGTTGTATACTGTTAAATCAGCATTAAGCTTTGTATTCTCCACACTAACTCTAGAGTTATACATAGTTATTTCGCCTTTCATCTCTTCAATAGCTCCCTGAAACTTAGCTATTTCAACTTGCCATTCAGTTGTAAACTTTGTTAGTTTATTATTATTAGAAGCTATAACACCTTTATTAATTTCATTCTGATTCTGGTATTCAGCAATTACTTTTTGAACATCTGTTGAGTATGCTTGAACTTGCCCGGTAAATGCTCTAACTTCCCCCTCGTACAAAGAAGTTTTAGCAACTTCTCCAGATACCTTAGCTTGAAACATACCAAACTCAGCTGCTTTCGTTTGCATTTCAACTTGATAACATTTAAACTCAGATTCTCGCCCTTTCATACTAGCTAAGAATACTTCATAGTCCATCACTTTTAAGTTAAGTTTAGTTTTATATACTTCATCATCAGCTATCATTACTTGTAACTCAGTATGGTAAGCACTATACTCAGCTGACTTGACTTGAAGGTTAGCTTGGTGTGTTGTGTATTCACCTGCTTTAGCTTGCAACTCCGCACGATACGCTTCAGTTGATGAAACGTTAAGTTGATTTTGTGCAATGTAAATACCGTACTCAGCTTCTTTAGCTTTAAGTTGCTCTGAATACATGCCATACCCAGCTATTGTTCCTTGTACCTGTGAATTGTACATACTATACTCAGCCGTTTTAGCTTGAACCTCGGCCTGGTATACAGTGATTAAACCCATATGCGCTTCAAGTTTTAATTTTTCAGTAGCAAAAATTGAGTTAGCTGCATTAATTTGGGCAGTATACATATCAATCTTAAACTTCTCTGTTTGCAATTGCATAGAGTAAATTTCTACTTTACTTTTCTGAGCTTCAATACCAAGATTTACGCCCTCAAGTTGAGCTTTATAACCTTCCAGTACTAAAAGGCGGCCTTTAATTTCCTCAGCGTAGACAGCGGCTTCTGTCTTATAAACCTCAAGCCCTGCATTAAGGTAAGCTACATTAGCATTGAATACCTGAAGTTCCATGTCAACTCTAGTTTTAGCTAGAGTAAACGCTCGGTTAGCTACTCTGTCAAACTGAGCCATTAAGTTCTCTTCAAGTTTTACACCTGATTGGATACACAACTGAGTATATTGTGATGTCAGTTCCATTTGCCGTGCTGTGATATCAGCATTAGCAGTAGTAGTGGAATCCAAAAATTCTTTATCTACTTGTGTAAGCCTAGCCTGTAAAGCACCAGGTGGGAGCATATGCCCACGGGCGGCAAAATAATCAGCTGCTTCGGTATACGCTTTGTCTCGTAACTGGTCAGCTCTTGCTACTTTACCTGTAAGTATTTCATCCATAGCAGTTGAAGAAATGCCTAACTGTCCTCCTTCCATACCAGCTGATACGATAGCTTCAAGTTTATCTCCAAAGGCTGACTGGTAAATTTCTTCAGCGTAATCAAATGTTCCAGTAGGAGGAATCAAATTTATATCAGGTGGCGTTCCATTAAATGGAGTAACAGTTAATTCAGGTAAAGCTGGTATACTAATATCTGGGATAACCGGTATTGCACCTACAATGATATCAGGCGCTACTGGAATATCGGGAGTTACTATAGCAGGAGCTGGCCCAGGCGCTGCTGGTAAAGTAGTTGACGGAGCATCAGGTAATTCTGTACTAGGTGCTATTGGTAATACAGTAATAGGGACAATAGGTGCAATATTATTAGGAGTATGCGGCGTTATGCCTTCAGGTATGGTAGGGGCAGTACCTGTTGGTTTAACAGCTATAAGCCCAGGTTCCTTACCAGGTAACCCATCAGAAGGTGCCGTAGGTTTTACACCTACATCTTTAACAGGAGTAATACACTGAGGTAAAGCTGGTATATCTAGTATAGGTGCAACCGCAGTGAATACTGGCACATTAACAGTAGGAGTAAATGTATCCTCATGCAATGGATCTTCAGCATCTAAAAACACAGAACCTAAATTATACTGAATAGGTTTAGGAGGAGTAGGATTATTCCAAGTATTACTAGGAGGACTAACTCCTAAATCAATAGGCTTAATAAATAAATTAGCGTCAGTAGGAGCTACCATAAGATCAGCAGCAGCTTGGGATAATGCCTCATGCAGAGTATACATATCTCCAGCATAAGTATCTGCTTGCTCAAATTTAGCATTTACATTACCTATACTTGAGTCTTTTACATCTTGGCTGTCAAAACTACCAAAGTCGCCCATTATAAACTCCTACTCCGTGTTAACGGCACAAACAGAATACCGATATAACCTATAGAAAAGTCAGCTCCGTCTTTATTACTGACTGTAAATTTCCAATTAACTCCACGGATACGCCTATCACCTGGCAACCCCTTGGAGGTACTCACTTCCCCTACTGTAGCAGGAAGCGTAACAGTAAAACCATCTTCATTTTCGTCAGTAGAACATACTACAGTAAGAGGACTTTCAGCTGAATATTTGGCATACAATCTCCTTACTCTTTTAGGATGTACCACACTTAACTCGTTTAATGGGGTGGTTAAGGTGCTAATGATAGCAGCATCTCCGTCAGCCTCGCCACCCAGTTGTTTAAGGCCGCCAGACCCTGCGGCTATTACCTCAGTTCCTAACTTGCCTATGGAGTTAAACTCCCACCCAGATACCTGGGACATTCCTTCACTTAGCAAATTAAATCTAACTCCAAGTTTTGCCATTACGGTCTCCGATATTTAATAACATAGTCATCAAATCTGCCTTTAGTCGTTCCTTGTATTTTACCACTGATTCTAATTTCGCCGGATAAGGTACCGTAAATGCTAGTAGTTCCTGTAGAAACTCCCATAAGGGAAGGCAAATTTCCTGCAATTTTACCAGTAGAATTACGATAACCTGTTAAAGCACCTTCCAGCCTAGGTAAGGAACTAACCAAAGTTCCTATTGGTAATTCAACTCCACTAATAGAACCATGTAGACTTTGTAAAGTTCCAGCAATAGTTCCTTCTATGCTTACTACACCAGTAAGTTCCCCAATCATTCTGGGAAACTCTCCAGCTATATCTCCTGCTTTCCAGTTAGTTCCAGTTAATGCTCCTTCTAGCGAAGAAAATGCACAGGCTAAAGTAGCGCCACCTTTAGCACCACCTTCTAAGTTAGGTAACGCACCAATTAAATCTCCCCCAGTAGTTACAATACCATGCAACTCGCCTGTAAGGATAGGTATGTTATTCTTTAAGTTACCTATGGTAGTTACTGTACCAGCAGCCGCCCCACTTAAAGAAGGCAATTCACCTGCTATAGTACCACCACCAGCGATAGCACCAGTGAGACTCTGCAATTCCCCACTGATTCTACCGAATCCCCAAGTATCTCCTTCTAATTCGCCAGTAAGGCCAGGGAAAATGCCTGATATAGCACCACCTGCAGCTAATACACCTGACAAAGGAGGAAGATTACCTGCCATATCTCCAGGGATTACCTCTATTTCCTTAATCTCACCCTCTAAAAGTGTTAAATCACCACTTAAAGAAGAATAATGTTTTTGGGCTTTTGGTACAATAGGAAAATAAGTTGATAAAGGTCTAGTGATGCCCATTGTTTATTCCTCAAAAATAATCTTAGCTCGAACATTAACCGCATCAGGAGCTTTACACGTAATGCCAACTATCCCTCCCCCAGGTATTTCAATCGGCATGTCAAAGGGGATAACTGCTTCATAACCTGATTGGGGGTGAACTTCAGCTACATCAATAACATCACTTGGTGTAGGTTCTGCACTTGCATCCCCTTTAGCTGTTGTTTGAATAGTCTCACTACCCGCAACTTGCTTAAATATAGTTACAGCACTAAGTGTGCCGTCAGCATCTTGCCTAAGTAACCTTACCTCGACTGGGGCTCCAGTAGCTGCAATGCCATCAAAGAACACTCCCCACCTTTTGATTTTAAGTCGTTGGTGGGCTGGAGCAATTATCTGAACTACTGTTTTTTCAGTAGCAGCTACCAAAGCTACTTCATTTAATGTTGCAGCAAAACATACTAGACCTGCCATCATACACCTCCTAAAAAAGGGAAAGGATTAATAACTTTATTTTTACTGTGATAAACTGATTGAAATCTACTAGGTGGTTTAGCATCTTGATATGCCACAAATCCAGTTGGCAAATCTGCAGTAAAAGCAGTAGCTCCAAAGTTAATAGTAGCCTGCTGATTATTAGACCCACTAGTACTGGCTTTTCCGATACCAGCATAAATCCCATAACTATCTTCGTATACAGCTACTGAATGAGTAGTTCCTCCTGGGAAATCTGTCACATAAGCATTAGTGGTATCATTCCACCACTGGCCATTACACCAAAGCCAGCATCTATTAGCAGAAGTATCTACAGCCATTCCTACTACATCATCATTACCCCAGTTTACCCAAGGAGCTGTACTAGCTGAATCCCACCAACTTGTGAAATACTTAGCACCAACAAAACTGCCTTTTTTACCAGCATCTCTAGACCTCGCAAGGCCAAGACCAGAAAGTCTATTAGGCATAGTTATTCCAATATGAGCATCAGAATTTAACCAGGGGAAAGTAACTTCAAAATAATATTTACCTGTCCCAGTCTCAGTAGCTATAACATTCCCTGAATGAGAAGAAGAAATAGTACAAGTTAAATCTCCTCCACTTAAGGAAAAGTAAGAACCTTTGGTAGCTGGGTCTAAAGTAACAGCCATAAATTACTCCTTACTTACTAGGCATCCTAAATTCAGCAGTATCGATAGTTACTGGAACACCACTCTGAATACTAATAGTTGTTAAGATAAGGTCAGAAGAGCTTGTGCCTACTAAGCCATCCAAACGAACCGCTGTAGTAGATGCACCAAGAATAACTGTCGGGCCGTAAAATCTGAACCAAGTAGCAGTACCTACGGTAATCCCAGTTCCTTTCCAAATTTCAACAGCTTTTTCAATTGTACCACCACTTGGGGTATCGAGAGATAAACCATTCGCAGGAAATGCCCCACCGTCCTTAGTGAAAGTAATCAGTAAAACACCGGAACCTTCAGCGGTATCAGCATCCGTAGGGATAGCCCCTGAGAATACATCAATCTTACCAAGAGCAAGTGCAGTTTTGAAACCATCAGTTCCCATCATAGCATTACGTAAGCCTGTACTTAATCTGAAACCCATTGTAGCCTCCTACTCGTCAACTAAGACGGTATAAAAGTTATCAGTAATATACGCACTACCTGACACAACGTTAGGAAGTAACAATCTATTACCTGTAATATCGAATAAATCTCCACCTTTGCCTACAGCGTAAATACCATCTTGCATAGTAAATATAGCCGTCTTTCCTGGAGCTATACTTTCTTTTAATTTAAGTCCTATTTTGGTTATCCCAGTATCTTCAATAACTCTGCCTTTAATCAAAGACTGAAATGTAAAGTCAGCTGGGCTATCCCCTGACAATAGCATTACTTCATTTTCAGTTCCTACTACCAAAGTGTTATCTAATGCCAACAGCATAATAATATCTGAGTCAAACTGAACAAATCCTGTGGCTCGGTTAACTCCGTCGTACCACATAGGAGGAGTATGCCATAAAGTACTTCCCTCACTTAAGAACAAATGCCCTTTGTATAACGCTAGATGTTTACATACTGGAGGGGCCGTTACTTCCCCAGCATGAATAGCTGCCCTAGGCCCTGCATACTCATCAGGTTCCCAGGGGTAAGAAATTCTACCCTCAACTTTACCGTTTAAGATGCCATTGCTATAATATACTTTACCACCAACGCCCTGATACCTTACCTTACTGTTACTAAACCCGTGCCTTACTCCATAAGAAACAAGACTTTGAGATACTAAAAAAAGGTCGGTACCCATAACGCAGTAGCCACTGCCACTATAACTGTAGAAGCTATGGGCAGGGTTTGCCTGAATAGTATCAGTGAACCCACGTCGCCTTAGAATCTTGCCGCCGTCAGTAATATCAACATTAATTGCTACGTCGAGAAACTCAAGTCCATTCTCAGCATGAAGAACTTGACTATTTTCTATCTGAGCATGAAGCCCCTTGGTCTTTTGGATAATAGTTAACTCTTTCATTACTCACTCCAAAAGCTACTCATACGGTGTTTACTGTACTTAGCTACATAATTTCTGTAGTCTTTAAGTCCTTTAAAAAAGCGGGCTGCGAAAAACCCAGTGTTAGGTTTACCCTCACCATCTGCCATTTCAAATCCATCTTCTAATTCACCAAAGCACTGAGCTGCGATACCACATACAAGTAAATTGTAATGAAGTCCTGCTGGGATATGATCTATCTTACCTGACACAGATGGGACAGCAGGAATAGCATGGTAAATAATACTTAAAGCCTGGTCTACCTGAACTACCTTTTGAGTCCAAAGCATAAAATCCTCAAAAGCTACTGCTTCAATATCCCCTTCATCCTCGAAATCAGGGTAATCAGCAAACAGCAACTCAAGTGAATCATACACTTTAACAAATTTCTCAGTAGTTGTATTCCACACTCTACTGCAATATAAAGGAGCAAAGTCGGTTAAGGTATCCTTGATATTGGTGCAAGTCTCAGTTGCATTTATTGTGACAGACCCAATTCGTTTGGCGCTCGGTATGCGGACTAAGCTACCAATAGCAAGGATAAGCTGGTCCAAGATGGCTGTAACTTCGTCTTCTTGATACGCACCATCTTGGATGATCTCGACACTACTCTCTATAATTTCACTTACCTTCATAACTACTCCTACTATCCCAGGACTAACCACCTTTCACAGTGGTTAGCCCTTTAGAAATTACTGAACCGGAACGTAACTACCAAGCAGATGCACGCGTGCCTGCCCAGCTGTGATATCCGCACCACTTGATAAAGAGGCATAGATAACAGGAGTCGTAGCATTAGCACAAACAAGTGCATTAACACCATCAGTCCCTGCAGCTTTGGCAGTAACAAATGCCCCGGCGCTAGGAAAGCTAACACCAGGTGTTGCCACACCAGCGATAGCCGCTGTGGTAAAGTAAAAATCTGCATCCACTACACTAACAGTTGCTCCAGTAGTAGCATCATTGGTAGGAATAGTGCCAGTCCCTAAGGTGAAAACAATAGTACCACCTACGAAACCGATAAGTGTTTCGACACAAACCATCTGAGGGACGAAAATCTGGTAACGTGCATTCTCAGCGAAAGAGAACAGCACGGCCTGAGCATCATCAGCCGCAGGGGTTATAATATCTGAGCTCATCCAGAATGGATTACTCAAAGTGTTGGTTCGCAGGTCCTGCCTACGAAGGTCTAACATACCCATAACTTAACTCCTTATATAAGAGTGTGCGTCCAATAAATAGACGGGCACTCTTAATGTAATACACTGAAGAAAGCAAAAACCACACAAGTAATATCAGCTGACGAATCGCCTTTAGCTGTGGTAATTGTAATAGCTCCACTTTTATTAAACCAGTAACCTTCGGCAAGGGCAGCTGAACCACCCGACGCCCGAGAAATACCGGCAGCTTCTGAACTGATGTAAGTATCAACCAGCAAACCATCAGGGTCACTGACAGGGCCTTCAATACCTACTGTAATTGAGCCAGTAGAAGTTCCTGAGTAAGGAGTAACCAACTGGATAAAAGTCTCCAGAAGGAAAGCCTTACTCGGGATTCTGATTACACTATGAAGCCCGTCAGCAGGCGCCATAATGATTTTACTTCTGGCAAAACGGATATTATCCGCTGCAGCATTAGCATAATAGTCCATTACTCACCTCACCTTATGTCAAAGGAGCGGCAAAACAAGAACCAGTAATCAAACCATAATCACGAGTACCAGCAGCACCTGGAGTAACAAACCCAGGTTTAGTCATACCAAAGATTCCACCACCACGTATCATAATGAAACGTAGAGCATCTTTATGGTAAGGCACAAATGACATGGTACTGGACTTAGACTCACCGGCTCCACCCCAACCAAAAACACCAGCCTGCTTACCAAGCAATACACTGCGGTAAACATTAGGCTGTACCATAGGCAGCCGTTCACTCTTCGTGATCAGCATACCATTATACTCAATCTCCACGTTCGGGATCTGCAACTTGTTAGCAGCCCGAAGCAAATCGCCCCACTGACCTACGTTGGTGTTCTCACGCAGATTGTCAAAGGCATAATTGTGAAGGTAAACTCGGTAGTAGTTCTTACCACCTTTAATCAACGGGCGCACTTTGAACGCACTGTTGGTCGGCATTTCAGCCCGCTGTTTCAGCCGATCAAGATAATGAATATCAATAACATCAGCGCTGGTCATAGCAACCTCAGCTACGTCATTCATTGTAACAAAGTGATCAGCATCCGGCTCACGAATCTCGTTGGCAAATACTTCACCAGCAACACGGTAGGCACTGTTACCTGCCAGGTTGTTCATAACGAAATCAGACAATTTACCAATCCACCATTCCTGGAGGCCAGTTTTACCTTCCTTCATTAAGTCGTAAGGAATACGCTGTTCATCCATTTTGCCGCCAGTATCTACAGCATGGTTCAGCTCTTCGATAGTCATTTTGAAGTTCCGAAAACGCAAAGCTTCTTCGTTACCTTCGACAGTCTTATCGCCAACGATACCACTACCACTCAAAGGTAAACGGATACCAAAAGTGAGCTGATCACCTTCACCCTTACCAAGATCATTTTTCAGCTCGATAATAGAGTCACTGCCAGTACCAATGAGCTCGTTAAACTCCATATTTGGCAGTACATACGTGTAGAGATCCCGTGCCCAGCGTTTCCTGGTCAAAGGGTCATTGGTTAAAAATCTTGTTTCCATTGTTAATTCTCCTTACTTCAGAATGCCTTGGAGATACTTTTCGTACACATCCCCTGGCACTTGGTTAAGTTCATTTTCCGGAAGTCGGTCAATCCGGTCTGAAGTCCATCCACCGCCTTTACCTCCACCACTACCTCCCATATCTTGAATACTAGAGGCGGCTTTATTCTCAAGTGCTTCATCCACTTTAGACTTGCTATCCTCTTTCTTCGAGTCGGTAACGTTGGCATACTTTGGGTGATTTGCCTTAATAACACTATATAAGTATTTATAAGGATTAGGCCTACTCCAGATATCAACCTCCAGCCCTAGCATAATTTCGTCAATATCTCCGCCATCTTTTTCTTGAATCAAACCGGCGGCTGTCTCAACGATAGTATCTACGTTTACTTTACTACACACAGTCATTACATCATTGTACTTATTCATCTCAGCCATCTGCTCAGCCATTAACTCCAATGATGCCCCACGCGTTTGCCCGATATCAGTTAATGTATTTTGCAGTGTTTCAATGTTTGTAAGCTTAACACCTTCACCACCTTCGCCTTCGTCAAGTTCAGTATCAAGGTCTGCAGTATCATTAATTCTACCAACCTTCGCGCGAAGTGTAGCATTTTCTCTACGAGTAACCCGAAGCATCTGGGCCATCTCGTCCTGGTTTGCTTTCATTATTTCAAGCTGTTTCCCAATATCACTATTAACGTCACTAGCAGTATCATCACTGGTACCGCTAACATCTGCATCCTTACCATCAGTTGTATCGGCAGCAGCATCTCCGGGTGAATCACCCCCACTATCATCAGTGCCATTAGTGCCAGTACTGCCAGAATCATCGGCACTGCCATCATCGTTAGTATTATCACCAGTATCCCCTTCTGCCGCCTTGTCATCTGTGACCTCCCCATCTGTCGCAACTAACGCATCTGCTAAACTTCCCATCTTACTTACCTCCCGTTTGAGATTTATGTTTCGCAGAAATCATCTTCGCTTCAACTTCTGCATCCTTCCGAGCTTCCTCGGCTTCCATCATAGCTTGGTACGCTTCCCTGACACGCTGTTTAACAGTGAACGGCGCGTTAGTGTATTCAAGAATAATGTCTGGCGGTATCATGCCAGGATTATTATGATTTAAATCAGTGAGAACCTGTGCAATCTGCATTCTTATTGTTGGGCTTTCATCTACTTCATCAATAGTAAAATCAAACTCACCAGATCTTATATCATTAAATCCTTCATTCTGCGGATTCATTTGACTGTTAATCTGGGTTAAGAATACTCCTTTCTCACCTTCAATCCTTACTGCTGTTTCATAACTAACATACTGCTGAATCATTGCCAGTAGTTTCTGGTTCCCCTGTATCCTTGCGTTCTGATAATTATCAAACAGTATGTATATAACTACAAGACCTGATTGTTGCCTTAACTGAACACTGACACCAGCCTCTCTAGAAGACTGCTGTTTCCCCATAAGATCATCTTGAATACCACTAACATCTTTAATACTTTGGCCAAATGTTAAGTCTAACTGCCCATACAGTGGAGATATGCTAGGTTGCTGTTCAAATTTGTATCTGGTAAGACCGCCCTGTGCTAACTCAAGATGAAAGTTAGGCTCACTCCCTCTGTCTTCGTACTCCTCAACATTAAGGATAGCACCTGCTTCATGCACCAGTATACCTTTAGGTAACGTCTGGAGTAAATGAACTAACTGTCTCCGAATAGTATTCAACGCACGCTGGGGGTCTTTAGCCATCTTGATAGCCCCAAACAGTGCATTAGTATTATCATCTCTATACCCGGCGTACAATACTCCGGGATACTGCACTCTATCAATACCATCTTTAAGGTACGGGCTAGTATTCTCTTCTATAATCCCATGACCTCCAAGGATAGCGTACCTGTATACATCAATTTTTGAGCTTATCCCCGGCAATTCAGCTGGATCTTTAATCTGCAGTAATCCCCCGCCAGGCATCTTAATCCCCTCCAGTAACTGCTGCCTAAACAGTTTAAAGCCTTTAGGAAACAGCCACTCATCTTTTCCTGACATAGGACTAATAAAGTAAACAACCTTCTCTTTACTCTTATACCAAAACTCAACTAGTCGATACTTTCTATTATGCTGGTTGTAGAACTCTGGTTGTCCTGCGATGTTCAAATGATACTGAGATACACCATTCTCAGCGTCAGGAACCAATTCAAAGTACTCTTCTTCCGTTACCCACTTGTCAACGTACATATACCTAGCATCACTAAGGTCTAACTCAGTACTGTCTGGGTCAATGCCAAACTGCCAACCAGGAATACGTTTAGTCTGAGGTAAAGGCTTAAAGGGATTACTCCTATCAACCCAGAAATAAAGCATTGATCTCCCTGCCTTAGTAACATGGGAGAAACAATCCTGTTCCTTAGTTTTCATTTTTAACTTCTTGCGGTAGTGCTTATGTACTCCATTCATTAATTCAGTAAGTGGTTCATCTTCAACACCTACTGGGAGGATAGTACCGTCAGTCCTTGACTGTGCCGCTATACCTATAAGCATATCTACTTTAGGTTTAATCTCATTAAATACTGTATTAGGGCGCTTCTGAGCAATAAGCTTCTCAGCTACTTCTACAGTATCTTGGTCACCAGCATAGAACTTATAGTCCTCGTCAGCTGACTTCCTCCACTCTGTTTCTGGAATACTTTGTTCACAATCGTTAATGCGCTCTAATATCTGTTCTTCAGTAAGTTTCATACGGCCATCCAGTTTTGTGATGTGTGAGAACTTGAGTAAGAGTTAGTTATCTTACGCCTCCTACTTCTCTTGTCCTTAAAAACTCTCGTTGCAATGTTTGAAAAATACTCAGTGAGGCAAAGCGCATCCGCTATGTTTGGTGACTCAATGCCTTTGGCTTTTAGAAACTTTTTACTATCAACTACTATCCCACCGTGGGCATTAAAGTCATACCCTACGCTAGCTAGCTCATTACACAATTCATCTCCCATTGTACCGCTAGGGAATGAATATCTACCTTTCATACAATTTTCCTTAACACGGCCCCAGAGTTCATCCCGGAGTCTGTTATACTTTTTAATATCACTGGAGCTATTCGCTACGTTAATACCGAATGTAGTGAAACTATTATGCTTCATAAGCCAGTCGGTTACACCGGCCCCAACTCCAATCTCATCAATAGCTACACCTACAGCACCAAGCTCAATTCCTTTCATCTGTATCTCGCCGCCAAGGGATATAGTATTTAAGTGATGGTACGTATACCAGGGATATATCATAAAACCCCTTCGTGGCATTACAATACTATCATCATTACCATAGCGAGCTACATCAACGCCCAAGTACAGTGGATCTTCATCTTCAGGAAAGACTTCATTATCAATACACTGCAGCGCCCAATCCAGTGGGATAAGCTTATCACTGTCAGAATGAGGAGGATTACCCGCTACACGAACTGCAAAAATACTTGACTCTTCACCATATTTAGCAGCAAAGTATTCAATCATATCCTTAGTTACATTCTCAGAATCGCGAGAATCCCAGTGTAGCCTATACCAGTTCTTTTTTAATTCACTATGAAAATGGGTATCATAAAAGTAACCCCTAGTCTTAGTCATATTCCCAATCATCAGGCATTTATTATCTTCCTGAGTCATGGCACCTTCCAGCGGAATGTACACGGGGTCAGGGATACCACTAGCTTCATCACAGACAATCAACATATGATCTCCGTGAAAACCCGCTAATGTCTCTGCTTGCTCATCCTTAGAGGACTTAGCGCTTACAGATACTGCCCGTGCCCACCATTCCTTAGGGTTGTGTTTGCAGTAAATTTTGTCCTTCTGGATAACAAATTCATCAGCCACACTACTCTGCCTAAGCCATTTAGAGATTTCACTCCATAGTATGTCACTGAGCTGACGTGCAGTTGGCGCAGTACATATGACTTTAGCATTAAGCCTTGTAACCAGGAACCAAATAATAATCCAGCTAGCTGATGCATCCTTACCTGTACCATGACCACTCCTGATAGTAGTTCTTTTATGCTTGGCAAAGTTAACCAGTAATTCATGCTGTTGTTTACTGGGCGTGACCTGAATACAATCCTGTACAAACAACAGTGGATCGTCTTTCCAAACCCTCAATTTATTTTTAATAAAGTCGCTCATATTAATCAGAGTCCCCGTACACTAATTGGACGGGCACTCTATCCCTTCCCGTATAAGTCATTCCATTCATTAATCGCTTGAGATAAATCTTTATGACTTACCCACGCCCCAGGATAGCATTTACTATCAGGACTTGGGCAGTAAATATCAACCAGTCCATTAATTTGGATACTAACCACAGGAGCTGCACCACAATACCCACACAGTTTAATTTCTCTACCTAAGCTTGCGTACCACCGCATAACTCCTAACAGCCGAGTATATACATATTGCTTTCCACGTCGGAACATTACTAACCTTCATAGCCACGTAAAAGAGTTTATCCCCACCTAACCGGCTTATCCATCCCATTTCACAGAAGTAATCATGTAGGATAGCTGCGCTTAAGTACAACCCATGAGGAGGAAATATACTCCAAAGAACCCGAGGTATACTAGCTAAGTCAGTGTGAAAGTTCGTTGGGACAGTATATACAACATCTCCATGGTGAAAAGCCAAAGGTGCTACAAGCTTAAATTCCCCTGACCCATCATGGAGGCGTTGTATTATCGCCCAATCTTCGAAATACGAGTTCACTTCTTCTTAGTGATAGCCCGACTATATGCATACCCAGCGGCCGATATAGCAGTAAGCACGGCCCCACCACACTTGACAACTGCCCCAGATATCTCATTAGCCTGCCCTGCATCAAACACACCAGTAGTAACCAATATCCCCATAACACTTGCAAGGATACTTACCCAAAACTCCGTTGTTTTAATCCCAGGTTTATCCACAATTTACCTCCCAGTAAAAGGATTAGGTGCTGGAAGTCCAGCGAGTCTACGCATAACGCCTGTAAACGACTTAGTTAACTCTCTATTTGTTTCTAGTGCTTCCTTAGCCACTGTATTACTATTAACTTTATTTGCTTTCCAGATGACAGATCCCGTACCATCTTTATTAAACTTGGCATTACAGTAGAATCCGTCATAACCTTTGTTTGAGTACGCACTGGCTAACGGTGTCCCATCAGGCCGAAATAATTTAACCTCAGTATGTTCAGCATACATACCTGCGCATCCTGCCAGTGCAAGTAATGCCCCTACTACAACCAGCTTCTTCATAGCTTCCCCTTATAGTCTAGTTCAATGTGAAAATGGCTTGAATGCCTTATCAACTGAAACTCCACACCCATAACAGTATCTAACTCATCAGCTAAGAAATCGTAATGAATCTTAGGAATATGTTTACTTCGGATATCCCAGGCTTCTCCAGTCTCGTGCTTACTCCCGATTTTATGTATAAGCTTACCTGCTTTATCATGTAATTCAGTACCACCAGTAATTACAGTATCAAGTTTATATTTATTAAATACTTGCTCAATTGTGCGTAGAATAAATACTAACTCTGGTTTAATCCCTGATATTCTAACTGTGCCATTTTCATGTAGTTTAATCATTTCCAAACTGCCTTAATAACTGTGATCAGGAACATTCCAAAAACAGAGATTACCCCGCCCCAAAGCATTTTGTCCTGTCGACCTTCGAGGCGTTTTAACCGAGGGTTTGCGCTAATATTCTCCATATCTCTAATACGCTTAAATATTTCATCGCAGTCTTTTTCGCTCTTATTAAACAAGAGAAATACGGAGTCAAGTTTCCCTGCCAATCGCTCGACAATAACATTAGTATCTTCGATTTTCTTGAGTGTGTTTGCCATTACAGCTATCGAGTTAGCCATTTTCGCTTGCACCTCCGTTTCTGTTTGGTGAGCTTTTTCCAGCCCTTTCATACTAGAACTTATACATTCAAATTGAGCTTTAAAGAAGGCATGTTCACCGCACTGGTGGTCTTCATTGTCTGCCATGATAACCTACTTATTAATGTCTTGAGATTGTTTCCATTTGTATTTAGCAATAGTCTTGATATGGCCTGCCCCATTTATCATCTGAACGCCAAACCAGTAACTACCTTTCCCAAAATCAGTTTGGAGAGCTGTCGGAGTAAAAGATACTTTCCCAGTATTTGGGTCTGTATCAATAACTCCATCCACTTGGAATATCTGCTCCAAATCATCAACCGGGTCTTGGTTAGGGTCAACTGCTAGCTTAAAAGTATACCCAGCTAAAGGAACAACTTCTTTTGTTTCTTTATTCTTAATTGTCAGCGTCAGAGGATAACTATCTCCTCTATACCACAGAATTACTCCAGGTATCTCAGCCATTACAAATCTCCACAATATATTCTGGTTCGCGTGTTTCTATCTCCATCTCACCATTATCTAGTGCAATG
>Ga0164318_10000972_pt1 | contig 24221 bp, 21 predicted proteins | sample GuaBasSedimGuay9_FD_113734 | JGI IMG/M metagenome (GOLD analysis project Ga0164318, IMG submission 113734) | Subseafloor sediment microbial communities from Guaymas Basin, Gulf of California, Mexico - Guay9, Core 4571-4, 0-3 cm | ecosystem: Environmental > Aquatic > Marine > Hydrothermal vents...
GCTTAAGATTCTGTCTCGAATATCTGAGCCTTTTTTTGTCAATTTTTTAACCTTCTTGAAAGTTTTGACAGTCTCATCGGAGATCATATCGTTGGCGTACGCTTTGTTTATCATGGTTCGGGGTTTTTCAATTTCATGATCGATGGTAGCCGTCGCCATGCCCTTTTTCAGGCTGTTCTGTTGGCAGTTTTCCAAGTCTATCGGGCTGATTTAAGATTAATTCAGCTTACGCAACAGCTTTTGGTAATCCGGATCGTCCTGCAGCAGTTGCTGGGCCATTTGCCTGATCTGATCAACCGTTGCCGCCAGCACCTTGTTGGATAAAAAGTATAATTTTATGATCTTGTTTAAAGCCGCTTAAACAAATTCGTTTAAAAATTCTCATTAATTTTCATGCAAGCACCGCCGCTGTCCTGAAAAGCGGCCAGTTTAATCGAAAAAAAACTTTGACCTTGTAGTTTCATATGAGATTCAAGTATTAATTATTACAAGCTGTAAATGAAAAAGTTGCATTTCAAATTTTGCGCCCTGAAATAAAAAACTGTGCATCGGTGCACAGGATGTTGTTCAACTTCACCGACTGGCGCAAAGCGGATTGATGAAGCTTATGTGACAATTAGCTTATCCTGTCGATGATCATCATCCAACATATGGTGTTCTCTCCTGATGCGCTTTATGTTCGGTCATTTTGGCATGGGTATTGCTGTGAAATAAGGCTTTGTGCAGTATTTCAGAAAAGTGGCGATATTCATGCCTGCATCTGATTACCGGCAACGCGATCCCCTGGGAAGAGCTGAAAAAGGAACTCGAACTTTGAAATATAGGATAAAGGTCAAAAAGTCTGCGGTAAAAGAGATCAAAAAGATTACCAAGCCTAACCAAAAACGTATCAGCGAGGCAATTGGCAATCTTGCTGAAACCCTTCCGAATTTTATTAAAAAATGGTTGCATAAAACAACTTTAAGTGTTAGTATGCAACCATAAATCCACTCTTAGGGGGTAATATGGCTACAGCAGTTAAGGTTTCTGATGATCTGTTTGAGAAAGCAAAGATCAAGTCAAAAATATTTAAAAGATCAATTGCTGGTCAAATTGAATATTGGGCAAAAATAGGGCAAATGATCGAAGAGAATCCGGATTTTCCGTTACCGTTTATTCAAGATGTTCTTATAGGTCGAGAACAAATAAAAGCCGGTCAAGGAACCCCATATATATTTGGAGAGGGTGAATGACCGATATTAAAGAAATAATTCAAGCGCCAATTTTTGCCAAGCAAAAAAAGAAACTACATAAAAAACAAATAATAGATTTGGATAACGCTGTGAAATTTATTTGTAATAACCCCAACATCGGTGAGATGAAAATGGGAGATATACAGGGCATCCAAGTTTATAAATTTAAATCTAATAAACAACAAACATTGCTGGCTTACGAAGTAATTAATTCCACGCTCTATTTATACACGCTTGGTTCTCATGAAAATTTCTATCGAAACCTAAAAAAGTACATGCAGCATTAAATCTACCCTATAGTTGCATAAATAACATGATAAAATGGGTTTAATTAATCCTATGAATGACTTAGGTGCGCTTTTATTTGTTTTATTGTTAACCTCTCAACTTTCGGAGGAGCAAATTCATCTCTATTCCCCCTCCAGTTGAGGCGTTGGGTTATTCTGAAAGCCAAAATATACAAGCGCTTCACCCATTATCAGGTCGAGCATGGAATTTATGACACTCTCACTTAATAAAATCTCTGAAAAACATTTAGGGACATTCACAGGTTGTTGACTTCATCGCTTTTCTAAAAACACGCTACAAGCGATCTCCTGAAGAAAAATGATCCGGACGAACAAATCTCGTTAATGAGCCATTTATTGGGATATGGAAAGATCGTGAAGATATGAAGGACAGCGGTATGTGGCTTCGCAATGTTCGCAAAAAAAATAGTTAGAGAACAAAGTTGTAGGCCAAAAATTACCTATCTTTTAATTTTCGATAGTTTTCAAAAATCCTCTTTACCCCACCCCAGATAAGGAGAAACCCCAGAAGATAGAAACAAAACCGAATGTAATACATAAACGAAGAAAAATACTCGATCTTTGCTATTTTAGGCATGACCTGGGGTATCCTGAAAAAAACTCCGATTCCGGCAAGCGTAAGCACACCCCCCCAAACGATTTTAGTGACTATTTTGTTTTTATCCATAACTTGATGACTCTGCAAAAGTTTGGCCACCAAAGCACTAAGACACTAAGGTTATAATTCATGCCCTTTGTTTGTGCCTTTGTGGCTGAATGGTTGCCCTTAACTTCTGACCCTCTGACTTTTTATCCACCGTCAGTGTGGCGGGCTGACCTCTGCCCCCCTGAACCCTGACACCTGAAACCTGAAACCTTGCATCTGACACCTGACACCTGAACCCCTATCTTCTACTATCCCCCCAGATAATGTTCCTTGACCTTGGGATTGTCCAAAAGCTCGGCGGCCAACCCCTCTAAAACAATTTCACCTCTCTCCAGCACGTAGGAGTGATGGGCCACTTTAAGCGCAGCCCTGGCATTTTGTTCCACCAGCAAAACGGTTGTGCCGGATTGGTTGAGCTGTTTAATGACGTTAAAAATTTCCCGGACGATTAACGGGGCGATGCCCATAGACGGTTCGTCCAAAAGCAGGAGTTCAGGGCGTCCCATCAGAGCACGACCAATGGCCAGCATATGCTGCTCACCGCCGGAAAGGGTGCCGGCGATCTGTTTGGAGCGTTTTTCCAGGATCGGGAACATCTCGTACACACGCGCCATTCTCTCCTTGATCTCAAGCCGCTTGCTCCGTTTGAAATAATGATAGGCCCCAAGGTTGATATTATCCTGGACGGTCAGATGAGCAAAAATCTGTCTCCCCTCCGGCACCTGTGAAATACCCAGACCCACAACCCGGTTGGCCGGCATGCCGGCAATATCCCGCCCCTTATAGAGAATACGGCCCTTACTGATCTTGATAAGCCCGGAGATAGACTTTAAAAGGGTGGACTTGCCTGCCCCATTGGCGCCAATGATGGAAACCACCTTGCCCTCAAGAACCCGTATGGAAACCTCTTTAATTACACGAATACTTCCATAAGAAGCACTGAGTCCGTCAATCGTTAGCACATGAGTTCCTTAAAGTTGAATTCTGTATATTTTATGGCCCATAGGACCAGACTTTGGTTATCCCCAGAGGGATTTTCTTTGTTGGAAATTCATTGAATTATTGAAATTCCAAATAACAATGACCAAAATTTCAAATTCCAAACAATGTCTCGTCCTGGAAGGTTTTGGTCATTGAATATTGGAATTTGAGATTTATTTGTAATTTGGTGCTTGAGTTTTGTGATTTTAGACACAAAACTCCAGGGCAGAGCCGGAAAACTCTGACCTGGCTCTCCGAGCCGGAGGCCCAAAGGACCAGGTTTTTCAGGACATAATAAATATATCCTTTGTGCCTGCCCGCCATCGGCTTCGCCTTAGGCGAGGCGGGCGGGTCTTTGTGCCTTGGTGCCAAATATTTTTTTGGGTTCCGGCTTGTCCGGGTTAGGCCTCTGCTCCCAAATATGCTTCAATAACCCTGGGACTGTTGCGGATTTCTTCAGGCAGCCCCTCGGCAATCTTTTGGCCATAGTTGAGCACCAAAATCTCATCCGAGATATTCATTACCACCTTCATATCATGTTCCACCAGTAAAACGGTAGTCCCTTTTGCATTGATGGCCTTGATCAAAGAAGACGCCACATAGGTTTCGGTTTCATTCAGACCGGCCGCGGGTTCGTCCAGACAGATCAGTTCCGGCTCACTGGCCAGTGCACGCCCGATTTCCAGTAATTTCTGTTCGCCCAGAGGCAGGGTATCCGCCGGATCTTTGAATTTATGGGCGAGCCCGATAAATTTCAAAATTTTTAATGCATTTTCCCTTATCTGTTTTTCTTTGCGTCTGGCCTGCGGCAAAACAAACCCCGAAGCTATGAAGGAGGTTCGAATCCGGGTATAACACCCCAACATGACATTTTCCAAAACCGTCATGTTTCCGAATAGCTCCACAGTCTGGAAGGTCCGTGAAATCCCACGGTCCGCGATCTTGTGTGCCTTGAGATGCTGGATGGGACGGCCGTTGAACGTGACCGTTCCCTGTGTTGGCGGAAAAGATCCGGTAATCACATTAAACAAGGTAGTCTTGCCCGCGCCGTTCGGACCAATAATCGCCTTAATCATTCCCCTTCGAACCTTAAAATCAAGGTCGCTGAGCGCCATGAGCCCGCCAAAGGTCATGACCACCCCTTGCAGCTCGAGAACATTTTCATCCATATCAGCGCTCATCAAACACCTATCTCCTGAACCAGCCTTTTACAATCCCCGGCACCCCTGCCAGACCCTCCGGTAATATGACGGTGACAAAGAGGAGTATGGCGCCATACACAATGACCTCAAATTCCTCAAAATACTGCAGCCATTCATTACTCAAAAAAGTAATCAGACCGGTTCCCACGATCGCACCCCAGATATTATGCATTCCGCCCAATGCGATCATGATCAGAAGTTTTATGGAAAAGAAAAGGTCAAACGTCGCGGGATTGATAAAATTAAGATAATGGGCATAAAAGCTTCCGGCCAAAGATGCCAAAACCGCCGAGTACACAAAAACCAGTATCTTGAACCGGGCAACATCCACCCCCATGGCACCGGCAGCCGATTCACTGGCATGGATCGCCCTTAAGGCCCGGCCGGTACCGGATTGAATCACATTAACGGTAAAGATAAACGCCGCGATAACAATCCCCCAGACAAGGTAGTAATAGCGTTCCACGGAATCAAACTCGAAGCCAAACAGGCTTAACCCTGGGATACCAGACATGCCGTCCGGACCGCCGGTCCATTGTGTCTCTTCATTGAAGATGATAAAAACGATAATTCCAAAGGCAAGGGTTGCCATGGCCAGATAATGCCCCTTTAATTTGAGAGAGGGAGTACCCACTAAAGCGGCCACTACCGCGGTAACCGCCATACCGATCCCCATACAGGCCCAGGGGTTCATTCCGTAATTTACGGTCAGGATGCCCGATATATAGGCGCCGATACCAAAAAACGCCGCATGCCCGATGGAAATCTGTCCGGCATATCCCATGAGAAGACTGAGACCGATGGTAATCAGACAATAAATACCCGCAAATACCATAATGTCGGGATAGTGTTCTATGGCGGGAATCTGGCAGGCCATCCATGGAAAAACAAGGATAAACAGAGCAAACACGGCAATGGGGATTTTGGCGATTCGTAACATGCCTAAAACCTTTTGATCTTGCTGATCTCTATGCTGCCCATAAGTCCGCTGGGTTTAAAGAATAAGACAACCAAAAGCACAATCAAAGCAAACGCATCTTTGTATCCCGAGCTAACCAGACCCGCTCCAAAGGATTCGATGCTTCCCATGATCAGCCCCCCCAGGATAGCCCCGGGAAAGCTTCCCAGCCCCCCCAGAATCGCCGCCGCAAATCCCTTTACTGCCAGCATGGCCCCCCGGTCATATTCCATAAGGGAAATCGGAGTAATGGTAATCCCCGCCACCGCTCCGATAGCGGCGGAAAGGGCAAAGGACAGCAGAATCATCTGCTTGACATTGATGCCCACCAGGCTGGCCGCATCCGGATTGTCAGCGCAGGCGCTCATGGCCTTGCCGATAATGGTCCGGTCAAAGAAGATGGACAGAGCAATGGCGGTGATGATCAAAAAGCCGATCACCCAGAAATACTGGGGTTGAACCACGGCTCCCAGAAAATTGATGGGATCGCGACCGGAAAACGCAGGAAGATCAAAAGGGTCCTTACCCCAAATAAACGAAGCCGTCCCCTTGATGATGATGGACACAGCAATGGTAGCGATAATCAGGGTAAGTACCGACGGTCGGCGAATAGGGCGAATGGCGAAACGATCGATAAGTATCCCGATCACCGTTACCAGAACAATTGTAGTCGGAAAGGCCAAAATAAGGGGAAGCCCCATGGAAACATGAAAAAAAACCATGATCAATCCGCCCAGCATGACGAATTCACCTTGGGCAAAATTGATGATCTCGGTCACATTATAGATAATATTAAACCCCACGGCCACCATGGCATAGACACTGCCCACGGTCAGCCCGGTAATGAGGTATTGTAACAACTGGCTTGTCAGCGTAATTTTTTCCATGTGTCTTTATCAAATAAAAAAGTGAGGATGATGACCCTATCATCCTCACCAATCGTTTGTCACTGCAAATCAATGGCTCAATCCACCAATGCCCAATCATTGTCTTTCACAATCACCATGCTAAAGGCCGCTTTGCTCAGCCCGTTGTGGTCGTCCGGCGAAAAGTTGAAGATACCATGCTGGCCCACAAACCCCTGTTTCTTCTCGAGGTAGTCCCGTATTGCGGCCTTGTCATCACCTACTGCAGACAGGGCGTCCACAACCAGCTCTAGAGCATCCCATCCATGTCCCCCGAATGAACTCAACGGCTCATTGTATTTGGCCGTATAGCTCTTCAGATAATCCATTGTTACACTTTTTTGAGGATGATCTGCCGGTAACTGCTCGGCAATATTACAGGCACCCAGCGGGCAGAAAACGCCCTCGGCAGCTCCTCCAGCCAACTCGATATTTTTACGGCTGCCAAAACCATGGCTCTGATATAATGGAACGGCTGTCATCCCCAGATCTTTCCAGTTGCGAATCATGGTCACCTGTGTGGGACCGATGGACCAGTTCACGATAGCGGCCGGAGCCATTCCCTTGATTTTGGTCAACTGGGCCGTCATATCCGTATCCTTGGGTCCGTATTTTTCATCGGCGATAATATTCATATTATACTCGGGCGCAAGCCTGATTAGCTCTGAACGTCCACTGGCCCCATATCCGGAGGTTACGCTCATGATGGCAATTTTATTGATTCCTCTGTTTTTAAGATGCATATAAATGGCCTCAACAGCCATACTGTCCGACTGGGGAGTCTTAAAAACCCATTTATAGGGCTTGCCCGTCTTTTCATTGTGAACAATCTTGTAACTGGCTGCACAGGAGACCAGAGGGGTTTTATATTTCTCGGCTACCGGTATCACCGCAAGGGAGAGTCCACTCAAGGAAGGACCGATCACTGCACAGACCTTATCATTGGTAATAAGCTTTTTTACCTTCAGGTTGCACTTGGTAGCATCTCCTTCGTCATCATAAATAACTAGTTTCAGTTCTTTTCCATTAATACCGCCGGCCTTGTTGATCTGTTCAGCCAGCATCTCAACGGTTTTCTTTTCAGGATCCCCCAAAAAAGAAGCGCGGCCGGTCACGGAAAAAACGCCCCCTACTTTATATGCTCCATCAAAGGCATTTGCCTGGCTAACAAGCAGCCCCATACCGAAAAAACAAATTATTGCGATAATAGAAATTCTCCTGAGTGTCATATTCTCCTCCTTTGTTTTTGGTTTTAAGAATAATGATTTTTCTCTATTAACTGGTTTCAAACGTTTTTGAATCGGTTATTACCTGAATTTTGTGCGAGTCGTAGGCTTTATATACAAGGCACTTAAGGGCGAAGTCATAGTGTACTATAGCGAGCCCTTAATAACGCAGCAGATGGAAGCCTACGACTCGCCCTTTGGGTGAAAATTAATGAATAGAAAAGATCATCATCCAATTTACCATTTTGCTAAAACGTATAATTTTATGATGTTGTTTGAACCTGCTTTAACTCAGTCGTTTAAAAACTCTCATTAATTTTCATGCAAGATTCAGGTATTACATGGTATACACTTTGCTTCCCTCAATCACCGTTAGGTTGTTCTTTTGAAGTAATGTTATGGCCTCATCGATGGGATCGATTCTAAAAATCATTACTGCATTCTCCCCGCTATGCTGCACAAACGCATACATATATTCCACATTAATTCCGGCTTGGTTCAAAATATCGAGTATTCGATTCAGGCCTCCGGGCCGGTCTTCTACTTCCACTGCCACCACATCGGTTTTGCTCACGGTAAATCCACGTTTTTTTAGTGCGTTTATGGCCTTTTGATTGTCATTTACGATCAGACGCAGCACACCAAAATCGGATGTATCGGCCAGGGCCAGCGCCCGGATATTTACATCCGCTTCTGCAAGAATCGCTGAAACTTCAGCCAGACGTCCGGCCTTGTTTTCCAAAAATACTGAAATTTGTTCCGCCCGCATATATTGCCTCCCTTATCCTTTACCTTTCCTAAAAAATTCCTGCTTTCATCAGAACTGATCCACAGGGATCATCAGCCATTATTTCCTGACACCTGAACTCTGTCCTCTGACTTCTGTTCGCTGTCCTCTGAACACTGACACCTGCCCTTATATTTCTCGATTATCAATCACCCGCACCGCTTTTCCTTCACTGCGAGCAATCACCTTTGGTTCCACCAACTTTACTTTTGCGGAAACGCCAAGATAATCCTTTATATTCTTTGATATCTTTCTTTCCCGCTCCTGCAGATGTCTGACTTCATCGGAAAACAGACGTTCACCCACTTCCACCAAAACCGTAAGCGTATCCAGATTATCCTTCCGGTCAACCACCAGCTGGTAGTAAGGTTCAACTTCATCCATTTCCATAAGAACACTTTCAATCTGTGACGGAAACACATTGACGCCGCGAATAATCAGCATATCATCTGTACGGCCGCTGATCCGGTTCATACGGATATGGGTCCGGCCACAGATACACGGCTCCGGATTCAGCGAGGTGATGTCACGAGTTCTATACCGTATCACCGGAAAAGCTTCCTTGGTTATGGTTGTAAAAACAAGTTCGCCGGTCTCGCCGTAAGGAAGTACTTCTTCGGTTACCGGATCGATAATTTCAGGAATAAAGTGATCCTCAAATATATGAAGGCCTTTTTTTGCTTCATGACATTCAATGGCAACCCCCGGCCCCATGACTTCGCTTAATCCATAAATATCCACTGCAGTTAAATTCAGCTTCCGCTCTATTTCTTCGCGCATCTTCTCAGACCAGGGTTCCGCCCCGAATATTCCGAATTTAAATTTTAAATCTTCAAAAGAGACCCCCACCTCCTCGGCAACTTCCGACAGATGAAGTGCATATGAAGGAGTTGCCGTCAATATGGTCGGGCCGAAATCCGTCATGATCACAACCTGTCTCTTTGTATTTCCTCCGGATACCGGAATAACGGAAGCACCGAGTTTCTCCGCACCGTAGTGAATGCCCAACCCTCCTGTAAAAAGCCCATAACCGTATGCATTATGAATCATGTCTCCGCGAGTTGCCCCGCCCGCGGCAAGGGAACGGGCCATAAGCTCGGCCCAGGTATTAATATCCCGAGCCGTATACCCCACAACAGTGGGTTTTCCGGTGGTGCCGGAGGACGCATGAATACGAACCACATTGTCCATGGGAACCGCAAACATTCCAAAGGGATAATTATCACGCAAATCCTCTTTTTTAGTGAAAGGAATTCGTTTTAAATCTTCCAACGACTTTATATCATTGGGTGTAATACCACTTTCATCAAACTTTTTCCTGTAAAAAGGAACACTTGCGTAAACACGATCAAGGGTGGCCTTGAGCCGTCGCAGGACAATTGCCTCCAGATCTTCTCTTGGCATGGTTTCAAATCCAATATCGAGAATCATTCAAACACTCCTTTCAAATAAAATGAACTCGTAAAAAATTAAAATTGAGACGGCAAAGTAAAAAGCTCAAGTTCAAGACGTCGCAAATTTCGTGTAATGAAGCGTAGTTATGTACGCCGCAGTTAACACGAAATGAAGCGCAACGCAGAAATTGGACTTTTTACGAAGCCGTCAAATAAAAAAGGCTGCGAGTGAATGAAACCCACAGCCCTTTAAAAAACCATGAGTTCCATTTTGTTCCGTCACCCCATGGTTTTGTGTTATGTCAAGTTCGGCATTTTTTACCTTGCCGGCCCATGGATAGACTTCCCAAAAAAGAAGCCCTTCAGGAAGCCCAAAAAACCAAAGTAAAAAAACCGAAACCTCATCTATGGAACCCCTAACATTTATGTAAAATAACCAATAGTTAACTTGAGCGCTCTATAATGGATTAAAAAATATATGTCAAGAGAAAAGATTTACTCTTTTAAACTTCCCTTAAACTCCGGCGCTCGCTTTTCCAGAAAAGCCGATGCCCCTTCTTTTGCATCCGGGCTTGTGAAACAGAGGGCAAAGGCATCGACTTCCATGCGGCAGCCTGTGCTAAGGTCAACATTCATCCCGTTGGTAATGGCCTGTTTGGCCGCCCGAACAGACACTTTCCCCCGTAATGCAATGATTTTTGCCGTCTTGACCACTTCATCCATGAGCTGCCCTTGAGAACAAACCTTGTTTGCCAGACCCATGTTTTTTGCTTGGTCAGCAGAAATCATCTTCCCGGTAAATATCAATTCTTTGGCCATGCTCTCCCCCACGAGTCTGGGCAGTCTCTGAGTGCCGCCAAAACCCGGAATAATCCCAAGCGTGATTTCCGGCAGACCGAACATGGCGTTTTCAGAAGCGTAGATAAAATCACATGCGATGGCAACCTCACATCCGCCGCCCAGTGCAAAGCCGTTTACCGCCGCAATAACCGGTATGGGCAACTCCTGGAGTTTGTTCATCAAGGAAAGTCCCATCTCGGAAAACGATTTTGCTTTGAGGGGGGTAAAGGTTAAAAATTGCTTGATGTCCGCCCCGGCGATAAAAGATTTTTCACCGGCGCCGGTTAGGATAAGCACACGGATGTCCTCATTTGCATTGATCTCATCAAGGGCGTTGGAAAACTCTTTAAGCGCTTCCTCATTCAACGCATTTAAAATTTCTGGCCTGTTAAAGGTAATGGTTGCAATCCCTTCTTTGACCTGAACAACAATATTATTATATTCCATGACTCAGACCTCCTGACCTGTATACCTGATTTCAACGTGATATGAAGATTTAGTCGTAATCTCAGACGCAATAATTTTAACGTCGAACGTCGAATGTCGAATGTTGAAGGCACTCCTGCCCGCCATCGCGATCCGTACTCAATGCTCTTCGTCCTTTTGTTGGCTCGCTCAGACGAGGCGGTCGGTCGCTTTGTCTTTATTATAAATGGTTGAATACATTATTCGATGTTCAACGTTCATCTTTTATATGCCCTCAAGGTGTGGATTCTTCATTAAAATATGTTGAATCTGAATTTACGATAGATCACTATCCCTGCAATTACCCTCCGTATCCAGACAAACCCTTTTGGCGGCTTTGTTTTAAAAATGCCGTGGGGTTTGTCTCGTTGATATACTCCCGAATACCATTGACGATGGCATCGCACATTCGATCCTGATATTTTGAATTGACTAATCTTTTGCAGTCCCTGGAATTGCTGATAAAAGACGTTTCTATCAATATGGCAGGCATCTGAGCGCCTAAGAGAACATAAAAGGGCGCCTGCTTTACGCCTTTATTTTTTATCCTGCTGTAGCTCTTTTTCAAATGTTTGCACATGCATTTCTGAACATGGACCGCCAGGCGACTCGATTCGTTGATTTTGGCATTTTGCATGAGATCGCTTAAAATTATTTGAAGGTCACTGATGTTCTTTGTTGAAGTGGCATTTTCCCTTGCGGCTACTAAAATGGCATCATTATCTGTGGCCAGATTCAGGAAATAGGTCTCAATACCATATGCCCTTCTATCCCTTGCAGCATTGGTATGAATCGATATAAACAGGTCCGCGTTTTCTGTATTTGCAATAGCTGTTCGTTCTTCAAGTGTAAGGTACCGGTCTCTATCACGGGTCATGATAACTTCACAGTCTAATTTTTCGCGAATCTTTTTGGCAAGCCGCTTCGCAACTTTCAAAACAATATTTTTTTCGTGAACACCTTTTAAATAACCAGGCGCTCCAAAATCTCGCCCCCCATGACCCGGATCGATAACAATCCGTCTTACTCCAAGAACGAGTTGCCTTGCCAGAGCGCCGGATGCAATTTTACCGGCTTTTTTATCTCTTTTCACCAACGTTCCGTTCGCCTTTTCCGTATCTCCCCAGACATCTATGACGATTCTAAAAGGGTTTTTTAAAGAGAATATCTTGTAAGTTTTAAAAGACTTGATATCAATAACTACCCTGACAATGTCCGATGTGTATTGCCCTGCACGTACGTCGCTGAGCAGATTATCATTGATGGGGATATTTTTTTTAATATCTTTACCCAGTCTGCCGTTTTTTAAGTCGATATACAGACGCTGCGGTTTATGTTTGTATGGGTCCTTTTTCAGAAGCTTGTGTGTATATAATGCTTCTCTGTCCGCGTCGATCACAACACGGGTATAGCTCGGGTTGGACCAGAACCGAAGCCCCACAACCGTAGCCACCCTGCTTTCAGCCCCTTTTACATCCTTTTTAATCGGAGTTTTAGTATAAATAGATTTCTTTATTTCCTTTGCCATGTCATCTTCCGGTAACTTGGCAAGACTTTGTTTGCGAATCACTTTTCTTGACGCGAGCTTTGGAATCCCTTTAGGAAAGAGATTACGCATGGCGTTTTCAGCCCTGTATTTGTATGCGCTTTTTGGATAACGTCTGATAATACGATTATAAAGATCGAGAGCAGCTTTTTTATCAGATTCTCTAAATGAAATCCTGTAAAGCTCCTTATAAAGCTTCCCAGACATATAAAGCCCGGCAGCAGCCCACGGACCCGAAGGATTATGCTCGTAAACTGCCTGATACTTTTCGATACACCCAAGCCAAAAACATCTGTATTTCTGTTTTTTCGGACTGTGGCGAAGGCTCTTGTAACAGGCTTCGGCCCGGTAGTATTTTTTCTTTGCAGAATCAGCAGATGACGCGCGCGGCCACATCACGGAAAGAATACAGCATGCCATCAAACAGAATAAAAATGTTTTTTTGTAATTAAATAACAACGGTTTTTGCCTTTTGCTTTAATTCGTCCAGACAGTTTAACGCGTCCAGAGGCGTCATTTTAGAAATATCAAGCTTTTGCAGCTTTTCTATAACAAATTGATCCGGCCGGGAAAAAAGATTAAGCTGCACCTGCCCCTTTGTTATACCATCGCCCGCTTCGGCCATAAACGCCGGGCGGTTCAAACTGTGTTCACCGTTTTCTATAGTGTAAAGAATCTTTTTGGCTCGTTGGATCACCCCATCGGGAATACCTGCAAGCCGTGCAACCTGTATTCCATAACTTCGATTGGTGCCGCCCTCCACAAGCTTTCTTAGGAAAATAATTTGGTCATTCCATTCCTTTACCGCAATATTGTAATTTTTTACCCGGGACTTTAAAAGAGCGAGTTCCGTGAGTTCATGGTAATGGGTGGCAAAAAGGGTTTTAACACCCCTGCCCTTTAAGTCATGCAGGTATTCCGCCACGGCCCAGGCAATGCTGAGCCCATCGAAGGTGCTGGTTCCCCGCCCGATCTCATCCATAATCACCAGGCTGCGCCGGGTTGCGCTGTTTAAAATATTGGCGGTCTCCTGCATCTCCACCATGAATGTGCTCTGTCCCTGGGACAGGTTGTCCAAGGCGCCCACCCGGGTGAATATTCGGTCCGTAATGCTCATTGAGGCCGTGGCGGCAGGTATAAATGACCCCATTTGAGCCATAATGACCATCAGCGCAACCTGGCGCAGAACCGTGGATTTCCCGGCCATGTTGGGTCCGGTGATGATCAGTATCTGATTTTCAGTATCGTCAACCCTGATGGTGTTGGGTACGAATCGCTCTCCGGTAATCATTTTTTCCACCACCGGATGACGGCCCTCTTCAAATAGAATATAGTCCTGGGTATTAAATTCCGGCCTGTGGTAATCATTTTGATCGGCGATTTCAGCCAGGCTCAGTAGACAGTCCAAATCCGCTAAAAATTGGGCAATCTGTTTAATGACCGTGTGATTCTTTACCACCTCATCTTTTATTTCATTAAATATTTCATATTCAAGCACGGCCCTTTGATCTTCGGCGTTCAACACTTTTGACTCAAATGTTTTTAACTCATCCGTGATGTAGCGTTCTGCATTCACCAAGGTCTGTTTGCGGACATAATGGAGGGGAACATCTTCTGAACGTGCTTTTGGGACCTCGATAAAATACCCGAATACCTTGTTATAGCGCACTTTGAGTGAATTGATTCCGGTGGCCTGCTTTTCCCCGGCCTCGAGTCTGGCCAGCCACTCTTTGCCGTGCCGGCTGACGGTGATCAGTTCATCGAGTTCCTGATGGTATCCTTTCTTAATGATACCACCTTCATTGATAGTATGGGGAGCATCTTCCCGGATCGACCGTTCGATCAATTCCGCCAGTTCACACAGGCCGTCTATATCCCGATCACAGATAAACAATTTCGCTTTGAGATGGGAAAGCAGAGACCAGATACCGGGCAGGCTGTTAATGGAACGCTTGAGCGCGACAAGATCCCTGGCATTGGACTGCCTCATGGCGATTTTGCTCCCGAGGCGTTCGAGATCATAAACCGATTTTAAGAGTTCCCGGATATTCTTTCGAACCTGAATGTTTTCCTTTGCTTCTTCAATCGCATCCTGTCTGGACTGAATCTTTAAAACATCCATCAGCGGATATTTGATCCACCGTTTAATCTGCCTCCCTCCCATGGCGGTAATGGTTTTGTCCATAATTTCCAAGAGGGTGCCATGTCCGGATCCTGTACAGATATTCTTGATCAGTTCAAGGTTCCGGCAGCTTAACTCGTCAACCAGAAGATAATTGCTCAGTGAATACGTTGAGATGCCGGTGAAATGCTCTACTTTCTGTCTCTGGGTTTCCCGGACGTAGAAAATAAGTGCTCCGGCCGCCCGCACACCGGTTTTTAAATGTTCACAACCAAACCCTTCAAGAGAAAGGGTGTTGAATTGATCAATAAGTCGTTCCCGTGCCCTGCTGTGTTCAAATGCACTGTCTTGTAAAAAAGTTATGGATTTTTCAGACAGTGATTTTATAATGGGTAACAGAATGGAATCATTTCTTGCAGATTCAGGGAAAATAACTTCTCTTGGCGATATGCGGAGGACCTCATCAACAATGGCATCCATATTTTCAGATTCGGTCACCCTAAAATTCCCGGTCGAAATATCCAGATAGCTCAGTCCGGCGGCACCGTTATGGTAAACAACCGCAAGGACATAATTGTCTGTCTTTTCATCGAGCAACTCATTATCGACAATCATCCCCGGGGTAACCACCCGGACCACATCTCTTTTGACCAAGCCCTTTGCCTGGGCCGGATCTTCTATTTGATCACATATGGCAACTTTGTATCCCTGGTCAATGAGGCGGGCCAGATATGTCTGCGCGGATTTATACGGAACGCCGCACATGGGAATCGGGAATTCGTCTTTCTTGTTCCGTGAAGTTAAGGTGATCTCAAGAAGCCGGGAAGCAAGCTCGGCATCCTCAAAAAACATTTCATAAAAATCTCCCATCCGGTAAAAAAGTATCGCATCAGAGTACTTTTCCTTAATGGAGAGGTACTGCTTTATCATGGGAGTCGTTTTCGAAACACTCATATGCCTAAATGGGTTCTATGGGTTGGGCCGTAGAGTCCGAAGAATCGCTTTGTAATGATTCCACCTCTTTTTTGAGTGCTGCAATTTCTTCCAATTGGGAAGTGGCTGCCGCGTTTAAATTTTTTATTGTTTTTTTGCATTTGAACCGTGCGGAAAGACTGATAAAATAGGCGATCAAAAACCCGGCCAGAAAAAAAACCAGAAAAAAGACTGCATTGGGCAGTGCCATGGTATGAAACGGTTCACCGTACAAAAGATCTATTTGAAGAACTTGTTTTGCCAACAAATACTCCTTATTTGAGAAAAAAATAATTGCAACAAAACCTATAACAATTACCCAGAGAACAATCTTAAGCTTTTTCATAGTTTTCTCCTCCAATATCAGCTGGTTATATCTAATTTGTCAAAGTGAGGCTTTAAATTATTGTAGGTGCTTATTAAATGCTCCGGAATAACACGCACGTCGGCAAAAACAGTTAACGCATTAGTATCGCCAAACCACCGGGGAACAATATGAAAATGGAGATGTTCTTCAACGCCGGCGCCCGCCACTTTCCCCAGATTAAGTCCGACATTGAACCCGTCGGGGGTCATCACTTTTTTTAATATTCCCACAGATTGTTCAACCGTTTCGAGAAGATTTCCCATTTCGCTTTTGCTGAGCTGATCCAGAGTGGAAATATGTTTGATCGGCGCCACCAGAAGATGGCCGTTAATATAAGGAAATTTATTCATAACCACAACGGTTTCCTTGCCCTTGTAAAGGGTCAGATTGTCCTGTTCCGAAAGCGCTTTACAAAATATACAGCCGTCCTCTTTATCGCCCAGAATATATTCCATGCGCCATGGAGCCCACATGGTTTTCATTATTAATCCTCCTAATTAAAAGTTTCGAAAATTTTACAACTTATTGAAACAACATTTTTATTACTGTCAACCTGTTTATGCCGTCAGAATGGAATGCTGGAATACTGGAATATTGGGAATAAAGGCAGAAATAAACCATTTGAATTGTAAAAAATTCCTTCAAACCCATCATTTTTACCCAGTGAAACTTTTTTCTATTTCACCGGGGCTATTATTCCATTTCTCCATCACTCCGACAATCTTCAATTCAAATACCCTTTTCAAGCCCAAAATTCAACCCTTTTCTATTTTAGGCGCACAACCTCCAGTTCCCCCCACATGCCGATCTCACCTCCCACAATCACAACAATCCCGACAACCCCTTTGATATTTTTACCGAAATCAATTGCAGACCCGATATGCGCTTTTGACGTTATCCGATTGCCGATGGACGTTGCAGCGGCATCGGCAAGTGAACCGGAACGAGACAACACACAGACCGCATCCGCTTTTCCGAAACTGAGCGATTGTCCCACGGTACCTGATGATGTGCATACGGATAACGGTTTTTTACCCGGATCCACCCGCAGACCCATGCCAAGACTTACCGGAGAGTTCCCTGCAAAAATACCGATGGTCACCGGGCCGTTGGTTTTAAAAAAAACGTCCCCACCGTTTTCCACAACAACCTCATTGGTATGCCCCAACAGATCGATTCCCACGTGCTCGGCAATTGCACCGGCAACCGCCGCCATGGGACCGACGCCTGCCTTTTCACCCGCTGATACCATGTGGTTTATGATAATGGGCGCCGGGCCGCTGACCCGCCACGGAGTCAACGTGGTTACAAATTCAGGATATGTTTTTATATACGCCTCAACAACCCCTCTGTGCTTGAGAATCAGTTCCCGGGTGATGTCCTCGAGGTGTTTGACCGCATGCACAAACAGATCTGTTTCCTTAACGGCCACCCTGAAACCAACCAGATTCTCTCTGCCTGTCAGATTTCGATACGATCGTTTTTTATACATCCTGAGTCAATTATCACCATCAGAAAAGATGGAAAGATCAATTAAATCACAAATTCAAGCACCAAATTACAAATAAATCCCAAATATCAAGCACCAAATCTCAAACAAATCTCAAATTCCAAACCGGTTCAACGCGATTGTTTTTTTGTTTGTGATTTTGAATTTCGGTCACGCGCAGCGCAGGCACTTGCGCCGCGTGTTGTGATTTATTTGTTTTTTGGGATTTGTTATTTGGAATTTCTACTAACTCAATCACTCCGAACAAATACCATTATTTGAATCGCATTTTCGGACGCATATTTTCCGGGCACTGTCTCAAAAAATAGTGATCCGTCATTCCGGCAATGAAATCCCTAACGATTTCCTCTTTGCAATGGCTTTTAATATAATCTTCGGACATATCTTCCAGAAAACCGTTAAAAATTACTGACGTTCGATTTTCAGTTTCAATATCATCAAGGTATTTTTCAAAAAGCATTGCAAACAATTTTTTTATAAGGCCCGTATGTTTTTTGATTTCCGGATTCATGTAAATACGCTCCAGGTTAAAATCCTTGAGCCGCTTAAGGGCGTCCGATACTTCCGGGCTGAACGCAACATAGCTGTTTTGAAAGCTGTTTTTGATAATATCGGTGACAAGGTTATAAACGATGGTCCCGTTGGTATCCCCAAGGATAGCCACGCTTTCCCTGGGAAGATCAGATCGTTTGATCATTTTGAGCCGGATGGCATCTTCTATGTCACGACCGATATAGCTAACGGTATCTGCCATGCGGACAACACATCCTTCCAGGGTCATGGGGATCAATTTAATTTCGGGATTATTCTTTTTGGCTGACATCTCTTTTTCTAATGTTTCAAATGTCTTATCTCTCTCTGGTTCAAGTGTCCGGTTATGGATTTCTCCGTCATGACAGAGAATACCGTCTAACGTCTGAAGACAAAGATTCCATCCTTTGCCTTTACATTCCACCTTGTCCAGAAAATGAACACTCTGAACGTTATGCTGAAAATACCCGATACCATTTGACCGGCAAAGTTCTGACAAAAATCTTTCGCCGTCATGTCCGAACGGGGTATGCCCAATATCGTGGCCTAGAGAGATGGCCTCAATAAGATCCTCGTTCAATCCCATATACCGACCAATGGTCCTTGCAATTTTCGATACCAGTTGAACATGGAGTACCCGGTGGGTAATATGATCATTGTGTATCAGATAAAAGACCTGGGTCTTGTCGATATATCGCGTGTAGGCCCGTGAATGCAGAATCCGATCCGCATCCACAGAAAATATCTGGCGGAACCCTTTTTCTGAAGGCACATCATGAACCCGTCGCACGCCTTGAGTACTCAGCGTTGCAATGGGAGATAACATTTCACTTTCCCGCTGTCTTAAGGCTACGCGGAGCATATCAAGGTTTTTGTCTTTAAATCTGACCATTATCTATCATGCGCTCCATAAGTTTAAGGTAATCTATCCCCGCCTTTCTGAATCCTTCTTTACCGAATTTCATATTGGCTTCAAGAACATACAGACTTTTATCATGCTCAATGATATCGATTCCCACATCGTCCCACCGGCATCTTCGGGCGGTATCAAGGGAAAGATTAAGAACGTTTTTAGGAACGGGATCAAGACTGATGGTTGCACCCGCGGCAACATTACTTCTAAATTCACCCGCAGGTGAAATGCGCCAGTAGGCGTGAACCACCCGATCTCCTATAATAACCACCCGTATATCCCGGTCGGACGGCAGATATTCCTGAATATAGGCAACCTTCGACAGTTTGATATAGTCATCAAGGTCTTTTTGACTCCGGATAAGGTAAACCCCCCTTCCCATGGCCGATCCCCTTGGAATCTTGGCGATAAAAGGAAATTTAAAATGATCGCAAATAGAGTCTTTTTGGCGGTTTCCATAAAACACCCGAGTCCTGGGATGAGGTATCTCCAGAAGATTAAACAAAGCGGTCTGTTTGATCTTATCCTGAACACACTTATAATTATGGTAACTGGGAAACGTTTTTTTCCCCATGGCATCCAACAGTTCGGCATAAAATGTGGTGGGATAGTATATTTTTTCGGCATTTCGAATAAGATCCGCTTCCGCAGCACTATAATCGGAAAAATTAGGTCGAACTCCCAAGGTTACAACATTTTTACATTTTTTAAGCCGTGCTTCAAGGGCAATAACTTTTTTACCGGTTATCATAACGGTCAAACAACCTCATGATGATATCGTGGCTCCGTTGGGTATGACTCCCCGGCCAGAATATTCGCCGGCATCGGCCACAGATCTGAAAAATATCGCGGGTTTGCCAGATAAAGTCTGGCACACTCCCTCGCACAGAACCCTTGTCCACGGGTTGGATTCGGATGTTGCACCGGATACATCGTGAAAACGGATGCGTATCCGTATAAATAATGCCCAGCGTGTCAATCACCTGTCTGAGCTGCTCAAAGGGATTGTTGGACGTGATAAAAATACACTCCTGCAGTAATTTGCCGTCCCGGACACGCTCGGTGCGGGTGAGCAGAATACGGTTTTTCCTTCCCGAATCCATGTTTTTTTTCGTTGAAACCACGGGATCGTAAGAGGTATCAAAGCCAAGAATCCTCAGCCATTTTGCCAGCTTGCCCAGCGTCGGCTCCGCAGCAAAGCATATTTCACTCTTGCTGTTCATTTGTCACTGACACCCGTAATCTGGGATGATTAAAATTGCCCATAATATGGCTTTAAAAATATCCCATATTTATTCCTTCCCGTATACCTGGTTTCAGGTTTCAGGTGCCAATTCCTTTGTTCATCATTCCTGACACCTGAACCCCCTTTTTTCTACTCCGGCGGCGTCAACACAAACAGTAACGGAGAAACCGAAACACCGGCCCAGTATCTGTCTACATCAAGCTGAAAACCGGAACCGTCATCGGTTGTAAGCACCAGACGGGAAGGGACCCGGTATCCCTCTATATCCTGCATGGTTTTAAATTCCGCACGATATTTTAGATCGCCGGTTAAATAAAAAATTTCCACCTTATGCACCTGTTTTCTGCTCACATCAAGGTATATCTTCTGACAGGTGTTCCCCCATCCTTTTTTTAGAACCAGGATATATCCATGCTCAGGTTCGCAAGGCTCCTCTTGATTCGATTTCGCATTGCGGCATGAGGAACTATCGGACATGGGACCGGGAGAACCATCATTTCTTAGAACAGCTGCAGAATCATAATTATCAACAGAAACGCGGCCGGCCAGAAGATTAACCATATCATCGGATGTTACGGGTATTGAGAAGAATCTTTTCATTGTGGAATCTTTGGAGTGTTGTTTATAAAATTTACCCCGTGTGTGATCCACAAGATAGATCCACTGGCCGTCGGATGCAACGCTTACCACAGGCTGTCCCAAAACGCTTCGGAGTGCAATACGGAATCTGTCCGGTACCGATCCTGCCCAAGCAGCCCGGGTGGTCAGCTCTTTTTTATTATTTTTAAAAAATGTTACCCTGCCAACGCCTTTAAAGGTTTTGAGATAAAGATTTTGATTTCTCAGATACGAAATAAGCACCCTGGCTTCAGATGCCTTAAGGTCACTGAGTTCTTTAGGAACCACCGGGGTAAGGCTGCTGCAGGCTGGAAAAAAAAAGATGCCGGTTAAAAAAATCGCTAAAACGTTCCTGGCGAATATTTTGTTTTTCATCTGCCGGATAATCCCTGTATCTTTCTCTCAAGATCATCTCTGTCTTCATCTTTTTTCAACAACGAACGTTTGTAGAATTGAAGCGCTTTTTTCTTATCGCTTATTTTCAGGTATATATCTCCTAAATGCTCCAGGATAATCGGGTCGTCAGGTACCAGGCTCACGGCCTTTTCCAGATATTTCAAGGCCTTGGTTAAGAGTCCTTTCTTAAAATATACCCACCCCAGGCTGTCTGTGATATAACCATCGTTAGGCTTCTGTTTTAAAGCCGCCTTAATAAGACGTTCGGCCTCATCCAGATTCTCACCAAGTTCCGCATAGGTATAACCAAGATAATTCAGTGCATTGGCATCCTTTGCATCAAGATTTATTACCGTTTTCATTTCTTTTATAGAAGCTTTTTTTCTGCCCCACTTATCATAAACAACACCCAGGCGAAAACGGAGTCTGGTATTACCAGAATCAATTTTGAGTCCCTGTTTAAGAACCTTTTCAGCTTTTTCGAATTCCCCTGTGTCTTCATAAAATGAGCCCAGATAGAGCAAAATCTCCGGATCATCAGGTATTTTTTTAATAATATCTTTTAAAAAATTTATTGCTTTCTCAATTTCTTTCTGTTCCTGGTATAAAAATGCAACATGAATCACAGCTTCTTTAAAAAAGATGGACTCCATCTCCACCCTTTTAAAATGTATAATAGCTTTCTCTTTATCTTTTTTCCCTTCAAAGGCGACCCCGGTAATGTAATGAAGATCCGAACTGTCCGGCGCGCCCTTTAACATCCCTTCAAGAATGACGGCCGCGGCATCATATTCCTTTGGATTCAAATAGAGCTTAACAACCTTTCTTATTACTTCCTCTTGCTCAATGCTTCTTGCACCCAGATCTTTAAAAATCTTTTCTGCATACTCAGTCATTCCCCTTTCATGATAATAATATCCGAGTTCCATGTCCGCTCTTATATTTTTGGGATCCTTTTTTAAAAGGTCCAGGTATAATTGAATAATTTTCTCATCTTTTTTCAGAATCTTATACAAGTTTATCAGCTCATAACGCGGTTCCTCAAGGTCGGGATTCATTTCTAAAGTTTTTTTAAATTCTCTTTCAGCTTCGTTAACATTGCCCTGTAATGCATAAATCTTTGCTATAAAGAAATGCCCCGCGTATGATTCGGGGAAATTTTGAACAAGCTGATTATATACCTTTAATGCCCTGTTCCGTTTTCCTTCCTGCATATACAGGCCTCCCAAAAGCAAATATATATTTTCTTGTTTCGGATCGATTGCAATAATTTTTTCATACACCGCTTCGGCATCATCAAACTGATCGAAATCCTGTTTGAGCCTTCCGTAAATGATAAGAGCTTCGAGGTTGTCAGGTTCTTTTTCTATAATTTTTTCAACAATACTTAATGCCTTCTCATTTTCTTTTATATGAAGGTAAAGGATCGCCAGATCTAATTGCAGATAGGCAGATTCAGGATCTGCTTCAATCGCTTTATTCAGATACCTGATTGCTTTATCATAGTTGCCTGTTTTCCGGTGCAACTGTGCCTCTGTGAAGTAATAATAGCGACTTTCCTGTATAATCAAGTCTGCCGCCGCCTCGTCCTGGTTTTTATCTAATGGCTGAGCCGCCTTTTTATAAGGAAAACAACCGGAAAAAAGTGGAATGACCATAATAGAAATGATCATATTTATTAATTTAGATTTCATTCAAATGTCCTATTTTAATCAGATCCTTTAATCCTGTCATAAAAATCAAAATCGGGGAGTTCACGTTTAAAAAATTCTCTCAACTTTTTGATAATATTGTTTTCAACCTGGCGGACACGTTCTCTCGATATCTCGTAGCGGTCACCAATCTCCTGCAAAGTAGCAGGAGAGTCTGAAAAAGTACGTTGTTCAAAAATTTCAAGCTCTCTTGGAGTCATTGTTTTTTTAAACTCGGCAATCTTATTATGTAAAAGGGTCTCCATCTCCTTTTTCGCCATCCAATCCTCCGTAGATTCGACCTCCGTGTTTAAAAGCTCTATTCTTTCCGTATCTGAATCATCCTTTAGAGGGGCATCCAGGGAAAGATCCCAACCGTCAAGTCTCTGGTCCATATCTACAATTTCACGTTCTGTTACTCCCAGTCTTTGGGAAAGAAGTTTTGGTTTAGGATCAAAACCCTGATCAATCAGTTTCTGCTTCTCTTTTTTAAGTTTGAAAAAGAGTTTTCGCTGCCCCTGTGTGGTCCCTATTTTCACAAGACGCCAGTTGTCCATAATAAACTTTAAGATGTAAGCCTTTATCCAGAATGAAGCATAATATGAAAACTTGACATTTTTGTATGGATCAAATTTTTTAACCGCCTGCATAAGCCCGATATTCCCTTCCTGAATCAGGTCTAAAAGATTTTGCATCCATATTCGCTGAAATTCGAGAGCAATCTTTACAACAAGCCTGAGATTAGCGGTCACCAGAATATATGCAGCCTCGCTGTCACCATCTTCCATGACCCTTTTCCCAAGCTCTATTTCCTGCTCTCTGGTGAGAAGCTTGTGCTCGCTTATTTCTGAAAGGTAGCGCTGAAACGGGTCAAACTTAACAAGTGCAGTATCGGAAGATTGATTTTTCGGTTTTTCACCATCATTCTTATATGCGTCAATTTTACTTTTATCCTGCTTTGTTTTGCGACGTTTTTGTTTATTCTTAAATTTATTCATGCTAATATTTTATAGACATACAATATAGTATATGATATTTAGTTTAATTCTTTAAAATTGAATTTTGTGCTTCTTTCAGTTTGGCCCGTTGGTTGATTGATTAGTTTTTTTAATGCCTTTCGGGTCCAACCGATTCAACTTTGTTTTTTCCGGCCTGTCCCGTTTGCGGGTTTGGTTCAAAGTTTTTATTTTCTCACGCGCCTGTAGCTCAGTTGGATAGAGCAACGGACTTCTAATCCGTAGGTCGCAGGTTCGAATCCTGCCAGGCGTACCATTTATATCAAGGACTTACAGGCAATATATGCTGTAAGTCCTTTTTATTTGCCTTTTTACGAGTTATTATAGCCATAAAACCTTGCATCTCAAC
>Ga0164318_10000973_pt1 | contig 24213 bp, 24 predicted proteins | sample GuaBasSedimGuay9_FD_113734 | JGI IMG/M metagenome (GOLD analysis project Ga0164318, IMG submission 113734) | Subseafloor sediment microbial communities from Guaymas Basin, Gulf of California, Mexico - Guay9, Core 4571-4, 0-3 cm | ecosystem: Environmental > Aquatic > Marine > Hydrothermal vents...
AGTTCGCAGACGATACATAGCTGTTCCGAATGTTGGACCGAAGGAACGACCGCAGTCCTGGCAGCGCCAGCGTTGTCTTCCTCCTTTGTGCCCATTGCGTATGACATGGGTTGACCCGCAGTGAGGGCAGGAAGGATTGTTCGGTGATGGCTTCCGGGGCATTTTTATCACCTCCTGCCCTTAATATAAACATTACTCAAGAGAGTGACAACCGGAGTTTTCCATCCCTGCACTTTTCGGAATAGGCGGGACGGCGTTGGAGTGTGGGGATTACGGAAGTTTTGGAGGGTCACAGGGGGGATCTTGTAAGCAGCCTTTTGGTTTTGCTCGGGGACCTGTATTTTAGGGAAGGGGAGAGTGAGAAGGCGGGACAGGCTTACATGCAAGCTTTTGTTCGCAGGCTTGGGGTTTTGGAGGGAGGGAGAGTGATACCTGGGTGTTATGGTATAGTTCCCCAAGAAAGGGATAAACTCGAGGCTTTGGAGGTCCTCGGGGGGCTCAGGCTCGGGACGCCCGGTGGGATGTTGGAGCTTTCGGGTACGTTTTGGCTTGCCGGCGACTTTGAGGGGGCACGAGGGGTGCTGGAGGAGATCGTGGAGAGGTATCCCGGAAGCCCGGATGCAGGTGAGGCGAAGTTAAGGCTTGAGCTCGTGGAAAGGCTGAAGAAGGTGAGATAGCCCACAGGGAGCTTAACCTAAGAGTACCTCTCTATCAAAGCCCTGCTCTTAGGGTCTAGGGCCCGGAGGTCGGGCACATCGTACCTGTTTCCATCTACGTCGCTGAACATGAGCCTTACGCCCATCCTCTGGGCGGTCTCCCTCAGGTTCCTCGTGAGGAACCTCCTGGGCCCCCTGTCGGTCTCCACCTCCCATTCCACAAGCCCGAAGTGTTCCCTGCAGGAGCGCACCTTGAGGATCCTCGGAACCACGTACCTCTTCCTAAGTTCCTCCCTGAGGGCCCGTTGGCTCTCGGGCTCCAGAGAGCGAAGTCTCTCTACGATGCCTATCTCCCTTCCGTCCTCGTCTATGACCGATATCCATCCCTCATCGTCGCTCAGGGGGAAGAGGGGAACTACCTTAACGTTTTCGTATATCTTACCGTCCACCTCCAATCCCAGGCTGCCCCCTTCCCTGAAGAACCTGAGCGCCTCGGGCTTCAGGACCCTGAACTCCGTCGAAAGTTCCTTCGGCAAGGGGATGGAGGGACCGGGCTTAGGAGCCCCTCCGGGAGGGCGACCTCCGTGCCAGAAATGCATCCCTGCCTCCTAGATACGACCTCGGCGGCCCGGCAGAAGGCCGGCCGAGGTTTCAACGCTCCACAGCCCTGACCTTGGATACCTCCCTGTAGGTCTGCACGAGCCTGTAGAACTCCCCCTTCTTCTCCATAAGCTCGTCGTGAGTGCCCACCTCGACTACCCTCCCCTCCTTAAGGACCACGAGCCTGTCCGCGTTCTTGAGGGTCGAAAGTCTATGTGCTATGGCTATGGTGGTCCTTCCCTTCACGAGCCTTCCTATCGCCTCCTGTATCTGCCTCTCGGTCTCCACGTCCACCTGGGATGTGGCCTCGTCGAGTATGAGTATCCTGGGGTTATGGAGCACGGCTCTGGCTATCGCTATCCTCTGCTTCTCCCCGGAGGAGAGGCCCTGGCCCCCTTCGCCTATTACGGTGTCGTAACCGTCCGGCTTCCTCAGGATGAAGTCGTGTGCGTTGGCTATCTTGGCCGCCCTTATTATCTCCTCCCTCGTGGCGTCGGGCTTTGCGTAGGATATGTTCTCCGCTATCGTCCCGCTGAAGAGGAAGGTGTCCTGGGGGACTATGCCTATCTGCCTCCTGAGGTCCTGGAGCCTTATCTTCCTCAGGGGGACCCCATCTACGAGTATCTCCCCGGAGTCCACATCGTAGAACCTGCATATGAGATTTATCGTCGTAGTCTTGCCGGCCCCGCTGTGGCCCACGAGCCCTATCATCTCCCCTGGCCTTACCTCCAGGTTTACTTCCTTGAGCACCGGCTTATTTTTCTCGTACCCGAAGCTTACATCCCTGAACTCTATACGTCCCTCTATCCTCGGCATGGGGACCGCATCCTCGGCGTCCTCCACCTCCGGCCTGGTGTCCAAGATCTCGAAGACCCTCTCTGCGGCCGTCAGCGACCTCGAACACCAGTTCACGAGCCAGGAGAGGGCCCTCATGGGGGCGTAGAACATGCCCACATACATCAGGAACGCCATCAGGGTCCCCAAGCTTATCCTTTCGAAGAGGACCTGCCTCCCTCCGACGTACCACACCAGTATGGTCCCGAGCATTATGAGGAGGGATGTCCCGGAGAAGGCCAGGGCCCACGCCCTCTCGACCTGAACCCCAGTGTAGGCCAGCTCCCAGCTCCTCTTGGTGAACTTCGAGACCTCCCTGGGTTCCTGTGCGAACGCCCTCACTATCTTGAGCCCAGAAAGCGTCTCGCTCAGAAGGGCGTTGAGCCTGCTCCACCTGTAGAAGAACCTATGCATATAGAGCCTGAGCTTGTGCCAGAAGGCCTGGGCCACGAAGGTCACCAAGGGCGCGGGGACCAGCACCCAGAGGGCCAGCTTCCAGTTCATCCAGAAGAGCACCACACCTATCCCCAGGAGCAGGAGCGAATCTACGATGAGGTCCTGGACGCTCCAGACCAGGAACCTCTGGAGCTGGCCCGTGTCCTGGTTTATCCTCGAGATGACCGTGCCCATCTGCCTCCTGTCGTAGAAGCTCAGGGAGAGGTACTGGAGGTGATGGTAGAGCCTGGAGCGGATGTCGTGGGTTATCCTGTTCCCCAACCACGCCGAAAGCCATCCCTGTGCAGCCCCCACCGCGGCCATGAGGACCCGGGAGAGGGCCAAAATTATTACCAAGATCCCCAGAAGCTTGAGCCTTTCCCGAAGTGGGGCTACATGTCCCTTCGGAGCGAGGACTTCGTCCATAAGGGGCTTGTTCAGGTACGGGGGGAGAAGTCCGAGGGCGGTGTTGAGTATGGCCAAGAGGGAAAGTCCGATGGCCTGGGGCCAGTAGGGCTTGAGGTAACCCGCAAGGCGGACCAAGGTCCTCCTCTTGGGGGTGCAGACGGGACAGACCTTAGTTCCGGGCTCCAACGGAAAGCCGCACTTGGGACACCTCTCCTCCTCCTTCCCCTCCCACTCGGCCTCCTCCCCCCTGCTCCACTTCTCCAGGAGCTTGGCCGCCTCCGAGAACTTCCCGGACCTGGAGTTCGTGTAGTGTACCAGCTCCACCGGGCGCCCGTTGTGCTTGGCGGTGAGTATCCCCCCGCCAACGACGGGCTCGGCCTTGGGCTCTTTAAGCTCCCTCAGGGGAAAGGTGGTCCTCCCGTCTTCCCGGAGGATCGTGACCTGGTCTCCGGCCACCACCAGCCACTGCCTCCCGAAGGAGCCGTCGGGGAGCAAATCCGCCTCCAGGCATAGGCGGACCTGCTCGGAAAATTTTACCCCCTCTGGGAGGGGGTCCGGAAATCCTTCAGCTCTTCCCATATCAAAAATCTATGGCTCCCCGGGCAGGACTCGAACCTGCAACCTAGTGGTTAACAGCCACCCGCTCTGCCAGTTGAGCTACCGGGGAGTATTGACTAAATATAATACTTTTTCCCCAGAAGTGCAAGTGGGCGGTGACGGATTCGAACCGCCGACCTCCTCCTTGTAAGGGAGGCGCTCTGACCACCTGAGCTAACCGCCCGCATCTGAGCCGAGCAGTATCGCCAGAGGGACGAGAACGCAGTAGCCGGCCACCAGGAGGAGGGGAGCTAAGGTGAGCGAGAGGAAGCCCTCCGCCGGTGGGATGCTTAAGAATATGTAACCTAAAGCTATGGTGCTCAAAGCGATCCAGAGGACCCTTTTGTTCCTGCGGCCGAGGAGGGGAACCCGCCTTCTGCGTCTAACTGCCATCCGACTCCTCCAGAAGCTCCTGGGCCTCCTCGAGGCGGTCCGGGGGCACCTGGACCTGCACCTCCCCCAGACCGTCCAATGTCAACCCGTAGATCTGTCCGATGCTCTCGTACTTCAGGACCACGGGGATGCCTGCACTTTCTAATACACTTTTCAGAAGCTGGGCCCGCAACATTCCCGTCGTGGTCGCTACTGTGGTCCACGCCATGTAACACCCCCGAAAGCTACCCAAAAGATAGCAAGTGGGGCTCCATCTGTCAAGATCTTTCTACTTGACAGGATCGGCGAAGGTGGTTATAATTACTACGAAGATAGAAGGGGAGGGTATCGTGCTACACACGTTACACGTTTCGACGAGGTCCAGGGCGGAACTTGTAGACATAACAGCCCAGGTCCAGGACCTGGTGAGGAGCAGCGAGGTGTCCGAGGGTATATGCCTCGTGTACGTCCCCCACACGACCGCAGGGGTCACCATAAACGAAGGGGCCGACCCCGATGTGAGGAGGGACATATTGGAGCAGTTGGAGAGGTTGGTCCCCGAGGACGGCCGTTACCACCATCTGGAGGGGAACGCCGATGCCCACATAAAGGCGAGCTTGCTCGGAAGTTCGGTGCTTGTGCCGATATCGGGGGGAAGGCTGTCGCTGGGAACTTGGCAGGCCATCTTCTTAGCGGAGTTCGACGGCCCGAGGAGGAGGAGGGTCCTGGTGCAAGTGATGGGAGGTTGAGATGGGCTACGCCGTAGGGGTGGACTTAGGGGGACACTTTATAAAGGTGGGCCTCGTGGACGAGGAGGGAAGGGTGGTCTCAAAGGTCGAGGCCCCGACCTCGGCTGAGAGGGGAAGGGAAGCATCCATCGGCCGGTTGGTGGAGACCGTCAGGGAATTCCTGGCCGGATGCCGGGGCGTTCCGGACGGCGTGGGGGTGGGAAGTCCGGGTTTGGTCGATGTGGAAGAGGGTGTCGTGCGCTTCTCCCCCAACTTCCCCGGATGGCTGGACGTCCCCCTCCGCAGCATACTTCAGGAGGCCACGGGCCTGCCGGTAGCCTTGGAGAACGATGCGAACGCTGCCGCCCTGGCTGAGAAGGAGTTCGGAGCAGGAAGGGATCTTTCGAACTTCGTCTTCGTGACGCTGGGCACGGGCGTGGGAGGGGCCATAGTCCTGGACGGGAAGCTCTTCAGAGGTCCCTCGGGCACCGCCGGGGAGATAGGCCACATGACGGTGGACCCGGACGGTCCTAAGTGCAACTGCGGTAACAACGGATGCTTGGAAATGTTCGTCGGAATAGAACGCATAGTAGAGCGGGCGAGGGAGAAGCTGAGGACTTGGAAGGGAAGGACGGTCCTGGTAGATGTTGTCGGAGGAGATCTGGACGGGCTCACCCCCAAGCACCTATCCGAGGCCGCGAAGCTCGGGGACGAGCTTGCCCTGAAGGTCTGGGAGGAGGTGGGAACTTACCTCGGCATAGCCTTTGCGAGCATAGCGAACCTCCTAAACCCCGAGGCGTTCGTGCTCGGAGGAGGCGTGAGCAGGGCCGGGGAGGTGCTCCTCGGGCCGATAAGGGAGACCATAAGGAAGAGGGCCATGAGGGTCCCGGCGGGCCTCGTCCGGGTCCTCACAGCCCAAGTTCGGGACGCAGGGATCGTGGGAGCGTCGCTGCTCGTGCGGTAGATGGGTCACCTTTCAGCCTTCGAGGTGTCGGGAGGCATCAGATCTTCGACCACGACCTCGCCGTCCTTCCGTTCCACGACCTGACGCACGAACCCTCGGGCCCCCTGGCTCTTCTCCCATCTTACCTCCCAGCCCCTGCTTCCCAACCTCCTCACCTCGCTCATGACCCCCCTCACCTCGAGGATGGCCTCCTCCCTTTCGGGCCATAACAGACCCTTACCGCTCTCCGAAGCTTTCCCGTACTTCCTGGTTCGGCGCTCCGTCTCCTGTTCTATGGGCATGGGTCCCCATAACCTCGGGGTCACGTAGAATATGTTCGCCCCCTCCTCCTCGTTCTCCGGTTCGACCTTCGCCTTCCTTTGGTACGGGACCGTCACCTTTATCCTCCCGTCCTCCACGATCTCACATTTATATCCGGTGATCAAGGAGAACACCTTGTTCCAGACCTGCTCCTTCCGGTTTTGGAATTCCGCATTCAAGTAGCCCAAAGATAAACATAGGCCCGCAATCAACAGGAGGCCCCTCCAGGTGAATTTCCTTCCCCTTTTCATCGTAAGCTCCTCCGAGTCCAGAAGACCTAACTCCAAAGATACCTGATCCATCCCTCTTTGTCAATAGCTATTGACAGGAGGAACGTTCTGATGTAACTTGTGGGCAAGGAACCGGAGCGGTCCTATGCAGGCTGATCTCTTTCGGCCTTACGTTTACACGGTATCCGAGCTGACCGGTCGGATCAAGGACCTTGTGGAGGGTTCCTTTCCCCCAGTCTGGGTCGAGGGCGAGATGTCCGACTATGTGCACCACGGTGCCTCAGGGCACAGGTACTTCACCCTGAAGGACGGGGAGGGCCAGCTTAAGTGTGTGATGTGGAGGTGGCTGGCCGAGAGGCTCAGGTTCGTGCCGAGGGACGGGCTCCGGGTCCTAGCGTACGGGGAGCTGACGGTATACGGCAAGGCGGGCAGGTACGAGCTTATGGTCTCCCGTCTCCTCCCGGTCGGCACGGGGGAACTTTGGAGGGCCTTGGAGAGGCTCAGGGAGAAGCTCGCAGGGGAGGGGCTCTTCTCGGACGAGAGGAAGCGACCGCTTCCTCAGTTTCCCGAGCGCATAGGAGTAGTCACATCGGCGGACGGAGCAGCTATATGGGACATAGCGAGGGTGGTCTCCCGGAGGGCCCCTTGGGTGGAGATAATACTCTTCCCGGTCAGGGTCCAGGGGGAGGGAGCTGCGGAGGAGGTCGCCCTCGGGGTGGAGAGGATGAACGAGTACGGGGAAGTGGACGTGCTTATAGTCGGGAGGGGAGGAGGTTCGGCGGAGGACCTCTGGGCGTTCAACGAGGAGGTGGTCGTAAGGGCCGTGGCCGGGTCCAGGGTCCCGGTCATATCCGCCGTCGGGCACGAGATCGACCTGACCCTCACGGACCTGGCCGCCGACAGGAGGGCCCCTACCCCTTCCGCCGCGGCCGAGATGGCGGTGCCTGACAGGGCGGAGCTCTCGGAGAAGGTCCGCTCCCTGAAGGCCAGGCTCAGGGAGGCCATGGACGGGTTCGTGAGGGACCTCGAAGGGAAGCTCGCTTCCCTGAGGAGCTCCTACGCCCTCAGACAGGTCCCGGACAGAGTCTTAGGATTTTGCCGTGAGGTGGACGAGCTCCGCAGGAGGCTCTCCAAGGCTATGGGCCACGATATGGAGCTAAGGTTCGGCAGGCTGAGCTACCTCTCGGGGAGGCTCGAAGCTTTAGGTCCTGCGAGGGCCATGGAGAGGGGGTTCAGCGTGGTAAGGAAGCTTCCCGAGGGGAAGGTGGTGAAGGATGCGGAGGAGCTCGGGCCGGGGGAGAGGGTGGAGGTCACCTTCCTCAGGGGGAAGGCTCTATGCGAGGTGGTCTCGGTATGGAAAGGGTAGAGAGGAGGTTCGCAGAACTTCTGGAGTTGCTCAGACCTCACTATCTTCCCGAGGGGATGGAGCTTGTGGAGAGGGCCTTCGCCTTAAGCAGGGAGGCCCACATGGGACAGACCCGCATGTCCGGGGAGCCGTTCGTGAGCCACTGCGTGGAGGTGGCGCACATACTCGCCGAGCTACAGATGGACCCAGAGACCGTGGCGGCGGGACTCCTGCACGATGTGGTGGAGGACACGGAAGTGAGGCTCGGCCTGATCAGGAGGGAGTTCGGGGAGAGGGTCGCCGAACTTGTAGACGGCGTCACGAGGATAGCTCAGATCGAAAGGAAGAGGGAGGAGAGGGCCGGCGGGAAACACCCCGAGGCCAAGCAGGCGGACTACTTCAGGAAGTTCCTCCTCTCCATGGCGAAGGACCTGAGGGTAGTGCTCATAAAGTTCGCCGACCGCCTCCACAACATGCGCACCATCTCATCCCTCCCTCCTGAGACCCAGCGCTACAAAGCACTGGAGACCTTGCAGGTCTACGTTCCTATGGCCCATAGATTTGGAATGTACAAGCTGAAGAACGAGCTCGAGGACCTGAGCTTCAAGGTGCTCCATCCTCAGGAATATCGGGAGATAGAGCGCAAGGTGGCCATGAAGAGGTCCGAGAGGGAACGCCGCCTCGAGGAGATAAAGCTTCCACTCAGGGAGGCCTTGGAGGGGGAGGGGATAGAGGCAGAGATAACTGGAAGGGCCAAACATTTCTACAGCATATTCCGAAAGATGGTGGAAGGAGGCAAGAGCTTCGAGGAGATATACGACCTTATGGGGATAAGGATAATAGTCCCGACCGTCGGGGACTGCTACACCGCCTTGGGGGTGGTCCACAGGCTCTTCTCCCACGTGGAAGGGAGGATAAAGGACTACATAGCCCATCCCAAGCCCAACGGGTACCAATCCCTCCACACGACCGTGGTCGTCCCTGAGGGCCAGATCTTGGAGGTGCAGATAAGGACCCCCGAGATGCACAGGGTGGCCGAGATGGGCATAGCCGCCCACTGGAGGTACAAAGAGGGGAAGGTAGAGGAGGACGAACAGTTGGAAAGGCACATAAGGTGGATAAGGGAAGTGCTTGAAAGGCAGAAGGACACAAGGGATCCGAAGGAGTTTATGGAGGACTTGAAGATAGAGCTTTACCAGAACGAGATCTTCGTCTTCACCCCTAAGGGGGAGATAAAGGCCCTCCCCAAGGGGGCGACTGCACTGGACTTCGCCTTCAGCGTCCACACCGACATTGGCCTTCACTGCTACGCAGCTAAGGTGAACGGCCGCCTCGTCCCCATAAGCACCCAGCTTCAAACCGGGGACATGGTGGAGATCCTGACATCCCCGAACCAGAAGCCCCACAGGGACTGGTTACAGTTCGTGGTCACCTCAAAGGCGAAGAGCAGGATAAAAAGGTGGTTGAAGGCGGAGGCCTACGAGGACAGCGTCAGGCTGGGCGAGGAACTTCTGGCCAAGGAGCTGAAGCGCCGTAGGCTCAGGCCGGACGAGGAAAGGCTCGAGGAACTCGCCCGCTCTCTCGGCCGCAGGGACCTGGAACATCTCTACGCCGGGCTCGGAAGCGGGGAGCTTTCCCTGAGCCAGGTCGTACACAAGCTTACAGGCACGGAGCCCAGGCTCCAGAGGGCGAGGGGCAGGCCAGCCCCGCAGGGGACTGGACTGAGGCTCAAGGGCATAGATAACGTGATGATAAGGGCGGCGGCCTGCTGTTGTCCGCTTCCCGGGGACGAGGTCTTCGGTTTCGTCACGAAGGGCAGGGGGATCTCGGTCCACAGGGCCGGATGTCCGAACATCGAAAGGCTCGTAAAGGACGACGGGAGGTGGCTTGCCGTGGAGTGGGAGCCCGACCCGGAGAGGACGTACCTTGCCCGCATATTCGTCAGGGCCGACGACCGCAAGCGCCTTTTGGAGGACATCGTACAGCAGATAAGCATGATGGACATAAATATAAGGGGCGTCACGGGGAAGGCCTCCTTGGGCACGGCGGAGAACATATTCGAGGTGGACGTGCACGACAGAAAGGAGCTCGAGGACCTCATGGCACGGATAAGGAAGGTTCGGGGGGTGAGGGGGGTGCAGAGGCTCAACGCCCCTCCCTACCCCATGCGTCACAGGACCAAGCTTACATGAGGAGCCCAGATGGACGAGAAGGAACTTGCGGGCATCTTCAGGCACCTTGCCGACATCTTAGCGTATCTGGGAGAGGACCAGTTCAAGGTGAGGGCGTACAGGAAGGCGGCGGGGGCCTTGGAGGAACTTGGGGAGGACGTTCGGAAGCTGGCGGCCGAGGGGAAGCTCCAGGAAGTTCCGGGGGTGGGCAGGGCCATAGCTAAGAAGATAGAGGAGTTCCTCACGACCGGCAGGATGCGCAAGTACGACGAGGCCCTCAGGTCCGTGCCCGAGGGGGTCGCCGAACTTCTGAAGCTCCCGGGCCTGGGCCCCAGGACCGTCGCTAAGCTGGTCGAGATGGGCATAGATGATCCCGGGGCGCTGCGGAGGGCCTTAGCAGAGGGCAGGGCCTTCCCAGGGCTCAAGGTGAGGTGGGACGAGGTTAAGGAGGCTTTGGGGCTGGGATGAAGGTGAGCCTGAGAAGGTCTTGACAAAATGGAGTTCCTCACGTTATCTTGAAAGCGAAGCTATACCTAAGGGTGGGTCCACGTGAGGTCCTTCAAAGAAAGGAGGTTCCATGAGGAGGGTAGTCCTTCCGGCAGCTTTGGTGTTAGGGGTCAGTGGGTTAGTGTTCGCCCACTTCTGGTTGAAGCTGGAATGGAATAAGGACGACGAGCTGTACGTCGCCGGTTGGACTCCCCCTCCCAGCGGTGGGATAATGTGGCAAAAGGATGATTTTGAGGTCATGGCCGACATAGATCGCTTCGCAGGCCGGATGTGGGACGAGATGATCTACTACGGTCCGGACCAGAGCGCTGATAGGTTCGAAGAGGATGAGGTAGTAGGCCTGCTGTTTTCCTACGGAGACTTCGACGACCCAGAGAGCCCCAAGCAGTACCATGCGTACTGGACGGTGAACCACCAGGACCTCACCTTCAAGTTCGCCGAGCGCCTCTGCGACTTTTTAGTGGCGCCTCTGGAGGTTGAGCCGGCGGTCGAGGCCAACACCTGGGATCGGATAAAGGCCAGCTTCAAGTAATCCAAACTCGGAGGAGGTTTGCCTATGAAGAAGATCCTGCTGCTGACAGCCATGGCCGGCCTGGCGGGGTGTGCGAAGTTCGGGTATTACTATTATGCCGGGCCTTTGAAGCCCGTAGGTGAGACCGAGCAACTTGTAACTGGGATGACGGTTTACGACGACGGGACAGTGAGCTTCGTGAAGGAACGTCTTGAGGTGTCCCTCCGGCCCATGACTGACGAGGAACTGAACAGGCAGTTCGCCAGAGCGTCCAGGGGGGGACCTAAGGCCACTAACCCTTATACTTACGGAGATGCGAAGTATCGCGACTTGGGCATCACCCCTCAGAGGTTTACGGTATTCAGGTTGAGGGTGAAGAACTACACGTATCCCAAGGTCCTTTTGGACCCCACCAAGATGATGATAAAGGCCGACAACGGAAGGGAATATTGGGCTTTGAGCTTGGAGCAATTGACCCTCTACTATCGTGCCTACGCCGTGGCGTACGCTGGGAACGAGTACGGCAGGTTCGAGGCCCGTAAGGACATATTGAAACGGACCCTGTACCCTGGGGACCCCATATTCAGCGGGCAGGAGGAGGAGGGATACGTGGTCTTCCCGGCCCTCCATCCGGATGTGGACAAGATAACCGTATGGGTTAAGGACTTAGCCTTACGGTTCGATTATAAGGGAGAACCCTTAGAGACAATTGATATCCCCTTCAGGTTCAAGAGGGATATAGGTAAGATTTTTCCCGACGGTCATATAGAACTGGCACGATAAGTCCCCTTCCAATAGGTTATACTTCCACTCACCACGCTCATAACCACCCTACCCTTCAAGTTCCTGCCGGCGAAAGGGGTATTGCGGGCCTTGGAGCGGAAGGACTCGGGGTCCACGGTCCATTCGACCTCAGGGTCTATGACCGTGAGGTCCGCCGGAGTTCCGGGTGTGAGCCTTCCTCCCGGGACCCCCAGGATGCGGGCTGGATTGAGGCTGAGCTTGGCCAAAAGCTCCGAGGGGGGGAGCACCCCTCCCTCCACGAGCACGGTCCACGAGACCCCGAGCGTGGTCTCGAGTCCTACGACCCCGAAGGGGGCCTCGGGAAGGGGGAGGGCCTTCTCCTGGGGGGAGTGGGGGGCGTGGTCGGACGCTATGACATCTATGGTGCCGTCCGCCAGGCCCCTGAGGACCTCAAGCCTGTCCTCCTCCGAGCGGAGGGGGGGGTTCATCTTGGCGTTCGTCCCGTGCCTGAACAGGGCCTCGTAGGTGAGGGAGAAGTAGTGGGGGGCAGTCTCGCAGGTGACGGGGACGCCCCTTGACTTCGCCTCCCGGATGAGACGTACGCTTCCCGCAGTGCTCACGTGGGCTATGTGTATCCTGACCCCCACCTCCTCCGCAAGGCTCAGGTCCCTTGCGAGCATATTCTCCTCCGCCTCGGGAGGGATGCCCCGGACTCCAAGGGCTCCGGCCACCCTTGAGTCCACGACCCCACCTGCGGAAAGTTCGGGGTCCTCCTCGTGTAATATCAGGAGGACCCCTACCTCCTTCGCCCTCGCAAGGGCCCTGCGCATGACCTCCTCGCAGGCTATGGGACGTCCGTCGTCGGAAAGTGCCACAGCCCCTGCGGATCTGAGGGCGCCGAAGTCGGTGAGTTCCCTCCCCTTTTGTCCTTCTGTGACAGCGGCTATCGGATATATCCTTGCGGGAAGGCCCTTCGACCTGTCCAGGACCCAGCGCACCCAACGGGGCGTGTCCACGACGGGGGAAGTGTTCGGCATATGCGCCACCGCAGTGAACCCGCCTGCTGATGCCGCCTCGGTCCCGGTCCTCAAGGTCTCTTTGTGGGAGCCCCCGGGCTCCCTCAGGTGGACGTGCATATCTACCAGCCCCGGAGTCAGGACCCTTCCCTCCAGGTCCACGACCTGGCCCGAGGGCGGGGCTTCGCCCACTCCGGCTATGAGGCCGTCCTCAACCCAGAGGTCGGCCACCTCGTCGGTCCCGGACAACGGGTCGATTATCCTCGCATCTTTGAATATGAGGCGTGACACGTTATCCCGTCAAGACCATCTTCAGCAAGGCCATCCTTATGTACAGGCCGTTCTGGGCCTGGCGGAAGTAGGCGGCCCTGGGGTCTTCGTCCACCTCGGGGGCTATCTCGTCCACCCTCGGGAGGGGATGCATTATTATGGCGTCCGGCTTCATCACGTCCAAGATCTCGTGGTTTATGATGTATATCCCCCTTGCCCTTTCGTAATCCTCTATCCGGTCGCCGAAGCGTTCCTTCTGGATCCTGGTCTGGTAGATGACGTCGACCTTGGAAGCGACCTCCTTCAGGTCCTCCTCCTCGTAGAAGGGGACCCTGTGGCGCGTCAGGTACTCCTTTATGTCGTCCCTCATCCTGACGACGTCCGGGGCGACGAAGTACATCTTGACATCTTTATATTTCGCAAGGAGGTAACAGAGGGAGCGCACGGTCCTGCCGTTAGCGAGGTCCCCGACCATGGCTATCGAGATACCATCTATGTGGCCCAGCTCCTTCTCTATGGTGTAGAGGTCCAGGAGGGCCTGGGTAGGGTGCTGGCCGGGGCCGTCCCCTGCGTTGATTATCGGTACGCTGGAGACCCTCGCTGCACGCTCAGCGGCGCCGCTCTCGTAGTGGCGGAGGACTATGACGTCCGCGTACCCGTCCACTATGCGGATAGTGTCCTCGAGGGTCTCGCCCTTAGCTGCCGAGGAGAACTCCCGTGCGTTCTCCGTGCTTATGACCCTCCCTCCGAGGCGCATCATGGCGGACTCGAAGGAGAGGCGGGTCCTGGTGCTGGGCTCGTAGAACACTGTGGCCATTACCTTTCCGAAGAGGATGTCGGAACCTCCCTTGCGGGCCACATCCTCCATCTCCCTGGCCTCGGAGAATATCCTGCTCAGGAGTTCCCTGTCGAACTGCTGGGCCCTTATGATGTGAAAAAGTCGCATATACCCTCCCTCGGTTGAGGTTTCCCGGGTTTCAAATATAAGGATTTTGGAGGTACGCACAAGGGGTATACAGCATGAGGAGGCTGACCTACTTCCTGAGGGCGGTCCGGAAGGTACTTCGGACGAGGCTGAAGGGGGAGGGGCCCTTCTTCGTCTCCCACCTTATAACGGCCAGGTGCTTCGCAAGGTGTCCCACGTGCCTTTGGAGGGGGGATGTGCCCGAGGAGAAGAACGTCTCCAAGGTCCTGAAGTTCTATAGGGAGGCCAGGGAGGAAGGATTCGTGAGCACGACGTTTTGGGGAGGGGAACCCTTGCTCTGGGAGGGGCTCTTGGAGGTCATGGAAGGGTGCAGGAAGATGGGCTTCGTCACGGGACTGATAACCAACGGCTACCTGCTGCCGAGGTATGCGAGGGACTTGGCCCATCTGGCGGACTTCGTGATAGTCTCGGTGGACCTTCCCTCGGAGGAACACGACAGGCTGAGGGGAGTGGAGGGTATGTTCAGAAGGGCGCTTGAGGGGATCAGCCTGCTTTCGGAGGAGAACCCGGGGCTGAAGGTGTTCCTGAACACTGTGGTGAGCAGGCTGAACTTCCATGCTGTGGAGGGGATGGTGGAGCTCTGCGAGGAGTTGGGGATATCGGTCACGTTCGAGTCAGTGGACGAGGGGGAACCCCAGTTCAGGGACGGGCCGAGGGTCGAGGGGCTGAGGCTTCCGAGGGAGGAGGAGGCGGAGGTCTTCGGGAGGATAAGGAGGATGAAAAGGGAGGGGAGACCCGTGAACAACTCCGAGAGCTACCTAAGGATGTTCGAGGAGGGGAGGGTGAGGTACAGGTGCCACCTGCCCAGCATATCGGTGAGGGTAGAGCCGGACGGGAACGTCACGAACTGCTTAGACAGAAAGCATCCTCTGGGGAACGTGTACAGGGACAGGTTGAGGGACATATTGGAGGGGGAGAGGATGAGGTGGCTCAGGAGGGAGGCGCTCGGGTGCCACAGGTGCGTGGACACCGGGACGGTGGAATCCTCCCTCTTCTGGGAGTTCAAACCCGAGGTCGTGCTCAACACGCTGAGGTTGTTCTTGGGCTGACTTAACAAGGTCCTCGGGTAGATTTTCAGGAGACCCCTTCCAGGGAGGTAGAGGTGAGGTACGATAGGATATTTCCCCTCAAGGACGCTTCGTCCTATCCGGGTTCCCCTACCTTGGACATTGTCTTCTTCGTTCCGAGGGAGAGGGTCCCCCTGAGGCTGTGGCTCAGGACGGACGCCGAAAGGCCCGAGGTTGCGATAGACGATGAGGTCTTCCTGTCCCGGGCCACCTACGACGGCCCTCCCAGATGGATCGACCTGGGGGTTACTGAGAGGCTCGGGGGGTTCGGGCAGCTCAGGGTGCGGGGGATGAGCCCTGTTGAGGCGGAGGAGTCCTACCTGGTGGTCACCGCCAGGGTGGACGAGGTGCTAAGTGGAAGCTTGGTCAAGCCCGACCTGGGTGAGGCCGGACGAGAAGTCCTAAGCTCAGAGCGACGCACAGCCAGGGGAGCCACTCGCCGTACCTGGTGTAAAAAGTCTCCTTGCCCTCCTTGAGGGGGAGCTCCCCCACGAGCACGGCGTCCTTGAAGATCTCGGTGGCCTTAAGGACCCTGCCGTAGGGGTCCACGAGCATGGACACCCCGGTGTTGGCACACCTTGCGAGGGATATCCTGTTCTCCACGGTCCTCAGGACGGCCATCTGAGCGTGCTGGTAGGGCGCCGAGTAAGGTCCGAACCATGCATCGTTCGTTATGTTCACGAGGAGGTTCGCCCCGTCCCTCACGAACCTCCTCACGTCCCTAGCGAAGGCAGCCTCGAAACATATGAGGGCCGGAAACCTGGCCTTCCCGACCTCGAACAGCATCCTCCTCCTGCCGGGCGTGAAGTTCCCCGGCCCCCCTCCGATCTTTATATCCTTGAGGAAGGGGAAGATCTCCACCAAGGGCATCCTCTCGCCGAAGGGGACGAGGTGCACCTTGTCGTACTTGAGCACGGGGCCCTCGTGGGGGAGGAAGAGCACCGCCGAGTTGAATACCTCGGGCTCCCTTCCATGTTCCCACTCGTAGTCGTTGGTCCCCGTAAGGAGGGGGGTTCGAAGCTCGGCCGTGACCCTTTCGACCCACCTCCTGTACCTCGCCCTCTTAAGGAGGAAGGTGGGGGCTGCGGTCTCGGGCCATATCACTAAGTCCACCCGTTCCTTCAGGGAGCCCGTCAGGGCCTCGTACTTCGAGAAGGAGAAGTTCAGAAACTTCGGGTCCCACTTAACGTCCTGATCTACGTTCCCCTGGACGAGGGCGAGCTTTATCCGTTCCTGCCCCTCCTCGGCATTGGCCAGGACCCAAAGGCCGTAGAGCCAGGGAAGGAGCACGAGGGCGAACGCTGCTCTGAGCCGGGAGGTGCCCCTTCCCATCGCCCATTCCGTCAGGAGCCCGTTCACCGCCACCACCCAGAAGCTCAGCCCCCTCACCCCGGTGATGGAGGCGAGTTGGACCAAGGAAGGGTAGAACCCGAGGGCGTAGCCCACGCTTCCCCAACTGAAGCCCATAAAGCCCAAAGCCCTTATAAGCTCCAAGGCGGTCCAGACGACCGCAGCCGAGGCCCAGATGGGAAGGCCGGTCCTCCTGACGCCCCAGAAGAAGGCCCCGAAGGCACCCGGGTAGAGCGAAAGGAACGGCACGAGTAGGAAGTATCCAAGCCAGACGACGTTCGCCACCCAGAAGAGCAGGACGCCGAAGAAAGCGAATCCGAAGAGGTACCCCCACCTGAAGGCCTCCTTCCAGGTCCCCGCCACCTCCAGGGACAGGAGCAGAGGTATCAGGGCTATAAAGGACAAAAGCCCCCATCCCGGCTGGGGGAACGCCAAAGCTAAGAGGAGGCCCGAGGCCACAGGTCGAAGCCATACGTGGGAGGTGTAGCCGACCATACCAAGAAAAAATAAAGGTTTTCCTTCAAAAGCGCAAGGATACCCCTTGACATATCCTCCGTAGGAGCTTATCTTCTCTCAAAAGAAGTCGAAAAAATGGGAGGCGAACATGGAGGAGATGGGCCGCCAGGTCGGGTTCTTCCTGAGCTTCCGCAGGGTCCCCTCGCACTTTGCAGCACACCTGTGGCAACCGATGGTGGACGTGTACGAGACCGAGGATGAGGTCTTCGTCCTGGCCGAGGTTCCGGGGGTGGACAAGGAGAGGCTCTCGGTCTCGGTGGACGGGAGGCTCCTGACCATAAAGGGCGAAAGGCCCAGGGTCGTCCCTTCCGGCGGGGGAAGGTACCACCAGATGGAGATCCCCTTCGGGCCCTTCGAAAGGGTGGTGAAGCTTCCCGCGGAGGTGGACACAGAAAGCGCTAAGGCGGTATACAGGAACGGCCTTTTGGAGATATCCTTCCGCAAGGTGAGCGCTCCCCATGTAGCACACATAGTCATAACCGCCGAGATTTAGGAGGTTATATGTTGTTGGGACCTCAAGGCCAGCCCGTTTCGCCCCAAGGCCCTCAGGTACCGGAGGAGTTGGCGGTCCTCCCGAGCCCGGAGGTCGTACTCTTTCCGTACATGCTCCTCCCGATCCCCGTAACCGACCAGCGCCTGGTGAGGATGATAGACGACGTGGTAGCCGGAGAGCGCAAGATTTTGGGGCTGTTCGCTCTGAGGGAGCCGGATAAGGGCCCCACCCCGGAGAACCTATACAAGGTCGGAACCGCAGCCGGGATAGCCAAGATGCTAAGGATGCCGGACGGTGGGGTCCAGGTGCTGCTTCAGGGCATAGCGAGGATAGCTTTGGAGGACATAACTTCCCTGGAACCCTACATAAAGGCCAGGGTCCGTCCCCTACAGGACGAGGTGGAGAAGACCCTGGAGCTCGAGGCCCTGGTCAGGAACGCCGTCTCCCTGTTCCAGAGGGCCGTCTCCCTGGCCCCCAACCTGCCGGACGAGCTCGGGATAGTGGTGGTCAACATCCCCGAGCCCGGCCAGCAGGCGGACTTCATAGCCTCCCACATAAGGCTCTCCACCGCCGAAAGGCAGGAGATACTGGAGACTTTGGACGTCGCCGAAAGGCTCAGGAAGGTCCTCTCGTACCTCAACCGCGAGGTCGAGATATTGGAGCTGAGCAGCAAGATACAGTCCCAGGTCAAGGGCGAGCTGGACAAGGCCCAGAGGGAGTTCTTCTTAAGGAAGCAACTGGAGCAGATAAAGAAGGAGCTCGGGGAGGAGGACGAGCACACGGCGGAGATAAACCAGCTCAGGCAGCAGATAGAGGAGGCGGGCCTTCCCGAGGAGGCGAAGAAGGAGGCCCTGAGGGAGCTGGACAGGATGGCGAAGATGCCGCCCCAGGCCGCCGAGTACACCGTCGCCAGGACGTACTTAGATTGGCTCATATCCCTCCCCTGGAACAGGTCCACCGAGGACAACTTGGACGTCGAAAGGGCGGCCGAGATCTTGGACGAGGACCACTACGGCCTGGAGAAGCCCAAGGAGAGGATCCTGGAATATCTCGCGGTCAGGAAGATGAAGGAGGACATGAAGGGGCCGATACTCTGCTTCGTGGGGCCTCCGGGCACGGGGAAGACCTCGCTTGGAAGGTCCATAGCGAGGGCGTTGGGGAGGAAGTTCGTGAGGGTCTCCCTCGGAGGTGTGAGGGACGAGGCCGAGATAAGGGGGCACAGGAGGACGTATGTTGGGGCCCTCCCCGGGAGGATAATACAGGGGATAAGGAGGGCAGGCTCAAACAACCCCGTCTTCATGCTGGACGAGATAGACAAGCTCGGAGCAGACTTCAGGGGCGACCCTGCGGCGGCCCTCTTAGAGGTCCTCGACCCCGAGCAGAACAACGCCTTCGTGGACCATTACTTGGATGTCCCCTTCGACCTTTCGAAGGTCATGTTCATCACGACGGCGAACGTGCTTTATACCATCCCTCCTGCCCTCCTGGACCGCATGGAGGTCCTGGAGCTTCCAGGGTACACCGAGCCGGAGAAGGTGGAGATAGCCAAGAGGTTCCTCATCCCAAGACAACTTGAGGAACACGGCCTTTCGGACGGCCAGCTCAGGATAGAGGAGGATGCCCTCAGGAAGGTCATAAGGAACTACACCAGGGAGGCCGGGGTCAGGAACCTCGAGAGGGAGATAGCGGCCATCTGCAGAAAGGCCGCCAGGAGGATCGTCCAGGGGGAGGCGGAATCCGTAGTCGTGGGGGAGGACGACCTCCACGACTTCCTCGGGCCCGTAAGGTACCGTCACGAGGTAGCGGAGGAGGAGGACGAGGTGGGGGTGGCCACGGGCCTGGCGTGGACCCCGACCGGAGGGGAGGTGCTCTTCGTGGAGGCCGCTGTCGTGCCCGGGAAGGGGAACCTGATCCTCACCGGACAGATGGGTGACGTGATGCAGGAGTCGGCGAAGGCGGCCCTCACCTACATAAGGTCCAGGGCGGAGTCCTTGGGGATAGAGCAGGACTTCTACCGCAAGTGGGACATGCACGTACATGTCCCCTCTGGAGCAGTCCCCAAGGACGGGCCCTCGGCGGGGATAACCATGACCGTGGCGTTGACCTCGGCCCTCACCAAGCGGCCGGCCAGGAAGGACGTGGCCATGACGGGCGAGGTAACTTTGAGGGGGAAGGTGCTACCCATAGGTGGGGTCAGGGATAAGGTGCTGGCGGCCCACAGGGCAGGGGTGAAGACCGTGGTCCTCCCCGAGGAGAACGAGAAGGACCTTGAGGACGTGCCCGAGCACGTGCGGCAGGAACTGAAGTTTGCCTTCGTGAAGCATATGGATCAGGTGCTCGATCTGGCCCTCCGCCGATAGGTCAGAGTATAATAGAGCCTTTCGGTCTCGTCTATCGTCCTTTCTATATCGAACCTCTTTACGACCGTCCTTTTCGCCTCCTGGATTATCCTCCTCCTGGTGTCCTCGTCCTCCAGTAGCACCTCGATCCTCCTCGCCAAGGTCCTCGAATCCCCGGGGTCGTACAGGAACCCGTTCCTCCCGTCCTCTATAACCTCGGGGTTCCCCCCCGCCCTCGTCGCCACGACCGGTACTCCGCACAGCATGGATTCCAATATGGTCTGGGAGAGACCCTCGGTCGTGGACGGAAGCACGCTAACCGACATGACGCTATAGTATGGCCTCACATCCTCCTGCCATCCGAGGTAAGCTATCCTATCGTCCACCCCGAGCTTCCTGGCGAGCTTCGAGAGCTTCACGTCCTCCCCTATTCCGAGGAAGAGCACCCTCACGTCCTTGGGGAGGAACTTGAGCGCTTCTATGAGCTCCTCCTGCCTCTTCCTCCTGGATACCACCCCTATAACCTTCTCCTCGCCTATCCCCAGCCTCGCTCTCAGCCTCTCCACATCCCCCTGACTTACCCCCTCGAACCTGTCCAAGGGTATTCCGTTGTGTATAACGACTATGGACCAGGGTGGGACCCCCCTGGCCACGAGCCCCCTCTTCACCGCTCGGCTTACGGCGACTATCCTGTCAGAACCCAGGGCGTAGAAGAGTCCCTGGACGGGTCCCCCAGAGCTAGAGGGCATGGTCCTCCTCGTCAGCACGACCTTAGCTCTCGCCCTCCAGAGCCTCCTTGCATATATGGCAGCGTAGCCGTCCAGGGAGGATTGGGCGTTCACCACATCTATCATGTTCAGCTCCAGAAACCTCGCCAATTCCTTCGCCCCCTCTACGTCCAGCCTCCCCCTCAGGTTCAAGGGGAAGACCTCCACCTCGCTGTCCTTAAGGAGCCTGTATATCTCGCTCTCCTCCCTCGCCCCCAGGTACACCTTATGCCCCCTCCTCGCCAGGCCTATGGACAGGTACACAACCGAGTTAACCGAGCCCGGACGACCGCGGACCGAGGTAAGCTCCGCTATCCTGAGCCCCTCAGCCATTCTATCTCCTCGGCTAAGCCCTCCTCCAAGCCCTTAGGATTGTAATCCAGGAACCTCCTTATCTTGCTTATATCTGCATAGGTGTCCCCGATGTCCCCCTTCATAGCGTCCGAGTACCTCACCCTCGCCTTCCTTCCCATCAGGCCCTCTAAGATCTCGATTGCCCTCTTGATCGAGATCCTGCTTCCGCTTCCGACGTTGAAGATCTCTCCATCCGGCAGCTCGGTAGCCCTTACGGTAGCTTCCACGACGTCGCCGACGTAGGTGAAGTCCCTGGTCTGTGTTCCATCCCCGTAGACCTCCACCTCCTCGTCCTCGAGGATGGCCCTTATGAACCTGTAGAAGGCCATGTCCGGTCTCTGCCTTGGGCCGTAGACAGTGAAATAGCGGAGGACCACTACGGGGATACCGAAGTTCCTCCAGTAGGCGTAGCAGAGGCTCTCAGCTGCGAGTTTAGTTACCCCATAGGGGGAAATGGGCTTAGGATTGCCGTCCTCCTTCGAGGGAAGCTCGCCGGCGTCCCCGTACACCGAGGAGGAGGAGACGTACACGAACTTTTCTACCTTCCTATCCTTAGCCCATTCGAGGAGCCTTTGGGTTGCCAGGATGTTGTCCCTGACGTAGTCCTCGAAAGTCCCCCCCCAGCTATCCCTTACACCCGGCCGGGCGGCTAAGTGGAAGATCACGAGCTCCCGTGCCGGAACGGAGCCTAACCTGCAGGAAGTCAGGTCCTCCTCGAGGAAGGTGAAGTTCCCCTGTCCCCTCAACCACTTTAGGTTCTCCTCCTTCATCCTTCGAGGATAGTGGTCGGTGAGGCAGTCCACCCCGACTACGAGATTCCCGTCCCTTACGAGCCTCTCGCTGAGGTGAGAGCCTATGAAACCCGCACAGCCCGTGACGAGGTACACCGGCCTAAGGTCCTGTGCACCTGGCATATTCCACGCACCTTTCCCAATCGTCCCTGTAGAACTCCCTGATGCTCTCGAGCTCCTCCCTGCTCGGAAAGATGTCGAGCTCGGGGACGGCCTTGGCCGGGAGGTACCTGGCCAGGTAGAGCACAGGATACCTTATGGGGTAGACGAAGAGGTACTTCTTCAATATCCCCCTCGGCACTATGTCTAAGTGTTCGGATAACTTATAAATGACCTTAAGTTGCTTCTCGCTGTAAGACCTGTGCCGTCTCCGGAGCGGGATGCTCTCCCTTTCGTAGGTCGTCCCGGTGTACTGGGCTATCCTGTCGAAGAACCTGTAGGGCTCCTCCCTGAGTTCGTCGTAGAGGAGCACGAGGGGCCTCCTCTCGAAGGTCTCCTCGAGCAGCTCTATCCTCCTGTGGAAGTATAGGTCCTCCACCTTAAAGAGGCCTGTACCCTCTAGGTTGAAGAACTCCTTGAACCTATACCTATGACCGTTCTTCACGTACCTCTTGAACTGGGAGAGTATCCACTCGTCCTGCCTCCTCAGCACGATTATAGGTCCTGCGTCCGGGAAGTCCTGGGCGAACCATCTGACCTCCCTTTCGAACCTCTCGTCGAACTCCCTCGATACCAGGAACCTCCCCTCCCCCCTTTTCTTTATTATCTTCTTGGATTTCCTATACTTGGTGGTATGAATATATTCTATCCCCCTTAGCTTCGGGAAAAAATCGAACTGGAGGTACTTGGTCCCGGTCTTTCCGAGCCCCACGTGGAAGTATACTTCGAGCATGGCCATCCCCACCGGGGAATATACATCCGGACGTTTCAGGGATCAAGAGGTCACATCCTCTAAGGGCACGACGAAGGCCTTTATCCCCTCCTTCCTGAACCTCTCCCTGAGCGCCCTGACCTCCTCGAGGAGCCTATCCTTCACCTCGTCCTGGCAGGCTATCATGAGCAGGGAGTTCGCTCCCGGCCATATGTGGGAGTCCATGTGCGGACCTGAGTGCTCCCCGACCCCGTGCACGAGGGGGAACTTGGTGTAGTAGCGGACGTCGCACCTTTCGAGGGCCTCCTCCACCTCCTCCCCTATCGCGCGGTTGTACACGAGCAGGACCATCTTCATGGGCATCTCCCCTCCTTAGGGGACCGGAGGCGTGGGGCTTACCTCCGGTCCTCGGTTCCACTGTCCTAAAAGTGTCTTTTGACCCTGGCTTCGAATATCGAGTACATGACCGGCACGAAGACCAGGGTCACCAAGGTGGACACCAGAAGGCCACCTATCACCGATACCGCCAAAGGGCTCCAAAGCTCCGAACCTTCCCCGGTCCTCAGGGCCAAGGGCAATAGGGCGAATATGGTGGTGAATGCGGTCATGAGCACAGGCCTCAGCCTCCTGGGACCTGTCACGAGTATCGCCTCCCTAAGCCCGAACCCCCTCGCCCTCATTATGTTTATGTAGTCCACGAGGACTATAGCGTTGTTCACCACTATCCCCACGAGCATTATCATCCCCACGAAGGATATTATGTTCAGGGTCTTCCCGGTTATAAGCAGGGCCCATATTACGCCGGTTACGGCGAAGGGGATGGAGAAGAGGATCACGAACGGGTCCACGAACGACTCGAACTGTGCGGCCATGACCATGTACACCAGGAGTATCCCCGCCACGAGGGCGATCCCGAGCCACTTGAAGGACTCGGCCTGCTCCTTCGCTGAGCCCCCTATCTTCACATCTATACCATCCGGAATCCCCATCTTCACAAGGCCATCCTTGAGGTCGGCTACGACCTCGCCGAGGGAACGGCCGTAGTAGTTCGCTCCGACATACACCACCCTTGCCTGGTCCTTCCTCTCTATCACCACAGGCCCCCTCCTCTCCTCTATGCGGGCGATATTCCTTATCCTGACCTGCCTTCCGAGGGGGGAGGTAACGAATGCGTCCCCGATATCGTCTAAGGTGATCCTGTCGGAGTCCCTCAGCCTGACGAATATATCGTACTCCTCCCCCGCCTCCCTGTATTTCGTGGCCGTTTGGCCGTAGAACTTGGTCCTCAGGGTGGAGGCTATCGTGGCCATGTTGAGACCTAAGGCCGCTGCCTTCCTCCTGTCTACCTCCACCCATATCTCCGGCCTCCCCTTCTCCCTCGAGATGGTGACATCCGTAAGGCCCGAGATGCCCTCCATAAGTTCCTTCACCTCGGCCGCGAACGAATCGGTCCTTGCTATGTCGTACCCGTATATCTCCACGGTGACGGGCTTGAGCCCTCCCGTCATCATTGCCTGCATCTCGTCCTGGCCCGAGAAGTCCACGCTCACCACCCCTGGTATCTTCCTTATCCTCTCGCTCAAGGCGAGGGCTATCTCCCTGTCCGAACGGTGCCTTCGGTTCTTCGGAACCAGGCTCGCTCCGAACCTTATGATGTAAGTGTCGCTCCTCTGGCCCATCATGGACTCCATCCCTGTCTCGCTCACCCCACACCTTGCGAACATCATCTCCCTCTCGGGGACGTCTTCCTGTAATATCTTCTCTATCTTGGCCATGACCTTATCGGTCTCCTCCACCCTGGTCCCCACTGGAAGCTTAACGGTCCCCATAACTTCTCCCTGGTCCGCAGCGGGCATAAATTCGGTCCCCACGAACTTGAGCATCGCAAGGCTCAACAGGAAGACCCCGAGGCCTACGGCCACCGTAGCCTTCCTGTGGTCCAACGCCCACCTGAGGACCTTCCTGTACCTGACCTCCAACCCCCTGAACCAC
>Ga0164318_10000975_pt1 | contig 24192 bp, 26 predicted proteins | sample GuaBasSedimGuay9_FD_113734 | JGI IMG/M metagenome (GOLD analysis project Ga0164318, IMG submission 113734) | Subseafloor sediment microbial communities from Guaymas Basin, Gulf of California, Mexico - Guay9, Core 4571-4, 0-3 cm | ecosystem: Environmental > Aquatic > Marine > Hydrothermal vents...
CTATTTCAGGTATAAACCTTAACATCATAAGTTTATAGTACATTTTTTTCGAAACTTCTTCAGCTATACTATCCGCTATGTCTTTGATCATTTCTTTACTTATTCCAATATCTGAACCTTTTAATTTCATACCAGTCCTCATAATAAATATTAGACATTTTATATATTAATAAGTCTAAAAAACTTAGCTTTTTTTAAAAATCAAGTCAGCATAGCTCGATACTTAGGCTTTTTAACAATACCCTTCTCTATGAGCCTTTTAACGAGTGGGATATGGTGCAATCCTATCTTGCCCACATAGAGTATCTCAAAGTCCCCTCCGTTCTTTTCATACTCCCTCATATCAAGAAGTCCCGCAAGGTAAATATGGTCTTTCACGAAACCACCACCTCTATATGCTCTGAGGCTTAGCTTCCATGCTTGTTCATCACTAAACTTATAGTCCTTAAGTCTATCAAACGTCTGTCTAAAGTTCATGCCTTGCAATAAAGAGCTAACAGCTATAACCCTTCCAGCATAATCTCTAAGCACCTCCTTGCTTGCATGCCCTGTTTTTTCCTCAAAAAATACAGCCAGCCCTTCTTCTGTTCGTTCATATCCATCCAGACCCATTGCAAATATTGCAAGAGGTTGCTCATAACCATTTGCAGCTCTTAGCGCATGAACCCCTATCTCATGTACTGCTAAACGTTCTGCATCGCCCTCAGCAAATTTCCTTCTTCCGCATACAGTTATATTTTTTTCTGCTGGATAAACCGTTGTAAGATATTTTCTCCCCCTCCCTATTATCCAGAATTTATAAACAGCCTCTTTCAGCCTATCGTTACCTGTTCTTTCTACCTTTTCCATAAACCCGTCTAAATAACGTCTATTTCTTGCATTTAGATAATCCATAAGCATTTCAAACCCATCCTTATCGAGTATTTCTCTAAGCTCATCTACGCGATCTATAGCAAGCTCCAGCCCATATTCTCTTACCTCCTCTTCCATTACCTTTCTTACATGCTCTGCAGGTACATTCTTTGGCCCGTCTATGGGTGGTATATCCCTAACAAGTGTAATAGCATAATCAATAACATCCTCGTTTGGTGTGCCATAAATCTCACTACTGGCTTGCATAATAAAATCACTATCCCCTCTTCTCTTTATCATTTCATGCATCAAGCCCAGCTCCTGTTTCTTATTATTGTATATTGTTGCTAGCTCTGGTACCTTATCAGGTACTTCTCTTGCAAGCTTATCTTCGACCTCTTTTTGATCGTATGCGATTTCTTTATAAACAAATTTAGGTTCTTGCTTGCTCTTAAGGAACTCCTCTTTGCGTTGCTTTTCGTTAAGAGGCTCCAAATAGTAAGTAAGTTTAACCTCCCTCTCTACATTTAACAAAGCCTTATCAATTTCCCTATACGGAGAGAGTTCAATTTCCCTATCATTCATACTATTATTTTGAATAGATTATTTATAAAATTAACTATCTATTAGGAGTAACAACTTTAAAACATAACCATTTATCATTTATTTTTTCCTTCTTCCATACCTCAATCACCCCACAAAGAATAAAAGAAATCCTAGAGGAGTCTCTAAGTAAGCTCGGTTTTCAGTATGATACAGTAAAAATGGTAAGACCGCACTACTATGAAGGTGGCGAGATCAAAATAAGTTTTAAGAAGGTAACATCTGGTGCTAATAAACCACTAAACCCGTTTCAAAAATTCACACAAGCAATAATTGGTCATAAGGAATATGATGTCGAAATGGAGGGTGAAATTCTCATTCCTCAAAAAGAGGATGTGGAGGAATTGAAAATTGCTATCTGGGATGGAAGTGAGCTTGTTGATACGAGGAAATCGCTACTCAGGTTTTTATTGTTAGCACTGCCTGGTGCTATTGGATATTTTAGAAAACCAATCCATGGTTATGGTAGAAGATACAAAAAGGTTGAAGGTCTTGTTAATAAGTTATTTGAAGAGGTAGAATCTTGCTTTGAATTGTTGTAAAATGCCTAATTTTATCACTTTTAATTAGTTAAAAATAAAGATTTATAAAGATTAAATACCATTACTAATATGGAGAGGCAAGAATATACGAATAAAGAACTGGCAAGAGATTATCTCAGTGTTGCTGCTTTATCTATGTCCAATAATCATATGACCTTTCTTCTACGCCAAGTAAATATAATTGCCCAGTCAGAGGTTGATATACCAGAATTTTACAGGGAACACGGTAGTCTTGCAGGGCTTGAAGTTAATGGGATCGGCAAAAAAGCAAAATACATACTTGAGTTAATCCTAGAAAAAGGTGTTGATAAAGCTTGGGAAATAATTCAAGAAGAAACGATCAGAGAAGAGCAAGCAAGATGGCAGTTTGGTACAAGCTATAAACCTAACCATGAATCCTGGGATGATGATACAGCAAAAATACAGGCTGCATGGCTCACTGCGTACTGGTAACTCTTAATTTTTTATTTCTTTTTTAATTCTTTTCATTATCTCCCTATGGTAACGCTCGAGCAACGCCCTTCTATCCTCCATCAGTACGATATCACTCAGCCCGGTAAGCATTATGTTATGGGAAAATGGTGTTGGCAGCGATTGCTCTGTGTTTATGAAGAAAAATCTCCTTTTATTATTTTCAATACTTTCGAGCACCTTCTCAGCATTAATAACATCCATCATATCCTCTGCTATCTCCCTTATTGTCTCTTTTATAACGGGAAATCCTGCTATCTCACTAGCCACCTTCATAAGTGTTGCTGCAGATATTTGTTGCTTGCTAACCTTTATCTCGTGTCCCTTATAATTACGCAGGATCATAAGGCTCCTATTTGCAACATGTCTAAATCGACGTTTCATCATTTCTGTTTTAACTATAACCTTACTTAAAATCTCCCTTATATTAGCTTTTTTTAGCTCCTTGATAAATCTAAAATCTTTTAAAGGTCTTGGAAGCACAAGCATGAAACCATTATCTGTTATTACAACGCCTACATTCCTTCTTAGCTTTTTACCCGCAAGATACGCATATGCCCTTGCCAAGGCATCATTTACACGCCTACCAAAAAGCGTATGGAATATCATTACTTGCCTACCAAGCTCATCCCTGCTAATCTCTATCATTATGTTCGTGTCCGTTGGAAAATGTTTACAGCCAAGAGATTGCATATAAAGATACTGCTCTCTGAAGTAATCATAAATTATCTCGGCAGCGTTTCTGTTTGTATGCAATTCTCTTTCTATATACTCTATAAGCGCAGATCTTTCCCTCTTTCCTATCTCGCTAAACATCCACTCCCTGAATTTTCCTATCTCCTTCGCTAAATCAAAGCTCAGCGGCAATTGCTCGGAGAACCATGCAGGTACTGTTGGCTTGGAGTCAAATGCTGGTCTTACCTTAGCCTTTACTCCCCTTGCGGATACGAACTCATACACCCTTCCGCCTAATACAAACTTGTCACCCTTACTTAAGCGCTCAAGAAATTCCTCCTCTATGCTACCCACCTTGCGCTTACCGTCATAAACCTTTATCATAACCTCATCTGGAATTGTACCTAGATTTAGTGCATATATGACTCTTGCATACTTTCCCCTCCTTCCAAACACACCTTCTTCCGAGCTGTACCATATTTTTCCATACACCTTGTACTCCTCAAGCTCTGAATAAGAGCCAGAGAGAAATCTCAGAACGCTCTGCAGCTCTTCTTTTGTAAGGTTTCTATAAGGATATGCTTGCCTTATAATATTTAAGGCTTCCCCCACGCTCCATTTTTTGTTTATCGCCATACCCATTATGTGTTGTGCAAGAACATCTAATGGCTTCTTCGGTATAATTGCCTTATCGAGATGATTTTTATACGCCTCCCTGACCATAACACCACACTCTACCAGATCATCTCTATCTAAACAAAGCATGTATCCTTTAACCTTTGCATGCAGCTTGTGTCCACTCCGCCCTATACGCTGCAAACACCTTGTAACACTTTTTGGCGATCCAATTTGAACAACCAAATCAACATACCCGATATCTATACCTAGCTCTAAGCTTGTTGAGGATACAACGGCTTTAAGCCTGCCTTTCTTCATGTTCTCTTCAACATCAAATCTTATGTCACGCGATAAAGAGCCATGATGTGCAGCTATATCATCCTGATCTATGCTTGCTACCATCTTTGGCATTACTTGCTTTAAATGGAACACTACCCTTTCCGTTCCACTCCTCGTATTTGTGAATACAAGCGTTGTTTTATGTTTTTTAATCATATCATACAGCATTCTATACATCTCTCCCGTTGCCTTTTCCGTCTGCGTACAAATTAAATCTCTAACGGGAGCGAGAACCTTTAGATCCTTTTTCTTTATAAAGGAAACATCAACTATATAGCAGTCTCTCTCTTCACCGTTTTCATAGCCAACAAGAAACCTTGCTACTTCCTCTATAGGACTTATGGTTGCCGATAGCCCAATTCTGACAAAGGTAGTGGGTTGCCAATATTGCATGCGCTCGAGTGTTAAGGATAGGTGTGTACCTCTTTTTGATTCACAAAGAGAATGTATCTCATCAATTATAACCCACTTTGGTCTTAGCTTGTCTCTAAATTTTGGCGCATTAAGCATTATTGCTAAACTCTCTGGAGTGGTTATGAGTATGTGTGGTGGCCTCCTTAGCATCTTTTGCTTTTCCTGAGCGCTTGTATCACCAGTTCGTACGCTGTGCCTTATTTTTATCCCGTTCCCAAGCATTTTGCTTATTTCTTCAAGCGGTACTTCAAGGTTTCTATGTATATCATTTGAAAGAGCACGCAGTGGGGATATATAAACACAGTAAACCTTATCTTCCAATCTATTTTTTTCTGCAAGATCAAATAGCTTGCTCAGTATTGATATAAACGCGGTCAAGGTTTTGCCAGAACCTGTAGGGCTGCTAACTAACACATTCTTCCCTTGGTGTATAAGTGGTATCGCATACTTTTGCGGTGGAGAGAGATCGTTAAAGTTTTGTTTAAGCCATGCAGCCACATACCTATTAAGCATGCTACAAACTTCTACCATACTATAGGCCTTTTTAGCATACTTTATCATAAGCATCACAAAATCGCCGGGGGCAGGATTTCCGTCCTTTCTGCATAGGAAAGATACAAGAAGGGACGAGGAAGCTTTTAGCTCCCGTGGTCCCTTTTTGTTTCGAACCTGCGCGTCCAGATGGACAGTGGATTTCTCTTAGCTCATTCCCACATGCTGTAGGTTGCAAAATCCACTCGAGTCCACCGCCTTAACCGCTCGGCCACCCCGGCTAACTAATAAAAGTTTTCTTCAAATATAAATTAAAAGGTGATGTTTATGGTTGTTACTAGTGATAAAGATAAGTGTGTTAGGTGCGGTGGCTGTGTTGGTGTGTGTCCAAAGGGAGCGCTAACGCTGACAGAACACGGAATAGTTTGCGATGCCAGTAAGTGTGTTAACTGCAAGGCGTGTGTTAATTTTTGTCCGGTTGGAGCGTTAAAGATCGAGGATTAGTCAATAAACATCTCTGACAAAATCAATTCCACTGCCATTAAATTGGCCTCTATTCTATCCCTCAGCGTAATCTTGCCCTTATAGGGATTGTGCATATTGAAGGGTGTTAAAGGCTCTGCCTTGTAAAAACTTTCAATTAAAAACGCTCTTGCACTTGGGAAGCGCTTTTTTATATAGCTTGTAAACCCATATTTGTATGTAAACCCCTTGCCCCCTTCCTTTTCAACGGGAAAATAGCTTTCCAACCTATCTAATATATTATATGGATAGCCAGCCCCCGCCTCTTCTATTTCAAACCTACCCGAGCTGCTACCTTCATGGAAATCGAACGCTAACACAGGCTTCCCATATTTTTTTGATAATTTCCTTATTGTACTTTTTACAGCTCTGGTCTCGCTCGCTATCCCAGAAATTGTTGAGGGTGGGCCAAAATATACATTTAAATCAGCATCATATCCAAGCTTATCCTTTACATTTTCCTCAAAGCCATCATACCATACCGAATTTATCTGTGGAATAAAAACCATAGCCTTATTTTCCCTTATTTTTAGCATATCCTCGCTTTCAGACTCTGAAATCCTTCTTGATAACTCATAAACCGTCTCCGGGCCAGAACATTCGCAGTTATGATGGCCGCTTACAAACCATATTGTTGCATTTGACGCAGAGCATAAAGGCTTTAGGACCAATCCTACTATATCCAGCCTTTCCCCACTTCTTTTTGGGCTGCTCTTGCCCACAGTAAAGGGTTCCAAATCTCCATGAGCCTTAGCTAATTCTTCCATTGCCTCTTTCATTTCCCTGTACGTTTTTACACAAGCCTCTTCTACACCAAGCTCAAACAAACCCATATCCATACTATATACCATGAAAATTTAAAATTTTTTCTTCTAATGAGTGGTAACATATTAGATATCAAAAAAGCCCCTGTTTATTCAATCACATTACCATCTACTATCACAACTTCCTTAGCCGGCTCTCTTAGATTGTATTTATCCATTCTCATAGATGCTGCGTATGCACCAGCATTATGAAAAGCTATTATATCCCCTTCCTCAATCCTTGGCAAAGCCCTTTTTACAGCCAAAACATCCCCCGTCTCACATAAATTGCCAGCAATCGTAGCTACGATCTCTGGCTCTTGATCAGCTTTGTTGCAAACTATTGCTTCATGGTATGCTCCATAAAATGCCGGTCTTATTAAATGGTTAAAACCCGTATCTACACCAATTATTGTATCATTGTACCTTTCCTTTATTGTATTTACCTTTGCAAGCAATAAGCCGCAATCCCCCACAATATACCTTCCAGGCTCAAACGCTAATGCCTCAACATCCAGCTCGTTTGCTTTCTTACACGTCTCCCTTGCGTAGTAATCTAAAGGGAACTCATTGTCTTCTTCTTTGTAGCGTATCCCCGGGCCACCACCAAAATCTATAAACTCCAGCTTGCAACCAAGCCCCTCTACCTCTTTTGCCTTTCCTACCAATCTTTCAACTGCTATTAGATATTCATTTACCTCTTCCATGCTTAACCATTGCGAACCAATATGCATTTGTATACCTACAGGAGCAAAGCCATATTCCATAGCCTCTTTATAAGCCAGCAATACCTCATTTTCTGGTATACCAAATTTTATTGGAACACCATGAGATTCCTTACCGGCTGTTATTGTTTTCCAATCTCCGCCTTGTCCTCTCACACCGGGATCAATCCTAAAGGAAATCTCCATGGTTTCAATTCCGTGTTCTTCCAGCAACCTTTTTAATCTTCTCAATTGGGAGAATGAATCTATATTTATTCTTATTCTTCCAGGATAACTCAAAATTCTTTCCATATCTTTATTACTAACACTCGCCCCCGTATACATAATCTTTTCTGGAGGAAACCCAACATTTATTGCAAATTCCACCTCCCCAGGAGCTACGGCATCGATCCAAGAGCCTGCCTCTCTTAATTCTTCTAAAAGTATTTTGTTCGGGTTAGCTTTCATAGCATAGTGTATCCTTACCTCCTTTTCCGTAAATTTTGAAATCACGTTAAGAAAGCGATCATAGTTATATAGAGCTCTGTTAATATGATACACATACAAGGGTGTTCCATATTCCTTAGCCAGATCCAGCGTAGATATACCACCTATGTGCAATATACCATCTTTAATTTCTAAATGCCCCTCTACCTCGTACCACATAGCAATCACAAATGAAGCTAACTCTATATACCTTTCAGCACATCAATCATAGAATAAGCCCTTCCTTTGCTCCCCTCTTCCATTTTTCTATGAAGGTATTTTATTGCATCCAGCGTGCCAAGCGCGTAGATATCTCTACCATTAACATTATGTGTAAATTCAAAATATACTGTCCTATCAGGTGAGGTCAACTTATATGTATGCCAACCATGACCAGCCAAATATTCCTCTGGGACACCTATTTCACGCTGCTTTTCTGGATCCCTTATCTTCTGAATATCATCGATATTAAACGGAATACCAAGCTTATTAAAATACTTTACCATTGCCTTAGCGGTTCCACTCGTGTCCTTTTTTGTTGATTGATGCGATTCTACAATCTCTAACCCATATCCCTCAAAAAGACCCGGGAAATTGGTTGCAGCGTACTCAAACATTGCCATTAGTCCAACGATCTGCTTTGCCATGTTTGGAGCAATTACTGCACATATATCTGAGCCTTCCACACATTCTATTAATTTTTCTCTATCCCCGCCGGTAGTGCCCATAACAAACGGGATGCCAGAGGTGCAATAAAATTCTGCATTCTCATTTACGGCATCTGGAGTTGTATAATCAACGATTATAAAGGGCCTGTGTTTTTCTGTATCCTCTAAGAATTCATTTCTCCTTTGAGTTCCATAAAGTTCTATACCATCTAATCGCTCGCTATCATGCCTTTTACTTGTTAATGCACAAGGAAGAAGTTCAAAATCATCGCACCCTAAAACCTTTTCTTTAACCTTTGTTGCCATTTTTCCAGGAAGACCGGAAAGAACAACACGTACTATTTCCATAACCTAAAAATGACAAGAATGTATTTAAAAATTTATTGTTCATTAAGCAGGGCATGGGGTTTAGATTAGGTACCCAAAACAAATTAATTATTTGAATCAAAATTATCATTGGTGGTCAGATTTGATAAAGCGTCATTGGTTTGTAACACTCATAGATCTTCCAGAAGCATTACCGTTTGTTGTCAAGGAGAGCGAAATAGCAAAAGAGGTTTTTGGCGAAAATGTCAAAGGAAGCTATATTGAAAAATTAATAAGTTTTATAAAAGCGATAGAGAATGAGTTTGGTTACGAAGTTGCATATGTGGGGGAGGAGGCAAAGGCAGATAAGTACTATACAAGATTTCTCTTCAAGGATGGCGGCCTTTTAGAGATAATGATACAGGCACCTTGCGCAATTATAGCGCATTTCATAGAAAGAGAAAAAGCTGAAAGATTCGCTGCTACGTTAAGAAATGTATTGGATAGGGTAGTTAAAGATAAAACAATGTGTCAGCTTTTGAAAGATTCCATAGAGCTGTCATCCGCCACAGACGAAGCTCTGACATATGAAAAATGGAGTGAAATGAGAAATATAAGGGAATTGGTAGGTGGAGAATGATATCACCATTTTTTAGAAAACTTATGCTATTGAGAGCCTTGGATATACAGGGCGGTGAATTTATTATATTTAGGAACAATTTTTCCCTTTTACCAGCTTCAGCCATAGTTGAGCTTAGAAACAGGCTTAAAAAGGAAGGGAAGTTGGATATTCTCTATAACATGGGGGAAGATATAACAAATTCCATTATAAATTATTTCAAAAAATACAGAGGCGGCAAGGAAGGCTCCTTCACATTCTGGCTCAGCATGATAGAGCTTAGCGGATTGGGGAAGCTGGAAATAATAGACACTAAGAAGGATATGGCAGTTGTTAATTGCAAGAACTCAACCATTGCCAGGCTTTATGGAAATGTTGGGGAAGCTGTAGATGAGTTGTTGGCTGGCGTGGTTAATGCTTATTTTAGATTTTGGTTTGCCAAACCAACAGAGTGCAAGGAAGTGGCATGTCTTGCTAAAGGCGATCATTACTGCCAGTTCATTGTTAAAGTGAAACAGAGATAAATTTGATCTAATAGTTGGTCTTAAAATTAACAGCGGTCCACCTCAGATTATCCTCAACACCCTTCGCTTTTAATAAATCATAGCCACCATCATGCGGCTCTCCTGGCTCAAAATAATGCGCACACCCAGGCATATGAATATTTGTAGCTCCAGCATCTGAAAGGAAGTAAGCTATATCTATTGCCCTACCTTCACTTTCTGCTGCAACAACGGCTGTCTGCAAAATGCTACTATATTCTTTTAATTTCCTAGCAACCCTTTCGATATCTGTGAATGGTATAATATTTGTACTTCTGCAGAGCATGCCGGGAGGCTCAAAATCATCCCCAATATTTATGAAGTATTGGCCATCTTTATCTACTATTGTTTCATAGCCTCTCAGCCCATATATAAAGAATTTTTCCATTAGAGTTGTTCTGTATGCATCGGTGAAGGAAGCTGGATATGTCTCAGAGAAGCTTTTAAGTGCTTTGTCCAGCATGCCGGCAAGCATTTTCGCATGGTTTTCATCACCATAAACAAAAATGTTCTTTACATTGAAACATGCGAATCCATCCCATATACTAATATCTCTTGCGAGCCTTTCAGCTACATCCTCATTTACCATATTCTTATCAACCACGGCAAAACCCACTTTGTATCCGTGTCCTGCCATCCTCGCTTTTCTTCCAATCCTTTCTTCCACACTTTCAATAACCTCATTAGATCCCATAACATCCACAAATACATTCCCCGAGAAAAGCTTTTCCTCAATCCTTTCATCCCCTCCCTTCCAATACCCTACGGCAAAGGTCTTCCTAAAATTGGAGTCTTCTTTTGCTATAATATCAGCATAGAGCAAGAGGGAGAGGGGCTCATCTCCAGAAACCTTTATAATCTGGGGCATTCCCGCTGTTCCCATTAGAAGTGGAAGGGCAGTATAGCCTACAACATTGCCAGAAAGTATATGTGCTACGGTGTCTGATGGCTTGTATTTTTTAATCTTTCCTTTGCCTACAGCCTTTAAATATAGATGGTCCTTTATAGGGAAAAATTCATGATAGCTCTTATCCCTTGCCCTTCTTTCAATTTCCTCAAGCATACCATAAAAATCGCCTAAATCAGAAAACCATTCAAACACAGGCAAACCAAAATCTCTTATCATGTTTGCTGAATATCCTGTTACATCTGCTAACATATTTGCTACATCCCCCTCATCCATACTATCTTTAGCAAGCTTTGCTCTATTTGCATTTTCAAGCGCTTTCCTTGCTTTTTCAAAGCTATCTGGTTCGGAGAAATAGTTTCCTGCGTTACGAGTTACGGAGCTTACTACATACTCTACATTTTCCTCTGTTATAGCTGGCACAGCAACACTTACCTTACCAAAATTAAATTCAATCCTGTCCTCTTCAGGTATATTAGGGTCACCAAACTCAATGGGTTTCATCTTACCCCCGTTGACATCTCAAATGCACAGCCCCTTCCATCTTTTCCTATTCTCTCTATATGTGTAAATCTTCGTAAAGACCCGTCTTCATTTGTTTCTACAACCATTACCTTATCATTCTGTTTTATTGCAGCTCCTGCAAATCCTTCATGCCCATATGGTGAGTAAACAGCAAATACACCATACTCTCCTGCTTTTGCTGGTCTCCCTTTATCGTTGATCGCATATGCTTTAACATTATCTGGCACTTCAAATACAAAATCACCATATTCTTCATCCCATAAGCCGCGATATGCTGCAAAATTCTCGGTGAATGCATAGACATCCATTATGTGTTCCACTGGTATGCCCAACCTTTCTTCCATATCCCTTATGTATTTCTTTTTATCTATCGGTTCGCCTCTAAGCGTCCCTTTCCTTCCGCTCCATCCACCGGCACCCGTGGTTATGTAAAGATTGTCATGGAAGTCATAGTCTCCTGGCTCGGTATATTCTAAAACCATGGGATAAAGGAGTATTACGGAGGCACCAAAGCCAAGTATTTTTTTATCTACCAAAGCATCGTCCAATATCATTCTAAACTCATCTTTGCTCATTCTTTTTAATATAGGTCCTTTAAGCGTGCCAAGCATCTTTTTTATTATCATTGCTAAATAATCTGGCCTTGCAGCGTAATACATATTGTTATATATTTCTTTGCTTGCCTCATGAATAATTGCTGCTTGAAGTATAGCATCCTTTCCGTCCCCCAAACTAAACCGTTGGGAAGCCTTTTTAATGAAGCTCTCTGGTGGCGAGAATACTATTGTTTCATCTGTTTTAGGGAAGAGTGAAAATGCATCGATATAGCTTTGCTTCATCACCTCTTCATCTAATGGCGTGCGATATACATAGCTCGGGTCTCCACTTGTAGAGCTTGAAACATTCCACCTGCCCTCTTTTTCAAGCTTTGAAAGCTCCCTGAACAAGTCATTTGATTTTTTGAAATATTCTGCTGGAAGAGGCGGTATTAAGTAAAGATCACCATTCTCTATAACATTCTGAATCTCATTTTTATCAATAGGTGCAAATTTGGAGAAGAATGCAGCGTAAGCAGGGAATTCATAAATCTGTCTTTCCAAATTTTCTGCTAAACACTCATCAAAACTATCCTCCTTCCCCGTATCCGAGATATAGGACACCTTTTTGTCAGTATACATTGTTACCACCATTTAATTATTAAATAACCCTTATTTTTTTAAATCTATTCTGTTATAAGCTCATCGCCTATGCTGAATGAAACGCAAGTGTAGTAATGAGTCCCTGATGGCATATTCTTTGAAAGCCCGTACTCCGCATAGGTATAAAATCCCACTATATTGCTAACCCTTTTCTTTGCCTTTTCAATGCATTCCTTTGTTTTTTCACCCAAATACACGGCTCTACCACCACATTCAAATATAATCGTTACAGCAGGTTCTATCCTTAGCTGTTGCACGGACTCCTCAATACTCCTAGCTGTAGCGCTTAGCGTCATTTCCTCATTTATTTTCAAAAGCACAAGCGGTATGTTTTGCCTTATTTTACTATAAAACTCAATATACTTTTTATCAATTATCATCTTTGGTACCTTTGTCCAATAATTTCCTTGGACATCGGGGATTCCAAAGGGGTTTTCCGACATGAATCTAAGTATATTAAGCTTCTTTACCATATCCTCTCTTTTTATAAATCTGCTCATAAAACTGATAAGTGCTGGCACTTTCTCTCCAAGCCCAAGAAAGCCTGCACCCTTTATGAGCTCATCTTTACTTACCCCTATCATTTCAGCATAAACATCAGCGGCATTCCTACTATTTAGCTGATACACTATATTATCTTTTGCCTTTGTTACAACCGCCATTTTATCTGTAGCTTCAAATCCGTGAGCTATACCAAAACCCAATTTAACATTGCTAAATATTATAGCAAGCACAACAGCATCTTTATAAACCTTGCCGTTAGCAAACTGGTATGTTTGAACAAGCCTGCCATCATCTCCTGCAGAACCACCAACTATAGGTGTATAATCTCCTACAATATGCTTTATCCCATCGATCATATCATCCTCCCAACCAGATTTTTTCATTGTAAATCCTGCTCCAAGTGCGAGAACAACAAACTGTCTTTGCTTTATAAGCTCACTCGGTGGCTTTGTTTTTGTCGCAAGAAATGTTATATAAGCATCTACATATTTATCTATTTTCAGATCCTTTAGTGCTTGTTCCGCTGCATCCTTGCCTGCATTAAAAGCATGCTCAGCTAAACCATCTGCTACACCTACTCCAAACTTTATATATTTTGTACCAATAACCATAGCTACTGTAGAACCATACTTAACACCATCTGGTGTTATTTCACCTGCTGTTGTGCAACCGATCCATTTGAGCTCTTTATACTTACCAAAAACAGATTGCACGCCATTAACAAATTCCTCTATAGTTTTATCATTCTTTCCGTACTTCCCACCAGAGCAAAACACCAAGCCAAAAACAGGCTCGTTACCCCCTTTACTTTGCATATCTTTTATTGCCTGCTCTGCTGCCTCTTTACCTGCCTCAAAGCTTTGCCCCGCCTTACTCACTCCAACACCCACGAAGACATTTTTCATACACTTCCCCCATTACTATTCTTTAAGGAACTCATAGAGCACCCTTAGCTTCTCCATATCTGTTGGCCATGCCACCAATGCCTTTCCGATGCGTTTTGTCCTTATCTTCTCCGCCTTTTCGAGCTGTTTCAGATGATAGCTTATTTTCTTTATTGCCGTATTATCAATTTCTATTTCAAGCTCCCTTGCTATCTCTTTGATATGCACAGGCCAGTGCATTTCTATGATCTTGAAGATTTTCGCTCTCAGTTCTTTTCCTTTCATATAATTATTACTTAAATGAAATTTTTTTAAATAATTTTTTGGATATATGTGAAAAAAGTAGATAAGCTTATTCTTTTTTGACCTTCTCCCTGCTCACCAACTTTATAAGCTCTGTCGATATGGTCACGGGGATGGGTATGCTTGCCTCTATAAGCTCTATTGTAACCTCATCCTTCACTTTATCTATTCTCTGTATCTTTCCCCTCTCCCCAACAAAGGGTCCGCCGATTATTTCCACTATGTCCCCTTCTTTAAAGGAGACCTTTGCCTTCTTTGCCTCAAAGAAATGCTTGATCTCCTCAACATTTACAGGTTTATTTATTACACCCTTTACGTGCATAACCCCTTGTACAGCCTTTCTCACAATCTCTACATCGTCAGCTTCTATAAATATATAGCCTTTAAGCTCGCCCGGTCTTGCTATACTTTTTATGTCCAAATTGTTTGCCTTTGCGTTAGAATTTATAAGCTCTGCTACTATATTTTCTCTTCCTACCGTTGTCCTTACGCTGTATATCATATTTCTCACACTAATTATTTATAATCTTAATACTATAAAAGCTATAAAAATGGAGAAGCCTATAACCCCTATTATAAAAAGACCAATAGCACATATCTTGCTTGTTAATACGAACTCCTCCTTATCAGGTTTTCTCGCTATCTGTAACACCCTTGTATAATTTCTTATTATTTCCCTGATATTTATCATTAACTCCACCAAAAATTAAAAGAATATCAGCCAACAAAATCTATACCTAATACCTTTTCTATCTCTTTCTTCTTTTGCTCGCTGTATGGCACTTCAGGGCTATATATCTGCGGTGATTTCACGCCTGTAACTATTACCATAGTTCTTACAGTATCTCCAAGCTCTTTTATAAGCTGTGCTCCCCATATGATCTTTGCATCCGGGCTTAATCTGCTAGTAAGCGATTCCACTATCTCTTGGCATTCTCTTATAGTTATATCTTCGCCACCGCTAACATTTATCAAAGCACCTGTTGCTCCCTCTATATCCACATCTAGCAATGGGTTATTCAAGGCTTTTTCTATCGACTCTGTGGATCTGTTCTCAGAATCACTTTCCCCAACACCTATCATTGCTAACCCTCCAGAGCCCATCACTGCCCTTACATCTGCGAAATCCAAGTTAACCAAACCGGGTTTTGTTATAAGCTCTGTAACGCCTTTTACAGCATTAACTAAAAGCTCATCTGCAACCTTAAATGCGGTGGTAATGCTAACATCTGGTACGATTTCAAGCAGTTTATCATTTGGTATTACTATGAGCGTATCAACCACGCCCTCTAAATTCTCTAGCCCTTCTTGCGCATTCTTCATTCTCTGCTTTCCTTCCATAGTGAAGGGAAGTGTTATTATACCAACAGTTAATGCACCAAGCTTTTTAGATATATCAGCAACAACCGGAATGGACCCTGTCCCTGTTCCACCACCAAGGCCACAGGTAAGAAAAACCATATCCGAGCCCTGCAGATATTTCTTTATTTCATCCTTGCTTTCCTTCGCCGCCTCTTGTCCTATTTGAGGATTAGCACCAGCTCCCAGACCACCTGTTATATCCTTACCTATAAGGATCTTCTTATCGGCATCCGTATACAATAAATCCTGAGCATCCGTATTTATTGCTATGGTCTCTGCCCCAACAATACCTATTTGCATCAGCCTGGAGATTGTATTGCCTCCGGCACCACCCAAGCCAACAACCTTTATTTCAGCCTTTCTGGATTCAAGGATTTTTCTCAGTTCTTCATCAGCTTTTTCATTTTTTTTCTTTGCAGCGTTGCCTTCTTCCCTACTCAATGCAGAATCTATTATGGAATCCATTCCCATAGTCTCCCTCCTCTGTAAAAATGATTAACTCTATTGAAAATAAGAAAGTAAGTTATTTAAATTTTAATTACCGTGATTTTGTCAACCTGCAGGTGGCAAATTTTGCATATGGTAGGCTTTTTTATTATTTCACTTCAAATCATATTAAACATCCCATTAAATTTCGCAGGGTGTATTATGGAAGCATTAAAAATGGTTGATAAAGAGGTGTATAATGCGATAGTGAGTGAAACAAAAAGAATAAACAATGGGCTTGAGCTCATTCCTTCTGAAAATTTCCCAAGCAAGGCAGTGCTCGAAGCCTTGGGAAGCGTGATGAATAATAAATATGCTGAGGGCTATCCTGGTAAGAGATACTATGGTGGGAATGAGTTTATAGATGTTGTTGAAAGGCTTGCTATAGAGAGGGCCAAAAAATTATTTGGAGCAGAGCATGTGAATGTGCAGCCCTATTCCGGAAGCCCTGCCAACCTTGCTGTTTACTTTGCATTTCTTAAGCCGGGAGACAAGATACTGGGAATGGATTTATCATGCGGCGGTCATTTAACCCATGGTGCCAAGGTAAATTTTTCAGGCAAGCTGTACAATTCCGTATTCTATGGTGTTGATGAGGAAACAAATCTGATAGATTATGATGAGGTAAGAAAGATGGCAATGAGGGAGAAGCCAAAGATTATAGTTTCCGGCCATTCAGCCTATCCTCGCAAGCTTGATTTTAAGGCATTTCAAGAGATAGCAGAAAGTATTGGGGCGATACACATGGCAGATATTGCACATATAGCCGGGCTTATCGTTGCAGGCATGCATCCTTCCCCTTTCCCGTTTACAGATGTTGTAACAACAACCACACACAAAACATTAAGAGGGCCAAGAGGGGCTATGATAATGTGCAAGCAGGAGTATGCTGAGATTATAGATAAGGCTGTGTTTCCAGGTTTGCAAGGCGGTCCCCATGAACATGCTATAGCTGCAAAGGCTGTTGCCTTTAAAGAGGCCATGAGCCAAGAATTTAAGGAATATGGCAGGCAAATTGTTAAGAATGCAAAAGCTCTGGCGGATGCACTCATGGATAATGGGTTTAAGCTAATTACAGATGGAACAGATAATCATTTAATGCTTGTTGATTTGAGAAATAAAGGGGTGACGGGCAAAGAAGCTGAGAAGGCTTTGGATAAAGCTGGAATAACGGTAAATAAGAACATGATACCCTATGATCCTCGCAAGCCTTTTGATCCAAGCGGTATAAGGCTTGGCACACCAGCTATTACAACCAGGGGTATGAAGGAAGGGGAGATGAAGGATATAGGTAATTATATAGCCAAGGTTATAGAAAATATTGGAAACGAGAATGTAATAAAAAGGGTTAGAGAAGATGTTATAGAGCTGTGCAAGCAATTCCCCATTTATTAAGCCAAATCAGCGCATTTTTTAATTTTTATCTTTTTAATTTTTCTCTCGCTTGCATCCTCTATCTTTATTTCAACCTTTTTCACCTTCAGCTTTTCCCCCTTTCTTGGTATTCTTCCTAGCCTGTTTATAATAAAGCCTGCTATAGTGCTGAATTTTTCATCCTTTAATCTTAGGCCGAGTGCCTTATTTATTTCCTTAAGTGTTGCATAAGGCTCAGCAATTATTGTCTTTTCATCAACCTTCCTTATATTCCTTTTTTGCTTCTCCCCTTCATCGTATATCTCACCCACAATTTCTTCCAGCAAATCTTCAAGCGTTATCAAACCTTTAACCTCACCTCTATCATCGACCACAATTGCCATATGCATTCCCTTTTCCCTTAATTCGTTAAGCAACTCGTCAAGATTTTTTGTTTCAGGAACAAATAAAACAGGCTTTACCATATCCTTTATCCTTTTATCAAACCTCTTTCTCTTTATATGCTTGAGCAAATCTTTGATATAGATAATCCCTATGATATTGTTTTCATTCCCTTCATAGACCGGAATTCGTGAGAATCCCGTCTTTATCATAACCTCTAATGCCTTTATTAACTTAGTCTTTGCATCAAGAGATACCATCTCACTTCTTGGTGTCATTATTTTCTCCGCATCCGTATCCCCAAATTCAAATATATTATGTATCATCTCCCTTTCATCCTTCTCTATAACCCCAGCCTCTGTTCCCATCTCAATTATAGTCTTTATCTCCTCCTCTGTAACCCTTCTTTCATAGATATGCGCCCCAAATACCTTTAGTATGGTATTTGTAACCTTCTCTATCATCCATACAATAGGGGAAAAGAGGATATAGAACAGATATATGGGTTTTGCGATAGCAAGGGATATCTTTTCTGCCTTATTATAAGATATAGATTTCGGTGTTATTTCTCCGAATATGAGAACAAAGAGCGTCATAACACCTGTAGCAATACCTATACCCGTAGAACCAAAAGCCTTTATTGCTATATATGTTGCTACTGATGCAGCCGCTATGTTTACGAGATTATTTCCAACCAGGATTGTTATGAGAAGTTTTTGCGGTTTGGATTTCATTTTATTTAGCAGTTCTGCATTCTTTTTGCCTTGATTAACGAGCTTTTTGACATCAACCATATTAAGTGAAAACAAAGCCGTTTCAGATCCAGAGAAAAAAGCTGATAGTGCCAGGAGTATTATTAAAATACCAAGCTCTACAAGCACTTTGACACACCTAATTTATAATTATATTCCTAAATTTTATATTTTTGTAATATGGAGATTAAGAATTTTACTGACCTGCTTTGGAATGCACAAAAGAAATATATGGAGGATTTTGGTAATAGGAAAGAAAGCAGATTTTTTGCATTCAGAGATATGTTTGGGTATTTTAAGAAAGGGCAAACTATAGCGTTAATAGCGTGTGGTGGAATTGTTGATGATATGTTTCTTACAATGGAAAGAATTGGCAGGGAGGGAAAAATAATTTTAATTGACGAAGATCCTGCATTCCTCTACAACAGAGCCTTAGCTATATTAGGCAACAAGAGGCTTAATGATAGAAAGGAGTACTATGTAAAAGGCAAGGGTAAAATGATTTTGGAGAAGCTTTTTTCAGAAGCACGGATAGAGGCATACACGCAAAGACTTCCTCCTTACCCCAAACAGGTAAAAGACAATTCCGTAGACCATATCATGGCTATAAATGCTGCCTACGAGTTAATGAGTCCTGGACCAAATGGAGAGCCAGCAGACACTTATAATCTTATTCTTGAAACCTACAAGAAATTGAGGAAGCATGGAAGTTTTATGGTACAGGGTTTAATGATAGATGACATAGAATTATTTAAAATACACGTAGAGAGGGTTATAGAAAAGGAAGGGATAAGGTTTGTAGAGGACAAGAGCTTGGTATCAAATAACTTTTCTGTTGCCAGAGGTTATTGGGGCAGGTGGGTAAAGGGATAAAAAAATTATTTATAAGAATAATAAATAAGGCCTCCGTAGCTCAGCTGGTTAGAGCGACCGCCTCGTATGTTTTTAGGGAGAGCGGTAGGTCGAGGGTTCAAAGAGCCTCTCTTTACAGCAGCTTTGCTTGCTCAAAGAGACCCTCGGGAGAGAAACATGAGCCTGGGAATCCCTCCGGGGGCTTGTATTACAGGATAAGTGCTTAAAAAATAGCCAAATTATTTATAGTTTACCTCCTCGGGCCATAAAACAATCTTTGGTTCAAGGTCGCCTATGTACTCATAGTCTTTCATAGTATGTCCACATTTACCACATTTATATATAATCTCGTAATATTCCGCTCTGTATATAGTACTCTTACGCAAAACAGTTGTTGTTCTTGGTGCTGAAAAAGTTGCAGGGTTACCGGAGTGATGTGCATTTAATGAAGAATAGCCGACCTCTTTTATTACCCTGGTACGTTTTATTTCCCTGTACTCATGATCACAATTGCTAATCTTCTCATCAAAATTAAAACCACTTTTACGCTTTGCTTTATGTTTAAACCTTGCCATGGATTTAATTTGAAATAATTTTTTTATTTATTTATTGTAAACCAATTTATAATTATGCTAGAATCTATGGTAAATTTTAAAGATATAGAAAAAAGACCATATTCAACATTTTTTTGGTCATTCATTGTAACCACGATCGCTGTGTTATTCAGTACACAGGTCTCATACAGATTACAGGTTGGTAATGAAATGATAGATCTTGCTGGTTTGTTTGCTGTTATGTTCACAATTATACCTTCCATATACCTATTCACCACTGTAATTAAAAATGAAGAAGCCATAGAGGAAAGAGAAATAAGGATATTGAACGAAAGGTATATATGGAGGAGGCATTGGAATGACCTAATATTTATGATGTCTTACTTTTTTGGCGTAGCAATGGCGTTTGCATTTTGGTCGTTCATACTATCTGATGACCTTTTCTTTTTACAGATTCATAAGATAAATGAAATAAGAACAAGTATAACAGGTTATGCCTTAGTAGAAGAGAGTTTTGAAAACTTTCGAAAGATATTTTTCAATAACTTGAGTGTGTTTTTGTTTGCATTTGTATTCTCGCTTTTGTTTGGCACCGGTGCTGTGTTTATAATTGCATGGAATGCTTCGGTGCTTGGAGTTTTTATTGGTAAGCTTTCCCGCTCCATATTCCATATACCTATTGTTACACTCAACTTCCTTCCTCACGGACTGCCAGAGATAATGGGGTACTTATGCGCCGGGCTTGCAGGAAGCCTGCTGTCTGCAGCCATAATAAGAGGTCACAACATAAACATAATTACAAAAATAGCTATAGATTGTTTGCTTGTGGTTATCTTTGGCATATTTCTAATAGTCTCGGCTGCATTTATAGAGGTCTATCTATAAAGTATAAATTAAATGAGCTAAGCACCTTATTTTGATGAAGATAATTTGTTGCTGACATTAGTTTTTTTTAGATCAGATACCTTTTTGATACGTATGTATCTTTTACGGTACGGTATTTATAAACTTTCGATGCATCATGCGAATTACCCAAATGTACCTCTGGGCACAAAAATTTCTTCTGGTAGTATTCTAGGCTCTGGCAGTTTGTTTCTTAATAGTGAAGGAGCTAAAGAGTAGATTATGCGATAAAATTTTTCCTCTAAAGTTAACTTACGAGGATCGTATGACCACTTTTTAATAATTTTAATTTTTGTATCAGGGAAAGCTTCTCTAAGCACCTCAGCAAAGGTGTCTAAGCACATCCCCACATAACACCCTCCAATCAAATTTAGCTCCGCATCTTTAAAGGGATCGAGATCAGATAATGCTAGAGGTTTTCCTTCATTATACTCAGTTAAAACAACCCCGTCAAATAGTCCCTCTTTAAGAAATCTATAGTCATTTATTATGTAATCAACCGCATCACTTACTAATATACTTCTACATTCATTCCTGTCTTTTCTAACACTATTCAGCAATTTTCGTATTTGTTTTGGTCTTTTACCGTTGTCTATTTCCTCAGAAGAAGGGTGAACTGCCCAAATATTTATATAGCCTTTTGATCTTTGTGGTCTTGATCTAATATGTTGCTCAATATGTTGCTTTGCAACCTCTACCAATTTATCATAACATGCCTCAAATTCTCCCTTTTCTTTCTCATCTACAGGAAATCCAAAATAAATTTCAAATTCAAGCTCATTCAATCTTCTGGCCTCCGATACATACTCTTGTATTGCCATATCAGAAAAATCATATACAAATTTTATAAATTTATATTAATGATCTCAATGAGAGTTTTAAGCTAGCAAAAAAACAACTATATAACATTGTAAAAATCAACACCAACACAAAATTTTATATACAGATTAAAACAAACATTAACTATGGTTGATAAAGAAACTATTTACGCAACACTCATAGACTTTATTGGTATAATTTTAATGTTCACGTCTATATTATTCCTTCCAATAATTTTTATGTTGACATTCCCGTTGGCTTGCTATATTATCACTTATCACTATTTTAAAGAAAAATTCTGGAAAGCATTTTGGATTAGTATCGGTTTAATGGTGGTTTTGTTTATGGTTGGAATTTTCTTAATATTATATACCCCGATAGGTTTAAGTTTGCTTAGAATGAAATATGGTGTTTGAAATGGAGGATGAAACAAGAAAAAAGGAGGTTAAACAAATTGTCTATTTACTAGCTTTTGTCTGGATCTTAAATATTGCTATCTGGGGATATTTATTTTATTTTAGAAAAGCTATCTTTCAAATAACCCCTATAATTATAATTGGTCTGTCTCCTTTACTCTTAATTCCAGTTGTTATGGTTGGTCTGTGGTCATTCAAAAAATGGGGTTTGATTTTAGGATACATTCTTTCAGTAATTGCTCTAATAAATTCGTTGCTATCCTTTAACTTAATTGGAATAATAATCTGGGGGGTTATCCTTTATTATCTATATAAATCAAGAGTGATTTTTTCTTAATTCATACAAAGTACTTCTCATATCTGCTTCATTAAAGAAAGCAAAGGCCTAACAATCCCATATTCTAAGAGCTTATAGAAGTGTTATGAAAAGGGCACCTATGATCATAATCGCTCCGCCAATAAATCTTTCTTTTATATTTTTTTCTTTGAAGATAACATAGCCGAGAAGTATATTTATCAGAATGCTCATCCTCTTTATCGAAACAACATACACCACCAATGCAAGGCTTATCGCTATCATCTGTGATACAGATAGCATAGCAGTAAATAAGCCTATCAATAAAAGATACTTATGTTCTTGCTTAATGCTAAATTTTATTCCCCCTTTGTTTTGCTTGTGCATGATCATAAAAGGTAAAATGAATATTGATGAAAGCATGTTAACTGCAAGTGGCCAAAGGAGGATGGAAGAGCTTCTCACACCAATCTTGTCAAGGTTTGCACCAATACTCCAAATAAATGCTATTAGCAACATAAATCTCGGTCCTCTTTCTTTCATAAGGGTTTTAAAGGGAGCTAAATATCCTCTATTTATATTACTTGCATTCAGCATATACGAACCAAAAATTATGATAATAGTCCCAATCAAACCGTAAATATCGGGAAATTCGCCGAGCAAAAGTGGCGAGGTTATGAGAAGGAATGCTGGTGTAAAGGTGAGCATAGGAGTTGATATTGAGAGATCCGAATGCTTAAGCGCTTTTATATAAATTATGCTTGTCGTAGCATTTATACATGCAGCAATAAATAATGCAAGCCAAAACTGATTGCCAAAGGCAGGCATACCAGTTAAAAACAAAAATGGTAATAAAAAGATGGTGGTGTAAAGTTTCCATAAATATGCTAATGAGTACTCATTTACATTCCTTATACTTTTCTTTATAATAGCATCATTCACAGCTGCAAAAAATGTTGCCAGCATAGCAAATATTAGCCATATCATAAACTATTCTATTTATGCCGGAATTTAAAAATATTCAATCTGTTACAAAACAAAGACGTTATATATAGAATATCATCATAAAAATGAGTCCCCCTATGATTAGACTTACCATGTTCATCAAAATACTTATTATAAACGATTTCTTTAATGAGATTTCTTTGTTTAGCAAGTAAATAAAGCAGCCCTCAAAAGCGAAAGCAAAAATTTCTCCTGATAATATTGGCGATGGTATTTTTAATGTTGGGAAAGCAAATAAAAGAACGGGAAAAGATATGATATTGGCAATTAAAACAGAAATTAAAACCTTTTTAGAAATCCCCGTAATTGAAACATAGATCAAAGCGACAACTAGCTCTAGGATTAATGTTATAGCCAAGGCAGCAAAGAATTTAATATTTTCTGAATCTTCATAAACTATAGTATTTCCTTTACCCTCTGTATATTCATGCTTTTTTATGATTAAGCTTCCATTGGTGAGCAGCTCTGCTTCTAGTGAAGTTACAGCAAGATACGACTCTGGTTTTTCAGATAGGTATAATTTATCTTGGCTCGGTACATACACAGCCAGTCTAAGAACACCACCCATTATACTAACGTAAGTCTCACAATAGGGATTTTTGCAACGTTTCCACAATACAGGCTTCCAATAGCAGTTATTTGCGGGGTCATATTCGCTAATATTCAATTGTGGTATTATATTTTCTACACGATGCTCATTTTTCCCTAAGCATCCTAGAAATGCTATATAAAATGTGTCGGAAATTTCTTGTCCGTTTAGGGTTACCCTGATATTGGTTGTAAGCACCCTTACATCAGCAGAAGCGAAATTAAAAGCAAGACAAAATAATAAAATCAGGGAAATTAACATTAAGGATTTGTTTTTCATAATAAATATTAAATTTGCTTTCATATTTAAATCTTGTTTCATTGGTGACCACGCCTATCCACTGGTCACAGACCAGTGGAATTACGGCGTGGATAAGTTAATTGGTGTTAATGAGATATTTTGCTAGTGTTGTTTGTGTTGAGATGC
>Ga0164318_10000976_pt1 | contig 24182 bp, 18 predicted proteins | sample GuaBasSedimGuay9_FD_113734 | JGI IMG/M metagenome (GOLD analysis project Ga0164318, IMG submission 113734) | Subseafloor sediment microbial communities from Guaymas Basin, Gulf of California, Mexico - Guay9, Core 4571-4, 0-3 cm | ecosystem: Environmental > Aquatic > Marine > Hydrothermal vents...
ACTGTGAACGACATTGAGCCAGCAATTTGTATTCCTAAGCACTTTTTGGCTTAGAAATACACATTTTTTAGAAGGCTGAAAACCAGTGATGTAAAAGCCGAATTTGTAGTCCTAAGTCTTAGGCGTACAACAAGTTCTTGACTTTTACTTTTTGGTGTTGTATTATTGCAGCATAATTTTAAACCAATTAATTAATTTAAAAAGCTTTATTATGAAAAAATTATTGATTTTAGTATTTGCGATCAGTTTGACTGGTTTTACTTTCTCTCAAAAATCACTTACAACATCAGAATTTGTTCAGCAGCATCCTGAACTAATGTCTACCAATCAAAGTGGAATAGGTGAAGTAATAGGAAATTCACCCAAGAAACTTTTAAACGGTGTTACCTATACTTATGTTGGGTCATTTGATGGACTTAATGGGCCATATTATGGAACTAATCCCCCATGTTATACTGGTCAAGAGGCTGCTGCATTATTATTTGGAGGTAATCCTTCAGACTATGTTACTTCCACCAATCCAAGCACTACAGATCCAAATACCATTACCTTTACAGCTTGGATGGTCACTTGGGGCATTTCAGGTTGGGCTGAATATGCACAAGATTATAAAGTTGACGTACTACCTGTGGGTTATGATGATCCTAGTGGAGTTGGTACTGCCACAAGTGCTTATGTTTGGGATAACCCACCACCACCAGGATCATCAATTACATATGTTTGGAGAGCAGCACAACAATCTATCCCAATTTCCAACTGGGCAATAATCCTAGGCGTACTTTTAATCGGAACCTTTATTGTTGTTCGTTACAGAACAAGCCTGGCATAATAATCATATTAAATTTAGGTTAGATGAAAAAGCTGCCCATATGGGTGGCTTTTTTTGTTATTCCGGTATATTGTAGCCTAATGGTCTATGCCTGTAATTTTAATTTTCGGTTCAATGTACGGGTCAATGTAAATAGCAGAAAGTAGCTTAAATCAGCTTATTTTTAATCATTGGGTATTTAAGCTGATATTACAAAACCCCTATCTTTGCCGCTTATATGAAGCCTTTGCTTCGTTATGCCTTCTTAGCTCAGCTGGTAGAGCAGCTCACTCGTAATGAGCAGGTCGTGGGTTCGAGTCCCATGGAAGGCTCGGCTTTTAGCAAACAACAAAATTTAAATCACAAATGCCAAAACCTGTCCGTATGGATAATAACCAATAAAACAAATATCAATTGTCTAAACCGTTTGGGTTTTTAAATATTGGAATTTATTTGTCATTTGATTTTTTGTGATTTGGGTTTTTCATTGAAACAATGTTATGGCACAAATAAACTGGGACGATTTCCAAAAAGTAGAATTACAGGTCGGAACAATTATCAGTGTCGATAATTTTCCCGGTGCCATCAAACCCGCTTACAAAATTACCGTTGATTTTGGCCCGGAAACCGGCATTAAAAAATCGAGTGCCCAACTTACCGATTTGTATACAAAAAAAGAATTGTTGGGTAAACAGATTGTAGGTGTTGTTAATTTCCCTCCCAAACAAATCGGTCCTTTTGTTTCAGAATGCCTGATTACGGGTTTTGTGCAAGAAGACAAATCTGTTGTGTTGGCTGTACCCGAAAGAAAAGTGGACAATGGGCTAAAACTTTCTTGAATAAGTTTGAATCGCCTACTGGTATAATGACATTGTAAATATTAGATTTTTGATCGCTAACTATTCACGCTAAATCCGTGCATCCGCGGCTATTATATTGTATTTTCGCCCACATCCAATTCAATATTCATGGAACAACTTAAAAAAGCAATCAACAACTCACCCGTGGCCCGATGGGGAATCCTTGTCCTGGTGGGTTTTATTTTATCGGTGAATTATTATTTCTACGATGCTTTCTCAACCCTCAAAGACCTTTTGATGACGGAGTTTGGGTTTACCAATACCGATTACGGACTGTTTGTTGCTTTTTACTCCATCCCAAATACTTTCCTTTTAATGGCAATTGTGGGAGGAGTGATTCTTGATAAATTTGGTATTCGCCGAACCGGTTTCATGTTTATTTTCTTCATGGCTTTTGGTGCCATGCTCACCGCTTACGGCGCATCGCATTATTATAGTGAGGGTGGATTTGGCTATGGTTTTATGACAACATTCCTGCCGGGATATTCCCCTGAACTGAAGATGATGTTACTCGGGCGTTTCTTTTATGGCCTGGGTGCCGAAACAAGTATTGTTGTTGTGAGTAAAATTCTGGTCAAATGGTTTAAAGGAAAAGACCTCGCACTGGCTTTTGGCTTAAAGGTCGGCTTTGGCAGGCTTGGAACTTTTGCTGCCCTACAGCTTTCTCCCCGCATTGCCGGTTCGGGAGGTGAACATCTGAGCACAGCCATTTGGCTTGCTGCCGTACTGGTTTTGATGGGTCTGCTGGCATTTATTATTTACATTATGTTCGATATTAAATATGATAGAGCGGTAAAGACTGATGCAACTTCCGAAAAGGCAACTGCTTTCAAAATAAGTGATATTGGAAAAATATTAAGCAACCCGGCCTATCTTTACATTGCCTTATTGTGTGTTACCTTTTATTCGGCAGTTTTTCCTTTCCTGGCTTTTGCTCCCGATTTTTTCTACAATAAATTCAATATGACCAGTGTGCAAAGTGGAGAGATCACTTCTTTGCTTCCTTTGGGAACCCTCTTTTTTACCCCCTTGTTTGGCTTTTTAATCGATAGATATGGAAGGGCAGCAAGCGCGATGATATTTGGGGCCTCGCTTTTGTTGATTATCCATTTATTATTTGCCTTTACCAATTTGCAACCTCACATTCCAATGATTTTATTGGGAATCGCCTTTTCATTGGTTCCGGCTGCCATGTGGCCTAGCATGGTAAAATTGGTTGACGACAATCAGATTGGTACTGCCTACGGACTGATGTACTCCATTCAAAATCTTGGGCTTTTTGTGTTTCCGATTCTGGCAGGCTTTATTCTGGATACGACCAATCCCGGTGATGTTGAAAAACTTAACTATACCCCCACTATAATTATGTTCGCAGCTTTGGGTCTGCTGGGTTTATTTTTCTCATTATTGCTGAAATATACCGATAAAAAACATGGTTTTGGAATTGATCTTCCACTGAATAAAAACAACTAAAAATGAAAAGCCATGCCTAGGCCTGGCCCGGAAAAAGTAACATTTATCTTATAATCTTCTTCTAAGAAGGTTCCATGATGTTTCAAAACCAGATGATTCCAACCCAGCTTAAATGAAATAACCCTTCCCGATCTGTAATAAACAAATGTGGAAATTTGATAAGAACTTTTATTGTCATAAAATAAGCCACCATAATCGCCTTGCAAAACGATAAACCATCTTTTAAAAACAAACTGGTTATGTAATCCGATGATGGGGTCTATCCAATAGGGATGAATATCTAATTCTTTCGTAACACCGTTTAGTTTGGAGTATAGACTTTGAATATATCCTCTGGCCCCTACATAAGCATAAAGTTCATAGCGAAATCTTTTCTTCCTGGAATCAGCATTAACAATTTTATACCCACCAAACAAGCGTAATTCTGTTGTGCTAAATCTTGCCTGCACAATTTCATTGTCATTGTATTTAAATTTTAAGGAACTTCCTACAGCACCTGAGAGAGCATCAAATTGAAAAATAAATCTTTTCTTTTCATAGGTAACCCGGGTTAAAAAAAAGAAATTCAAATACCAATCTGTCTGAAACAGTCTCGATATTATTTCGCCCAGATCACCTCCAGGGGGGTCGGTAGGGGGTTCTCCGGGATCAGAACCATCTTCCCCTTCAATATCCACATCACCATAAGCAAAACTACCTGCAAATCCCGGAACCCATAAGGGTATCTCAACAGTCCATGGCCTGCCCGGAAGCAGGAAACTTTTGTGTTGTTTTCGCCACTGCTTTTTTGTGAGGGTATCTTGTGCAAATGCAGTTGATGCAAGCAACAGCGCAGTGATAAACAGGATGAAATATTTTTTCATAATACAACAAAAAGCACACTTAATTGAAGTGAAATTAATGAAAAGCAAAGATAAGAAACTTAGTTTTAGAATAAAATAGTGGATAGATTGATTTACATGGCGTTTTTTCCTTAGCTGTTTTGATATTTGGATAATTGTTTTTTATTTTTACTTTTACAAAACTTAAAAACAAGCAACCTTAAGTAAGATTTTTCGTTTTATACAAGCAATTTATTTTAATCAAAACATTTTAATTATGAGATCAAAACTGAACCTTTTGGCCGGATTGGTATTTCTATTTCTCTGGTCAACAACAAGCATTTTTTCACAGGTAATCAGGCCTGAGAAAGTAGTCACACCAATCGGGTTCGACAAATTAGAAAGCCTTAAAAACATTCCTGAAAACATTCCAGGATACATTGATAGAAGCTGGAAAGACAATGTAATTCCGAATAAAGATGGTTTTCTTGAAGAGTTTAATAAACCATCAGTTTGGACAGATGCGGACCCTGTTTTACAAAATCAAATGTCTGGTAATCGTTCTACTGCAACGGTAGGCCAAAATTTTGCAGGACAAATTAATGCAAGTGGTGTTGCGCCTCCCGATACGGATGGAGATGTTGGTCTGAACCATTATATGCAAATGGTAAATCTTTCTATGCAAATATGGGATAAGAATGGTAATTCACTTTATGGCCCCGTTCCAAGCAGTACGCTTTGGGATGGCTTCGAAGGTCCATGGACAGGAACAAACGATGGTGACCCTATAGTTTTATACGATGAGTATTCAGACCGTTGGATTGCAACTCAATTTTCTTTGCCCAATTATCCGAGCGGACCGTTTTATGAACTCATTGCGGTTTCCCAAACTGGTGACCCAACAGGTGCCTGGTATCGTTATGCCTACGAGTTTGCCAATATGCCTGATTATCCCAAATTTGGTGTTTGGCCTGACGGATATTATTTCACAATTAACCAATTTGCCCCTCCAAGTTTGAATTTTGCCGGAGCCGGGGTTTGTGTTCTGGATCGTGCTGCGATGATCAACGGAGATTCTGATGCAACAATGTTATTCTTCAACCTTGGTACTTCCTATGGAAGCCTCCTTCCTGCGGATGCTGATGGGGCAACACCTCCTCCTGATGGTTCACCGAATTATTTAATGAACCTTGGAACGAATTCACTATCTCTATGGGAAGCAGCCGCTGATTGGGTAACTCCAGGTAACTCGAGTATTACATATGTTGGCTCAATTGCTGTGCAACCGTATTCATATAGTGGAATTACGATCAACCAACCCGGAACTTCACAAACGCTTGATGCTTTGGCATCGCGCTTAATGTACCGGCTTCAATACAGAAATTTTGGAACCTACGAAGTCATGCTAACTAATCACTCAGTAAATGCAGATGGTAACGGACAAGCGGGCGTACGTTGGTACGAACTCAGAAATACCGGAAGTGGATGGGGCATCCATCAGCAAGGAACATTTGCCCCGGATGATGGCGATAACAGATGGATGGGAAGTGTAGCCATGAATGGAAATGGTGACATTGGCCTTGGTTATTCTGTGGCAAGTACTTCAACTTATCCTTCCATTCGGTTTGCCGGACAATTGGCTTCCGAGTCGGGAACAGGAATATTAGATATAGTTGAAACCAGTATTGTTGAAGGGACTACTTCACAAACTGGTGTAGATCGTTGGGGAGATTATTCGATGATGTCTGTTGACCCTTCTGATGATGAAACATTTTGGTATACTACCGAATATTCAAATGGGGGCTGGAACTGGCAAACACAGATTGCTTCTTTTAGCTTCACAACTCCGGTTGTTGTGGCACCTATTGCAGACTTTACAGGAACGCCAACGAGTATTATGGAAGGACAAACGGTAACTTTCACCGATCAATCCACAAACAATCCTACTTCATGGTCTTGGTCATTTCCCGGCGGAAACCCTTCCACCAGTACATTACAAAATCCGGTTGTTACTTATTCAGCAATTGGGACTTACAATGTTAGCCTAACAGCGACAAACAGTGCAGGTTCTGATGCCATTACAAAAACTGCATACATCGATGTTACGGAGTTAATGATAAACTATTGCTCGTCATCTGGTTCCAATACTTCTACCGAATGGATCAAAACTGTCAGCCTGGGTACATTTTCGAATACCTCAGGTTCTGATGGTGGCTACGGAGATTATACTTCGCCTTCAATTTCGCTTGAAAGTGGACAAGCCTACAGCCTGACAATGACACCCGGGTTCTCAAAAAAATCAAGAAGGGAATTCTGGCGGGTTTGGATAGACTATAATATGGATGGTGACTTTACAGATTACGGAGAAGAAGTGTTTGCGGCTAATGGAAAGAAAAATACGGTCTCGGGAAGCATCAGCATACCTTCGGGTTTGTCAGGCGAAACAAGGATGCGGGTGTCGATGAAATATAATGCAACTCCCACCTCCTGTGAAGATTTTTCTTATGGAGAAGTAGAAGATTACACCTTATTTTTTGGCACACCAGTTCCGTTGCCACCTATTGCTGATTTCTCAGGGACACCTACAAGTGTAACTGTGGAAAACAGTGTTCAATTTACAGATCAGTCTGCCAACAACCCAACTTCATGGTCATGGAGCTTTGTCGGTGGAACACCTTCTACAAGCACTGCTCAAAATCCGTCAGTGACTTATAACACCGAAGGTTCGTTTGCCGTAAGCTTAATAGCTACAAACGACGAAGGATCAAACACAAAAACAGTAAACGATTATATTTCTGTTATAAGTGGTGGTGGCGCTACATATTGTGAGTCAACAAGTGGCAGCAATGCGCTTGATTGGATTTCACAAGTTGATATTGGTGCATTTACGAATGCTTCCGGAGCTTCTCTTTATTCGGACAATACAGGTATGATTGTAGGTTTAGCACCTGGTTCGTCAAATAGCGTAACACTTACCCCTCATTTTGTGAACAAAACACAACGTGAGTTCTGGAGAATCTGGATCGACTTTAACGCGGATGGTGATTTTGACGATACCGGTGAACAGGTATTTACTGCAAACAACAAACGTTCAACGGTGACGGGAACACTCTCCATTCCTTCCGATGCTTCGGGGCAAACCAGAATGCGAATTACTATGAAAAATGGTGGTTCACCTTCACCCTGCGGAACCTTCTCAAATGGAGAAGTTGAAGATTATACTGTTGACTTTGGCAATGTGCCCAACAGTTTGATTATCGGAAATAATATTGATTTGAATATTTATCCGAACCCTGCCAGAGACGTGCTGAATATCAACTTAATCAGTAATAATGAAACCATTAATATTAAAGTTTACAATACACTTGGTCGCATTATCGAAGAATTTAATACTGATGCTAAAAATGCACAAATTGATTTAAGCAATTATCCGAATGGCCTGTATTATATTGGTGCCGATGATGGCAAGCAAAACACTTTGAAAAAGTTTGTGAAAAATTAATTAGAACAACTTTTAAATATTCAACAAGCCTGCGACTATTCTCGTGGGCTTGTTTTTTCCGCTCATCATCATCATTTGCATTGCTGAGTTTTATTAACATTTTGTTGTTAATAACAACAATTATACTATCTTTGATTGTTTTTTAAAAACAAATAAGCAAATTTTGTCACATTCTACAAGAAGTGACGTACAACAACAAAGCAAGAAATCTTTTTTTATTAAATTAAAAAGCGCAGCAGAGCGGGCGTATTAATTAAGAATCATTTAACAATCACTTGTTAATACTTTTTTGATTGTAGGACTTACAAAGCAAATTTAAAACAAGCGATTTGCAACCTGTGATTGTATTGACATGTATAAATCATTTAAAACATTATTCATTAACAAAAAATTAGTTTTATGAAAAATTTACTTTTATTCACATTCGTGCTTTTATTTATTGCAGGATGTACAAACAAGCAACAAACCGTTGAAGACGATAGTTACCAGAGCAATGGTTACAATGCTTTTAAACGGGGCGCAGCCACAAACACCCTGATTGCAGGGAAACACATTGATGTCGGGACTGTCGTTATTGAGATTAATGATGAAAACGACTTTATCGATGTGACTTATGAGACCAATTCAGATTGGACAATTGTTGAGACCCACGTATTTGTAGGTCATGCAGGGAGTGATATTCCGGTTAACAAACCTGGAAATCCAAAAATCGGACATTTTCCTTATGCCGAAGATCATGATGCCGGTACCACAACTTTTACTTATTCCACGCTGCCGTTTGTGACAGGACAACAATTTGTTGTTGCTGCCCATGCTGTTGTAAAAAACAACAACGGACAAACAGAAACTGCCTGGGCTTACAACGATGTTACAGCAACAAAATTCTCAGGAAAAAGGTGGGGATGGTTTATCAATTATCAATATGAGGATATTCCTTTGGAGGAATGCACCATTCTTTATGGAACAGAATGCAGGACTGATAGCGTGAACATTTACCATATTAATATTTGTACTGAAGAAGTTATTCTAATCTCCAGTGAAGCTGTCCCGGATATTCCAGATGGTAGTTACGACGGAAATGCCTGGGACTCTGAAACAAATACATTCTACTTTACAACCTTTCCCAATGGCGATCTTTACTCCAATGATATGGACGGAGAAGAAGATTCTGAAGATGAGGGAGACCTTGAAGGAGAGGGTGGCAGTGGCACCTTTTATGAAGGAGAGTATTATTATGTTGATGAAGAGAATGAGCTAAGTGTTGTTTCATTTGACGAGGAAGGCGATATTGACGAGGAAGAACCTGTTGATACAATTGACATTGCTACCACGGTTCAGGATATTACTGTTGGTCCCGCTGGTTTGTATATTTACGGAATTGGTAATGGTGATGGAGCAAGTCAGTTCTTCAAGTTCGAGCTGGAAACAGGCACAACCACATTGATTGCTACAATCTATAACGAAGACCTTCAAATTGCCTTTGGTGTTGATGGTATTCTTTATGCGGTGGATGGCACAGATGGTGAATATGGATTATACACCATGGATGCAGAAACCGGAGCGATGACATTTTTGTTTGATACAAGTGTGAAATTTTGCGACCTTAGCGAAGGCCCTGAGATATAACAGAGATTCCAAGGTTTACATTTTGCGTAAACAGATGATACATTTCGGCAGGCGGGAATTTTTCTTGCCTGCCGTTTTTTTAGCACAATATAACCTTTTGTAACCAATCAATATACTGAAAATAATTATAAGGATTTTCAATAAAACCCCACCCCATCCCTCCCCCAATGGAAGGGTACAGAACTGCTCACGAACTTGGGGAGCAACACAAGTCCTCCCCTTGGGGGAGGATTTAGGTGGGGTCTTTAACACTGATTAGTTACAACCTTTTTAAGTATTTGACGTATAATTTGTTTGAGTCCAATATTTTACTCATATTTGCAATGTAATAAAAAACAAGCATTGGTTACCAGATTTTTGTACAAGACAGGCCGATTGAGGTTTGTCAATCAATATACGGGTAATCAGTTTATTATCAGCAAACAAAACAATTCAGGCATGAAAAATCTAAGATTATTCCTTGTCTTATTTATTATTGGTGTGCATGCATTTAGCTTTGCGCAAATAGGAATTCAAACCAACAATCCTGATGCTTCATCGGCATTAGATATTGTTTCTACCAATAAAGGCCTATTGGTTCCTCGTATTACTTTAACTTCCGATCTTTCCAGTGCAAGTCCGGTTACCTCTCCGGCTACAGGATTGTTGGTGTATAACAGTGGATCAAATCAGCCTCAAGGTTTCTATTATTGGGGAGGAACGGCTTGGGTGAAACTTGAATCAGGTACAGGTACTATTTCAAGTTGGGAGTTAATTGGTAATTCAGGCACAACTGCCGGAACGAACTTTGTTGGAACTACAGATGACAAAGACCTTGTATTTAAAACAAACAATGGAGAAAGAATGCGGATATTGAGCAATGGACGTGTAGGGATAATGGATGGTGGCAATTTACCATACGGTGATAATAAATTTCAGGTCACAGCTAATACTACGCAGATTGATGCTATTAGTGCATATTCTAATGATGGGTACGGTGTTTATGCCCGGACTTATGGGTTGACAACCAGGCAGTATGCTGTCTATGGGTTAGCTGATGGGATAATAGCAATGCGTGCACATAGTTCAGATGGAAGCGGTACAGGAATCCTGGCTTCTGGTAACGATGTAAGCGGATCATATCTCTCATCATCTGGAGCTGGCGGTGCATTTACAGGCGCAAAATATGGCGTTTATGGTAAAGCTAGAAATACTAGCAATGGTAATGGGGTTCTTGGTGTCGGCAATGATGCAGATATTTCTGTTCCTCCAACAGGTTCAGGTGGTACATTTATTGGAGACTCAATTGGTGTATATGGAAAAGGAGCTGGCACTTATGGCAATGGTGTGGTAGGTAGAGGAACAGGAGGCTCCACTTACCATTATCCAACAGCTGGCTCAGGCGGTGCGTTTACAGGTACTGTTGGTGTTTATGGCTATGCAGATGTAATAGGAGGAAATGCTGTAGTGGGTTCAGTTATGGGTGAGACGTATAGTACCCCGGGTGGAGGCGGTACAGGCGGTTCATTTTCAGGACCCTTTGGTGTTTATGCGAAATCTACTGATAATGACGGGACTGCTGTTGTTGGCGTAGGTAATGATGGAGGGAATTACCACACATTACCCGATGGAAGCGGAGGTGCTTTTTCAGGTTTTCATGGTGTGTATGGATATGCCGAGGATGAAGATGATGGCATTGGGGTACTTGGTATTGGCAATGATGAGGGGTCTTACCATTCACGGGGTTACGGAGCAGGTGGTGTGTTTGAAGGTTATCGAAGTGGATTGGAGGCTTATGCTTCTCGTACAAACAATGACACCTATGCTATTTATGGAGAATATACTGGTGGTACACGAGACGGTAGGGGTGTATTTGGTTATTCGGTTCCCAGTAGTAACCGTGGTTATGGTGTGGTTGGTGAAGGAGGAAAACAAGGGGTCTTGTCAATAAATGCAATGGCTACCATTGGAAATATGGTGATCAAAATGGATCACCCACTAGATCCTAAAAATAAGATCCTCAATCATTATGCAATGGAATCGCCGGAGGTATTGAATATGTATAGGGGAAACGTTCATCTTGATGGAAATGGTGAAGCCATTGTTTCCCTTCCGGAATATTTTGCAGAAATTAACATCAACTTTTCTTACAATTTAACACCCATTGGTCAGCAAGCACCAAATTTGTTTATTAAGGAAGAAATTAACAGCGGAGGAAGTTTTGTCATTTCAGGAGGCCATCCAAATCAAAAAATTTCCTGGGTGGTATATGCCGAACGGAATGATTTGTATATGCAAAAGGAAAGAGAAAACAACCCTAACCTGGTGGAAGTTGAAAAGGAAGCCGAAAACAAAGGTAAATACCTGATGCCGGCATTGTACAACCAGCCACCTGAAATGGGAATTTTCTATTCAGGTAAAAGTGTTGAAACAAAAGCAGACCGTAAAAATACAAGCCGGAATAATAAAGTTATAAAAGGTAAGGATATAGGTGATAAAGAAACAGTAGCTGAAGAAATTGAAGTTAAAGTAGAAAAAGAAGAATAGTATCATAGTTTTTTTACCGTGATAATTTATAGCAAGCAAATGAACCTTCATTATCCATTATATAAAATGTTGCTCGTGGCAGGACTGCTAATATTGGGAAATTTTGTACATGCCCAGTTTACCATTCAGCCCAGCAGTTACATTACTATTAAAGAAGGTTCCACACTCAGAATAGGATCGGACCTTAACATCAACAGCAATGCCACAGCTTCCGGATACCTGGTGGATCAAACAAATGATGGTGATGTTACTATTACCGGAAACATTAGTGTAAAAAGATACATGAGTGCCGATTATTGGCACAATGCTTCCTCACCTGTTAGTAGTTCCAACAGCAGTGTTTATACAGGAACAGAACTGGTATTTTATTATGACGAAACATTAATTATTAACGATTGGATGTTTGGATGGGTAATGTACAGTGGGGCACTATCAGTAATGCGTGGCTACGATGTTTATATAGATGCCACTCCTGTAACAGTAAATTACACAGCAACTGGTGCGCAAACCATTAATACAGGTACTTATAGTTCGGGAGTTGCTATCACTAGTTTCCCCAATGGTGAAACTGATCCACATCGGGGATGGAACTTGCTCGGAAATCCTTATCCTTCACCGGTTAATTGGCAGGCATCAGGTTGGGATAAATCAGATATCAACGATGCCAAATATATTTGGGACGGACCCAACGACAATTATACCATTTGGTTAGGAGGGGGAGCACCTATTGGTATTAATGGCGGAACACAATATATCCCTTCCAACCAGGGATTTTGGGTGCAGGCTTCACAAAATGGAAGTGTGCAGATCAGCAATTCAACACGCATTGGAACAACACCTGCAACGCCAGATTTTTATAAAAGTGAAACGCAGGATTACCCCATTTTAGATTTACTAGCCCGTGCCAATGGCTATACTGATGAATGCATGATACGTTTTTTACCCAAAACAACTGCAGCATTTGATTTGAATTTTGATGCAACAAAATTATTTAGCCAGGGCAATGAAGTTCCGCAAATTTGTACGCAATCTACAAATGTAAAGCTGGCGATCAATACACTTCCTGCTCTGGAAGATGAATTGATGGTTTCTTTAAGTTTTCGATGTAAAAAATCAGGCTTTTATTCAATCGAAATAAATGATGTTACCAATCTCGATGCTTTTACAAAAGTGTATTTAAAGGATGTGCTGGAACAGAAAATCATTGACCTGACAAATGAATTAAAATATAGCTTTCATCACGATCCGATGAATGGAGCAAACAGGTTCAAAATTTATTTTAATCCATCAGCGGATGTGATTAATAATATGACACCGGTAGATTATTTTTCGGTTTATGCAATGCAGGGTGGCATCACAATCCTAAAAAACACCAATAAATTAATCACGGGTGAAATTTGGATTTATAATACAATGGGACAGCCGGTTTACAACACAGCTCTAAACAACGACAAAAAATGTGCGCTTAACCTAAACGTAGCCAGTGGATACTATTACGTAAGCATCATAACACAACAACAAGTGAGTAACTTTAAAGTATTTATTAATAATTGAGGTTTTAGTGGTCCGACCACTAAATATGGCTCAAAAATGAAATTGCAACTTTAATAGAAATTGAACGTAAAATCGTTTAGTGAAAAAAACTTATCTTTGAAAAAAATAATAATTATGAAAACAATCAAACATTTTTCAACCTTTATCGCCACAGTCGTTTTTTTATTATCAGGTTTTGTATTAGAAGCCCAGCAATTGGAAGTATCTCCAACCCAAATGGCTTTTTCAGCAAATACCGGGTCATCACAAACATTGCAGTTGTATGTGAGAAACAAAGCACAAACAGAGCAGTCGTTTATTTTCACGATAAGCGATTGGCTAATGGATAATGAAGGAAAAACTACCTATTTTGATGCCGGTACTACTGGTCGTTCTTGTGCCGAGTGGATTACTGTTTCCCCATCTCTGGTTACTTTACAGCCCAACGAATCGGCAAATGTGAATGTAACCATGCTTGTTCCAAACGATGACGCATCAACAAAGTGGGCGGTTGTATTTGTTGAATCGGCGGTAGAAAGAACCGGAGCAACAGCAGTTGATAAACAAGTAAGTATGGGTATGCGAATCAGTGCACGAATTGCAGTAACTATTTTTCAATCACCAAAAAGCAATACTTTTTACAAAGGAACCCTTGAAGGCTTAAGCGAAAAAGTAGATGCTGAGAACAATCGGACTTATGAAACAACAGTCATCAACCTTGGGGACAAAATACTGAATTGTAAGGTTTACTTCACCGTTTCTAACCTGGCAACAGCCGAAGAATTTACATCTGAGCCGATAGAATTTCCTTTGCTTCCCGAGAACAACAAAAAAATTGAATATACACTCGACGAAAAACTGCCCAAAGGAAAGTATTCAGTCGCCGCAATTCTCGACTATGGGAATACTGACGAATTAGAAGGCATTCAGCTTGACGTTGATGTAAAATAGTTTAGTGATGACAAAACAAGTTGTATTCTTATTAATCACCTTGTTTTATTTTGGGTTCTCCTTTTCGCAAACAAGGCACACTGATACCAATTACTATTATCAGGACTCTAGTTTTATTATCAAGTCAATTATTGAATACGAAATAATTGATGGGGATACATTAAAAAATGGCCCGGCTGTTTTTTATTATGTAAGCGGAAACGTCCTGAAAAAGGGAAACTATAAAAATGACTATGCTCAAGGCAAGTGGTTGAGCTTTTATGTTGATGGCACCTTAAAAACAAGTGGAAATTTTGTTAATGATACATTAAATGGTGAAGTCTTTTTATATCACCCAAATGGACAGGTATCAGAAGCAAGAATGTATAAGAAAAATTTAATGCATGGGGTAACAACAGGTTATTTTCCAGATGGAAGTGTCAATTACCGGATAAATTATGTTGACAGTATGCAAAGCGGCTTGTATGAAAAATATTATTCCTCAGGTCAGTTAAAAGAAAAAACAAGTATTGAAGACCAGCATTTTTATGGAGATTATCAGTCCTTTTATGAAAATGGGCAAATAAAAAAAGAATACACCTATTCCAATTATGATATCAATGGTCCCTATCTGGTATATTACGATGATGGGAATTTAATGATTAAAACGAACTACCAAAAGGGCCAGGCACATGGCTTATACCAGGTATTTCATCCAAATGGAGGTTTATACGAAAGCGGGCAAATGAAACTGGGCTTGAGGAACGGTGTTTGGCTAACGTATTTCGATGACAGTACAAAATACATGGAAGGACGTTATGTGAACGGCTTACCAGAGGGGTTGTGGAAAGTGTATCACGACAATGGCGTACTAAAGCAAGAAGGCATCTATAAAAAGGGGATATCAGAAGGCAAGTGGAAATATTATTACAACAATGGACAAATCCAAAAACGAGGTCTTTACAAAAACAACAAAGAGCATGGTCTTTGGGTGCATTATTACAAAAGTGGAGTCGTCAAACTGGAGTTGTATTACAATATGGGAAAACTGGAAGGCCTATGCAGTGCATATAACGAAGAGGGAAAAATGGTAGAACAGGTGAAGTATTTAGATGGTGTTGTGATTGAAAAGTTGAAGTAGGCCCTATCAAGTCAGGGCTTGAATTTGATACCGGCGCGCGAATTTTCGCGTGCCAATGATCAATAATAAAGCACGCGAAACATTCGCGCGCTAGTGTGACACACCAATGAGTTAAGATAAATGAAACAAACACTATATCTTTTCATTTTTATTATCGCTTTATCGGCGAAGCCTCTATGCGCTCAGGATATCCCCCCTCCCAATCCCAACATTAATATCAATATCGTTTCGGGCAATGTCGTTCAATTTATATTTAGCGATATTAATCAATACCTCAACGGCATCTTAAATGGTGGCCAAAACACTTTTATCCGCGTAGGTTGTATTGCTGATTGGAAGCTCCAATTCCATACCGACCAGGCGATGTTTTATGGCACGAATAATCCCGCCCATACAATGGAGCTAAATAATGTAGGACTCATAGTTGTATCAACTGGCACAAATCTGGATGATGGGTCGAATACCATTAATTATGCAAAATCACTGCCATTGGCATTGGCAAATACTCCGGTTTTATTGCTTACCAAAGGAAGTGGAAGCAATAAAGGTTACGGACTTAGAAATTCATTTACACTGAACTGGGAAATGGGAACACGAAGGGGCAATATGAACAATCAAACCATGCTGGAACAGGCTTTATACCCTGATACATATGAATTAGATATTACACTAACGCTATCATTTTTTTAAAAAACACCTAAACTAATTAGTAAATTGAAACCTAAATCAATAACCATCGTATTAAAGGTTATGTAATAAAAGCTTGTATAAAATAAATTTATTAACAATTTTATTTTGATATCTTAAATTTTATTTTATATTTGTACGGTGTTTGAAAAAACACAAAAACAACAAGCAGCAGCAAAACAAACAATTTAGCAAAACAAGTATCATTACAAATATTTTTTATTAACTAAATTTCATAATTATGAAAAAATTAATTATTATTTTAGTGGCGTTATTCGCCATGCAAACAACAAGCGTTTTTGCGCAAACCACCGACATTGTCGATTTTCAGGCAATATTGCAGGATGTTACATTGATTGATGTCACTGCTGGAGATGCTATTGTAGTCACCTTTGCTACAGCTGATGAATACAACAACGGCTTCGATGTTATTACACCTGTTACAACTGTAGAGGTAACTGCACTGCTCAACTGGGACATGACGATTCAAGCTCCTGATTTAGAAATTGTGGCTGGAGGAGTGTTTATTCCAATTAACAATATAGGTGTTTGGTGCGAATCGACAGGTACTTTTACTTTTGGTACCGAGTTAACCTGTGCGTACACCACCATTACTACACCTAAGGGACTAACAAATGCTGCAGAGGATTTGATTACCAATGGTTCGGATAATGCCGGAGACCCCAGTGAAACCTCGTTTAACCTGAATTGGGAAATGGGATCAATGGAAGGTGGTATGAATGGTACCAGTATGTTTGATCAATTGTCAAATGACGACTTTACAGTAGGTACTTACAATACAGTAATTACCTTAACTTTGGTTACACTTTAAACAGGTTTTATTAGATAAAGAAAAGGGAGCATGGGTTGACTGTGTTTCCTTTTTTTTTGTGCATAGTATCAAAAATCCGATCGCGCATGTTGCGCGTGAGTATGACAAAATATTAACAAAGCATGCGAAACATTCGCGCTCTGGTGGTGGAGATATCTCCCTTGCCCCACGGGCAGGGCTGGGGTCAACCCACGAAACATTTGCGTATTAGTTTCGGAAGTATTTTGCATCTTTTTTAACATATTCACGTAAAAAAAAGAATATGAAAGCATCGCAGACAACACACATTATTTTCACAGCAATTTTGGTATTTTTATTTTCTTATTCATCCAAAGCCCAGGATAATTCACGAGATATTGATTTTCGCTCTGATCTTGTTTCACTGATCCAGTTGAATATTGCCCCGGATGTGTATCTTGAGTTTGGTATCAACGAGATTAATGACAAACTCTATCAAATTACAAAATATCCGGATGATTTAATTTTTAGTGTTGAATCTACCGAGAATTGGACTTTGTCTATTGCCGCAACAGCGTCTTATTTTAGGGGTGTTCAGGATTCAACACTGATAATTCCGCTTGATTTCATGGGATATACTGTCGAAAATCATGGAAATAACTTCGACAATGGCAAGTTTTCAAATATTTACAATACAACCAAAGATACTATACTGGAGTTATCTTCCGAAAAAAAAATGATAATGACGAATGGTCGTCGCAACAATATTGGTAATGCCAAAGACAATTATTTTATCCTACGCTGGAAATTCCTTTACCAGGACGATCCACTCAGGATGCGGGAATTCTATAATTTCAGAATGGCCAATGATTTCTTTCGTGTAGGTGTTAATTTGACACTAACGAAAAGCCTTGATCCGGTGCAGCCTGATAAGGGTGATGCTACAAAGAAGCAGTAATTATGATACCACGTGGCATACATTTTCTTGTGTTTGTGCTGCTCGTATTTTCTCATTCGGTTCTTCTTTCTCAAAATCAGGATGAAAAAACAAGGGGTACAACTTTGGAGGCTCACTTTGTGAAAGAAGAATTTGAACAGGAAGCAGGTGTGCTGGGATTCAACGTAATACATATATCTAATCTTAGCACAACTCCAATAACAATAAAACCTGAATTAGTTGTTCCCAAGGGCTGGGCAGTGTTTAGTACAGCGATTATTGAAACGACAATCCCACCACACGATAGTATCTTCATCCCATTCAGGATACGTATTCCTACAAAGGCTGATTCAGATATAAAACACGAAGTACTATTGAACGTTTTTTCCGAAACAAACACTTTGTTGTTACAGGCAAGAAGTTATGTGAAACCTGTAAGTTTTCACAATTGGCAATTGGTAATCCCTCAACGAAGGGTTTATTTTTATCCGCGTATCAAACTGGCTGAATTCGATGTAATTATTGAAAACAATGGCAATACCCGTGAATTTGTCAGGCTTGATATGCAACCTGACTTTAAAGTTAGGATAGGAAGTGCCAGTGATTGGAAAACCGGGCAAAGCTATGAGCTTGGACCAGAGCAAGACACCACCATACATTTCCGGGTTTATTATACAAATCAGCAGGAAAGGATTTTTGACATTAGTAGAATTCAGATTATTGCGTTAACTGACAATAGTCAGGATAGTAAGGTGGTGCTGGTGGAGAAGTATATTGATACATATGACCCTTTTCAATTGAATTATTCTCTGCCTCATATGATAGAAGCCGGTTTTAGGATGAGCAATACACGCAATGAAGTTACCCCATATTTAAATGCGAGGGGAAAACAAATATTTAACAAAACCAGTGACTTTGAATATTTGTTTTCAAACTACAATATAGGCGAAACAAACCATTTTGTTGATTACAGCACCTACCGCTTTATCTATAGCAGAAAGTCTTTGAAAGCAGGTGTTGGCTCTATTGGATCAACCTTGGGTCGTAATATGTATAGTCAGAATGCTATTATGCTTTCCAATGTATTTACTTTAAACAAATACAATACATTTGAGGTTTTTGGTAGCCAGGACTTTATGGATCCGATTACCAGTCTTGCGGGTGGATATAATTACTCAAAGGGAAACCTTGAACTACAGGGATCTGTTGGATACAACTTAAACAGCTTAAGAGAAGTGAACACTGGTTCTTTTATGTTCAGAACCAGCCCGATAAATATTTGGTGGGGACATTCGGTAAACGCCATTTTGTATGCCCTACGGGAAGAACATTATCATGCAGCACCCTATACACAACAGGGTATTGCCTGGGATATTAATTATTTCGGCAGGATTGGTAAGAAATTTACTTTTCAACTGGTCAACAATTATGGTTCACCGGATATACCCGGATCAAGAATGGGATTGTTGAAAATCGCCACAAACCTTAAATATAAACCCTTTGTTAAGAATAATTATTTCTCGGCAAGGTATATTAACACTTCCCGTACATTTTACAACTACAATTATGAGGGCAAAAAAATGCGCAGTTTTACCCTGCACGATCAATACATCAATGTGTTGTACCACTCCTATAAAAATAAAAACAACAGGTGGTCTTTAGGGCCAAGTATCGAACTCTATCAATCGTTAAGCCCATTATATTCAGGCGTTCGTGATACAGCCGATTATCGGGTTCAGAAATTTAAACTGGAATTTTTTGATGAGTTATGGCATGATTTGAAACTTAATTTCAAAGCCGGTATCCGTAATATTTCATATGTAGGGAATGTGGTAGTTGAAGAAATGAAATATGATTTGAATTTAATTGCTGATTACAACCGTAACGGCTACGGTGTGCGTGTTCGGTATGATTATGGTCCTATGATAAATAGTGGCCTGTATCAAGCCGCATCAGATGTGGATTACAATGGTGTTCAATTGGCTCCTTATGTTTCAAAATATTATTGGAAGAAGCGCTTGAATGTCCGGCTTTTTGTCAATACGACTTACCGCTTTGATTTGAATTATACTTACCTTAATATTATTCCAAAAGTTGAAGCATATATTTTTCGGGACTGGTATGCTGTTGTGGGTGGAAACTATACTTTCAATCAACGGAAAAACAACGAATTTGATTATAGTAATTACAATTATTATTTGGAATTTTCAATAAAAAAGTATTGGGGAAAATCAGAAAAGCTCAGGCCGGAAAAGAAATTACGCAGGCTTAAAGTCATCTTGTTTCAAGATGAGAATGGCAACAGCATCAAAGACCAATATGAAAAAGGAGTACCTTATGTAAAAACCAGGATCACCTTAATTTCGCCTTTGAATGCAGAAGAAGCAAGTCGTTTTCCGATCGACATTACCCTTTTATCTAACGAAAAAGGAATTGTGACTTTTAAACAACTCCCAAAAGGTACTTATGACCTGACTTTAAAATCACTAAACAATTTAAAGGAATATTTTTATGTGGATAAACAAAATAAAAGTATTGATCTTTCCAGAACCCAAACTGTCTATATACCTTTTCAAAAGGCCAATAGTATTGATGGAAAAATAGAGATAGCACTCAATAAGTTTTCAAACGAAAGTGGTGAAACCAGGGATCTTTCCAATATTAAAATTACGGCTTACAATAATTTGGGTAACAGCTATTCTTCGTTTACCAAGAAAGATGGCAGCTTTGTCATTTTTGCACCGGGAGAAAATACTTACCAATTGCGAATGAAAAATGTTTTTGGAAGTAGTTATTCTATACTTCAAAATGATATTTCAGTTTATGTTTCAGATACAACCGAAATCCTGGTCATTTTTGATGTTGTTGAAAATAGCCGAAAAATAAGCTTCAAAAAGGCACGGCCGGATATTCCTGATAGTGTGAAGTTTGCCCCTGTTAAAATTAAAGTGCTTCCAGGCGAAATTTACGAAAACGAAGACGATCGGACTGCCAACAAAGATTCAATTCCGGCATTCGACTTAAATCAAATTACCGAAGTCATTCCAATGGCAAAAGGAACGATATACGTGATTGTGAAGGAAACAGAAATTCAAACAGATGCGGTAGCTTTAATGTCTATTTTGAAAGAAAACGGGCTGAAAACATTCCTTGGTTTCGATGCTGAAAAAGAGATCTATTATGTTTTCACGAACACATTTAGCAAGCGGTCAGCAGCACAGAAAGAAATGGACCGGATAGAGTTGCTTGGCATTAAAGATGGGGAGATTTTGAAATTTTAGTGATACTTCTTTTTACTTTCTTAATGTTTATTGCGTGTTGATTATTGAATATTTCTTTAGCCATTATAATACCAGAAGTCCCCTATAAATAGGTTCAACCAGCAAATATATTTTGATTGCTAATCGTTATCACATATAAATACAGTTAACAAGATAACTAAATAATTGTCTTAATTGAATAAATATATTTGCTTCTACTACCATTTTAGTGGGAATGATTAATCATTGTCTTTAACAATATAAATATGTTGCGGGGATTGATGCCTCTTAAGCGGAGCTTTATAAAAGTTTTCTAAATACCCCTTTACTAAGTTTAATGAAATAAATTTGTAACATGAAATATTTAGGAATTAGTGAAAATGAATTGCAAAACATAGGCGGTATTCACACCGCCCGTGAAATTCAACAACAACCCGTTGTTTGGCAGAAAATTTACGATCAGGTCAGGAAAGGTGCTGCTGACATTAAGCGCTTTTTGGATGAAGCAATTGAAGAAGTTGACGAAATCATCCTTACCGGTGCCGGAATCAGTGCCTATATTGGAATTTGTTTGCAAGGTGATTTTCGGAACAGCTTCGGTGTCAGTACTACCGCGATTCCCACAACCGACCTGGTGACGCATCCGCATCACTTTTTTAACAAAAACAAAAATGTGATGCTTGTGTCGTTTACCCGTTCCGGATGCCCGTCAGAAATTGATGAAGCTTTCCTGACTGTTTGCAGTGTGATGCCGGCATAATTACCCCTGTTGTTGAACCTTTTGTAATTTATCAAAAATAAAAAATAGAAACATGAATAAAGACCTAAGAAAACAAGCAGTAGAAGCCAATACTTCTTTGCTGGAATACATCCTTCAACAGATTGATGTTATTGAAAAGAATACCGGTATTAAGAAAACTATTTTTGCCGCTTGTCCCAATTCAATCTCTGTTATCAAAGCCTCATTGCGTGCAGCAAAAAGGGCCAATGCCCCCATTAAATTTGCGGCCACTTTAAACCAGGTTGACCTCGACAGGGGCTATACAAACATGAACCAACAGGAATTCGTGCAGACCATCAAAGAGCAGGCGCGCCTGATAAATTATACGGGTCCTGTAATTGTTGCCGTTGACCACGGTGGACCCTGGCTAAAAGATATTCAGAAAACTGAAAATTGGCCACTGGACAAAGCCATGGATTGGGTAAAGAAATCATTCGAGGCTTCAGTTGCTGCCGGATTCGATTTAATTCATGTTGACCCCACTGTTGATGCTACACTCAAAAAAGATGAAGCGATTAATATTGATGTAGTTGTAGAACGTACGATTGAGTTGATCGCCCATACCGAAAAATTTAGAAGAGACAATGATTACGACCGTATTGCCTACGAAGTTGGTACCGAGGAAGTGCATGGCGGACTGGCCGATATGCTTACCTTTAATCGCTTTCTGACAGGGCTTAAAGTTGGTTTGAGAAAAGAAGGATTGGAAGATGTATGGCCTTGTTTTGTTGTTGGTAAAGTGGGAACGGATTTGCATACAACATTATTTGATCCTGAAGTTGCCAAACAATTAACAGCGGCTGCTGCACCCTTTGGCAGTGTGATAAAAGGACACTATTCCGACAATGTTGAAAACCCTGAAGATTATCCAAAATCGGGCATGGGCGCAGCCAATATTGGCCCTGAATTTACAGAGAACGAATATGATGGATTGATGGAATTGAGCCATCTTGAACAGGAATTTTTTGATGCGCAATACATTGCCAAAACATCTGAAATTAAAAAAGTATTGTGGGATGCAGTTATCAATTCCAACAGATGGCAAAAGTGGTTGAGTGATGAAGAAAACAAAGAGGACTTTTACGCCAATTCAAAATCCAGACAAGAATGGTTGGTAAAAACAGGCTGTCGTTATATTTGGGAAAACCCCGAAGTAATGGTCGCCCGTAGCCGTTTATACGAAAACATAAATAACAACGGTATTCAAGCCGAAGGAATCGTATTGTCAAAAATTGAAAAAGGAATGGATAATTATTTCTTTAATTTTAACTTGATTGATTTAAATGAAACGCTGTAATACCAATTCAACTTAATAAAATGGCAAATAAATTTGATGTAATAGTAGTCGGTGAATTAAATGTTGACCTGATTTTTGATGGTCTTGGAAACAAACATCCGGAAGTTGGCAAAGAAATTATTGCCGATGAAATGACTTTGACCCTGGGAAGCAGTTCTGCAATACTCGCTGCAAATTTGAGCGTACTTGGGCCAAAAGTCTCATTTATCGGCAAAGTGGGAAAAGATAGTTTTGCCAATCTGGTGCTCGAAAGTTTAAAGGGGAAAGGTGTTGATACGACAAATATTATCCAGACATCTGAGCACAAAACCGGAATCACGGTGGCCTGTAGTTACGAAAACGACCGTGCCATGGTAACCCATCCCGGGGCGATGGATCATTTAACAATTGACGATATTAAACCCGAAATACTCAAACAGGCCAAACACCTTCACATGAGCTCTGTTTTTTTCCAGAATGGATTAAAACCCAATATTTATGATTTATTCAAAATGGCAAAGGAAATAGGACTTACTACTTCCTTTGACCCGCAGTGGGACCCTGCCGAGCAATGGGATGTTGATTTGAATGTCTTATTACCTTTTGTTGATGTTTTTCTCCCGAACATTGTAGAGCTGCAATTCCTCACCCAAACCGAAAGCCGTGATGAAGCATTGCAAAAAATTGCAGATGTGGCAAATATTGTTGTTGTAAAAGATGGAGAAAACGGTTCGCTGCTTTGGACTGCGGATGATCAATTTCATCAAACCATCTTCAACAATCCCAATGTTGTCGATACCATTGGCGCCGGCGATAGTTTTAATTCGGGTTTTATTTCACAATATATCCAAAAAACATCCTTACGCAACTGCATGGAATTTGGCGCATTAACCGGAGCAATTAATACGACACAAGCTGGAGGAACAACTGCATTTACAAATATTGAAAGTGTCAGGGAAATTGCACTTGAAAAATTCAATTTTACAATCTAATTACATGAAACATCCATGATTGATATAAATACATAACGCCAAAGGCGGACAGGCAGAGGAATGATTATCAACCCCGTAGGGGTATAAAAATATTAACTCCGGGTTTTAACCCGGGGAAAAAAAGCGATAAACCGTTTTGGCGTGATTTTCGAAGCCTGCCCTGAGCTTGTCGAAGGGAAGCCGAAAATCATGACAAAACACACAAGGGTGTAAATCAACAGCTTACAAAACTATAAACA